>Ga0247842_10007457_pt1 | contig 11836 bp, 9 predicted proteins | sample LaCruzMarch2015__3_FD_192411 | JGI IMG/M metagenome (GOLD analysis project Ga0247842, IMG submission 192411) | Freshwater microbial communities from meromictic Lake La Cruz, Castile-La Mancha, Spain - LaCruzMarch2015_19m | ecosystem: Environmental > Aquatic > Freshwater > Lake | place: Spain...
AAAATTAAAATCGCCCTGGATTGAATCTCATTTACCTTATTTCATTATTTATTGGCACCGTACAACTCTTGTTTTGGCTTTCGACCTACTTTTTAAGAAAAGGTATAAAAGAGTCAGAAACTTATGAAACAACCACCCTTGAGCCATTGACCGTCATCATTTCTGCCCGAAATGAGGCGCACAATTTATCTACATTTTTACCCCATATTTTAAGTCAAGATTATCCTGATTTTGAGATAATAGTAATAAATGACGATTCAACCGACCATTCTACTGAAGTTTTAGACCATTATATGGCTCAATACCAAAATCTTAGGGTCATACACATGAAAAATAAAGATAGAGAAGGAAAAAAACAGGGATTACAGGAAGGCATAAAACAGGCAAAATATGAATGGCTCGTTTTTACTGATGCCGATTGTTATCCCAAAAGTAATCAGTGGTTGCGTTCATTAGCGGCCAAATGCAATGACAAAACGGATATCATACTCGGCTATAGTCCCTATCAAAAGGAAAATGGATGTTTAAATGATTTCATTCGATACGAAACCTTTATGACGGCCGTTATTTATGGCACTTTCACCCAATTAGGTATGCCCTACATGGGTGTGGGAAGAAATATGGCCTATCGGAAAAGTAGGTTTCTGGAAAAAGTGGATAAAGAAAAATTTGAAAAAATATCCTTTGGCGACGATGACATTGCTGTCAATGCAATGGCCACCTGCCAAAATACTGCTCTTCAGTTTACAGAAAAAGCCATGGTCATGTCACTGCCTAAAGCGACATTACCCGATTTTATTAAGCAAAAAACAAGACATATCTCCTCGTCGGCTTATTATAAATCGAATCATCAATGGCTATTGAGTCTGTTGGCCATAAGTCAGGCCATTTTTTACCCCTTTTTATTTTTCCTAGTATTTTACAACACCCAGGCGGCTATATACCTATTCATTTTTCGCTTGGCGATATTTTTGCCAAACTCGATCCTTCTCATGAGAAAAATGGAATGCAAAGACTTAATCCATAAGGCAATACTTATGGATTTTCTATTTTTCCTTTACTATTGGTACGTAAGTTTCCGATGGATAAGCACAAAAAAAATCAGTTGGAACTAAAATTTAATTTTTCCATCTTCAACGAATAAAGGGCCATTTTCAAGTTTTAAAACCCCTCTTGGACAAACTTCGGCACATATTCCACACCCTACACAGGATGAACGCACGATATTTTCGCCTTTTTGGGCATAAGACCTGACATCAATACCCATTTCACAATAGGTTGAACAATTGCCACAGGAAATACATTGACCACCATTTACGGTAATGCGGAAGCGACTGAAAAACCGCTGTTGAATGCCCAGTATAGCAGCCATTGGACAACCGAACCTGCACCAAACCCTGGATCCCATCAGAGGATAAAAACCTACGCCTATTATGCCTGAAAAAATAGCCCCGACATAAAATCCATACCATTCTCTCAATTTCAAGGCATTAATCCAAAGGACAGGCTTATTATACGACCATGAAAAAATGATGCCCATAAACAGTGCCACGCCCATAGAGATAATCGCCCATTTACCGGATGTTGAAATTCCTTTCAACCAACCTTTATTCCATAAGGCAAGGGCAATTATACCAGCTAAAAGAAAAAGGATTATAATTTTAAAATGCGAGAAAGTAATCCAATAGGTTGCAGGATTTTTTCTGAAAAAGCTATCTAAAATGGACAATGTCATTAAGCACACAATAAATAAAACGGGATAAATGATGCGTCGCTCCCATTTCCATGCAGTCTCTGAATTATCGGATAAATGTCGAAATGGATCTCCTGCCGTTTCTGCTAAGCCGCCACACCCACAAACCCAGGAGCAATACCACCTTTTTCCATAAAAATAGGTCAACACTGGGGAAATAATAAAGGTAAGAGCTAATCCCCAAAACATTAAAAACAAGCCGAAGTAGCCAGAGCTTAGCAGTTTCTTAATGTTCCAGTCAAAAAAGAAATAATAATTTAAAGGCCACATATTCTTTAAATCCATTGCGGGTTGATTCAAAGAAGCCATTATTTCAGGAATAATAAAAGCAAAGCACAATTGGAAAAACAGAAGGGACAAGGTTCTAATAACCTGATAATTATTATTTTTATACTTAATGATAAATTTTATTCCCATCAATAAAATAATTAAAGTGTATAAAAATCCATAAACAAACCATTGAGAAGCAGCTGACCCGTTAAAAAATATACTTATCTGATCAAACCCGGCGATAAATCCAGTATTTGGCATTCCTTTTTGTCCAAGACCCAGCCATTCAGGAAAAAAATATAAAATAATGTACCCAAAAGAAAGAAACAAAGCGAGTAACCAACCCACGATGCCTCTATTTGACAGACTACTAAACCATACCCCTTTCTCATTCTTGACCTCATGGCTAAGTAACCATTGGCTCCACTTTAATATACTTGTCATATTATTTTATTGTTATATATGTTTAGTAATTCCATTTCAAACCTGGCTGAAAATTCCGAATCAAAATTAGCACTTGGCAATGCGGGCAACACCTCAGTAATTTTCCATTTTTCAGCTATCCATTTTTCACAAATTTCTTGTCTGAACCGAATACCCAGCACACAGCATCCTAAAAATTCATTACTAACAGCGTCATAAACTAAACGGATTGATTTATCCTTTTGTGGATGTTTCCAAAAAACAGACCCATAATTTTCCTCAGGTGACACTGGAACATGCCCATAAATCTGATATTCCAGATCAAAAAATTTGGCAGAATTGAAGAAAATTCCTTGATGATACCGTTGCGGTTGATCGAGTAAAATATTTCTTCCTACATATTCACCCATCCGTTTTCCGGTGTACCAAAGCGTTTCCACTGACTTCCTGCCAAAAGAAGGCTCGGCGTATTCGACACAATCACCCGCTGCATAAATGGAAGGAATATTTGTTTGCAAACAGGCGTCCACTATAACCCCATGATTGGTATGAATATTTGTATTTTCCAGGCAATTAATATTAGGTTTAACCCCTATACAAACGCAGACATAGTCAGTGTCCACCCTTTCACCCATCTGAGAATGCAAGGAAGTAACTTGTCCCAATTCATTGGCATCAAAATGGGTAATTTCCCTTTCAAATCTAATATCTATCTTTTTACTTTTAAGATAATTAGTTACTAATTGAGCCTCTTCTTCCGGCAAAAAATTAGATCCAAACCATTTTTCTCTGATCCAAAAGGTAAAAGAAACACCGGTTGACAAAAACATTTCTGCCAATTCGACACCAATTAAACCGCCACCAATAATTGCGGCATGCCGAATATTTTTAGCTGATTTTTGGAGTAAAAGTAAATCCTGCAAACTATAAAACCCTTGAACGCCACTTATATTACCTTCATTTAGCCCAAGAGAACGGGGAACGGAACCTGTTGCAATAACGAGTTTATCATAAAATAGAACGCTTCCATCATCCAACACAACCTGTTGTTTATCAGAATCTATATCCTCAACTGCTGCCAAAACCACCTTTATATTATTCTTCTCCCAATAATCGGAGGGCATGGGTAAAATATCCTGGAACCTCATTTTACCGAGATAAACATACATTAAAGCAGGTCGTGAAAAAAAGGACCTGCTTTCAGAAGTGACGATGGTAATATCTGCGTTTGACTGTTCTCTTAAAGTTTTAGCCACCGACACACCACTTATTCCAAAACCAATGATCACGATATGCATCTTCCTTTTTTTCAAAAATTCACTTCAATATGTTCAAAATATTGTCTTTCCATTCAGGAGGACGTATATTTGAGGTGTAAAATATAAAAGAATGATAACGAGAATACAATTATTGCTGATTTTGTTTTCAGTAAATTATTTGCAGGGACAAACGGCTGGACTCATTTCATTGAATCCGGCAAAAACAGTAAAAGTTGTTTCTGTCGATTTAAAGGACAAATTTCTTGATTTAGAGATATATACGAAGGTGAAGAATATATCCAGTGACTCAATTTCCTTAAAATGGAAAAGAAGGCAACCGGGATTACCCGAAGGATGGATATCTCAGGTTTGTGATGGAATCACTTGTTTCGAGGATTTTGTTAGCACCAATATAGATAGTGCAAGTCGTATAAATATCCCGGTTACCTTAAAAGCCGGTGAAGAAAGGGAATTTATTCTCCATGTTTTTCCGGTAACGAAGGCGGGGAAAGGTAAAATATATATCGATTTATTCAGCTTAAAGAAACCTGATTCACTTCTTACCACCATGGAATATGACCTTACCATCAATGGATTAAGTACGTCGAGCCAAAGCATTGTGAAAGGAAGTGAAGAAATCCAATTATTCCCTAATCCGGTTATTGATTATGTTAATATAAATCATCCATTTGAAGAGTTGGCACATATTGACATTATCAATGCATTAGGCCAGCGAATGGGACGGATGGAAGCAAAAGATGATAACAAATATGATGTTTCCTTTCTTCCTCCGAATATTTATTTTTTAAAAGTTCAGCCAAAAAACGGACAGGCCTTAACCAAGATAATGGTGAAAGCGGAAAACTGATTCCTAATTAGGAAAGTCGGGAAAGTTCTTCCATAATAGATACGCCGGCAGAAGTACCAATTCTTTTTACGCCAAGTTCTTTGAACTGCATTAATGTGGCCAAATCTCTTATTCCTCCTGAGGCCTTAATATTTATATTTTTTCCAACGACGGAAAGCATGGTTTGAACAGCGTCAAGAGTCGCTCCACCACTAAATCCGGAAGACGTTTTCAAGTAATTGGGTTTGAAATCAAGAGCAATGAGGCAAACTTTTTCTATTTCTGAAGGTGTCAACCGCGCAGTTTCAAGAATTAACTTAATTACCTTCCCTTTCATGTGGGTTCCCAAAACCAGAGAATCAATTTCATTTCTAACAAAGCCCCAGTCTTCATTTTTTATGGCACAAATATTCAGCACCGCGTCAATTTCGTCGGCACCTTCATGTATAGCTTTTTTGATTTCCTCTACTTTTGCAAGGACAGAACTGTACCCCAAAGGAAAGCCCACTACCGTTGAAACTTTAACATTTCCCTTTTGAAATTCCAAAGCATTACTGGCTTCCCTCACATAATAAGGAGGAATACAAACGGAGGCGAAATTAAAGTTCATCGCTTCTTCACATAACTGAATTATTTCAGCCTGTTTTGTATCTTGTTTCAGTAAGGTGTGATCTATAAGACCCGCTATAGTTTTTGTGCTCATTTGTGTTTTGAAAGACTTAAAAAGACTTCCACGTACAAATATAACATAAATATTACGAAAAAAATAATCTTAATTTAATGGGTAATTAACGATAATTAATTATTATATTGTTGGTTAAAAAATAATACAATGGCAGCTTATCAACTACAGATAAATGGCAAAAAGATAAACGCTGAAGCAGCGGCAGATATGCCTTTATTATGGGTCATCAGAGATATAGTAGGACTTAAAGGCACCAAATATGGGTGCGGCATTGCTCAATGTGGTGCTTGCACTATTCACATAGACGGTTCTCCCGTTCGTTCATGTCAAATACCTATTTCCACCCTCTCTAAAAAAGCTAAAATAACGACTATTGAAGGCATTGGAGAGATTGAGTTACATGCCATTCAGGAAGCATGGATTGAGGAACAGGTTCCCCAATGTGGCTACTGTCAGTCTGGCCAAATTATGTCTGCCGTTGCTTTATTAAAAGAGAATCCCCAACCAACAGATGAAGAAATTGTTGCCTCTATGAACGGTAATTTATGCCGTTGTGGCACTTATAGTCGAATTCATAACGGGATTAAAAAGGCGGCGATAGCCTTAAAAGAAGGAACAACTTCTCCAAGCAATAACAAATAATCAAGGATCCAATAGCAAGCAAACTTACATGAAACATTCCGCAAATTCCCGCCGATTTTTTATAAAAACAAGTGCCTTAGCAGGTGTTGGTCTGGTCATAGGCCTACCAAAACTGCAAGGTGAAGCATTAAAATCAATCACCAAAAACCTACCTCCGGAATTTATAAATCTTGAGATTAATCCCTTTATAATTATCCGTACGGATGGAAGTATAACCCTGATTAATCCTCGTCCGGACATGGGCCAGGGTTCAATGCAAGCGGCCCCATCTTTATTGGCAGAAGAACTTGAGGTGTCTTTAGAAAAAGTAACTATTATCCAATCAGATGGGCAGAGTAAATACGGAAGCCAGCAATCGGGTGGTAGCAGCACCGTAAGGGGATTGTGGTATCCGTTAAGAAAAGCTGGGGCAGCAGCCAAAGAAATGCTTATTCAGGTAGCTGCAAGTCGTTGGGCAACCTCCACTGATCTTTGCTTTGCCAAAGACGCGACCATTTATTTGAAAAATTCTGATAAATCTTTTTCTTACGGTGAACTTGCCGAGGATGCGGCAAAACTGCCCGTTCCTAAAAACCCTAAACTTAAAAATCCCGCTGATTTTACCCTTCTTGGGAAATATAATAAACGACTGGACATACCCTCGAAAGTTACCGGAAAAGCTGTTTTTGGAATAGATATCGAAGTACCAGGTATGGTTTACGCTTGTATTCAGCATTCTCCAACCATTCATGCCTCCATTATAACTGTTGACGACACTCAATCTTTATTGGTTAAAGGCGTTGAAAAAGTAATCCGATGCAAACGTACTATGCCGCATCGTCAATCTGACGCTGTAGCTGTCGTCGCCTCAACCTGGTGGGCTGCCCAAAAAGGCAGGTCTCTGCTAAATGTCAAATGGGACGATGGCCAGTTAGCTTTAACGCAAACCACCGATGCCTATTTTCAAAAAGCATATAATGCGGCTAAAAAAGAGGGTGTCCGACATGAGGAAAAGGGAGATTTTTTAGCAAAATTTAATTCCGCCAGTGCTAAACTCGAAGCCGTTTATGAAACCCCTTTCTTAGCTCATGCGCCAATTGAACCTGAATGTGCTGTGGTTCACTACAAAGAAGACGGTACAGCGGAAATTTGGGCTCATGTTCAAGGACCAGATGGCGGATTGGCCGATGCAGCCCGATTCTTAGGCATCGATCAAGATAAAATTAAATTTCATGTGCCGCTCCTCGGTGGTTCTTTTGGAAGAAAAGCTTATCACGACTATCTCAGTGAAGCTTGTTTTTTAGCAAAAGAACTAAAAAAACCGGTTAAAGTTCTTTGGACCAGGGAAGATGATATCACTCAAGGGCCGTACCGACCTGGTATGCTTTCCAGAGTTCAAGGGATGGTCTCCAATGGTAAATTAACAGGATTCCACCATCATGCTATCGGAGAATCTATTGTTGGTCAGGTATTTAATGGCCTGAAACCCGACGAAGCTGATCCCTGGTTGTCAGGAGAACTAAGCACTGAAAATAATCAATATCAATTTCCTGTATCTAAAGTAAGTTGGACACACGTAAAAACGGACATCCCCATCGTTTGGTGGCGTTCTGTTTATGCTTCTAATTTTGGATGGGGGCAAGAGTGTTTTATTGACGAACTGGCGCATCTGGCAGGAAAAGATCCCCTGGAAGCCAGACTTGCTATTCTCAAAGATGAGCGATTCAGAAAAGTGTTGGAAACATTGGCAGAAAAAGCGAATTGGAAAGAAAAGCTCCCTGCAGGAAAAGGTAAGGGTTTAGCTATTTTTGCTTCTTTTGGTAGCATAAGTGCCTGCTGTATTACAGTATCTACCTCAGGCAAAGGCATTATTATTGAAAAAGCCGTGTCGGTGATAGATTGTGGACATTATGTTAATCCTGACAACGTGGTGGCCCAAACACAGGGAAATATTGTGATGGGTATTTCCGCTGCTATAAAAGACGGCATTACTTTTTCTAATGGAAAATGTGATCAGACAAACTACCACGAATATCAGGTTTTACGGATGAACGAAACTCCTGAAATGGAAGTACACATCATTCAAAGTGGTGCTGAACCGGGTGGTGTCGGTGAACCTGGCCTTCCGCCAGTCGCTCCTGCCTTAGGCAATGCCATATTTGCCGCAACAGGCATCAGACTACGCAGACTACCCATTGATATATCTTCAATTTCTTAATTATTAAGGATGGGAATTACCCTTTTGGTAATTCCCATCCTTTTCTCTCCGATTCCCTTATATACTCATCTGCTTTTGGTATTCCAATGGCTTTCATATTTTTAGCATCCCAATCGATTAATGCGCCTCCCAACCGAAGAGAAAGTACGCCTAAGAGGGTGATTTCGGTAAGATGAGCGCCATATTCAAAATTGGAACTAGCGGCAGGTCCTCCTTTAATTGCATTAATCCAGTCCCGATGATGCCCCTCCGTAGGAGCTAATTTAAAGGTAGTTTCCACAGACTGGACCAGGTTTTTATCTGAAAAAACCTTAGGTGTATCCCCATTTCCCGTTACCATTACGCCCTTTTCTCCTACATACATGGCTCCTCTTCTGGAAAAGACAATATCAGATGGTAGTTGCTTAGGTTTTTTAGGATATAAACCACCAGAATACCAGGTAACCTCTATGAATTCATTGTCATTATTCCCGTCGGGAAAACTGAAATATCCAATTTCTCCGTAAGGAATAATGTCTGCATTACTAAATCCCGCCGGGTGCACCTGTATTTTTGTGGGTAGTCCAAGTTCCAAGCCCCAGGTGGCGGCATCGAGGTCATGGCATCCAAAATCTCCCAAAGCGCCTAAGCCAAATTCCCAAAAATCACGCCAGGTAACCGGTGCGTATAACTCATTAAAAGGTCTGTTTGACCTGGGTCCAACCCAAAGATCCCAGTTTAGTCCTTTTGGCATGGGCGATGCAGCGGTGGGCATTTCTTTCAAACTATTTGTCCATCTCGTCGCGGGCACCCAGGAGTGAACCTCTCTTACCTTTCCTATCACTCCGGAACGTAGATATTCGACTGCATTCCTAATGGCAGGCGAACTATGTAGTTGGTTACCCATTTGAGTGGCTAAGCCAGTCTTTTTTGCCATTTTTGAAACCTCGCGCGCCTCATGAATATTATGAGTGAGTGGTTTTTCGCAATACACGTGTTTGCCTGCTTGCATTGAAAGCATGGAAACGTAGGCATGTAAATGATCTGGCGTAGCGCAAAGAACAGCATCTAAAGACGTCTCTTTGGACAACATTTCCCTAAAATCGATATATCTGTTTACTTTTGAATACCCTGATTTTTCCTTATAATGATTCTCCACCATGTCCGAAACTGGCCCCAACCCTGCATCGGTCTTATAATAAAAACGGTTTAAATCCCAATATTCTGCCGGATCAGCCAAACAAGTAACTTGAACGTCATCCAATTTAAATAAATCCCGCACGTTTTCCTTCCCTTTTCCTCCAGCACCTACCAATCCTACATTTACTTTATCACTCGGTGCGGTAAAGCCCTTTCCACCCAATACATGTCTGGGTATTACCATAAATGAAGCCGCCGCCGCTGCTGTGGTCATAAATTTTCTTCTATCTATTTTTTTCATTGCGCAGTCTGTTTATGAAGCATAATACAATATAACAAATAATTAAAAAAAGGAAAAATCGAATTTGTTTTACAGTTCGTCGGCTTAAATTTAATTGTATGGTAAATAGGCCTTATATTTGGAACATATTTTTAGAAAAATGAAATTACAACACTGCAGCCTTATCCTTACCGTAACATTAATGTTCCTTCTTTCATCATGTAAAGAAGAAGTTAAAAAAACGGTTGAACCTGCAGCTATAGGCAGTATTTACGTAAGATATTTAAATCCTGAGGGTTACTATACCGTTCAGGTAGAATTTGGCGAGCAATTATCGGATAGCATTTTACAAAAGCCCGATTGGAAGTCAGTCCCCGCCTTCAACAATATTTTGTTACAAGAGAAGCCCCGTTCGGAATTTACCAGATTCTACGCCGGAGAATTTTTGGCCCCCTATCAAAAAAATATGAAGGTTGACTTGATTCACTGTCCCAAAGGGCTTCAAAAAGTAAATTTGTCCCTTACACAACCCAATCTCATCGTTACCAATAAAAAGTTAATCTCCTCGAAAGACTTCACCTTCAGTTTGCAAGACGAACAATTACTGCAATCCGAAGAAACATTGGTTATTCTTTTAATTGATGAGAAACAACAAGGAGTAAATTTAGAAATAAAAGGTCCTCAGCCGGACAATGAGTTTGTTATTCCCGCAGGATTCACAAATAATCTTTCACGTGGAAATTTAGAATTAAACTTGATAAAAAAGAAGATTTATTCTTTAAAAGAAGGCAATAGTAAAATTTTAATTAATTTAGAACACTATTCGCCACCAATTATATTGAATTTACAATAATTCATTCTTGGTGTTCTATATATTTTTTTTCTTTAGCATGTAAAAAGGCGCTATAAAATCCCTCAATTCCAAGTTGTTAATCTTATATTAGCGCCAATTTAACGACAACCAACCCATGCCAAAAGATTCTTCCATACGTTCCGTATTAATTATCGGCAGCGGACCTATAGTTATAGGACAAGCCTGCGAATTTGATTACTCAGGGTCACAAGCATCGCGTTCATTGAGGGAAGAGGGCATCGAAGTGAGTCTCATTAATTCCAATCCGGCTACCATTATGACGGATAATATAATGGCAGACTATATCTATTTGCTGCCATTAACCGCTGAAAGTGTCATTCAAATACTGGAAGAAAGGAAAATTGATGCGGTGCTACCAACGATGGGGGGTCAAACGGCATTGAATCTTGCCATTGAAATTGACAAGATGGGGATATGGGAAAAGTATGGCGTTAAAATGATTGGCGTTGACGTCGCAGCTATTGAACTAACAGAAAACAGGGAAGCTTTTCGTCAGCACATGATTAAAATTGGGCTATCTGTAGCGCCTTCTTTCATTGCAAACTCTTTCCTTGAGGGCAAAGAAGCTGCTCAAAAAATAGGATTCCCCTTAGTTATCAGACCATCCTACACCCTTGGTGGAACGGGAGGTGCTATTATTATGCAGGAAATTGACTTTGATGCTGCCCTAAGACGTGGTTTAAATGCTTCTCCGACACATGAAGTTCTCGTTGAGAAAGCAGTTTTAGGCTGGAAAGAGTTCGAACTGGAGTTATTACGTGACAAAAATGATAATGTTGTTATCATCTGTACCGTTGAAAATCTTGACCCCATGGGTATTCATACCGGTGATTCCATTACGGTGGCACCCGCGATGACCCTTTCAGATACAGCCTATCAGCAAATGAGGGATGAAGCGATTCAGGCTATGCGCTCATTAGGTAATTTTTCAGGAGGTTGTAATATACAATTTGCTCAAGATCCAATAACCGAAAAGTTAATCGTCATTGAGATAAATCCCAGAGTTTCCCGTTCCTCAGCCCTGGCGTCAAAAGCAACAGGTTACCCTATCGCAAAAATTGCTTCTAAGCTAGCCTTAGGCTACCATTTGGATGAGCTTAAAAATCAGATTACAAAAACAACTTCTGCCTTTTTTGAGCCTACCTTAGATTATGTCATTGTTAAAATACCCCGTTGGAATTTTGACAAATTCCCTGGTGCAGACCATCGCCTGGGTCTTCAAATGAAGTCGGTAGGTGAGGTAATGGGCATTGGACGTAATTTCTTAGAGGCTCTTCAAAAGGCTTGCCAGTCACTGGAAAATGGGAAAATTGGCTTAGGCGCCGATAATAAGGAATGGACAAATATTGCCGACGTTTTAAAACGCATGGAAGAGGTGTCAGATGATCGTCTTTTCAGATTGAAAGATGCTATGAAACTTGGTGTTGCTACCCAAACGCTGCAAAACTTGACCCGTATAGATCCATGGTTTTTAAAACAGATTAAGC
>Ga0247842_10007462_pt1 | contig 11831 bp, 13 predicted proteins | sample LaCruzMarch2015__3_FD_192411 | JGI IMG/M metagenome (GOLD analysis project Ga0247842, IMG submission 192411) | Freshwater microbial communities from meromictic Lake La Cruz, Castile-La Mancha, Spain - LaCruzMarch2015_19m | ecosystem: Environmental > Aquatic > Freshwater > Lake | place: Spain...
CCCCCCTTTTGTGAATTCCCAGCCTTTCCAGTGCTTTTTTCGGTTGAGAATAAGGTATATTGGCCTGTTTAGATGCTTATCTAAACGATAGACAACTATGAACAGGGCAGGCCTATATTTATTGGATTTTATGTCATTTTTCATATTTTTCACTCTTTTTTACCTCGTAATATCTTCAAATTTCAATAACTTTAAATAGATTGCCCTCTTTAAAATAGATTATATTAAAATGAGGTATGATATAGTTTTTGGTGGAAAAGCGGGCCAGGGCCCCAATATTTTGACAGAAGTAGTCTCAGAGGGACTTATAAAAAAGGGTTTTTATGTGTTCTATTCCAGAGATTATCAGTCTCTTATAAGGGGGGGCCATAACTTTAATATATTAAGTTTTTCAGATACCCCCGTATATAGTAATTCTTCAAAAATAGACATTCTCATTTGTCTTGATAAGAACACATTTGGAATGCATAAAAAATATCTTAAAAATAAGGGGATAATTCTAAAAGATGAAGAGGAAAACATGTTTTTTGCAGGAGCAGTGTATAAAATCCTTGGAATTGACTTGAAGATCCTTGAAGATGAACTGAGAAAACTCAAAAATTATGAAGAAAATGTAAAACATGCGAGAAAAGGTTATGAAAACGAAAAAAGGAAACTGAAACTGCCTGAATTAAACAAACAAGCACAAAATTTAAGTTTGATGAATGGAAGTAAAGCTATATCTGTTGGCGCAGTAAGTTCTGGTTTAGATTATTATTATGCTTATCCCATGACTCCTGCAACACCGGTTTTAACTGATCTTAGTCAGATGCAACTTGAAAAAAACATGAAACATAAAACAATTGAATTAGAAAATGAGATTGCAGTAATAATCGCGGGTTTAGGAAGTTCTATTACTGGAAAAAAGGTAATGGTTGGTAGCTCCGGGGGAGGATTTGACTTGATGACAGAAGGATTAAGCCTGGCAGGACAAGCTGAAATTCCCATAGTTCTTTATCTTTCTTCGAGACCGGGACCGGGCACAGGTGTAGCAACATATACTTCCCAAGGAGAATTAAACCTTGCTTTATATTCAGGACATGGTGAGTTTTCTCGTTTAGTTTTAGCCCCGGGAGATCCAAAAGAGTGCAAAGAATTAACGAATCAGGCATTCTACTTTTCACAGAAATATAGGGTTCCTTCAATAATTTTGGCAGATAAGCATTTAGCAGAAGCAAAATATCTCATAGAAAACAGTCAGAAAATACTGCCCGTAGAAAATTCGATCATTGAAATGAAAAGATACAACTCTTACGAGCATGATGAAAAAGAAAAATCAATAGCAACAGAAGATAAAAAAATAATAAAAAAGAATTTTGAAAGAAGAATGAAAAAACAGGAAGAGATAAACGGGGAAGCAGAAAGTTTTGAAATGTTCAAGGTTTATGGAAAACAAAGTAGCAAAAATCTAATAATTGGCTGGGGCTCAACAAAAGGAGCAATACTTGACGCGATAACAGAAGGAAAAATTGATGCAAAATTTCTTCAGATTTTATATATAGACCCATTTTCAAGAAAGATCAAGCCAATATTAGAAGAAGCAAGGAAAATTGTTATTGTAGAGAATAATTCTACTTCACCATTATCTGGTTTAATTGCACAAAAGACGGGAATAATTATTAATGATAAAAATAAAATCCTGCGCTATGACGGAAGGCCCTTTTTCAGCTATGAGCTGGCAAAAGAGATAAAGGAGAGATTGTGATGAAAAAAGAAAAAAAGAAAGATAGAACATTTGCATTTGATTTTGATGGGGTTTTGGCAAAATATGATGGAATTTTCAGAGGAGCAGAACATCTTGGAGAACCGCATAAAGAGGTCGTAGATGCAATAAGAAAATTGAAAAAATCAGGACACAAAATATTAGTTTATTCTACAAGAAGTTCTAAAATTTTAAAAAGATATTGTAAAAAATATGATATCCCTGTAGATTACTTCAATAGAAATCCAAATTATAAAACAGGAAACCCAGGCAAACCTGTAGCTTCTGTTTATGTTGATGATCGGGCATTATGTTATACTGGTCAGAACTCAAAAAAATTAGTGGAAGAATTAAAAAATTTTAAACCATATTACCTAAAATGACAAAACATAAAAAGGTAAAGAAAGAAAAGAACAAAACTAAACTTCAAAAGAAACAGAAAACTAAATTAAAAACAAAGCAAATGAAAATCAAACTTCCTAAATTAAACATCAGAACGCAAACGCCTTCAACATGGTGCCCAGGTTGCTTCAACTTCCAAATTCTCGCAGGCGTCCAGAAATTTGTTGAAAGTCAGATAATTGCTGGAAAGAAAAGAGAGGATTTTGCAATTGTAACGGGAATTGGCTGTCATGCAAAAATATTTGATTATCTTGATTTGCCAGGAATAAACAGCTTACATGGAAGAGTTCTTCCAACCTGTCTTGGAATAAAGATAGCAAAGCCAGAACTTAACGTAATGGGCTTTTCAGGAGATGGAGACGCTTACGCAGAGGGGATGGAACACCTTGTCCATAATGCTAGATATAATTCAAATATAAAATATATTGTTCATAATAATCAAGTTTTTGCCCTTACTGTAGCAGAACCAACACCTGTGACAGAGAAGGGTTATAGAGATAAAACTACCCCGAGGGGGGTAAAACTTTTTCCCTTGAATCCAATAAAAATCATGTTAGCATCAGGAGCAAGTTTTGTTGCAAGAGTTTTTGCAGATACAGAACAAGTCAATAAAGTTCTTGAAGAAGCAGTTAAGCATAAAGGATTTGCATTTATAGAAATTTTACAGCCATGTATAATTTTTCATAATGATGCTGGATACAAAGAAAGAATATATAATATTCAAGAAGCAGGACACGATAAGACTAATATGATTGTGGCCATGCAAAAAGCAGAAGAGTTTGATTATAATTCTAAAACGGGAAAAATTCCTCTCGGAATTTTTTATCAGAAAGAACGGGATGTTTTTGAAGAGTTGCTGAGAAAATAAGATGAAAAAATTAAACTATTATAGTTTAGATTTCCTTCTTCTGAAATAGTCCACTATATCCTCAATCTTTGAACGGTCCCTTATTTCTTCCCAGGGTATATCATATTTATCTATTTGGTTATACTTATTTTTATCTATTCTATCCTGTATATCAATATGGATAGGTACATCTTTGGTTTTATCACCTATTTTTAATGGTCTTAAATGATGAGCAGTATCATCTATTGTAAAATATTCTTCATCTCCCGTATCAACTCTTTTTCCCTGATAAACTCTCATGTCTTTAACATGTTCTCCAGTGTATCTTACAATATCATATATTGGTAGAATAGTAGCACATTCTTCACCAGTAATAATTTTGTTGGGTTTTTCTTCAAATAAGTTTATTACTTTTCTTCGGAATGTTCTTTCTTGCCTAGTTAGGTCGCTTAAATCTTTTTTTGGAGTTATTCCATAGCGGGGATTAGCCATAAAAATACCAACTATAATCATCCCAAACCCCGCCACAAAAAACCAAACATTACCAATAATATCTAAAGATTCAGAAGCCACACTAAAGCCAGTTATGTTAGTTATTGGCTTTAAGAAAATAGTTATTATCCCCAATATTATCAGGGCGTATTTGAGTGCTCTTTTTTGCATAAGATTCTTAAATAGAAGAAGTTTATAAGTATTACTCAAAAGAGGAATTAAAATGAAACAGGAAATCGAAAAAGTAGCCGTCGTAAAATGCCCAACTTATGAAAGACACAAAGTTGACAAAGCAATAAGAAACGCCCTTAAACTTATAAAATTCAATCCTCTTAACAGGACAAAAGTCCTGATAAAACCAAATGTTGTTATGCTAAGCCAGGAAAAAGGCAAGCAAAATGCTATTACGACTCATCTTTCTTTAATAGAAGCAGTATGCAAATTTCTCAAGGAAAATGAATGTAAAATCTATATCGGAGAAAGTAGTTTCATGAATACGGAACTTGCATTAAAGCAAACCGGAATCGCAAACATTGCAAAAAAATACAAAGCAAAACTTATTGTCTTTGAGCAGGAAAAACTCGTAAATATTAATGACAAACATGCAAAGATTCTCAAACGATTTCCCGTTGCCCGAATTCTAAAAGAAGTAGATTATATCATTGACATGCCAAAAATGAAAACCCATACCCTTACTCATGTTTCTCTGGGAATAAAAAATCTTTATGGTTTAATTCCTGGCGGATTAAAACAAAGATTGCATAATAAAGCAAAAAATGAAAGGTTTTCCGAAATTTTAGTTGATATTTACCAGAATTTTCCTCCGCAACTGACAATTCTTGACGGTATTCTTGGTATGGAGGGTCATGGTCCTGCTTCTGGAATACCTAAGCATGCCGGGTTAATACTTGCAAGCAAAAATACTATTGCGCTTGATATTGCTGCAAGCAAGATAATGGGATTTAAGCCTGAAGAAATTCATACAACAAGATTTGCAATAAAAAGAAAGCTTTATCCAAATTATAGTTTTCAGCTTGTTGGATTGAAAAGCCTTCCTGTTATTCATTTTAAGAAGCCATGGACAAGAAAAGAACTTTCAAAAGAAATGATCTCAACTTTTAAGGAAAAACCGATTGTATGCGATACAACTAAGTGTATAAAATGTGGGATATGTGCAAAACACTGCCCAGCTAAAGCAATAAAACTTGTTCCCTATCCAACAATAAACAAAAAAAAGTGTATTCGATGTTTCTGTTGTATGGAGATTTGCCCAAAACATGCATTAAGTTTGAAAGAAAACTGATAAAAGATTATTCCTCTTTAGCTAAGAAAGCCCACCAAGGCTTTTTTGTGCTTGTGACATTTCCAGTTTCAGAATCAACTTGCGCTTGAACGCGCATTTGCATTTTTATGAATCCAAAAAGCTTAACTTCTTTTTCCGCTTCAACTTGATATTCTGCTTTTGTCTGATTTCCATTTCCAACTTCTTTTAATTGGATTGTGCAATTTCTAATTTCACACTTTGCTCCCAAAACTTCAAGTGCATTTTGTGAAGCTGTTTCAGGCATGATTTTTACTATAGCATTCTTTCCATTAGACATTTTTATTATCGCTATTGTTTTGTTATTTTCATCCATAGTCAAATTCATATGAAGCCCATTTTTTATAATCAGGTTTTTATTTTTTCCATGAGCTTCTGAACAGTTTGTTTCCCAAAGTCTTATACACTCACCTAAACTTTCGCACCAAGTATACCCTGCACTACCTATGCATCCATGTTCATCACTATCATTTCCGACCAATTGATTATTTCCGTTGCCTTGACCAGAATCAACAACATAAGCAGTTATTTTTCCAGCATCTGCATTTATTAGCCCAACCAGACTAAAAAGAAGAATTCCTGCAAGAATAAAAAGTATTAACTTTTTCATAAACTCTCCTAATATTCGTTGTTTAAATAACTTTCTAGAGATAATTTTAAAACATCCATTTACTCCTATGTGCTTCCTCCTAGTCAATAGAAAGGTTTATTAAATAATTACGCTATTACACTACATGGTAAAATGCTCTCGAGAGTTTTATAGAAAAATAAGTAAAATCGGTTTGGAGAAGAGATGGAAAAAAGAGCATTCAAAAGTTAGAATAAAAAAGAAAATGTCCCCCGAAAAAGCAGCTATTCATGCTTACCTATGTGGCGATGGCTGTATCAAAGCTAGAGCAGATAATCGAGGATATCCCCATCATGATATAAGGATATATCCTGACAATTATGAATTGGCGAAAACTATTGTTAGTTTTTTTCAAAAAGAATTTAATATCGAGCCAAAAATTAGAGATCTTGGAAACTATTTCAGAATTGAAATAGGAAATAAACCCGCATTTTTGAATCTTATAAAAATAGGCTATTATAACACCTATAAATGGGAAATTCCAAGGAATCTCAAAAGAAAATCTTTAATTTACTGGCTTCGAGCATTTTTTGATTGTGAATCTTGTGTCGATTTAAATAATAATGCAATAACTCTTAAATCCGTAAATTTTGAAGGTCTTTTGGAAGTAAATAAAAAATTGAAAATATTTGGAATAAAATCCAGGGTTTATGGTCCATATCAACCCAAGAATCTCCAACATAGTCCCATGGTATCTTGTTTATAACTGGTAAAAATATTATGATTTACAAAAGGATTATAAATTTCAACCATCCCTCTAAAAAAGAAAAGCTAAATAAATTTTAATGCCATCGTGCGACAATGGTACTCGAGAGGACTGGAAATCCTCGCCACTTACGTGGCATCCAGGTTCGATTCCTGGCGACGGCGTAATACTGGGCCTGGAAAGCCGTGCCCCTTACGGGGCAGACAGGTTCGACTCCTGTAGTGGGCGTTTAATCTCATTTAAGTAACATGGAGTATAGTTTGAAAATTAGATTAAACGAGGTGATTTTTTTAATAAGATTTAAATAAAGTGTTTGCTTAAGAATAATATGAAAAAAGAGACGGAACTACTAACAAGAAAAAACGGAATATGGCTTTGCATTATAGGAATTGTAATATTCTTATTTAATTTTTTAACCTTAAAATGGTGGAATATGGATATTGATATTCTTGGTGCAATGATTTTTGTTCTTGGTTTAGTTATTGTAATAGCTGCTGGAAATTCTATGAAAAACTTATCAGGATGGTTAACAAGAAAAAACGGCATATGGGTATGCGTGATTGCAGTAGCAATAACTGCAATAACCGGATATTTAGATTTTTTTAATGGGGATATTGGCGGTATCTCTGGTTTAATATTATTTGTTTTAGGTTTAATTCTCATAGCTGTCAGGTGGAAACACTGACTGCTGATTAAAGCAGCGACATTTCGTTTAACTAACTTGTAGACAAAAAACACAAAATCTGCCTACAATCGTTTTTTGTCTTTTGTCATTCATAGGTGTAGACAGATGTAGACAAAAAACATACAAACATTTAAATATGTAGACACCCATTATATTCTTATAGAATACATACAAAAATAAAAAATGTACCTTGAAAAACGTAAAACAAAAAAAGGAGTGAAATATTATCTCGCGCACTCTTTCCGCGAAGGTGGAAAAGTACAAAAAATTAGAGTATACCTCGGAAGCAATCTTGATAAAAAAATTCTTCGTCAAAGGCAAGAAAAAGCGAGCGAGCTGCTTAAACAACAGCTTAACAGCTTTAAGATTGTAAGAAGTCCGATAAACTATAAACTTTCGAAAAGAGAGAAGGAACTTATTGATCATCTTCGGAAAAAAGCAAAATTAAAAGTGATTCATCTCTCTGAAAAAGATTGGGAATTATTCACAGAACTATTTACTTATAACACTAATGCTATAGAAGGCTCAACAATAACACAAGAGGAGGTTTTTGATATATTAAAAGATGGAAAATGGCCTTTTTCAAAACCAAAAGAAGATATTTCAGAGGCATATGGTGTTTCTGAAGCAATAAAATTCATAAGAAAAACAAAAATATCTCTATCCCTACAATTAATGACCACCCTACATGACATAATATTCAGAAATTCAAAAGAGTTTGCGGGACAATTTAGGCATAAGGGGGTTGAAGTAGGGGTAAGAGACGGATTAGGAAATATTGTTCATCTGGGCGCTCCTTCTTCTCGTGTCATTGGCTTACTTAACGAACTTGTAAAATGGTACGAGACTAACAAAAAGAATTATCCCCCAATTGTTCTTGCTGCAGTTATTCACAATCAATTTGAATATATTCACCCATTTGAAGACGGAAACGGAAGAGTAGGAAGACTACTTTTGAATAATATTCTTATAAAAAATAAACTTCCGCCCGTTAATATTTCTATGGATTGTAGAAAAGAATATTATGAAACACTCCGTGTTTTCCAGAAAACGGGAGATATCCGGCCTACAATAGAGCTTATACTAAAGGAGTACAAACATCTTGAAAAGAAGTTTCACTCGTCGAGAAAGAAGAAAAAGTAACGATTATTAGTGTAGTCAGATGTAGACACCCCCAATCGTTTATCTGAATTTTGTAGACACCCGATTGCTATCTTCTATTATCCCTTAAATCCAACACCCTTTTTTGTTCCTTTTTTTCAGAATAAGTATAAGGAACATATATCCTCTTTTTTGTCATAGGATCCATTCCAGTATAATACATACAGGTTGATACTGTCATTGGCGTAGGAGTAAAGATTTGGACAGCTTCACAATTATTTAATTCTTTTATTGCCTTTGCAAGCTCTTGTGCTTCTTTCATACTAGAGCCGGGATGGCCAGTCATAAAATAAAAACTTAATTCTCCACATCCAAGTTTATCAAACTCTTTTATGAATTTATCAAGATTCCCCTTATCCTTATTCATTAACTTAAGAACATTTTGATTAACATGTTCGGGAGCTATCTTTAGTTTTCCTGAAATATGATGCTCTGCTATTTCGTGGATGTAGTCTGAAGTTGCCATATCATATCTTATCCCACTTCTTATGAATATTTTTTTTATGCCATTTATTTTTCTTGCTTCTCTTAGAAGATTGATGAGTCTTGTATGACTCTTGACGGGGTCTTTATCAAAATCTAATCCATACATATTAGCAGAAGGACCCCCAAAATCATCGATAATACCTCTAAAACCCCTAAGAGTTGTTATGTACTTTAATTCTTTTAGGATAGACTCTTCTGAGCGAGAGATTATTTTATCTCCCATGGAGAGTCTAATAGAACAAAAATTACAGTTTCCTACACATCCACGGTGTGTAATAACTGAAAATTGAAATCCGGCCATATAAGGAACATTTTTTATATCTCTTGAAAAAGGAAGTTCATAATACGAATCTAAATCTTTTGTTGTGTATTCTGGAGATTTATATTGAACTATATAAAAATCTCCTGTTTTTTGAACCAGATTTTTGTGATTAGAAAAAAGATTCTGCATGTCACAAAAACTTTCTTTACTATTTGAAACTTCTTCGTGAGTTGGAAGCTTCAAAAATTTATCTTCTGTTTCAGAGAGAATTTTTAGTCTTAGGCATGTTCCTTCTATTCTTTCAAGTGTTTTTCCTTTTTTTAATCTATTTGCAATTTCTAATATTTGTTTTTCTCCTTGGCCATAAACAAGTATATCTGCTCTTGAATCAAAGATTATGGACTTTCTTAATGAATTTTGCCAGTAATCATAATGTGTAAACCTTCTTAGGGTTGCTTCTGTTCCACCTATAACTTTTGGAGAATCTTTGAATTTTTGGCTTATCCAGTTGCAATAAGTAATTACCGCCCGGTCTACTACGTTTTTTTCATAGCCTAAAAGTTCGTCTTTTTCTCTTGGTCTGTTAAGAGAAGTATAATTTCTTACCATTGAGTCTACTGCTCCAGAAGATATCCCAAAAAATAACCTTGGCTTTCCAAATTGAGTTACATCTTCTGCGCTTTTTGGAGTTTCTATTACCGCGACAGAATAATTATTTTTTTCTAGAAGTCTCTTTAATATTGCTATACCACATAAAGGATGATCAAAGTATTTTTCTCCCAGTACGAAGATTATATCATACTGTTTCTTTATAATTTTCATATTCAATATAAAGAAATTAGTATTATAAACCTATAGCAAAGGACGCTCTTATTTCTTTAAATTTGCGCCTTTACTAGATAGAAAATGACTGAATAACAAAGAAAATCAAAGTTATTTTCTATATTTCCGACAAGTTTAAATATAAAAAATTATCAGAAATATTATGAAAAAGAGAATAGCAATATTTATAATCCTTGCAATTTTGCTTATTTTAGTAGCGGGAGTATTAATACATAATAACATGGCAAAAAAATCTTTATCAGGAAATGCAATATCTGGTGGTCCTGTCCGAGTTCTTCTTCACACAAATTTGGGTGATATAACTATAGAACTAAGAGAAGACATGCCTATCACCGCAGGAAATTTTGAAAATCTTACAAAGCGCGAGGTCTATAATGGTGTTATTTTTCACAGAGTCATGGCCGGATTCATGATTCAGGGCGGAGATCCTACTGGAACAGGTTATGGTGATAAAAGAATACCGATGATCAAAGATGAGTTTAATGGAGAACAAGAGAATAATAGGGGAACACTTGCCATGGCAAATGCTGGTCCGAATACAGGAAGCAGTCAATTTTTCATAAATCTTGTTAATAATAATTTTCTTGATGGAAAACATCCTGTTTTTGGGAAGGTTGTAGAAGGCATGGACGTTGTTGATAAGATTGCAAAGGTAGAGACAGATTCTAATGATAAGCCCCTGAGTGAAGTTAAGATGATTAGTGCGAGCATTTTAGTTTAAGTAAATTTAGAATATTCTAAAAACTGAAATGCGAGAAGAGAGTTTTGTGAAAGTTTTCTTTATCATATAAATGCTTATAAATAATAATTTCAGTAATTCATCATGCAACTAGACACATTTAAGTTTGAATTTTTACCCCTAAGGAATGTATTTGAAAGATTTGATTATTTTTTTGATGTTCTTCCAGATTTAGTGGAATATCGGGACGGGGATATAGATACTGCTAGAGTTCCTTATCAGGCATTAGAAAAGGTTTTAGATGAAATATGTCCTGACTTTAAAAAGTCGCAAGAAGATAAGTTTACTGAAAAAAAGTTAGTAGTTGATATAAATTATAAACCGCCCGTATTCTTAAAACATCTTCATATTAATTATGAACTTAAATTCGATCAGGCTGGCAAACCTCATGAAGCGAGAGCATACTTGGCAGACTCAATAGAAGAAACATTAAGGTCATTGAAAATATTTGATTCTGTTCTAAGGATTCCCGGATTAGAGATTTCAAAGTCTGCTAGATTAAGTGTAGACAGATTCAATGAATTAAGAAGGCATCTTCCTTCTGACCAGCTTGAGCTAAAATTATAATTATACTTCTATCTTCGAGAACAAATAACTGCCAATTGCCAAAATTATTGCAGTTATTACAATCATAACTGAAAAATCCATCATCATGCCAAGATGGCTGACTCCTGTCAAAGCTCCCCTTATACCATCAACACCATATGAAAGAGGATTAAATCTTGTTATAATTACGAGGGCATTAGGCAAGCTGTCAAGAGGAAATAATGCTCCTGACAAAAAGAAGATTGGCATTATCAAAAAGTTCATAATAAGCTGGAATGCCTGCATATCTTCAAGTTTAGAAGCAATAGCTGTTCCAAATGAGGTAAAAAACATTGCAGTAATAAACATTAATAATAATGCAATAGGAATATAAAATATATTTTGTACTCTAAACCCAATTAAAAAAGATATTAAGAGAACAAGAAAACCCTGCAAAGATGCAACTGTTGCTCCACCAAGTGTTCTTCCTAACATTATTTTTGCTCTTGATACAGGAGCTACAAGTGTTTCTTTAAGAAAACCAAATTGTCTATCCCAGATTACTTCTATTCCTGCAAACATTGCAGTAAAAAGAACAGACATAGCTATTATTCCCGGAGCCAAGAAATCAATATAATTTCCTCCACCTGCTTTCTGAAAAATAGGACCAAAACCAAAGCCCAGTGCAACAAGGAAAAGCAAGGGTTGTGCAAGAGAACCAATCATTCTTGGTTTTGAACGCCAGTATTTTTTCAACTGTCTCAGCCACATAATATATACTACGCCCATTAGTGTCTTCTGAACCCCCTATGTGCTCTTAATTTATCTACAAAAGATGCTTCTTGTTCTCTTATTGAATGTCCTGTAAGCTTAAGAAATGCTTCTTCAAGTGATTTTGTTTTAGTCTGTTTTTTTAACTGAGCAGATGTTCCATGTGCAATTATTTTTCCATGGTCTATGATTGCAGTAGTATCTGAAACTCTTTCTGCTTCT
>Ga0247842_10007467_pt1 | contig 11823 bp, 7 predicted proteins | sample LaCruzMarch2015__3_FD_192411 | JGI IMG/M metagenome (GOLD analysis project Ga0247842, IMG submission 192411) | Freshwater microbial communities from meromictic Lake La Cruz, Castile-La Mancha, Spain - LaCruzMarch2015_19m | ecosystem: Environmental > Aquatic > Freshwater > Lake | place: Spain...
GCTCTGGCTGTCGGTTTGGTCATAAGTTTAATATCGGGGAGATGACGCTTTTGCAGAATCTTTGGCGTAATTTGGGCAAGGTGAAATTTCCATCAGGTCTTAGGGGGTTTGATTCCATAATTATTGCCTTATTTCGATAGGGGTCAGGAATAGGAATGAGCCTTGAAGAGCGTATCGGGATTGTTGGAGTTCTCCCAGACTACCAATTCCTCGATAATTTTGAACAAGCGCTATCGTTCCTCATTCTGCTTTTCTTCGGTCGGGAAGATTTCGGACCATGCAGAAGGATCATCGACAAGAGATGCAAAGAGCACCGCACGGCAGGCAGCCAATGGACGGCGTGCCCACCAGAGATGCAGGGTGGAAGGATGCCCATGCCGGATGGATTTCTCTCGGGCAGATACTTTATTAATCGCCTCCAGCGGGAGCGCGACTTCGATATGTTTCTTGCGGTATTGCGGGGTTGTTGTCATTCTTCCGACTTCCTTCGTAATCGATACTTTGCAGGATACAGTATTACCTCTTCGTTTTTGACCAGAGTGAGAAGTTTTTCGCCAGGAAGTATCTCAAGATCACCGGCGATGTCCTCAAGAAGAAGGGTAGTTGCATCCGGAAATTTTTTGATCAGTTCATAGAGATTGGCATTGATCTCAATCCCTTTTGTTGCAAGACAATTCTTGGCAACCCAGAATTGATGGATAATCTCCCCCTCAGAGGAATACATGTCCCATGTAAAACCACCATTTCCATGTTGCAACCACGAGCCATCCTTGTGGACATATTGTTTCGTGTTCTCTACCCAGCGATAATCAAATCTCTTAATGTAAATGTCCATCAACGACGGCTCAATTCGTGGGGTTTGATCCAGATTTTCCGGGAGATACTGGGAAGAATCCTGCATAATGGCAATTTCCGGGATTCCTGTATCAGGTACTATCGCAGTATCGGGTACACTTGAACCATCCGGCATATCGCTGGACACATCGGGAATGGAAAGGGAACCATCTTCATCACTAAAATCTTCAAATAAATCCACAGATACATTTGTCTCCGTCGGGAGCGGTGGCAGAGTGATGGGATCTTTTGTACTTATCTCATGAAGAATCTCTTCCATTTCGAAGGTAGAGTTCAGGTAGTCTACGATGAAATGCTCATCACGCTCTACACATATTTTGATAGCTTCTGAAATTGAGGGGTAGGCGAACGGGCGTTCAAGTTCGTCGCAGAGCGATAAAATAATTTGGACCGGTTTGACGTCTTTGACGAACAACGTTGTATCGTCCCAGAATACGGTGGGGGAATCGGCTTGACCAGCAGGAATCCCATCGATAAACGGGGAAATTTTTAGATCATGAAACGGCTGCCATGCAGTCATCTCAAGACGAGCAGCTTCAGTCCGGATCTTCATTTGTTGATCAGCATTGTCAAGTTTTATTCGTCTAAACTCCCTGCCAAGCACATGAATCCATGAACCAGTTTTGGGTTTTGAGAGATGATCCGGCTTATCGGTAATTTGGTAGGTTAATGCGGATATAAGCGGTTTGAGGGTAGAGAACGGAGGTTGGGCGATAGTGACGTCGTCAATCTCCTGTAAGTCTGCAGTCTGTCGTTTAATTGCGGGGAACAGATCTCTATATTTAGATAAAGTTCGCATGGTAAAATACGAGAATTCCGACACCGGAATCCAGCAACGATCAAGACTCACCCAATGCCCGTAATCGTTCCAGACTCGCACGGGAGCCCTGGTAATAAGTGATCGTACCCGTTTGAAAGTTGAAAGATCAAGTTGTTGACCGGAAGTCAGACTGTTCAGGGATTTGAGAAGTAAATCGAGAGTCGGTCGCTCCGCAATCCCAATCCGTGTCCACAAACTCAAATGACGGACTTGAGGCAATATGAGTGCCACGCCGGGACTCTCAACGGGGTCTGGATTCTGGAAAATTTCGTTAGAATTGAGCCATGTTCCCTGATCGGAATAAATCAAAGGTTCCTTGGCAAACACATCTCTGACACGGGTGATCTCTTCCGTGCTGCACCGTGGAAGAACCCGATCGATAATCCTATAAAACTTTTCGATTTCATACACTGGAGGCTTCTCGTGTTTTGAAAAATATGCGATTCGTTGGATTATTGTATCAAGACTTGTAGGGGTTACACGAACTCCAAGTGCCTTGATCAGGCTACGGGTGGATTCCACATCCAGGTCCAGATGGACAAACAACTCGACATCCATCAATAATTCGGTTTCTGCCGATCGCATCAACAATTCTGAAGGTTGTCGGAGATTGCCATTTGTATCCTTGAGGCACGGATAATTCCGTAGTCTAACGATCCAATGGGATTTTATCTCGCCACAATCGACCGGGCTCTGATGACCGTTACTTGATCGTTGGTACACGGTTGTTTTCATCATTTTTTTCCATGCCGCATTAGAATCCCCGGTTAAATGGTGGACAACTTTAGACCAAATCGTAGGATCGTCTTTTGATAGGTTTTGCCAGAATAAAAAAACGGGTTCTTCAAAGTCGTAATCATTGATAACAAATTGAGTCCCTTTGTATGGATACTCTAATGGGATAGATCCATCATGGGAGATAAGGAATTCCTGAAATTCTTTTGTTCTATAATAATATTTACTCGTCTTTTTTATACCAATAAATTGGTCAAGACCGCTTTTTGTTGAAGAAGCCCAATCGTACCATCGCCGTTCTTTACAGGATGAAAAACCCGATGAATACACTGCATCCAAAAGATGACTGTCGGCATAATTTTTCGGAAGAATCAATTCAAGTTCACCAGAACTGTCAAGAGCGAGAGCGTCAGTCACTGGCAGGTATTTTCCCTCTCGTGTGAGGTAAACAAACTCCTTCGGGATCCCAGCATCCAACGCCGCAAGAATATGGGTGAAACGGACAAGATGCTCTTTGGGAAATTCTCCATTGACGAGAAATCCTTTGTAAGCCCGATCAACGATGACATCGACCCTCGTGATTTTTTCAAGACCCATCCGTTCAAGAATTCGAGAAATATTCTCGCTTTTCGGACCATCTTTTGTTAATTTTTCGTCATCATTCAAGGATTCTGAAATATAGATGATCCAGTCTGGATCCATAACATGCAGGTGAACCCGGATAAAATTCCAGTCATCATCAGAGAGTATCGTTTTATCCGGGCTGGGTCGAACCGTGCACTCTGGGGGATATAATATATCCTCCCCCTCAACAGGAACCAGACAAAGTTTCGCCCATTTTCCATACAGTTGGTTGTGCAATTTGGTATCCATGTATTCCCAGAGAAGCCAAAGAGAATGCCAATCATGTGGTTTTGGGAGCGTCTCGGGATTACACAAACGAGTGATTACATCCGGATTACTGAAACCATTCAGCCAACCCCACGAGGCAAGTCGTTCCCGCATCATGGAAGACACTTCGTGAGCAAGTACAGAGTTGGTTGGAGATCCAAACACGCGGTTTAATTGGTCGTCAGTCCAGACGGTATAGAAAAACAATGGCGGTGCGATACACACATCAAACGACTCAATTTTCCCTTTTGATGAAAGTAAGATGGGTTGTTTACCAATAGTCTGTGCAAATCTTTCCAATATGATTCGGTTAGATGGAAGATCAGCGAAATCGGTTTTTTGAGATCCCTTTGGTAACAGATCATACGCTTGAGCACGAACCTTTACAGGGTGATTTGCATCAGAAAGCCAGGCAATTATCGTCTCTGCAACAAGACGTCCTACTCGGGCAAGCAACCACCGGTTCGTTGGGGAGACTGAAGGATCTTTGATACCAGTACGTGCAGGATCCTGAACAAATGGAGCATTACACGAAAACGGTAACGAGATATACACATCCGTTGGCAGAATTACGTACAGGCGCTGATTACCGGTAAGACCAACAACCACTTCGACTTTGCAGGGAGGGAGGGAGAAATCTTCGTCACCAGTGATTCTCTCTCTGCGTATCTCCTCAACTGCCTCACTAGGAAAATCCTCATCGTCCGACCGGATAATCAAAACATCCTGAGACGTTTGCCCGATAAGCACTACACGTTCTGAATGGGAAACCGGACCTTTTCCGTTTCGTTGCCGCTCCAATGTTGTGCCGGAAATGGTAAGCTTTCTGATATTTTGGAAGAACAGGAGGGATGCGGGGCTTCGTGACCACTCCTCAAGATTTTTTTCCAATTCTAGGGTACGTGACGAATCTTCAATTCTGACACGGATGGAGGTTACCGCTGATTCTGGTGCATCGTCCATCCAGATAGGTTCGGTGAATCGTTCCTTTTCAAAGGAGATTGCAATTGTGGGAGTAATGACTTCCACTTTTCGACCAAGGGAGAACGTTGACTTGAAACCAATGCCACGGAATCCAATCGTGTGCAATGTTCGTTTATTTGAAAAACCAAAACGGCAGAGTGAGGCAAAATGTTCTGGTTGGAAATCCTCCCCATCATGTTCAAAAATAAACACTCCATCAACAATTCGCGCACTTGCAGATTCAGCTCCGGCATCATCTGCGTTTTGAAGAAGTTCCGAGAGGACATGTCGCGGACTTTGGACTTGTGAAAATAATTGACGCCAGGGTCCTGCCAATTCGGGATCTGCTTCAAGTTGTTCCCATCGTTTATGGGCTTTGACCTGAATCTCTGAAAAAAATGCGGAAGGCGTTCTCATTCACACACGCCCTTATCGTGGATCTTCGGCAAGAACCAGAAGTTCGGAGAGATTATAATTCACACTGGTTGTATTGAATTCCGGCTCTTTGTGGAAAGGATTCCGGACATAACGGGGCGCTGAAGCATCCCCTTCAACCTCAACAAGAGCAAGAATAAAATCATCCGGTTTGTTGAATGCGGTCAGGATCTCATTCTTTGATGCAGTGACCGTTGATGCACCTTTCACACGCCCTTTCACTTCAATAAATCGCAACCTCCCCTCGTTCGTGACAGCAGATTCGATGTCATACCCGCATTTCTGATCGCTGACATCCCGCGGAGTAAATCCCAATATCTTCTCCGCCTGCATGACTGCCGCCATTGCCAACTCCTCGATCCGTTTGGTCTCGCGAGCAAATAGTGCCGGTTCTGCGACACTCCCTTTCAGCTGAGCAACGAGTCCGCCGGCTATCACCAGTGCAGCCCCGACAATAACCGGAGGGAGTGGCGAGAGGTTGCGCTCTTCATCAAGATCCTGCATCCGCTTGTGAAGTCGGGCGGTCAATTCATCTGCCCGTTGTCGCGCCAACCCCGAATTTAATTTGGCGTTCACCTTTCCTGCAAGTTCTTGTTCGTTTAACTCAATTGCCCGGTGGTTCCAGTAATTAATCTCACTTTTCAGACGGGCTTTCACTGCGTGCTTCGTCTTATCCACGAGCTCGATTTTACGCTTTTGCACATCAGTAAAGTGATCCGGTACAAGTATTGTAACCGCATAGTGCCGTACTTTTGCCTCAAAATCAAGTTTCATCCATTCAGGCTCATGGATCATCGGAACGAAAACCTGCTCTTCCGCTTGAAGCGGGCGATAATCAAGATACGGCGCATACCCGGCAGTACTGGCATTTCCGGAACCGTCAAGTTCAACAAACTGTAAACGGCGGGACACAATTCTTCTCTGTCCGTTCTGATCAATATGAGCATCCTGGATAGAGTGCTCAAGAAATACAAGTGTCCGTATCTGATCTGATGGATCATTATCATCAACAAGAATGGCACCCTGTTTCAAGAGATCACGATACTGTTCGAGAATCATGTCAGTGACAACATCAAGAAGCGGGTTGCCCGGACAGACGAATTCCGCCTTCGGTTTACCCTGAACATTGATCAGATCCTTTTCAAACGTAATTCTCTCATAACGTTGCGGGATGGGGATTCGAGTCCCAATAATCCGGTTCCTGCTGCGAATTGTCGCAGGAACATACGTGATCTCATATCTTCGGGATTCACGTTCCTTGATGCTTCCACCAAGCCTGCGGAAAGACTCGATAAAGAACGCGGCAATAAAGTGAGGCTGGAGACGACGGGTTTCAGCACGTTCCATCTCTTCACGGATCATCCGCACCTGACTTGCATCCATGGAGTCCCGTGCAAGCGCCCTCTCCTCAAGCAACAGACGGAGATTGTTTCGGTCAAATGCTGTATCCACGACACGCTGCAACCGGGCATGAACATCCGGTTGATCCCCATACCGGATTGCTTCAAGCAGAAGATCCCGGAGTGACCGGTCCTCAAAGGTAAGTCGCCCCAGCACATCAAAAACCTGCCCGCCAAGTGCCAGCCGTTCCTGTTCCAACTTCTCTAACAGACGTTGATACACCGCACCTTCACGGGTCTCTGCAGCGACAAGATTCCAGAGATGGCACACCTCTGTCTGTCCGATACGATGGATTCGTCCAAACCGTTGTTCAAGTCGGTTGGGATTCCAGGGGAGATCGTAATTGATCATCAGGTGGGCTCTTTGTAGATTGATACCCTCCCCGGCTGCATCTGTTGCGACAAGTATCGCGACTTCTTTATCTTGTGTGAAATCCTGCTCGGCAATCTTACGCTTTTCACGCCCCATGCTCCCGTGGATATTGATGACTGCCTCCGGTTTACCTACTAGTGCACGGATCTTGTTGGTAAGATAGTTCATCGTGTCACGGTGTTCGGTGAAGATAATGAGTTTTCTCCGGTGTCCCTGCGAGTCGAACATGAGAGGAGTGTCCTGCAACAATCGCGACAATTCCTTCCATTTCTTATCGTTATCGGACTGGCGGACTGCATTCGCCATTGCTTCCAGTCTCTTGAGTGTATCAATCTCTGCAGAAAGCTCCGCAATTGTGCGGGCAGCAGTTGCACGATCAACGACCCGTTCTTCAATGGTCTCGAACTCTGCATCGGGAGAATCCTCAAGTTCCACAAGATCTTCATCTGAATATTTTGGGAGATCCGGATCCGGATTAATGTGAGCAACAGCGCCACGACTCAATAATCTCTCCTCTTTGAGTCGTGCCTCCAATCGTTCCCGTCGTCTCTTCAAAGACTGGTAAATTGCTTCCGGAGATGAGGCAAGACGGCGCTGGAGAATGGTGAGGGCAAATCCGACCGTTCCTCTCCGTCCGTCATTTTCAAGAGCGTCAGCACGGTTGAATTCTTCCCGGACATATTCCGTGACGCGCTGGTATAGTTCTGCTTCCTTATCCGAGAGCGTATAATTGGCAGTGTACGCGATGCGTTCTGGAAATAGTGGTGTTCCGTCAAACTTGAGAAGCTGTTCTTTCACAAGTCGACGCATGAGATCGGACGTATCGGTTTTATGTACACCGTCTCGGAACTTACCCTCAAACCGGTCGCCATCAAGGAGCGCAAGGAATAACTGGAAATCTGCCTCTTTTCCATTATGCGGAGTTGCAGTCATGAGAAGGAAGTTCCGGGTAATCGTTGACAGTAACCGCCCCAATTCATATCTTTTTGTCCGCTTGATCTCGTTACCAAAAGCGGTCGCACTCATCTTGTGAGCTTCATCACAGATAATGAGATCCCAGTCAGAGCCTTTGAGTTTTTCCTGGACATCCTCATTCCGGCTCAGTTTATCGAGCCGGCAAATTGCCAAAGGATTTTCATTAAACCAGTTGCCGGTCCGGGTTGCTTCCAGTTTATCATTGGTCATGATCTCAAAAGGGAGGTGGAATTTTATATCCATCTCATCCTGCCATTGATCGACAAGGTTACCGGGACAAACGATTAGGCATTTCTGGACATCTCCTCGTGCAATGAGCTCTTTGATGAGTAAACCCGCCATGATGGTCTTACCGGCACCGGGATCATCCGCGAGAAGAAACCGGAGCGGCTGACGTGGAACCATATCATCATAGACCGCAGTGATCTGATGAGGAAGTGGATCTACGAGGGATGAGTGAACAGCAAGAAGCGGATCAAAAAGATACGCGAGTTGAATGCGACGGGCTTCCGACACAACACGAAATAATGAACCATCCCCATCAAAACTCCAGGGTTTTCCTATTTCAACAATCTCTAATTCGGGTTCGTTGTGCCGGTAGAGTAGTTGTTGATCCGGTTTTCCATTTGGACCTTTGAAGATTAGCTCTAAAACATCTGATCCGTACCATTTTACAGTTTCGACCGTCACAAGAGAATTAGGAAGAATGCCTTTTACTGATGCACCGGATTTAAGATCCTCAAGTTTTGCCATTTTTTACACTCATCATTCCCGCATTGACAACGGGGCAAGTGATTGCCAGTAGTACTGCTTTCTCTCGATTGGAATTATTTCCTTTGAGATTGATAAATACCGATGATTTGATTTTTTTATATAACAATTCCATTCCGTTCTTCACCTCCCATTCATCCCCCGCCATTGACCTCCCCACTCATGGACTGCCTTCCTGAAGAGATTGTGCCGGTTTACACTCTATCCTTCCCCCCAACCTCTTGGGATGTCCAGATAGATCCAATAGATCGAACCTAGACCAAGATCCTCTTTTCCGGGCTCATTTCGGGCTCCGATTCACCCAATCCGGATCGGATTTCCCGGTCCCTGTGGCTGCCGTGTCCACGCCCATGAAAAATATCGTTAAAATCAATTATTTTTGGAAAACACCAGATTTACACGGGTTTTGAACCTGCAATATAGCCGCGTTCCGGGGGCATCTTTGGTACCTGATCGATGGATACTACCGAAAAGCCGGAAAAACCCTATATATTGCCGTTGGAATGGAAGTCAGGGTTTGGGGGATTCGTTCGCGTGGAAACTGGTGAGATGCCTTTTGGTCCAGATACCGGATGGGTCAGGAACGTGATTCATCCGGGCTCATTTCGGGCTCCGATTTCCGGGTTCCGGACGGATCTCCCGGTTCCACAGGAAATTATGCCAACACCCACGGAAAATATCGTTTTAAACGCTTATTTTTGGAAAATATTCGATTTACATGGATTTTGACCGTGCAAAATAGCGGGCTTTTGAGGGCATCTTTTTCTCACTCATAGTGCTGGGTGTTTTTCGGGAGATCCTGTCAGAAAATGCCCTTGGCAGCCGATTTCCGGATCCACGTCGGAGTGCGGTTATCTGCGAAGTGTGCTCGTGTCTTCTCTTCGATCGCAACACCCACAAGAACACATGACACTGGCGGAACAAACCCATACCCCCCTCCCCCCCGTTCCTACCTTAAAGGGCACCCCCCTCCCGATCCCATTTTTGGGCGATGACATGAAGAGAGTCTCCGACGTAAACCCGTGCTGGAAAACGGGAGGGGGGTGCCACCTTGGGTACCCTGGAGGGGGTGCCTGCCAGTGACCGGTGACGCGAAAGCGGGGGTACCCCCACCCTCCAAGAGAGCCGGACAGGCACCCCCCTCCCATTGGAAAGACAGGGGGTGGGGGTCACTCCCTCATGAAACCCAGGGGGTCCCCCCTCCCGATCCCCTTTCTGGGCGATGACCTGAAGAGAGTCTCCGACGTAAACCCGTACTGGAAAACGGGAGGGGAGTGCCACCTTGGGTACCCTGGAGGGGGTGCCTGCCATTGACTGGTGACGCGAAGGCGGGGGTACCCCCACCCTCCAAGAGAGCCGGACAGGCACCCCCCTCCCCAAAAAATCAGTGGGGGGTAGGGTACCAGAACCAAAATAAAACATACGAGAAATATGCTCTTCGACGTGAAACCATTCCCGGAAAAAGGGGTATACCCCCACCCAGGGGTACCTTGGAGGGGGGTGCCATCCATATCCACATGGCTTGTGGGGGGTGGGGGGTGCCCCGGCTAGAGAAAAAAAACAGGCACCCCCCTGCTCTCATGATGCGGGGGGGGATCCCCCTTGGGTCATAGAGCTACCCATTTTGTTACTTTGGAGGGGGATCCGTCTTTCCCAAAAGGGGAGTACGTGCGAGTTCCGCTACACGGGTCTGCACGTCAAATCCAGATCTTCGTAAAATTCAGTTCCTGCCGGGGATTACGAATATTTTCGAAGTATTCAAACTCCAACAGTTCGTGGATTTTCTCCACCATGAAATACGCAATCTTTCCCGCATCACCGATATCAAAGAAGCCGTTGCCGTTAGCGGAAAGATTTTCTGTCAAGGTAATCCAATTCAGGTTCAAAGAACCCATTGATTGACATAAACTATTCAATCAGCCCTGCATATAACTTTTTAAGGAGTGTGTCACGCCATCGAACCACTGGTGATGGGCGCCATCGCATTACCGCTGCTGATCTTTGTCGCACGGATGGTAGAGGCAAGTCTTGAAACCGTCAGGACGATCTATATCAGCAAAGGGCATGGCGATCTGGCAGCATATATCGGGATCATAAAAACCGGTATCTGGCTGTTGTCCACCGGGCTTGTCCTGACCAACCTGACCGATTACTGGAACATTCTCACGTATCTCGCCGGGTACGGCATCGGGACGATGCTCGGGATGCAGCTCGAGAACATGATCTCCATCGGGTACGTAATCGTCCGGCTCATCACCCCGGCTGATCCTCAGCCGCTCATGGCAGAGATCGCAACGCTGGGATATGGCATGACCCGGATCGAAGGGTCGGGAAGTTTCTCCCATACCGTCTTCATCATCTTCATGATCGTGCCCCGAACTGAACTCGGAAGACTACTGGCGTTCATCTCGACCAAACACCCTGACCTGCTCTACACAATCGAAGATGTGAGGAACATCAAGGACGGGGCGAGAATCTTTTACAAAGATCCAAAGAGACGGATTCTCGGATTTTTTGGCATGTGACCCGTATGTTTTCGGGGTTCCGGAATTTTCCGGGATGACCTGGCACGGTACGCCCGGATCTTATTGATCCTCCGGGTTCGCATCGTGCCCGCGACAAAAAAAATTGACCGAGAAGGGTGGATTTACTCGTTCTCCCCGCCGCCGCAGCACGAGGATTCCCCCTCCCCGCCACACCCGCAGGTGGCGGATTTACTGCCGGTGATCGCCTGCCGGATCATCGCCTCGGCACACCCGACCCCACTCTCCACCGAAACCGCGCCCACCGGGCAGTTCTTCATGCAGGCGCCGCACTCCATGCAGGCTTCCGGTGCCGCAAGGATGACACCTTTCTTCCCCGCAGCAAAGACCGCATGGGGGCAGACAGTCTGGCAGATGCCACAGTTGATGCACCGCTCGGTATCCAGTTCAAGCGTGTTCTTCCGGTACGAGTCAAACATGGTCAGACCACCCCCGCCCGGATGACGAAGAGGGCGGCTGCGAGCACGATGCCGACACCAAACATCCCCGCCATCACCCGCATGTACGTGAAGATCTCTGTACGCACGCCCGTCCGGGAGGTGAAGGTCGTTGCCCCGGTAAAGTTGATCGAGAGAAACGCGGTGACGGGCGGGAAGACGAGAAGGCTTGTGACCGCGTATCCCGCGAGGGTCGATGGGGACATGCCCGTGGCACTACCAGACCAGATAAACGGCAGCATTACGAGTGCGCCGAGCACGAGCCCTTTTGTCGTGAAATCCTTTGTCGGGATGTAGGGCAGCAACGCAGGGAAGAGCACGGTACCGGCAAGGACCGCGGTGAGTACCTGGGCGGCAGTCATCCAGTTGATGAAAAACCCGACGACGAGCGTTGCGACAACCGCCCACGGGATCACATGCACCAGTTCGACCGGAATAAGGACAATCCGGTCCCGGAGCGGGAACTGCACGGTCCGCATCGCGGGAGTGGCTGTATGGGTTTCCAGGTACGCGGGGAGGTCTGCTGCCCGCACGGGACCAAACTCCACGCGGAACCCGGACCGGCGCAACACCTCCATCGACGAGATGCCGGGCGCTCCGAGCTGGGGCACGATGATGCGACGGT
>Ga0247842_10007473_pt1 | contig 11818 bp, 8 predicted proteins | sample LaCruzMarch2015__3_FD_192411 | JGI IMG/M metagenome (GOLD analysis project Ga0247842, IMG submission 192411) | Freshwater microbial communities from meromictic Lake La Cruz, Castile-La Mancha, Spain - LaCruzMarch2015_19m | ecosystem: Environmental > Aquatic > Freshwater > Lake | place: Spain...
CAGCATCGCCAGGCAGATGAAGAAGCCCACCTATTGGGTGGACATACCCTTTGATTTCAAAAATGAACGGGCACTTGATTATTTTGCGGGCGAACTTAAAGACATGATTGCCTGGCTGGAAAAACATACTCCCGGCAAAATGGACTGGGATCGTCTGAAGGAAATCTGCGAGAAGCGAAACGCCATGGCAGAATTGGAACTCGACATCTGGGATATGATTCGCCACCGGCCTGCGCCCATGGCTGCTGAGGCGATCTGGATGAGCCACCTTTGGTTTTTCAACGTCAATCCGGGCTACGATACTTCGATCAAACTCTTTACCGATCTCAAAACACTGACGGAAAATAATCTGAAGGCCGGCGTCAGCGCCGTGCCCAGTGAGAAATACCGCGCCCTGCTCTGGAATCCCCCAACGCTCCATTACATCGACCTACTGGCCTGGGCGGAACAAACCTACGGCGTCAGCCTCATCCTCGACAGCATGTCTTTTAACCGCCACCCCTTCATTGACACGGCATCGCCTGATTCCATGCTGAAAAGCCTCGGCAACATCATCATGCAGGGCCCTATGTCGCGTCACACCCGCGGTCCGGCGGAAGCAAATTATTTCCCCGACATCTTCCACATGGTCAAACACTTTGATCTCGACATGGTCTGGGTGGCAGGACACATCGGCTGCAAGAACACCCAGGCGATGAGCGGCATCCTGCGGGAAAAGTGCCGGGATGCAGGTATCCCACTGCTTGTGATCGACTACGATCTCATGGATTCGCGGATTACACCCAAAGAAGGCATCCAGGAACAAGTGGGAAACTTTATGGAAAATATTATGAAGGCGAAACGCCTGAGCTAACGACTAGAAAGGAACACAATGAATAACGATAGGTATTACGGCGGATGCGACGTAGGGTCCACAACCGGCAAGGCAATCATTCTCGGGCCTGCGGGCATCGTTGGCTCGTCTCTTATCCCCAGCGAGATTGACCCGGAAATCACGGCACGCCTTGCCTTGGAGAGTGCGTGTGCATCCGTTCCCGGTCTCAAAGATGTCTCGAGCCTGGTCTATCTCATCGGCACTGGATACGGGCGAAACGAAGTGCCTTTTGCCAACGAAAACATTTCCGAGATCAGTTGCCACGCCATGGGCGCGTTCTGGTGCGACCCGGAGATCAAGACCATACTGGACATTGGCGGACAGGATATGAAGGCCATCAGCGTTTCCGAGTACGGCTCCGTAAGAGAGTTCGCCATGAACGACAAGTGCGCTGCAGGAACCGGCCGTTTTTTCGAGGCCATGAGCCGCATTTTCCGCATGGATCTGGATACCTTTTCCCGGCTATCTTTAAATGCGGGCAAGACAATTTCCGTAACAGCCCAGTGCAGCGTATTTGCCGAGACGGAGGTGATCAGTCTTCTCGCCAAACGCAAACCACCCGCCGATATCGCCGCGGGCATCCAGAACGCCGTGGCAAAGCGCTGTTTCACCCTGATCAAGCGCGTCGGCCTGAAGCCACGTCTCACAGTTACCGGCGGCTGCGCGAAGAATCTGGGGCTCCTTCTGGAACTAAAACGCCTTTTTCAAATCGAAATTGCCCCGCTGACTATAGATCCACAACTCATCGGCGCCCTCGGCGCCGCCATTCTTGCATCGCGGAAGGCTAAATAATGCAGCCTCACCTTCAGGTGCGTTTATCGGATCTAATCAGATGAAGATCATAGTCAAAGTAATCTGGACGTATTAATCCCGGTTATGGTTATTGTGATAAATACCCTTCAAGTATTTTTCTTAATCCTCAAAGCGGCATAATAAAAAAGTACTGGCGCGACAAGCCAGATGAGCTGGGGCATGAGGGTGATGTGGCTGCCGTTGAACAGAAAGAGGGACGGGTTCCACCACGAGGGGATGTACTCCCAACCGCCGGATCCGGTACTCAATAATTCCACTGCCAACTCCTGCGCCTGCCCCCATACCAGAAGTACTGACAGCTCCCTTGTGCTAAACTTTTCAAAGCGTGGTTCGCGACAGAGAATGTTAACCAGTGCAACACCAACCAGGAAGATGCCGCCATCCCAGAAAGAATGGCTGATGATGATAAAGATGAAGTGGACCGGTGGGGGCGTAATAAAATTAAATATATTTACGATACCAAGGCCATTAAGGGTCGAAAGGGATATTTCCCAGGTAAGGCCGATGATGGTCCCAATCCAGAACAATTTCCATGTAAACGAAGATATCTTTTTTGCGGCGTGGAGGACAATTACACTGAGAGGAATTGCCGCTCCGATAGCAAAATCGATCAGAAAAAAATTACGCTGCAACACCTCCATAATGCACCCCCCTGGAATATATGATGTACTGTTTAAATAATTTGACAAATGAAGCAGATATGTTTACTTTTTCTCGCTAATTACACCGTCTTTATCGCGAAGCGGATAGCGCAAAAATGCGATAAAGGCAAGTACAGCACAAATACCGGCAGCTACAGCAATTCCTTTAAGGCCAAATTCTGTCGGCTTATTCTGACCACCCGCGTACATTAGCGTTCCCGCCAGGGCAACAGAAAATCCGATTGAAATCTTCTGAAAAATGGACTGAACACCAAAGTAAATTCCTTCGCGCCTGAAACCGGTCAGTTTTTCATCATAATCGACCACATCTGCAAATAATGCCATAGGAAGCATGAGAAAGCCCGACATAAAGATACCGAATATTGCTAAAACACACTGTGTTTCAAACATCGCTGTTCCTATATTAAATACGCCAACTAAAGCCAATAGAGGCATTGCCACGGCCGAACCACCCAAAACGACAAGAAACGTAATGTATTTTCCAAACCGGTGTGCGAATACATTAAAGACAAAGAAAAAGAGAATATTTGCTGCCAGAATAGGAATCATCAGAAAGATCACTTTATCGTCGGTGATGTGCAAAATATTTTCCGACCAGAAAGGAATGATAAGAATAATCATATTTAGCGCAAACCAGTAAAGGGATGTTGCCATAAGAAGATGCACAAACGGTTTATTTTTGAAAGTTGTCCTTGCCCATGAGAAAATATTGAGCAACCGGAATTTTTCTTTTGAAACCGATTCATCATTAGATGGTTTCTGTTTTATAAAAATAATTGTAGGCAAAAATGCAATAATAGTTGCCGTAAAAACAACAACGCCGATTCCTTTAAAACCAAACGCTTCTTTAACCGGCCCCATAGCGCCGAATACGAGCGTTCCGAGCATAATGAATCCGGCCTGCATTGTTGAAATATCAACGCGCTCTTTCAGATCAGTTGTTATTTCAGGTAGCAGAGACATATAAGGGTTGGCAAGTGTTGACCAGAGAATAAAAAAGAGCTGCACCATAACAAAAATATACACACCGTTTATCCAGTGATACTGTTGTGGAAAGGGCGGAACCCACAACAGAAATGAAACGACAGCTACCGGTATAACCGCTCCGATGATAAACGGAATACGCCTTCCCCGTTTGGAACGGAAATGATCGCTTATATATCCTATGAGCGGCTCGGTGATACCGTCAGTAAAGCGTCCCAGAAGAAAGATGAGTGAAAAAAGAAAAGGACTGATGAGCGCCGAATCAAGCGACGGAACATACAGCTTCATAAGCCACTGCGATATTGCAAGGTTTGCAATATTGAGCGCAAACCCTCCCATGGAATATGCAAATTTTTTACCTAGCGGCAACTGATTCATGATGCACACCTCGTATTTTGATTTTTTCTACTAAAACAACATTATCCGGCGCAGAAAGTTCAACGCGCAAAAATGGTTCTGCCGGAAATACAAGCTCAGTTATTGATAAATGTCCACCGCAGGCAATACATTCAACCGATGTGCGATCGAAGTAGAGTTCAAATTCAATAGTACCGGACTCTTCCCCTAAAAACGGCGCAGTGTGCACACCGAAAAAATGAGTGCTAAAAACGGATGAACTGGAGCATGTTCTGTCTATGGAATAAATTTTATGTATCATATCGCATGTTATGCGGACGTTTTCATCTCTGTCATTTGAACACACTATGTCAAAACGTGCGGCACTATTTTTAACACGCACAGTAATCACAAATGCGCCGGAATTAAATGTTTTCGGCACAACATATGGTGAACGCTTTATGGATATATTTTCTTCTTCGTAAAACGGAGTTTCCAAGTACAAATCAATTTCATGTACAATTTTTTGTACAAGCATTACTCTGCCGGATTTCTTTGACAGTGTTAGTTCTCGCGGCAATGTCATTTCACCACGAAACCTGTCGGCTGGTGTTTTTGCCGCATACTGCCAGTTACTCATCCACGCAATAAACAAACGGCGGCCATCATTTTCCGGAACATCCGACCATGTAACACCTGCATAATTATCTTTTCCGTAATCGAGCCAAAGAATGGTACCGGGACTATTATCATTTATAAACCGCGTACCGTCAAAGCTGCCAATAAAATATTGCGTGCCTGATGCGCCGTTTGGCGCTTTTTGTTTTACGCTGACCAAAAGAACCCACTTGATGTTTTGATTGTTCCCATCAACTGCAAGAGGGAAAAGGTCGGGACATTCCCATACACTTCCGTGCGAACCGTCTTTTTTGCCGAAAGAACTTACGTATTTCCAATTTTTCAAATCAGACGAGGTATAGAACCGGATGCAGTTTCCGGCAGTAAGAACCATAACCCACGCTGCACTTTCCTTGTGCCAGAAAACCTTCGGATCACGAAAATGTACACAAAACGGGTTCTTTATAACAGGATTGCTTTTATACGGAGTCCATGTGCGCCCGCAGTCGGTGCTGTATGCAATACCCTGACGCTGGAGTCCCCATTTAAAATAAGTGAAAATGGCAACAAGAACTTTTTCATCGCCGGATGCAAAACCGGAGGTGTTGGCCATATCAACAATCGCGCTGCCCGAAAATATTGTTCCATGTTTATCAGGGAAAAGTGCAACGGGAAGGTGCTTCCATGAAATGAGGTTTTTACTCACGGCATGTCCCCAGTGCATTGTCCCCCAATTAAGCCCATATGGATAATGCTGATAGAATAAATGAAACTCGCCCTTATAGTAAACCATACCATTGGGATCATTCATCCAGTTTTTCGGAGGCGTAAAATGATATGCCGGCTCAAAGGACATTTCATCCTCTTTCTAAACACAACAGCTATTACTTGTATTTAACATCCAAAATACTCATTGGTTTTTTCTTTTCCAGTTTCAGGTATGTATCAAATCTGCGGATGAATTACTTCTCTATTACAAAATCTTCGATCATATCCGCCGTCATAGCGGCGCCGACACAATTCAGATGAAGTGTATCAGTGATGAAAATGTAGCTGTTGGATGACGCTATCTCGTCATACGACATCCCGAGAAGATAATGTTGAACGATACCTTTGAACATCAGATACATATTATCATTATACGCCGGTGAGTTTTTCATCCCGCGCTTTGCTATGATTTCATCCATGCGCTCATTCAACGGGAGATACGCTATCTTTTCTGTCAACGCGACTTCTTTAACTATCCTGCTATACTCCTGTGCCCGTTTGTAAGCAATGGATTCACGCGCCTCTCCAATGGGGGGTAGTGAAAAAACAGCGATCCGGGCTTGAGTTCCTTTCTTGAATTTTTGAATCAGCAATTGAAGATTTTCACGATACCAGCCACGATCCGGTAATCGTGGAAGCTTCATCTCCTTTGTATAACGTTTTTGATTGCCAGCTGAAAGGGATGCCGCCGCATCATTGGTGCCGATAAGGATAGTGATGACTGCGGGATTGCATGCTATGATGCCATCCGCCCTCTGAACAACATTGTACGCAAGTTCGCTATTAATACCCGCATTCACAAAGGTATATCCACGCAACCTGTCGCGACCGGAAAGTATGTCCACATAATTACAGCTAACTGCTCCATGGGTAATACTATCACCAACACAGACCGCGACATTCTTTTTCTGAACCGGAAGCTGTGCCGCATTGAAATTGCCGGGATTATTTGCCGGCCCGCGTCGAGCCATGTAGTTCAGATAACCAACAAGTGCGACAAAAGTAAAAATAATACATACGACGACGATAAGCCCTTTTTTCATAATCTATACCTCCATAATATTTTTTATATTACCTTTGATTCTATAATGGTGCTGAATTAGAAGTTCAGAATATCCCCTTCCTTATATTTGGGCAACAGTTCAAAGACCATTTTAATCTCTTTGGGAATGGAGCGCAGTTTGCCGTTTTGCGCATCGACAAAAACCCAGTCAGTTTCACCTTCGGCCAGAAGCACACGATCAGCAGGGCGGGTAATTCTGTATTTGCGCAGTGATTGCACCCGACGAATATCTGATACCCATGTAAGCACAGTTACGCTTTGGCCGGCAAAAGCAGGCTTTAAGTATTCAATCCAATGAGAACGAGCAACCCAGGTTGCGCCGACGTTATTTGTAGCCTCAGTACAACCTGATGCTTCCGAATGTCGCATAGCGGCATCCTGCATCCAGCGCAGATATTCTACATTGTTCACATGCCCGTTTTGATCTTCTGCCTCCTCGGGCACGGTTAATTCATATCGATAAATTTGCGTCATGAAAAGAATCTTGCATAATTTTCAAAATCCGTCAATTCCCGCTTTTCATTAACAACAAAATAGCAGTTACTGAATAAACAGAATTACTATTTCATCTACAAATACAATCCTTTGAGTTTGTAATTGCAGTGAGGATTGCCGCTTCAAACAATCAAAGATGCTTCATGCTGTGGGCGGGAAATTACGGACGCATAAGCGACTCAGGCGCACCACACAAAACAAAACGGCGATTGAAGAAAACCTCCAACCGCCGCCAATATAGCAGTATTTACAGTATATTGAGCAGTAACTTGCAAACTTAAGGGCGTCCCCAATACCACCAATACCCCATAGATAAATTTGTCGCGCGGGTCAAGCGGGGAAATGCTCACGCACTTTGGCGATCGTTCCCTCATCGTAGATCTCGACGAACGCCTTCACAACGTCCGGATCAAAAGCCCTTCCACTCTGGGCGACAATCTCGTTTAATGCATTCTCTTCTGTCCAGGCCTTCTTGTACGGCCTCTGGGTAGTGAGTGCGTCAAACACATCGGCCACGGCGACGATGCGCGAGGACAAAGGGATTTCGTCGCCGGCTTTTCCCCGTGGATAGCCGGTGCCGTCCCATTTTTCGTGATGGTTTCCGGTGATTTCGCGTGCAACGTCGTAGAAGGGCTTGTCACGCAGGATGGAAACGCCGCTGAGGGGATGTCGCCTCATGATTTCCCGCTCTTCTTCCGTGAGTTGGACCGCCTTCTTGAGGACATCGTCCGGCACATGGATCTTTCCGATGTCGTGCATCATGCTCGAATATCCGATTTCTTCGCACACATCAATGGGAAGGCCCATCCTACGGGCGATGGCTTCGGAATAATGCTGGACGCGCTGAATGTGGCTTCCCGTAATTTCATCTTTGGCGTCGGAGGCCACGGACAGCATGAAAATGGCCTCCAGGCTCGCGTCCTTCAAACGGAACTGAAGCTGCTTGATTTCGGTGATGTCGCGTGCAATGCCGACATAGGCGAACGGCTTGCCCGTTGCGTCTTTGATTTGCGATATAGACAGATAGGAGTACCATTCCTCGCCGGACTTGCGCATGTTGATGATTTCGCCCCGCCACCAACCACCGGTAAGAATTGTGTTCCACAAGTCCCTATAGGTCTGGTCCGTGGTAAAACGGGAACGCTGAATATTGGGCTTGTTGCCGATGGCTTCTTCCGCCGTATAACCTGTTACCTTCGTGAAGGCAGGGTTGGTGTATTGAATCACACTATTGATATCGGTAATTGTCGCGGAATCAACCGTGTTGTCCAACGCAAAGCGAAAGGCTTCCATTGGGAGTCTATCTATCATGTTTCCAAACTCCTGTCCACGTTTGTGCAGCCACACAAGCTATAATAAACAATAGCACACGCTCTCTCAAATTGCCGCCAGATTTCCCGCCGGTGCCACAATATTTCAATCATGTATCTGTTTGCCCCAGTGCCTCACACGACAACTTATTAATATCATAATAGACGAGAAAACAACATTATTTATTTCTGCTTGAAAGCAAGCATTTTCATAGAGGTTGACATTTTACTGAGAAAATTAAACGTAACATAATCTGATTTTATTCTTAATGTTAGTGTGGTAGGTATTAATTAATTGTTTGTCGGAGGATGTTATGGCTGAACTGAGATATAATCCGCTTCTCGATACTTGGACTATGGTTGCCAGCAGCAGGCAGAACAGGCCGAATATGCCGAAGGACTGGTGTCCTTTCTGCCCCGGTTCAGGTCGGGTGCCGGACACTTATGATGTCTATAAATATGACAATGATTTTCCTGTTCTATCTATAAACCCGGGTAAAGCTGATCCAGTCGGTTCTTCACTGTATAAATCCCTTCAGGCCTATGGCCGCTGTGAAGTAATTCTCTACTCATCGGAACACACCAGGACATTGCATGAGCTTACATTACCTCATTTAGAGAAATTGATTGAGCTATGGGTAAGCAGGTTTAAAGAACTTTCTGCAGATGAAAAAATTCAGTATATTTTCCCATTTGAAAACAAAGGGGAAGAAGTAGGGGTAACGATGCCCCATCCGCATGGGCAGATTTATGCTTATCCATTTATCCCGCTTAAGATAAGAACGGAGCTGAATAGCGCCGCTTTACATTTTGAAAAGCACCATGAATGCCTTATCTGCAGAATAAACAAAGAAGAAAAAGATTTTGGACGCAGGATCATTTATGAAAACAAGTCTTTTATTGCCTACCTGCCCTATTTTACTGATTATCCGTACGGTGTGTTTCTGACAGCTATTGACCATATCAATTATTTAACACAATTAAACACCCAGCAGAAAAAAGATTTGGCTGAAGCGTTGAAGGTGATCACCGGAAGTTTTGATTGTCTTTTTGATCGTCCGTTTCCTTACATGATGAATTTTCACTCTAATCCTGTGAACACTACAGATTATCCCGGCCATGAAGAATATTATCATTTTCATATTGAGTTTTACCCGCCGCTTCGCAGTAAAGACAAAATCAAATATTATGCTTCATCGGAAATGGGCGCGTGGGCCGCGGCCAATGTGGCCCCGGTAGAAGATACGGCCCGTCAGTTGCGTTCGGCAAAGTTGAAATATTTATCCGGCTGGGACAAGAAACTTCTTCGAACTGAAATTGTAAAAGAATTTGTTCAATTTTATGGGGAAAGTCCAATTCAGGTGCAGCTCTTCAGCGCTCCGGCAAGAGTGAACCTGATCGGGGAACATATCGACTATAACGGCGGCATGGTATTTCCTACAGCATTGGACTTTTCGATATACATGGCTATAAGGCCGCGCAAGGATCTTAAAGTTTACCTGATAGACATGAATTATTCTACGGAAAGAATTGAAATTGATCTTACGGCAGAGCTTCAGCACAATCCGGATTTCGCCTGGGCTGATTATCCAAAAGGAGTTTTAAGGGTTTTCTCGGATAACGGTTATAATTTAAAGCAGGGATGTGATGTGTTGTTTTTCAGTGAAATCCCTGTGGGCGCGGGAATTTCGAGTTCAGCGGCTTTTGAAGTTGTTTTCGCTTATGGTCTGGCGGAAGTAAATGGTTTTTCCATTGATAAAAAGAAAATAGCAATTTTGTGTCAGAAAGCGGAAAATGAATTTGTCGGAGTAAGCTGCGGTATCATGGACCAGTTCGCGGTGGCAATGGGCAAAAAAGGTAATGGCATTCTGCTGAACTGTGCTACGCTGGAATTTGAGTATGTTCCGTTGGAACTAAATGATTACAGCCTGGTGCTGACTAATACAAATAAAAAGCGCGGGCTCATTGATTCAAAATATAATGAACGGCTGGGTGAATGCAGAGAAGCACTGGCCAGGCTGCAAAAGCAGCTCAAGATTAATGACCTTTGCAGCTTAGACAGTAAGACTTTGGTCGCAAATGAAGGCTTAATTGGTGATCCTGTTCTTTATAGACGGGCAAGACATGTTGTAACAGAAAACGAAAGGGTCAAGATTGCTTGCCTGGCTTTACGTCAAGGAAACATCGAAGAACTGGGGCGCGTTATGCGTGCTTCTCATATCTCGCTTAGGGATGATTATGAAGTAACAGGGATTGAACTAGATACCCTCTACGATGAAGCCAAGGGTCATCCCGGCTGCGCAGGCACTCGAATGACCGGGGCAGGATTTGGAGGATGTACAATCAGTATAGTTAAAACCGCGGCTGTAGATGATTTTAAAAATCGTGTTACCGCCGGATACCGGTCAAAAACCGGACTGGAACCATCTTTTTATATCTGCAGCGCGGGAGATGGTGTTAAAAATGAAAATTATCACGGGTATGAACCCCAAAGCAAGCTTTGAAAACAGATTCCGCAGCAAGCTGCGGGGTATTATACCCTCCACTACGTGGGATTGTTCAACTTACCAATTCCGCTGCGTCGCAGATGACCTTTATGTTGCGGCACCCGGCATGCGCTGGGTTCATTTACTTTCGGAATTGGAGTTTCACAATAAAAGGTCTTGATTATCTGAAATAGAGGCGGTTAATTATGAAATTTGGTAAAACTATTTTAACCTACGAATGTAATGAAAAAATTTACAATCTGGAATTTGATCTGATTGCCGGGGCTTCAGATAAATCAGTTACGATAAGCGCGTCAAATAAAGTCGAAGGAAGAGGCCAGAGACTCACAATTATTGCCCGATCGGCAGTAGAGATCAAGTTAATAAAATTGGTGGTGATGATCAATAAGCAATTCTTGCCGGAGGATAAACTTTTTTTGAATGGTTACCAAAGCTGGACAGCCAGCCGTGAATTCCGAACAGATGAACGCCAGCCACCATTATCCAGGCTTCTCCGGCCGCTCTATAAAAAATATAATCTGAAGGGATATGGAGATTATGGTTTTAACACCTACAGCGGGAAGAAAGGTGTTTTGCATAGTTACACATATACTTACATCCGTCAAAGTGATGGCAACATTGAATTAGCCGGTTCACTATCAGAAGCTAACGGTTTCACTCTTTTTAGATATGACATCCCAACTTCCGGCATGAAGATTGAAAAAGACTGCGAGGGGCTGCTCATTGAGGATAAAAAGGTAATTCTCGATATTTGGAGTGCAACCGGTAGTGAAGATAATTTGTTTGACGATTATTTCAAGCTCCAGGGTTTAAGTGATGCGAAGAGCTCACTATGCTCCGGCTGGACCAGCTGGTACAACTACTATACCAATATTACTGAAGAAATAATTTCAATAAACATAGACGCATTTCGTCAGCGCAACGTGGAGATCGATGTTTTTCAGATAGATGACGGCTATCAAAAAGCTGTTGGTGACTGGCTGGAAACAAATGAAAAATTTCCGCAGAGTATGAAATCCTTGTCCGATAAAGCCCATGCGGCAAATTACAGGGCTGGTTTATGGCTTGCCCCTTTTATCTGTGAGCAGAAATCGGATATTATGACAGAGCATCCCGACTGGCTTTTGCGTACTGCTGATGGCAAGCCGGTTAAAGCAGGCCGGAATGACAACTGGAGCGGTCATTTTTACGCGCTGGATTTTTATAATGATGAATTCCGGAATTATCTTACGCGGGTTTTCCATAAAGTGCTTAATGAGTGGAATTTCGATCTGGTCAAACTCGACTTTCTTTATGCTGTCTGCCTGCTGCCAAGAAAGGGAAAACCACGCGGGATGATCATGGATGAAGCGATGGCCTTTTTGCGTAAATTGACCGGCAGCAAGTGG
>Ga0247842_10007475_pt1 | contig 11816 bp, 10 predicted proteins | sample LaCruzMarch2015__3_FD_192411 | JGI IMG/M metagenome (GOLD analysis project Ga0247842, IMG submission 192411) | Freshwater microbial communities from meromictic Lake La Cruz, Castile-La Mancha, Spain - LaCruzMarch2015_19m | ecosystem: Environmental > Aquatic > Freshwater > Lake | place: Spain...
CGGACCAGACAGAAGCTAGGAAGCACCCCGGAAAATGCCGCTTCAACTCTCGTGGCTGCTTGTCGAGCCGCCTGTAAGTCGCGGATTTGTCTATGCCGAAGCTTAGGTTCGTGCTCCTTTATCCGCTCCACTCGATCCGAACCACCTAGCGAGCACGTCGCCCATGAACGCGCCGATCGACACACTGCGTCGGGACCTGAGGACTGGCCTGTCGGAGATCTACGGTCCCCGGCTCAAGGGGCTGTTTTTGTTCGGCTCCTACGCTCGGGGGCAGGCCCAGCCAGAATCGGACCTGGACCTGCTGGTGGTACTGGATCGGATCGACCGCTATGGTGCGGAGATCGACCGCACCGGTCATCTGGCCTCGCGCTTGTCGTTGGAGTACGGGATTACGATCAGCCGGGTCTTCGTCTCAGCGCTGGATTGGAAGGAGCGGACAACCCCCTTCTTGGTCAATGCGCGCGCCGAGGCCGTCGCGGCATGACCGAAGACAGCGCCAAGCTATTGGAAAAGGCCGGTCGCGCCATCCGTGCCGCGACTCGATTGCTGGCGGATTCCGACATAGATTTCGCGGCCAGCCGGGCCTATTACGCGATGTTCTACTGCGTGCAGGCATTGCTGGCCGAGAAAGGATTGCGTTTCTCCAAGCACAGCGGAGCAATCGGCGCCTTTGGAGCCCATTTCGCCAAAACCGGGGAGTTGGACTCGCAATATCACCGCTGGCTCTTGGATGCCTTCGACAAGCGTCAACTTGGGGATTACGGAGTGGATGCGGTACTCATCGCGGATGAAGTTCGGGAGATGATCGAGCGTGCCACCATCCTCTTGGCGGAGGCGAGACGCCATCTTGAGAAAGAGGGGGTCAGGCTCGAATAGCACTGACTTAAGCCGAGCCACCGATAAATCAGCCAGTTACAGGAGGATCGACAGGCGGTCACTGGGGTGGGAGCGGCATTTCCCGCGCTGTTTCCCGGCTTCTGCCCGGACCGCAGCGGTTTTTTGCGGCTCTCTTGGGTTTCCCGTGGGAACATGTCGTTGAAAAAACAGATAGATAGACCCCATTGGTGAAAATACAGCGACCCAAGTGACAACGAACGGAGGCACTGTAAGTCTATGTTTTTCTAAGCGTACAACCTGTATCCAAAAAGATCCAAATAGATGCGTTGAAACAGATGCCCTGCGTTGAGAATACCGTAGCAACGCCGCTTAATCACCTTGATCTTGTTGTTCAGCCCTTCCACAAATCCACTAGTATGCCGCTCCAAGAAATAATTGCTAATCTCGTCTTTGCGGGCCATCAGGGTTTTCACGAAGCTATCAAAACAGCGGACCTCGCTACGCTTGACACGGGCCGCCCAACCATTGAGTAGATGCTTCGCCTGGGCTCGGGTAATATGTTTATCGAAGATCGCTGTCAGTTGGTTACGAAATAGATGGGCTTGCTTCAATCGCGGCGAATACTCAAACAGTTTTTCCAGAATGGCCTTTTCCTCATCTGTCAAATCTGCTTCTTTCTTACGTAACGCCCACATCGCACCTTTTAATTTCTTGTAATCGACTGTCGAAAGTTCTCGGTGAAGACGTCTCAATTCTTTCTTGCGTAGATTCTCGAGTCCTTCACGATAGAGCTTAGCGACATGAAAGCGGTCCGCAACGATACGGATTTTTTTCCCGAATACTTCCTTCGCGGCATTGATGAAACCATCATACATATCGGAACAGACGTACCGCACAGATATTCGTAACCGCTTGGGAATACTCGAGAAAAACTCCTTTACGGTCTGTTTGCTACGATCCTTCAGTACCCCAAGCACTTGGATCTCATCGTCACTGCGACCAGTAACTATGGCCACAAAATCCTGATGTCCTTTCTTTATCGCAATCTCATCAATTCCGATCAAATCTAATTCTTTAATACTATCCCAGTCGACCGATTTATCGATATTGCGGTCGACGACGCCCTTGACTAATTCGTAGCTGACCTTTGCTTTGATTGCTACATCCGCGATGGTGCTGTTGACGCAGGATAATAATAGGTACGCCTCAAAAGCTTTCGTAAAACTGCTCCTGCGGGTGAACCAGCCGGGTTGCTGGGTTGTCGTTGGTTGACCATCGCAATCACACTGATATCGTGGCAAACGAATTCGTAGATGAACTTGCTTTCCAAGAATATCCAAATGGCGTAATTCTATAAATTCACCATGGCCATTCGCTTTATCTATTCGCTTTCCGCATTTGTGACAATGTGTACCTTTTTCTGTGCTGACCACAGTGAGAATGTAATGACCACTCCGATCTTCAAAGGCATCTTGGATTTGAATATTTGGGATGTCAATTAATAGCTCCATAGCTTGCTTAAGTGACGTAGTGTTCGACTCGATGGCGCCCTCCAGTTCTTCGTAAGGCCATGTTATGGAAGTATATTATAACCTACTGAGTTCCCAGAGAGCCTTTTTTGCTCGCTTCGCCGCATCGCAACCGATTGTTTCTTCAATATTTGTGGCTTAAGTCAGTGCCATTCGGGCCAGAGCCCTTTAATGCCAAAATGTTGTGATTTGCCATGCCGAAGCGAGTCTACATCGAAACTACCATTCCGAGTTTCTACCACACCTTGCGAACCCAACCCCGAGTCGATCGCACGCCGGAACTGGACAAGAACTTGGTGGTCAACATTGGCACCGGAATTCACTCTGACGACGAGTCTCGCCGTGATCGCAGAAATTCAGAGGGGAACAAGTGCGGCGACCCAAAGCAGGCTGGCGTTGTTAAGCGATCTTCCGCTAGCTGGAGCATATCCGGATCATAAATTATCGGCTCGGATTCGGAATGCCATTGCTTGCAACGCCTCTCAACTACCTTGGCGGAGACGACAACAATGAGTGACCCCGAAATCGATGAAGTCAGAACTTCCCGTCGTGAGATCTCTGCGCAGTGTGGCCACGATATTCATGCGGTTCTCGACTATTACCGAGGGATAAAGCGCAATCTTGGTGCAGAAGAGCAAACCACGTTTTCGCCAAACCAAGTAGAAACCTGCCTAACGGGCGGCCAAAGAGCGAGCGCGCGCCATCACGTGGCGGATGGGGCGGATGGGGCGGATGGGGCCAGATCGTGACTTATGCCTAGGTCGACGGTCTAAGGCGTATAGGGGACAGAGCACGATTAATTCTTCTGTCGCGCTTGGCAACTCGATCCGAAACAACCAAGTCAGATAGCTTGAAGAATGCTCAATGAAGATTTACCTGGACGTTTGTTGCCTCAATCGTCCCTTTGACGACCAAACACAGGACAGGATTCACCTGGAGTCAGAAGCCGTCCTTGCTATTTTGAAGAACCTGGACGGCGACAACTGGATATGGATCAGCAGCAGCGTTGTGTTATTTGAAGTGAATCAGGCCCCAAATCTGGACAGACGGCGCCGTTTGCTGAAGCTCTGCGAACAAGCCTCCTCCATCGTAAAGCTTGATGAAGAGATATTCGCTGCCGCCGAGACTCTGAAGGAATCAGGCTTTAGGTCATATGACGCCCTGCACTTGGCTTGCGCCAGAAGCGTCGGCGTAGACGTTTTCTTGTCGACAGATGACAAGCTGATTCGGAGGGCAGCCCGAAAGAAAACGCGAGTAGGTGTTAGGGTTTCTAATCCTCTAACCTGGCTACAGGAGATTCTTTAGATGAGCGCAGAAGCGATGACGTTGGATCAGGTAAGGGCCGTTGGCATAGACGCCCTAAGTCGGAGCCTCGGGCCAGTTGGAATGATAAGATTCTTGCAACAAACGGAAATGGGGTGGGGCGACTACACAAGCGATAGAGAAACGTGGCTCGGAGACCCAGACCTTAGGGAACTATTCAATTCGATCAAAGCTAGCGAATCGGGAAAAGAGGACGCCACATGAAAAATTGCGAAAAAATGTGGCCAGAAATAGCAAAGGATGGGGTCAAGCAACGGATGGAGTCAGGTCTTGACTTATTCCTCCCGCCATAAGTCAAGACCTGACCCCATTTTCCATTTCCCCAAGGCTTCAGCCTTGGCCTGCCGATCCAAGGCTGAAGCCTTGGACTCCAGCGGGCCGGCGCTACGGCTGGCCGGAACCATAACCAAGGCCGACCCGCCGGGAATAGTGGGAACGGGGGAAGGTCCCACGTTTCTTGCGCAAGCCGTCGCCAGTGCAGATCAATGTAGCATAGCGTCCAGACTGTCCGCGGTGAGGATGCGGTCCGACCAGCGCAGCAGGGCGTCGGGGTCCGCGCTGCTGATGCGTGCGCGCACCGTCTCGCTCGGGGGGCCGAACTTCCGGTCGATCAGCCGCAACAGGATAGCGGCCCCCCCCCTCCTGTCTGCCCTCCTGTCTGCCCGCCTGTCTGCCTTGCTCGATGTAGCGGTCGATGAAGGTTTGCATGATTGGGTCTCCCGTGGGGTTCTGTTCCAGAAGGGCGCGGACGTCGCGTTCTTCCACGCGCCCGGTGCCTTGGACATAGTAGCGCAGCAGAGATTCCAGGATTTCCAGGGCCGTGGTCCGGTCCTCGACCTGCTCGATCAGCGTCAGCAGATCACCCAGCCGCGCGAGGGGCTCTTTGCTGAAGATCCAGCGCATCGCCAACTGGACCAGACGGGTCAGCACGGCGCCTTTGATCTCGGCGTTGGTGCGCGCGGAGATGTCGTGCAGCGCGTAGGTGAACCGCGGCACAAAGGGCGCCAGCACCGTCGGCAGCGGGGCGATCAGGTCGTGGAAGTTCCGGGGTGCGCGCCAGCGTCCTTTGCCGTGATAGATCACCAGGGGATAGATTGGCGGGAGCCGGCGGGCCGTCGGGTGTTGTTTGCGGTAGGCATCGCCCTCCGCCGCGAGGTAGCGCAGCAATTGCAGCAGCGTCCAGTACTCGGGCTGCTCTTGTGCTCGAACAGCACGTAGATCGTCAGGGGTCCGTCGCGATGGCGCACGCGATAGACCAGATCCGAATAAGCCGAGCGCAGATCGGCCGAGACATAGGTGTCCTTGGAGATTTCCAGGGTTTCGAGGTCGATCTCGGCCAGCAGTTCGGCCGGCAGGTGATGCCGCAGGAAGTCGACGGCGATCTCCCGGCGGCCGAAGCTCTCGTGGAAATAGGTGTCGTGGGGGGTGGCGATGTCGTCCATGGCCTAAGAGGTTAATCGCGGTGCCTTGGCGGCGTAAGCGTCAGAGAGCGCGTAGGTTGGGCTGAGGAGCGAAGCCCAACACGGTATCTCGCGTAACCTGCGCACTTGGGCCTCCTTCGTCGGTCCAACCTATGGAATCTAATGGATTGGCGCGCCCCGTAACCCGACTTGGCACCGCCGGAGGTCGGGTTACGCTTCGCTAACCCGACCTACGGGACTGGTCGCGACCACCCGCACCCTGTTCGGCGAGGTCTACAAACAGCTCGCCCGCCGCCGCACCCCCATAGCGGCTGCGCGCCAGTTCGCCGGCGAAGATCTCCCACGGGGCATTGCGCGGGTGTTCGGCCAGGGCATTGATGACGATCAGACGGATCGGCGGCACGCCCAAGACCAGATCATAGACCCCGGGCCACTCGGTGGCACGGCACACCCCGGGCGGCAGGCGCCGCAACAGGCCGCGCGGCATCCGCGTGGCCACGGCGTAACGGCGAAAGTCGCGTGCGGGCAGCAAGCGCGCGCCCGCCTGCCCAGCGCTGGCCCCGCCCGAACGGCCCCGGCGTGCCTGGGCGGCACGAATCGATTGCAGTTTCCTATACGTGACATAGTGCCCCGTCAGTTCCTCCAGCGCCCAGACATCGAGTGCCTCATGGTGCGATTTGTAGGTCAGCAGGTTGTGTCCGGCCAGGGTCTCCAGACCGTCGGGCAGACCGGCGAGGTCCTGCGCCTGGGTACTGGTGGCCTCGCCCGCCTGCCGCTCGATAATCAGGATATCGAGGCGCTGGCTCTTGAGCGTCAGTTCTTGTTCCAGTTCCACCCGCCAGGGGCGGCCGGTGAAGAGGTCGGTCAGGACCATGCCGAGCAGGCGGTGCCAGGGGGGCGTTGTGTTCATGGCTGGACGGTCGCGCGAGCGAATGGACGCAACAAAGAGATATAATGCTGGAGGCGGAGGGGCGTGAGCTACCTCGTTGACACCAACGTCGTTAGCAGCGAATGTTTCGGGGCTCGCAGAAGACGCGCCGCGTATGGTCATCGACGGAAGGCAAACGTTTCGGACGGGGCGAATGCCCCGTCCGGCCTGAAGGCATAGCCCGCGCTGACCACCACGGATAAGGAGCGGCTGCGCTCGCCCATGGCCTGACGGGCGGCGCCGAAGTCGAGCAGGATCGGGCGCGTCCCGCCCGAGTCCAGGCGTCCCAGGTAGATGTTCTGGGGCTTGATGTCGCGGTGCAGGAAGCCCTTGGTATGGACCGCGCGCAGGCCGTCCAGGATCGGCAGCATCACTTGCTTCGCCTGCTCCTCCGGCAGGCGTCCGCACGACAGAGGGCGCACCGTCGTCTGGGCGGGACTCGCGCCATCCGCCTCCGCGCGGGCGAGCGCGATCCGGACGTACTCTGCGCCAGCCTGGACCAGGAGGACGGTGTCATCATCGACACCATGCTCCAGGCCATCGCCGACCCCGCGACCCTCGCCGCCCTGATCGACCAGGCGTAGCATGGCCAAGCCGCGCGCTGCGTCCCGTGGGAGCGGCCTTAGCCGCGACGGGCCCAGGGGCGCTTGCGCGGTCGCGTCGCGGCTGAAGCCGCTCCCACAGCGTCGCTGCGCGACCTTTGGCCGGGCCCGCCGGGGCAACGCGTCGGCACCCGCGGGTCGCGCAGCGACCCCTGTGGGAGCGGCCTCCGGCCGCGATGATGCCTCGCGAACGGTCGCAAGGTCGCAGGTGAGCGCGGCCTTGAATCGCGGCCGGCGGCCGCTCCCACAGGGGGCCGGCTGAAGCCGCGACCTCCGGTGGGTGCCCCCGGTCCCAGACGCGGGTGCCGGGGTGGATGCGTTATGCTTCACCCCAGAAAGAGCAGTTCTCACACAGAGACACAAAGATCACAAAGATTTTCAACGCGATATGTAGGTCGATGAGGTCACCCGGGCGGTGATCGGCCCAACGCCTTCAATGATCTGTTTTTCTTTGTGTTCTTTGTGTGAGCAATTCCCGGATTTTGGTTTACCGCCATGCGGCCCCAGTCGCCGGTGCAAACCGCTCGCCCGCTGTCGTCGATGTATCTTCCCAACCTGTCGAGGTAACCGACCATGACCGAGGTGTCCGAAATCGAACGCGCGGTCGCCGGACTCTCCCGTGCCGACCTCTCCGCCTTTCGGGACTGGTTTTCGCAGTTCGACGCCGAGGCCTGGGATCGGCAATTCGAGGCCGACGTGGCCGCCGGGCGCCTTGCTGCGCTGGCCGAGGAGGCCCTGGGCGATCTTCGGGACGGTCGGTGTACTGACAGTCATTGACTCCATGCTGACCCCTACCACGCCGCTACCGGATAAGGCCCAGACGCCGCCGACCCCGCTCGACTCCCTGGCCATCCCCCTCACCGGCCTGCACCTGATCGAGGCGAGCGCGGGCACGGGCAAGACCTACGCCATCGCGCACCTGGTGCTGCGCCTGATCCTGGACGCGGGTCGGCGGGTGGACGAGGTCCTGGTGCTGACCTTTACCGAGGCGGCGACGGAGGAGTTGCGCGAGCGGATCAGCAAGCGGCTGCGCGAGGCGCGGGGGGTGCTGACCGCGGGGGGCGGGTCCGGGACGGACCCGCTCCTGTGGGCGACGCTCGCGCAGCAGCCCGACCCGGTCGCGGCCCTGGCCCGCCTGGACGCGGCGATTGCGAGCCTGGACCGGGCGGCCATCCGCACCATCCACGGCTTCTGCGGGCGGGTGCTCAAGGACTTCGCGTTCGAGAGCGGGGCGCCCTTCGACGCCGAGCTGATCACCGATGAGCAGGATCTCCGCGCATCCGCCGCCCAGGACTTCTGGCGGCGGCGCATGGCGCGGGCGGATGCGGCAGAGGCCGCCTGGCTGCTCGGCGAGTGGCCGGCCGGTCCCGCCAGTCTGCTGAGCACCCTGGCCCCTTATCTCGGCCGCGCCGCGCCGCGCCTGCTTCCGGAGACGCCGGGCGCCGAGAGTGAATGGTCGCGTCTGCAAGGCGAACTGCGGACCCTCCACCAGGAACTTGCGACCGCCTGGCCCGGGGCGCGGGAGGCGGTCACTGCGCTGCTGCGCGACAACCCGTCGCTTTCGCTGACCAGCTATAAGCCGGCGGCGGTCGAGGAGGCCATTGCCGCCATGGACCGCTATTGCAACTCTGCCTACCCGGGGCGGGACGCCCCGGCTCCCGGCGAGGAGGCCATCGCCGCCATGGACGGCTATTGCAGCGGCCCGCCCACGCGCCCGCCGCCCGGGCGCCTGGCCCTCTTTACCCCGGCCAAGCTCCAGGCCGCGACCAAGAAGAAGGGCACGACGCCCGCGCACCCCTTTTTCACTCTCTGCGAACGCCTGGCCGCCATCGACCCCGCGACCCTGGCCCGCGCCCGCCGCGCCGAGGTCCTGGCCGCGGCCTACGGGGCGTTGCGCTCGGACCTGACGCGCCTGAAGGAGGAGCGGCGCGTCATCTATTTCGACGACCTGCTGACCCGCACCGCCGAGGCCCTGGCCGGCCCGCGCGGCACGGCCCTGGCGGCGCGCATCCGCGGCGCCCACCCGGTGGCCCTGATCGATGAGTTCCAGGACACCGACGACCTCCAGTACGGCATCCTGCGCGCCATCTACGACGGCCAGGCGGGCACCGGGCTCTTCCTGATCGGGGACCCCAAGCAGGCGATCTACGGCTTTCGCGGGGCCGACATCTTCACCTACATCGCCGCGCGCCGGCAGGCGCAGGGGGTGGGGCAGGTCCATACGCTGGACACCAACCGGCGCTCGGCCGCAGCCCTGGTGGAGGCGGTCAACCGGCTCTTCGGGCGGGTGACGGCGCCCTTCATCTTCGAGCCGGACATCCGCTTCGACCCGGTCAAGGCGGGCTCGGACGCGGATACCAAACCGCTGCTGATCGACGGGCAGCGGGCGGCGGCCCTGGTCTTCCGTTGGCTGCCGCTGCTCCCCGAGACGGCCACTAAGAAGGGCGACCGGATCACCGCCGAGGCGGCGCGGGAACTCGCGGTGGCGGACTGCGCCCGCCAGATCGCCGGGCTGCTCGCGGGGGCGGCGGCGGGTCGGACCCGGGTCGGGGAGGCGCCGCTGCGCGCCGGGGACATCGCGGTGCTGGTGCGCAAGCACGGCGACGGGCTCCTGATCCGCGATGCGCTGGCGGAGCTGGCGATCGGCTCGGTCAGCATCGGACAGGAGACGGTGTTCGAGTCGGCGGAGGCCGAGGACCTGGCCGCCCTGCTGGCCGCGCTGGCGCCGGGGGCGGGGGACCGGGCGGTGCGCACAGCGCTCGCCACGCGGCTCCTGGGTTGGACCGCGGCTGAGTTGGCGGCCCTCGGTGGGGGCCAAGGGGGCGGCGCCGACCCCGACCAGGGCGCCGCCGCCGCGGCGGCCGAGACCCGCTGGGGCGAGGTCCTGGCCCGCTTCGCCGGCTATCGCGACGCCTGGCGCCTGCGCGGCTTCATGGCCGCGCTCGATGCCCTGATCCAGGGCGAGCAGGTGCCGGAGCGCCTGCGCCGCGGGCCGGACGGGGAGCGCCGGCTCACCAACCTGCTGCACCTGGCGGAACTGGCGCAGGCGGCGTCGCGCGAGCACCCGGGTCACGAGGGGCTGACGCGCTGGCTCGCCGACCGGCGCCGCCCGGACGGGGACAGCGGCGGGGAGGCGGCCCTGCTGCGCCTGGAGAGCGACGAGAACCTGGTCCAGATCGTCACCTTCCACAAGAGCAAGGGCCTGGAGTACCCGGTGGTCTTCCTGCCGCTGCCCTGGTCCAAGGGGCGGGAGCCGAACCAGCGCGAGCCGGTCGCCTTCCACGACCGGGCGAGCCTGACCGCCTGTCTGGATCTGGGGTCCGGGGACCAGGAGGCGCACCGGCTGCTGGCGGCGCAGGAGGACCTGGCCGAGCGCCTGCGCCTGCTCTATGTCGCCGTCACCCGCGCCCGGCACCGCTGCGTCATCCACTGGGGGCCGGTGAACCAGGCCGAGGGCGCGGCCGCCGCCTATCTGCTCCACCAGGGGCCGGACGGGGCCCCGGCCGCCGGGCGCATGGCGGCGCTCGGGGACGCCGCACTGCGCGCGGAGGTGGAGCGCCTGGGCGCGGATCTCACGGGACCGCTGGCCGGGTCCATCCGCGTCGAGGACCTGGCGGACATGAGCGCGGGCGAGGCCGTGCCGGCGGCCGTCCCGGGGCCGGTGTTGCGCGCCGCGGACTTTCGCGGGCTGATCCCGGACGACTGGCGGCTCTTGAGCTTCTCCGCCCTGGCCCAGGGGCGGGACGTGGAGCGGCCGGACCACGACGCGGCCGGTCCGCTGCCGGACCCGGAGGCGGGGGGCGGCGCGGCGATCGTGCCCGCGATCGAACCCACGGCGGAGCCCGAGGCCGTCGTGGCGGCGCCTGAGTTGGAGCCGGCACCCGCCGTCGACCCCATCTACCGCTTCCCCCGCGGCGCCCGCGCCGGGCACTGCCTGCACGACCTCTTCGAGCACCTGGACTTCCGCGCCGCCACCGGCCCCACCCTGGCGCGGGCGACGGAGTCGGCCCTGGCCCGCCACGGCCTGGAGCCCCACTGGGCCGAGACCCTGGCGGAACTGGTCGGCCGGGTTCTGGACACGCCGCTCGATCACGACGGCCTGCTGCTGCGCGGCCTGGGGCCGGCGGACCGGCGCAACGAATTGGAGTTCCACTTCGCCCTGGATGGCTTCGACCCCGCCGCCCTGGGCGCGGTGCTGGCCGCCCACGGGGTGCCGACCCTGGGTGCGGACGGGGGCCGCGCCGGGTCCGCGGCCCTGTCCGGCCTGATGAAGGGCTTCGTCGACCTCGTGATCCGGGTGGACGGGCGCTTCTATATCCTCGACTACAAATCCAATCACCTGGGCGACGGCCTGGACGACTATGGACCGGCGGGCCTGGCCCGGGCCATGCTCCAGCACGGCTATCACCTCCAATACCTGATCTATACCGTGGCCCTGCACCGCTATCTGCGCCGGCGCCTGCCCGGCTATGACTATGACCAGGCGATCGGCGGGGTGTGCTATCTGTTCCTGCGCGGGATGCGGCCGACGGCCGGACCCGAGCGCGGGGTCTTTGCCACGCGGGCGCCGCGCGCCTTGATCGAAGACCTGGATCGGCTCTTCGGCGCCGCCGCGCTCTGATGCCGGTCGGGCGGCGGCAGGTCCGCGCAGCGGACCCTACGGCTTCGAGCGGGGCTAACGGCCATGGACTGCCTTGGCCATCCCGGCACATGAAAGGACCGCCGTAGGGGCGGGTTTGAAACCTACCCCTACGTGGTTGCATCCGGTGTTCACAGATACCAAACCGGTATCGCCGATACCTCCGCGGACAGCGGTATATCCGTCTCCTTCAGGCACAGCACAGCGCCCTCGCCGGTGCCCCGCCCGAGTCCGTCGAGGACGCCGAAGCTGCGCGTGGCAGTAGATCGAGGACCGCCACCCGCCCGGCCAGGGACTCGGTGATCCCCTGCATCAGATGAAATTTCTGGGAGCCGGTCAGCCAGTACAGGCCGGGCTGTTTGGCCCGGTCGACGGCGAGCTTGATCCCGCTGAACAAGGCCGGCGCGTACTAGCCCAAGTTTAACACCCTAGATTATTTTTCTCTTAACATCATCAGCTTACAGCGGACAAGATCGGTCAGTGGCACTACAAGCGTGCAATTTTGTGAAACGCCGCGGCTCAGACAACCATTTTCTG
>Ga0247842_10007485_pt1 | contig 11802 bp, 10 predicted proteins | sample LaCruzMarch2015__3_FD_192411 | JGI IMG/M metagenome (GOLD analysis project Ga0247842, IMG submission 192411) | Freshwater microbial communities from meromictic Lake La Cruz, Castile-La Mancha, Spain - LaCruzMarch2015_19m | ecosystem: Environmental > Aquatic > Freshwater > Lake | place: Spain...
GACCATCAACTTCACGCCGAACTTCGACGCCACGCTCAAGGAGCCAACCGTGCTTCCGTGCCGCGTGCCGAATCTGATTGTGAACGGCTCGTCAGGCATTGCGGTCGGGATGGCCACAAACATGGCGCCGCACAACTTGTCCGAGACCGTGGATGCGCTGGTTGCCATGATCGACAAGCCGGAAATGCCCCCGGAGGCGCTGCGCGCGCTCATCCCAGGCCCGGATTTCCCGACAGGCGGCTATATCGTAGGCAGGCGCGGCATTGCGGATGCTTATGCCACGGGCAGGGGCATCATCCGCGTGAGGGGAAAGGCGGAAATCATAACGGCAAAGGACAAGCGGGCACAGATTGTGATTACGGAGATGCCCTACCAGGTGAACAAGGCGGAATTCATCAAGCACGTTGCGGAGCTTGCGCGCGACAAGAAGCTCGAAGGAATCGCGGACATTGCGGACAGGTCGGACAGGAAGGGCATGCACGTCGAGATAGTTGTCAAGAAAGATGCGAATGCAGACGTGGTGCTCAATCAGCTGTATGCACACACGGAGCTAGAGGGCACGTTTGGCATAAACAACCTTGCGCTTGTGAACAACGAGCCGAAAACGCTTTCCATGCCGCAGCTCCTCACCGAGTTCCTCTCGCACAGGCGCGAAGTGGTGAAGAAAAGGAGCGCGTTTGACCTTCGCGTGGCGCAGGAAAGGAAGCACCTTGTGGAAGGGTTGCTGCTTGCAGTTGCAAAGATAGACGCCATCATAAAGACCGTGAAAACCGCAAAGGTGCCCCTTGAGGCGCTCATGAACGAGTTCAAGCTTTCGCAAAAGCAATCAGAGGCAATACTTGAGATGAAGATAAGGAAACTCTCTGCGCTTGAAAGCGGGAAGCTCAAGGACGAGGACGTGGAGCTTTCGAAAACAATCGACTACTTCACAGGCGTGCTTGCGGACGAGAAAAAGATATACGGGATAATCCGCGCCGAGCTTATGGAAGTGAAGCAGAAGTACGGCGACAAGCGCCGGACGGAGATAATCGACGATGACGGCGAAGTGGAGATGGAAGACCTCATTGCAGAGGAGGATGTTGCAGTCATAATCACGCAGGACGATTACATCAAGCGCGTGCCGATTTCAGAGTACCGCGCGCAGCGGAGAGGCGGCAAGGGAGTGATTGGCAGCGAGACTAAGGAAGAAGACCAGATAAAGGACATCATGCTCGCCTCCACGCACGACTATTTGCTGTTCTTCACGGACAAGGGAGACGTGCACTGGCTGAAAGTTTACAGGATACCCACGGGCGGAAGGTATGCCATGGGCAAGGCGATTGTGAATTTGCTTTCGCTTAGCGGCGAAAAGATTGCTGCGTGGGTGAAGACCAGGACGTTTAGCGACAAGGAATTCCTGGTGATGCTCACCAAGAAGGGGACTGTGAAAAGGAGCAGCATGGCGGATTATTCGCGCCCGAGGAATGGAGGAATCATTGCGATTACGCTGAAGGAGGGCGACGCGCTCATTGACGCCAAGAAGACAGACGGCAAGCGCGAGCTCATACTTGCAACAGCTGAGGGCAATGCCATACGCTTCAAGGAGGACGACGTGCGCGAGATTGGAAGGACAGGGCAGGGCGTGATTGGGATACGCCTTGAGGACAAGGATGAAGTGGTTGGCATGGCCACTGATGAGACTGAGACATTGATGATTGTCACTGAGAACGGGTATGGCAAGCGGACGGACATTTCAGAGTACCGTCTTCAATCGCGCGGAGGCAAAGGCGTGATAAACATCAAGACGCACGGAAGGAATGGCAAAGTGGTGGGAATTGCCGCAGTGAAGGACAGCGACTCGCTCCTGCTGGTTTCCTCAGGCGGAAAGATGATACGCCTGTTCGTGAAGGATGTGAGCATCATCGGAAGGAACACGGGCGGTGTGAGGCTCATGAAGATGGATGAGGGCGAGAAAGTGGTGGCGCTTGAGAAAGTTGCAGCGGATGCGGACGATGGCAGTGTGAAGGAAGAGGGAGGCGCCAAGCAAGGCAAGGCAGCGGAAGAAAAGAAAGATGAGCCGCCCAAGCCCCCGCCAGCCTCTCCGCCTGAGCAGAAAGAAGAGGCAAAAGCAAAGGGAAAGAAAGGCGGGAAGGAAAAGAAAGAAAAAGAAGACTTGGAACCAATTATTATAGCTTAACCATCTATTTCTTTTGTGCAATATATTTCCCACGCTACCAACGATTTTCTTGTTGATGGAAGTGTTTAGATAAGTTTTGCCAGGCGCGTCGACAGGGCAAGGGGGCAAAAGCCTTATTATGCTTAGCGTCGAATGCTCCTCAGAGAACAGGCTCTTGCGAGCCAGGGGGTAGTTTAATGGGAATTTGCGATGATAAAAAATTCTGCTATGGCCTGCTTATCGGGTTCTTCCTGGCAAGCGCGCTCCTTTTCGGCACCATCCAGGTTGCCATGGGGCCAAGCTACAGCCAGCTTGTCCGCGTGCAGAGCTATGCCAAGACGACTTATGACATAACGCACTCGGCAACGTATTCAGGCGTGCAGGCATTTGTGGTCAATGTGGACCAGGCTGCAACCCAGATTGCAGCCATGCCTTTCATCGGAGGGCTTGTGAACAAGGCTGAGATACCGACATACACCAAGGCAGTCTCAGACATACTGCAGGGAAGGAAGGACCTGTCCGAGATTGAGCTTGGGGCAATAAACGCTGAGATACAGCTCATAGAGATGTCCATGCCCATTCTCCTGATATCCCTCGCCATAGTGATAATCGGCGTGTGGAAAGTGATGGAGATGGGCAAGCCGGCAGTGGCTGCCAAGGGAAAGAAGAAGTAAGCTGTTAATTCGGGGGCTGCCTTTCCAGGCAGCCCGATCTTTTTCTTTATTTTTTTCCGCTTAGCTCAGCTTGCATTGAACAAGATGCCTCTCAGCCATGCAACTATCGCGCATTTCCTGATTTTCGCTGCAAATGCAAATAGCAGGAGCGGCAGGATGATGCTTGAGGCGATAGTAATGTCGCGCAGCGTCTCCAGGCCGCCAGGCGGGATGAGCGGCACTGTTCCCAAAAAGTAGTCTGAGAAGTCGTTTAGGAGGAACCAGATGATTGCCAGGGCAAGCGCAGGCAGCGCAAGCCGCTTTTTCGGCAGGAGCGCAAGCCCCTCAAGCGCCATGCCGATGTGCCCGATTACAAATATTACAGACATGTTGAAAAGGTCGGGCGAAAAGTAAAAGCTTGAATGGAAGAAAAGCACAAATATCGTCCACAGGCCGTATTTCACCATGCCAATGGAGACTATGAATGAGAAAATGTCATTCTTGATGATGCCGAAGATTATGAGAAGCGCGAGGAAAACATAAAGAGGGCAATCCGGCACGAAGATGGCAAGGTACATCGGGTGCAGCGCGAACTGGTCGGCATACACAGTGGCGCCTATGAGAATGCCCAGGGCATTGAGGAGGATTGCAAGCCAGAAAAGCGACCTGAATTCCATTCAATCAATCCTTTTTGCCGATTCTCCGCACAGGTATCCCGCCCCATGCCTGCCCCGCAGGAATGTCGCGGTTCACCAAAGACATTGCTGCAACCGTGGCGCCTTCGCCCACTTTTACGCCGGGAAGAATCGTGCAGTTTGCGCCTATCATTGCGCGCGCGCCCACTTCCACCTTGCCCGTGCGGTATTCCCCTTGCAGGAACTCGTGCCCCAAAAGCACGGTGTTGTAGCCTATGATTGCGTCCTTGCCCACCTCGATTAGCTCAGGGAAGAAGATGTCCACTGTGGCGCCTAAGCCGAATGCTGCGCCACCTGCCACTTTCGCGCCTGCTGTGCGAAGCAGGAAGCGTTTGAGCGAGAGCGAGGGGGAATAGCGCGCGGCGTAGATGAGGAGGAAATTTATGCAGACACGAAGCGAATTTCTCACCTTGTGCCAGTGGTGGAGCGAGTTGCCCTTGCATTTGTGTATAATGACACGGCGCATAAGCGTGATTTGGGCGGCGAGGTTAAATAGGTTGCCGCAGGCGCGGGCAAGATGGTTTGAGCAGGCGGCTTAGACGGCTTGCCCTGCTGCCGTGTTTTACTTCATCTCAAGCAAGTACTTGCGCGCTGCGCTTGAGAGCGCATACCAAAGGGAAGTGATTAGGAAGATGCCGGATGCGGATATGAAGGCGAAAAAGCCGACAATGGCGAAAAGCGGGCTTAGGTCGCGGAAGAAAACCGCGAGCGTGGAAAGCGAGAGGAACAGGATGGATAGCAGCGCGGATATGAATATGTGCTTCTTGTTGCCGAGCATGTGGAGCACAAAGCCATTGCCCACGAGCGCAATGCCTATGCCCATCAGCACTCCTGAGAACAGGGCAAGGAAGATGGTGTCGAACCCGCGCGAGAATGCATCGAGCACGCCAGGGTTGGCAGTGGAGGATGCGACATCGGCAATGAGGGAAAATACGCCTATGAGGATGAGGACTGCGCCTGCTGCAAAGAGCGCATGCCTGAACTGCAGGTCCATACGCGCTCTTCCTCACGCCCGCCTTATTAACCTTTTTGCAGAAAGGGCAGGCGGCGACTGATATGGAAGAGAAAGGGAACAACCTCAGCCTTGAGCAGAGAAAAGGCTCGATGAAGAGCATCACGGCTGACGGCATGGCATATTCCGTGATGGCAGGCCTGGGCGACGCCTATCTCCCAGCCTCGCTCGTGCTTCTTGGCGCAAGCGATTTCTGGATAGGCATGCTTGCAGCGCTTCCCCAGCTTTTCGGAGGCATTGCCCAGTCGTTCTCGCTGTCCGTGCTCAGATTGTTCCGCGACAGGAAGCTTTTGGTGGTTGCAGGCACGCTTTTCCAGGCATTGACGTGGCTGCCTGTCATAGCTCTCCTTCTTTGGCCAGGCGAGCTTTCCGTACCCCTCATAATATTTTTCTTTTCCTTGGGAGCAGGCGCCTCGCTCATGATAAATCCAGTCTGGTCCAGCTGGGTGACAGACATCGTGGAGCAAAATGAGCGCGCGACTTTCTTTGCCAACAGGAACAAGCTCATGCAGGTGATGCTGTTTGCAGTGACATTCGGCGGCGGCATGCTGCTGCGCGACCTGCAGCTGCACTATGCAGTTGCCGCTTCGTTTGCCATTGTGTTCGGATTTGCATTCCTTTCCCGCCTGGGAAGCGTGCTTTTCAACCTCAGGACCGCGGGCGTGCCCTATGAAATCAGGCTCATGAACGAGATAAAGACCAAGCACCTTTTCCTGCTTCCCTCCTACAAGAACGAGCTTTGGTTCCTTGCTTTTGTCGCGCTCATGAATTTTGCGGTGCAGTTTGCCTCGCCGTTTTTCACACCCTACATGCTCAACCAGCTGGGCATGGACATTGGCACGCTAGGCATACTCACCGCGATTTCCATCATCACTAAAGTGATATTCTTCCCGTATTGGGGCAAGGCGATAGACAGGTTCTCGAACAGGACAGTGCTCATTGCCACTGCATTCATGGCGCCCATTGTGCCGCTCCTCTGGCTTTTCTCGGCAGACTTCTGGATGCTTGCCGCTTTCCAGGTGTTCTCAGGCTTCATCTGGGCGGGATATGACCTGGCGGTTTTCAACTCGGCGCTCTCACTGGTGGGCAGGGAGCTTCGCCCCTCGTTCATTTCCAAATACAATGCTTTCTCTTGCCTTGCCAATGCAGCAGGCGCGCTTGCAGGAGGCGTGTTTTTGATGATGTTCCCAGGCACGTCCATCCTTGGCTTCTCGGGCATACTCCTCGTGTTCCTCCTGTCAGGTGCCATGAGGATGGCAGTGGTGTTTGCCTTTGCCCCGCGCCTTGCCACAAGCAGGGAGATTGCCAATACCACGTCAGACCGCGCGATTATCTTCAAGCTCGTGGCGGTTTACCCAACTCAAGGAGCAGTGGCACAGGTGGTGGACGGCTGGGACTTCACGCGCAAGATAGTGCGCGACAGCACGCAGTCAAGCGGGGAGATGCTGCGCGAGGGGCTGGAGGCCACGGGCGACATTGTGAGAAGCGGGAGCAGGCACCTCATGTCCAAGATAGGCAGGAAAGGGAGATTGTAAGAAAAGGCGCGAGCCGTTCGAGTTCAGCGTAAAAAGTTAGCCACGCCGGAGGCAAGTAAGGTGAAATGCCACTTTTACCTTACCTGGGTAAGGTAAAAAGCACTTTTCACATAACTTAATAAAATCAGCCCCCCATAAGGCAGACATGTACTTTGACCTTGCCCCGAAAGCGAAAAAAGAGGACTTCTTCAACTACGATTACCAGTATTCCGAGCTGAAAAAGGCGATTGCGGGAAAAAATCCCATAATCGCAGTCCTGGGCGCGCGCAGGGTAGGAAAGACCAGCCTGATGAATATTGTTTTCAACGAGACAACCGGCCCTAAGCTGTGGCTGGACGGCAGGGCGCTTCCAGACCCGAAAAAGGAGCTTGTTTCCGTAATATATGATGCGGCAAGGACAGGCAAATCAAAGATATTCGGCAAGGTGGAAAGCCTTGGCGTTTCTGCGCTTGGCCTGGGCGTGGAGATAAAGGTGGGCGCGGCAAATCGGGGCGAGATGGAGAGGAAAATCGCAGCTGCGCGCCGCGTCGTTGTTTTCATAGATGAGGCGCAGAGGGCGGACAGGAAGGAGCTAGGAGACATTCTCTCCTATTTTTACGACAGGCTGCCAAACGTCGTGTTTGTGCTTTCCGGAAGCGAGATAGGCCTTGTGGAGGAAGTGCTTGGAGAAAAGGACCCTGCGCATGCGCTTTACGGCAGGCTTGTGGTGAGGATAAAGATGGAGAGGTTTGACAAGAGCAGGGCGATGGAATTTTTGAAAGCCGGCTTTTTGCAGGCAGGGCACAGCATAAAGGAGGATGAGATTGACGAGGCGATTTCAGAGCTTGACGGGCTGGCAGGATGGCTTACCATGTACGGGCACCGCCGAGGCCTCCTGAGGAAGGAGCGCGCGCTTGAAGAGACGGTGGAAATCGCATCGCGCATTGCAGCATCCGAGCTTGCAAGCTTCATGGGCAACCGCAAGGAAAAGAAGGCGTATGAAAGCATACTCCGGCGCGCAAATGGCATTTCATGGTCTGAGCTGAAATTGCGCGTGGAGGAGGACACGAAGGGCAGGCTGTCCTCCGCGCGGTTCACCTATCTTCTTGACGAGCTGATGCGCTATTCATTCATAGAGAAGGAGGATGAGAAGTATAGCGTGTCCGACCAGCTTCTCCGGAAGGCGACGTTCCTATGAGCTGCAAAATGCCAGGATTGACAGAAGGCTCTGCCCCCCCCCAGATAGGCGCGCGAAGATGCAGATATCGTCGCGGGCAGGGCGCAACAGAGTACCTCGTTCTTCTTGCGGTTGTGCTAATCGTCGCGCTCGTTTCCGTTGCCCTGCTCGGCTTCTTTCCCGGAATGGCAAGTGACGCGCAAATCACGCAGAGCAAGATGTATTGGTCGAGCGCGAGCCCGATTTCAATATTGGAGGTCCATTCTGTCAAGTATACCGACCCGAATTTCTCGCCTGCATATATCAAAGTGATGAACACCGGCGCTTACCCGATTAGGATAACCAAGCTTGTTTCTGGCAATTACAGCATAAGCAAACTGAACGGCGGAGCAGGCAACATAGCCGACTACTTCTACCTTGCTCCTGGCGAGGAGAGGGCCTTTGCCACCGCAGATGGCAGCCTGCTCCCGCCCGGAGGCACTGAGCTACGCGTGCAATTTTCTATAAATTATAGCGCTAGCAACGTATTGGACGGCGCCAAGCAATATTGCACCAACTCAAGCAACTACGTCATGTATGATTCTTTCGGCTTCGAGTACGTCCTGTACGTCGAGAACCAGCCAATCACGAAAAGGCAGATAGGCGCAAAGCCGCTCTTTTTCAGGTGCAACTAGGCACGTTTTATTATTTTCCCTATTTTTTCCTCAAGCGCGGGCAGGTCGTGCTCCACCACGTCCCAGACGATTGCAGAGTCCACGTCGCTGTATGCGTGTATGAGCTTGTTGCGCATGCCCACGATGTCTTCCCATTCCATCTCCTTGTACGCCTTGCGGAAATCTGCAGGGAGCTTGGATGCCGCCTCGCCTATTATTTCGATGTTGCGGATGACGGCGTCTTGCACAAGGGCGTTTGAGGAGAATGCGTGCGCGTCCATTCCTTTGGTGAACTCCTTTATTTTTGCTATTGAGGAAAGAATATCCTGCAGGTAAATATCCGGATCTTTTTTCTCGTCGTTCACATAATCGCCGTCAGGTCGCGCTTTATGCGCGGGAGCAGCGCAGGCTTCAGCGAGCGAAGCGTGGCGACATCAGCCTTCTTGCCAGTGGCTTTCCCAAGCTCGCGCTCCACAGCCACCAAATCCAGGAGGGAAAACTTGCCCTCGGGCGGCACGATTGCAATGTCTATGTCCTTGTAGCCCTTTTCCTTCCTTGCAAAGCTGCCGAAGATGTAGGCTTCCTTCACCTTGTGCCTTCCAAGCACGCCGCGCATTGCATTGATTATCCCTTCCCTGTCCATGATGTTGTTATGCCTTGGTTCCCTTATAAACTTTCGCGCACCCCGGAAGCGCGCGGGCGAATGGCAACGGGATTGCATAAAGGAATAAAAGCTTCGCCCCCCCCCCGCAATAGGCATGCGGAATTGCCCCTGACGGCATGCGCTTTTATTCTTTCCGAGGGAGAAGGAAAGCATGCATGACCTTGACGTGAAATGGCAGAAGAAATGGGCTGAGAATGACGTGTTCCAGCCCAAGGCAGGCGCGGGAGACAAATTTTACCTCACCGCTGCGTTTCCCTACCCCAATTCCCCGCAGCACATAGGGCATGGAAGGACGTATACCACTACGGACATTTACGCGCGCTACCAGAGGATGTGCGGGAAGAACGTTCTTTTCCCTATGGGCTTTCACGTGACCGGCACGCCCATTCTTGCCATGGCGAAAAGGATTGAGGAGAAGGACGAGGAAATACTTTCCATTTTTGAGAAGATATATGGCATTCCGCGCAGCGTGTCTGCTCAGCTTACTGAGCCGAAAGAGCTTGTTGCCTATTTTTCGCGCGAGATTGAGGCAGGCATGTTGGAGATGGGCTATTCCATTGACTGGCGCAGGAAATTCTACTCCTACGATGAGCAGTTCAACAGGTTCATTGAGTGGCATTTTGCGAAATTGGAACAGGCAGGCTACATCACGAAAGGCGAGCACCCAGTGCCGTGGTGCCCGATTGGCAAGACTGCGATTGGCGCGCACGACACCAAGGGCGACTTGGACCCGCAGATAGAGGAAGTTACAGGCGTGTTGTTCCCATATGCAGATGGCGCGCTCATTTGTTCTACTTATAGGCCTGAAACTATTTACGGCGTCACAAACATTTGGATGAACCCAAGTGCCACGTATGTGAAAGTGAAGAATGAAAAGGATGGGAAGATCTACTATATTTCAAAAGACGTTTTCACTGCGCTTGCCATGCAGCTGTCGCTTTCTGTTGTTGGTGAAGTATCAGCAGCAGAGATGATGAAGAAAAAGGCGAAGAACCCGCTCACTTCCGAGGAGCTGCCCATTTTCCCTGCAACGTTCGTGGACCCCAAGCACGGCACAGGCGTGGTGATGTCCGTGCCTGCGCATGCTCCGCTGGATTATCTGGCGCTGCGCGATTCCGGCTTGGAAGGAAAGGTGAAGCTCAAGCAAGTGCTCACATTAACTGGCTTTGGCGCGTTCCCTGCAAAGGAGCTTGTGGAGAAGATGGGCGTGAAAACGCAGAATGACCCGCGCGCGCACGAAGCGACAGATGAGATTTACAAGAAAGAGGCGCACACCGGCGTGATGATGACTGGAGAGTTCTCAGGCATGAAGGGAATGGAGGCAAAGGAGAAGATACGCGCAAAGATGATTGCGGACGGGAGCGCGCTTGCCCTGTATGAGATTTCAAACGCGCCCATTTACTCCCGCTTCGGCGGCTTGGTGGGCGTGAAAATTGTGCGCGACCAGTGGTTCATTGACTATGGCGATGAAAAATGGAAAACTCAGGCGCGCGAGTGCCTGGCAGGCATGAGCATACTGCCGCAGAAAACACGCCATGAGTATGAATACATCATTTCATGGCTCAAGCAAAAGGCATGCACCCGCTCAGCCGGCCTGGGCACCGCATTCCCGCTTGACAGGACGAAGATGATCGAAGCACTTTCAGACTCCACCATCTACATGGCGTTCTACACCATTTCGCACATTGCAATGAAGATGAAACCAGATGAGCTGGACGAGAAGCTGTTTGACTTTGTTTTCCTCGGCAAGAAAGCATCAGGGCTGCCGAAAGAGGCAGAGGAAATGCGCAAGGAGTTTTCCTACTGGTATCCCCTGGATTCGAGGCACTCTGCCACGGATTTGGTGCACAACCATCTTACTTTCCTCATTTTCAACCATGTTGCCATCTTCCCCCGCGCCATGTGGCCGAGGCAGATTGTGACAAACGGGTTTGTGCTCATGGACGGCAAGAAAATGAGCAAGTCAATGGGCAACATCATACCCATACGCGCAGCAGTGAAGCAGTTTGGCGCGGATGCCATACGCTTTGTCGTGGTGTCGGGCGCAGACTTGTCATCCGACACAGACTTCAACCGCCCTGCAGTGGAGGGAGTGATTTCCCGTCTTCGCAGCATGCAAGAAGCAATGGAAAAATTCGCCAGAATTTTTCCAGCAGTTGAATCCGGAGATTCAACTCCAATGGAAAAATTCGCGCAGAAAAAAGATGGTGCCAAACAAGACATTGCCCACAAGTGGCTGCTTTCGCGCATGCACAAGAGGGCGATTGCAGCGCCTTCTATGTATGAAAACTTCCAGCTCCGCGAGATTTCGCTGGAGCTTCTATACAATACTTTCAATGACATGCAGTGGTATTTGAAGAGGGCGGAAAAGCCGCAGCTGCGCGAGTTTTTCGAGTTGTGGGTGCCCCTTGTCGCGCCCATTGTCCCCCACTACGCAGAGGAGATGTGGCTCGCGCTTGGCAAGAAGCATTATGTGAAAGACGCGGAGTTTGTCGCGGTTGCAAAATTGCCTAAAGGCGATGAAAAGAAAGTGGACGAAACGCTTGAGGCATCGGAAGACTACATACTTCGCGTGCGCGATGACGTTTCCTCCATCATGAGGCTCATCAAGAAGGAGAAGGCGGAGAAAGTGGAGCTGTTCATTGCGGCAGCATGGAAGAGGAAGCTGCGCATCATTGCGGACAAGGAAAGGAAGTTTGACGTTGCAATGAAAGCAGCGATAGCAGATTCTGAAATCAAGCCGCACGCTTCTGAAGTTGCCAAGGTGCTCATGAGCTACATGAAAAACATTGGCGCGCTAGGAAACACGCCTGACGAGGAGTTTGAGATGCAGGCGCTCAAGTCTGGGAAGAAGCTTCTTGAGGCTGAGCTTTCGTGCCCTGTTTCTGTTGCAAGCGAGGAAGGGAGCGCAGCGCCCAAGGCAAAGTTCGCGCTGCCGGGAAAGCCGTCGATAATGATTTCTTAGCATAGAAGTGCCATCAGTTTTATAAATAACCTGCCTGAAAATGATACTGGAGATGTAGTTTTGCCAGTAGGATCCCTTTGGGACGTGGCTGGCAAAACGCTGAAATCTCACCACCGCTTGGGTGGCGTCTTTCTAATTTATTTTTGAAAAATGCACATTTGCAAAACTAGACAGTAGCGCCTGCTCTGATATATGGATGCCGAGATAAATATCGACCAGCCCGACCATCACATCTCCTTTTTCAGCAACCTTTGCATAGAAGTTCAGGATTTTTCCATTGGGCTGCTTGATTGTCGCAGCCATTTCCCGATCGC
>Ga0247842_10007487_pt1 | contig 11801 bp, 8 predicted proteins | sample LaCruzMarch2015__3_FD_192411 | JGI IMG/M metagenome (GOLD analysis project Ga0247842, IMG submission 192411) | Freshwater microbial communities from meromictic Lake La Cruz, Castile-La Mancha, Spain - LaCruzMarch2015_19m | ecosystem: Environmental > Aquatic > Freshwater > Lake | place: Spain...
TCCTTCAAGATGAAATGGCCAGAAGGGATAATAAAAAGTTCGCCACCAGACTCCGGCGGGCATCCTTCCGAAATGAGAAAACCATCGAAGGTTTCGACTTCTCCTTCAATCACGAAATCCCTGTCTCTCTCGTCATGGATATTGCCACCTGCCGATTTATCCAAGAAAAAAATCCCGTCCTTATTACAGGACCCACCGGCACGGGCAAAAGCCACATCGCCCAAGCCATCGGCCATGAGGCACTGAGAAAAGGATACGACGTCCTGTTCCAATCACAAAGCAATCTCTTAGGACAGCTCCATGCCGCCCGGGCCACCAATGCATATGGACGACGTTTAACGACTCTCGCCCGCGTCGATCTCCTTATCATTGACGACTTTGGTCTCAAACCTCTTCATTCCCCACAAGACGAAGACTTCCATGATCTTATCTGCGAACGTTACGAACGGCACGCCACCATCGTCACCAGCAATCTCGATCTATCCGAATGGAATGACGCATTCCCAAACAAACTCCTGGGCGCCGCTGTCATTGACCGCTTGCAACACAATGCCTACTGCGTTGTCCTCGATGGACTTACCTATCGGACACCGAAAACAATGCCAAAATCCGCATTAACTACGTCTACCAGAAAGGAAAAATCATGACCGAAAAAATGTCCCTCTTCTCTAAAACAACCGGCAATAAAAACCGGACATCTCTCCCCCGGATACCCACCAAACCGCCTTCCAGGGATGGCCCAAAATCAAGAAAATAATGCTTGGCAAAAGGGGTCTTTTAAGCTACTTTTAACAACCCCCGAAACCCAAAAACAACCCCTTCGGGTGGCTCCTTTAGGCCGATCATGCCCGGCTCCTTTAGGGCGGTCAGTAACACTTTTCGGCTGCCCTGCGAAACAATCGGCTACCGCGTTGACCGCGTCCGTCTGAAAAGCCTGTTTTTTGAATTTAAGTTTCATGGAAAATAATCCTTTACCGATCAAACTGGTGTGGGTGGGTCATGCCTTGGGTTCCTTTTCGTCCGGATTCGGGTTGCTGGTATAGGCCTGGCGCGGATCATTCGGGCGTGGGAAGGCACGCCTCAGAAGTTGCGTACTGACCATCTTGTTTAAGACCCGGTTGCGCAAATGTTCCTCGTTGCGTCCGAGCAATACGGAAAGCAGGCGCAGCCCGACATAACGGTCTTGGCACAATTGACGGATAACGTCCTGCATGGTGTCTGTTGAGACTTTACCGTGTTCTTTTACCGGCAAGGCAATGATTTGTAGTGATGACCACTCGTCAGCGGGAATTTGGTCGCGATCAGTCCATATGGGCACGCCGGACTCCTGACGTTTGGTGGTGAGCTCCTGACGTTTGGTGGTGAGCTCCTGTCCTTTGAGGTCGAACTCTGATGGCTTGGTGCCGGGTGAAACCGCCAACTCGGAGGAAAACGCTTCACGGGTTACCGGACGAGGCATCCAAGGCGCGAAATACACCATGCCTCTCCCGACGCCATCGGACACGAGGAAATCGTCCTTAACAAGGCGACCCAGCATTTTGGTAATATCCGCCGGGTGGTCCGTCGAGATCTCCCGCAAACGAGCATGGTTCACCATACCCTCGCTAACTGCCGTCACCAGGGCCAGACGCCCCAGTTCGGGCAACTGCCTGAAGTCAACACCCAGATGAGATTCAAGCTCTGTGAGCGCATCATCCGGAATCAGACTGGTCATGCGCAGCTCTATCAGCGTCTGTTCCGGGTCTGTCTGTTCGTACAGCAAGGGGCGGCGCCAGTGTTGACCCTGCCAGTTGCGGTAAATCTTCGGCAAACCAGATCCGGCGTGATCACCGTAGCCTACCAACTGGAACAGCGTCTGCAAACGCCGGTTACGGCAATCGCTATTGCTTCCCAATATGGCTATTGCAGGCGGTATACGCATCCGTCCAGGGTTGCGGAAGCCGAACATATCGGGCCGCTTCACGACCAGTACGGATACCCGTCCGGAGTAGTCCGCATGAATCAGGGTATTGACCAAGGCTTCCCGTAGCGCCTCATGCACCGGTGTATCGTCGATCCGTTGCCCATCTTGCAATTGAAACGGCACCTTCAGGTCCACCGTTAGTTTCTGATAAACCTTGCGGTAAAAGTCGTAGATATTGCCGGACCATGTACCATCAGGCACCAGGCGATCCACCCAGCGCTTTTCGGCTTTGGCTTCCGGTCGCTCCTGATAATCCACCATGTAATTGGGCGCCGCATCACGGATCACTCCTGACCGGCCAAACATAAGCAAGCCCGCCAATCTCAAGCCCGAATATCCCTCCTCGCGGTTGCGCCCAAAGGCGCCGACGGATTCGAGAAACTCCCTCAAAGGCAATTCCAGCCAGACATGGCCAGGCTTCACCGCCGAAAAACGGTTCCGGTAGGCGGTGATGGAGTCCATATCCAAGTCCTTAAAATCAAATCCCTTTAAGACCCGATCATCACGCGAGTCCTCCACCTGCTCCGCTATCATACGGCGCACGGTTTCCTCATCCGCCACGTAATCGCTCTCATGACGCCGTACATAGGTGCCGCCAAAGGGGTTGGCGCCTAGATATACCGGTCTCTGCTGCCGCCTGGCCCGTGGCACTTCGATGCGCAGCAGGGTCTTGCCGCCGACAACTATGGGTTGGACGTTGCTTTCTGAAAGCAGGTTAAGGTTTACCACCTGGCGGTTATGCAGGTTGTCCCAGAGCGCCTTACGCACCCGCTCCACATTTGAGATGCCAACGGCCCTGAAGACTCCGGGGGGTTTTTCCTGCACCCCAAGCAAAATCGTGCCGCCATCGGTATTGGCCATAGCACAGTAGGATTTCCAGACATCCTGAGGCAATTCACCCCGGCCATCCCGCCCTTGTGCCGCCTTACATTCCAGATCGACCGACTCGGCCATAACTGCCAGGTCTTCCAGTGTCAGCTCCTCGCGCATTGGGTCGTCTCCTGTTTTCATCGTGGTCCCCTTCGCTTAAATAGATTTGACTTCAGTTCCAGGGGACAGAAGCTTGAATATCTGTTCCACATTGATCTTGACACTGTCACTGCCGAAGGCGTCATCACGGAAAACCACCCGCAATGGCTTATGCTTGGCCAGCATCTTGACCAGTTCTTCCGTAATTCCTGAGTCAAAGCAGGCCAGTAGGGCATTGGTATCCACAAAAAAGACGGTTTTGCCGTAGATGGTTTCCTTGGCAATGGGCAGGGTGAGGTCAAGGCCCCAATCGAGAAATACCTGGAATAAGAGATCTTCCGGGCGGCGGTCCGGTTTTATGTGGTCTTTATGCAGATCCAATTTGCCCTGTGTCAGTTCATACGGCGTGTAATACACATCCATCATATTGGAGGTGTCCACTTTGAAGACGCGGAAGCCGATGTCGGGGGTGTTCGCCGCTGACGGGGTGTCTAAGAGCGTTGGTTGTTTTGCCTCTAACTCGTCCATGATCTTTTTGCCCGCCCGGCGAATGCGTTCTTTGCCGATTTCGGCAATGGTTTTGTAGCCTGCCTTGAAGGCCTCGGACTTCTCATCGCATGGTTCGGGGAGTTGAACCATGATGAATTTGCGATTACCGCCGTCTTCGGCGTTGAGTTGCATAACTGCGTGGGCGGTGGTAGCAGAGCCCGAAAAGAAGTCAATAATGATGCCGTTATTAAGATCCCCTTGTTCAAGGACCTCAACAATCAACCCCGTCGGCTTGGGAAAGTCCATGACTCTACTACCAAATAAGCTATCAATATCCGCTGTTCCATCTTTAGTAAACCACTTGTCACCGACAATTGAAGAAAAACCTGTATACACTGATTCAAGTTCATCCATAAATGCCTTACGACGCGGGCGACCATTAGGGTCTTCCGGCCATAGAATACGATCTTCCGCCATAAGCCTGTTCATGGTTTTTGGCTCATAGCGCCAACCCATTTTGGGACAACCATAGTTTGTCCCTGTTGCCGGATTAATCAAATCATAATGAAGGTTCGGTCGACGGTCAGCTGTAGCAAGACCGACCATATTTGCGCTCGCCCACTGCCCCCTATAATCATCGTCCGGATTTTTATACTGAGCTTGATCCCGTTCGGAACCACGGATTTGTTTACCATAACAGATTATATACTCATGATCTTTTGAAGCACCGTTAGTTGAACGATTATCTTTGTTTAGCCTGCTTTTCCATATAAATGCAGCTATAAAACGATCTTCCCCAAAAACTTCATCACACAATTTCCGCAAGTTATGGACTTCATTATCGTCAATCGAAATAAAAATTACCCCATCCTCCCGCAGGAGGTTTCGCGCCAGCTTCAACCTCGGATACATCATGGTCAACCAATCTGAATGAAAACGGCCATTTGCGTCTGTATTGGCCACCAGGCGATTACCTTCCTCATCTCTCTGATTGGAGCGTTGGAGAAATGCTTCCGTATCTTCAGCAAAGTCATCCTCATAGATAAAGTCGTTACCTGTGTTATACGGTGGATCAATATAAATCATCTTGACCTTGTTGAGGTAGGTCTCCTGAAGAAGCTTGAGCGCATCAAGATTGTCGCCTTCGATATAGATATTATTGGTATTATCGAAATCGACGCTTTCCTCCTCACAGGGACGGAGGGTCTTGGCAATTGGGGCGTTGGCGGTGAGAATTGCCTCATTCTTGCCGGGCCAGCTCAAAGTGTAACGCTCACGTGGCCCTTCCACCAACACAGCGGAGAGCTCCTGGCGTAACTGATCGAAGTCCACCGCCTGGCGAATCTTATCGCTTTCGTCCCGGTTTTCTATGATGCAATTGGGGAACATTGCTGCTATTCTTGAGATATTTGCATCCACCAGATTGGGGCTCTGCATTTTCAGCTTATCCATGGCAATTCCTTTTTAGTATTAAAATAATGATCGTGGGGGCGTACCGATTGACCGGATGATACGGAACCTGGTCAATAGGGAACGTTCAACGACCGTAACCCTTCCTGCATCTCTCGCACTTTAGCGTTTAATTCCACTTTCCGGTTAAAATGCTTTTCACCGTTTATCTTTACATTTGGACGAAGTGTTTTTTAAAGATTATCGCCGAGAAACGTGGTTATGTTGTCAATAATTTCCATCGGGTGCGAGAACAGAATAAGCCATTGACCGAGAAATCAGCGGCGGGCAGCAGCCCGCCCGTTGGATTGATTCGTTTTATGAGGATTGATTTTTGACTTTAACGAGTATTTTTCTGGATTCTCGAGGTTGTCAATTTCTAGATCTACATCCAATAGCGGCCAGTACAAATGGTAGCCATGGAGCAATTGAACATCCTGTATCGAGTTCAAAGTTTGATCTTTAAAATAGGGATAATCCTGATAGCTCAGAAAATACTCCTTTTCTTTTACAAAAAGCCAAACACCAAAAGGGGTAATATTTTCAACGCTTACCGAAATGTTTTCGCCATGCTTTAATGATTTCATCTTTATGTGCCTCCACGATTAACTGGATCTCATTCAGTTTTTTGGGGTTTAATCCATGATATACAGCCAATGATAAAATTGGTTCTATCCAAAACTTAGCCTCACCATCTTCGGATGTTACATGGATGTGGATTCGATCCTCTTCGTTTGAGAGGAAATAAAATCTATACCCTTTTGTAGCACCAAGTTAAATTGATTTCAAACCTCTTTTAGTCTGCGATAAACGCTTATATTGGAAATCCGGTATTCCTGCCAAGAAAAAGGTTGCTATGCCGGAGATTATAGTATAGACACCCGCTACCTGAAACCACAGGGACCTTCCCTGTGGTTTTTATTTTTTTTGAAAAGGAGTCGGATCAAGACATGATAAGTGCATCAAACATAACTCTCGCCTACGGCAAGAGGGTTCTCTTTAAAGACGTCAACATCAAATTTACTCCGGGAAACTGCTACGGTCTCATTGGCGCCAACGGGACGGGAAAATCTACCTTTCTCAAGATTCTCTCCGGTGATGTTGAGCCGGACAAGGGTGACATCGCCATTGGTCACAGAGAGAGACTGGCGGTATTACAGCAGGACCAGTTCGCATTCGATGAGGAGACGGTTTTCAACGCCGTTATCATGGGTCATGCCACGCTTTATAAAGTAATGGCCGAACGGGAGGCGATGTATGCCAAGTCGGAATTTTCGGAGGAAGACGGTATACGCTCCGCGGAACTGGAGGCTGATTTTGCCGAAATGAACGGCTACGAAGCCGAAACCGAGGCGGCAGTGCTATTGAATGGCCTCGGGATACCGGAAGAGCTGCGGAACAGAAAGATGAAGGAACTTGACAGTGGTGACAAGGTACGGGTCCTTCTGGCTCAGGCGCTATTTGGGAATCCCGACGTATTGCTCCTCGATGAGCCCACCAACCATCTAGACATGAAGTCCATCGCCTGGCTGGAAGAATTTCTTGGCCGCTTCCAGAACACGGTGATAGTTGTTTCTCATGACCGACATTTTCTGAATCAGGTCTGTACACATATCGCGGATATCGACTTTGGCAAGATCAAGGTCTACGTTGGCAACTACGACTTCTGGTATCAGGCAAGCCAGCTCCACCTGAGGCAGAAGCAAGAGGAGAGCAGGAAGGCAACCGACAAGGCCGACGAACTCAAAGAGTTCATCAGGCGCTTCAGCTCCAACGCCTCCAAGGCGAAGCAGGCTACGTCTCGGAAAAAGCTCCTGGAAAAGCTTACCCTGGAAGACATGCCTATATCTTCCAGGAAATACCCCTATGTTGTCTTCAAGCCCGAAAGACCTTGTGGCGATATCATTCTGGAGATAAAGGGACTTTCCAAGTCTATAGACGGGCTACCCGTTTTGAACGACATAAATCTGAATGTCCGCAGGGGTGACAATATTGCCTTTGTCGGTGTCAACGGCCAGGCCAAGACAATTCTTTTCCAAATCCTGGCCGGAGAACTTATGCCGGATAGCGGGAGCTTCCGCTGGGGAGTGACGATAACCCCTACCTATTTTCCGAAGGACAGCAATACTTACTTTGACAATGACTTGAATCTCGTCGAGTGGCTATGCCAGTATTCACCCCCTGCGGAGGGAGAGAGCTTTGCCAGGGGATTTCTCGGCAGGATGCTTTTTTCCGGAGAAGAGGCCCTGAAAAAGACGCGAGTCCTTTCCGGGGGTGAGCGGGTTCGCTGCATGCTCTCCAGGATGATGCTTACCGGGGCCAATGCCCTCATCATGGATGAACCTACCAATCATCTGGACCTCGAATCGATTACCGCCCTCAACAATGGTCTTGTTGCCTTCCCGGAGGTGGTGCTCTTCAGCTCTCACGACCGTGAATTTGTCTCCACCGTGGCAAACCGGATCGTGGAAATTACCCCGGGCGGGATTATCGACAGGATGATGGGATTTGAAGAATACCTGGAAGATGAAGAGATTGCCCGGGAACGGGATGAGCTTTTTCAGGGCCGCCAGGTTGCTGCCCTCTAATTTTAAAGCTTCTCTGAAAATAAAAAGACTGTCTTTTAGGAACCCAAACAGGTATAAACTTCCAAGGAGACAAGATCATGATATTGCCCACAACCAAGAAAGCAAAAGAGCAACCGTCCGAAATCACGATTGATCGAAGCGAGGTCCAAATCGTAAGACATCTACCCACTTGTCCCAAGTGTAAACTGACCGACGACATTTTTATCTTCGATGTAACTTCCGAAATTTACGAATGTCTCCGGTGCAATCTGAGGTTTCGTTTTAACCACTAATGCCAATTCCAAATCGGAATAACCTATCGATCAAGTAACCTGGCCAGGAGATATTTTTATGAATGACCGGCAAATGAAGAGAACAGGCCTTATTCATAACATTTTTCCTGACGGCATTCCCCGGCTCTGGTGCCCCCTTCTCACCCATTACCGGGATGATAGGACGCTTGATTTTGAACGTATGGAGTCCCACTTCGCATATATTTCACCCTGGGTGAAGGGCTTCCTGATCCCCGGTTCAACTGGGGATGGCTGGGAACTCTCGGAAGAAGAAACGCTGCAGGTAGCCCAATTCGCCGTTACCCATACGCGGGACAGGGATATTCATTTACTCATCGGCCTTCTCAGGCCGGGTGTAGGGGGCGTGAAGGGGACGCTTGCGGCCATGAAAGAACGCAACATATTGCATTTTAGTGAAAATGAAGGGGCAGATCCCGTAATAAACCCTCATCACATCTGCGCTATTACAATCTGTCCACCCCGCGGCAAGGATCTATCACAGGGAGAAATTGATTCTGATCTATCGGAAATTCTGGATATGGCCCTGCCGACTGCCCTTTATCAGCTTCCCCAGCTAACGCAAAATGAAGCGGAGCCGGAAACATTCAACCGTCTTACGGAGAAATACTCGAATCTGATCTTTTTCAAAGACTCCAGCGGTAACGACCGGATCGCCTCTTCTTCCGTCGACAAGGGGGGGGTATTTCTCGTTCGTGGCGCTGAAGGGGATTATGCACGTTGGTTGAGAGAAGCCGGCGGCCCTTATGACGGTTTTCTCCTCAGTACGGCCAATTCCTTTCCCCAGGAGCTCCGCTCTGTTGTCGATAATCTTGAAAAAGGCGATTTCAAAGCCGCTGGCGAGACTTCCGTCCGGCTCAGCACAGTGATCGGAAATATCTTTGCAATCGTCCAGCCTCTCCCCCATGGAAATGCATTTACAAATGCCAACAAGGCCATTGATCATTTCCTTGCTTACGGTCCCGATGCGGCAAGCCACCCGGGACCACTTCTTCACGCCGGCGTCCGTATCCCCCGGGAAATTCTCACGGCTACGAGGGAAGTTCTCGACAGCCAAGGGCTTTTACCTGAGAGAGGTTACTGGGAATAGGGAGATCCGCCTATCCTGGAGGCTATCAGCACAGGAAACTAAATTGATTAGACCCTCGTCAACGGACGGTATTTGATCCGGTGGGGCTGGTTTGCCTCCATGCCGAGACGTCCTTTTCTGTCTTCCTCGTATTCCGAGTAGTTGCCGTCAAACAAGATAACCCGACTATCCCCTTCGAAGGCCAGGATATGGGTGGCGATACGATCCAGAAACCAGCGGTCATGGCTAATGACAATGGCGCAGCCGGCAAAATTCTCTATGGCCTCTTCCAGTGCCCGCATGGTATTAACGTCAAGGTCGTTGGTCGGCTCATCGAGGAGGAGGACGTTGGCCCCTTCCTTGAGCATGCAGGCCAGATGAACCCGGTTTCGCTCGCCCCCGGACATGAACCCGACTTTTTTCTGCTGATCTGAGCCGGAGAAATTGAATCTAGCCACATAGGCTCTAGAATTTACTTGTTTACCTCCCAATTGAACAATGTCCTGACCACCCGAGATAATTTCCCAGATGGTTTTGTCGGGATCGAGGTGATCGCGGCTCTGGTCCATATAGGCGAGTTTCACCGTGTCGCCAATCCGGATTGTTCCTGAATCGGGCGCCTCCTGGCCCGTAATCATCCGGAAGAGGGTGGTCTTGCCGGCGCCGTTCGGTCCGATGACGCCAACTATACCCCCCGGTGGAATGGCGAAGGACATATCCTCCAGGAGCAGTTGGTTGCCGTATCCTTTGGTGACGTTTTCCGCTTCCAAGACCACTTTGCCCAGACGGGGTCCCGGCGGGATATATATTTCAAGCTCCCGGTCCTGCTTTTCCACTTCCTGCCCCAACAGCGTTTCATAGGAAGTGATGCGGGCCTTTGCCTTGGCGTGCCTTCCTTTCGGCGACATCCTGATCCATTCCAGTTCCCGCTCCAGGGTTTTCTGGCGTTGGGATTCCGTCTTTTCCTCAGAGCGCAGGCGGTTCTGTTTCTGCTCCAGCCAGGAAGAATAGTTGCCCTTCCAGGGGATGCCGACGCCCCGGTCCAGCTCCAGGATCCAGCCGGCCACATTATCGAGAAAATAACGGTCATGGGTCACGGCAATAATGGTCCCGGCATATCGTTGCAGGTGGTGCTCAAGCCAGGCGACCGTCTCGGCGTCCAGATGGTTCGTCGGTTCATCGAGAAGGAGGATATCCGGTTTCTGCAAGAGGAGGCGGCACAGGGCGACCCGTCTCTTTTCTCCCCCCGACAGGATCTTTACAGACGTTTCTCCGGGCGGGCAGCGCAGGGCGTCCATAGCCATTTCCAGACGGGAGTCCAGCTCCCAGGCATCGAGGTTGTCAAGCTTTTCCTGCACCGTTCCCTGGCGCTCGATCAGCGCATTCATCTCATCGTCAGTCATGGGTTCGGCAAACTTTTCGTTGATCCCGTTATACTCGTCAAGGAGGTCGACGATATCCTTGACACCCTCTTCGACGATCTCCCGCACGGTTTTCGACCCGTCAAGAACCGGTTCCTGTTCCAAAAATCCAATGGTAAGCCCGGGAGAAATAATGGTCTTCCCGTTAAAGTCCTTATCCACACCTGCCAGGATGCGCAGGAGCGAGCTCTTGCCTGAACCGTTGAGTCCCAGGACGCCGATCTTGGCCCCGTAAAAATAGGAAAGGGAAATGTCTTTTAGGACAGCTCGCTTCTCATAAAACTTGCTTACCCCGATCATGGAGTAGATAATCTTGTTTGCTTCTGTTGCCATAAATTTAATGTCTCCTTTTTTTAACCCCATCCCCACCCTAACCCTCCCCTTGAAGGGGAGGGAAATCGTGAGGTCACCCTCTTTCAAGGGGAGGGGGCATGACGTTTATTTTGCTTTTATTTCACACTGTCTGACTCTGAATTGCGGTGATGACGATGGTATTGAAGATATCTCCGACCGTGCATCCCCGGCTCAGATCGTTCACCGGTTTGTTCAGTCCCTGGAGCATGGGGCCGATCGCTACGGCCCCCGTTTCCCGCTGGACAGCCTTATAGGTATTGTTTCCCGTGTTCAGATCGGGGAAGATAAGGACGCTGGCCTGACCCGCCACATCCGATCCCGGCATTTTTTGAGCGCCCACGGCGGGGTCCACGGCAGCGTCATATTGAATGGGTCCGGCAATCTTCAGGTCCGGACGACGCTGTTTGACGATTTCCGTTGCCTTGCGCACCTTTTCCACGTCGTCACCGACTCCGGACGCCCCGGAGGAGTATGAGAGCATGGCTATTTTTGGCTCAATCCCGAAAAATGAAGCGCTTTCCGCTGATGAAATGGCAATGTCGGCAAGGTTTTCGGAACTCGGGTCGGGATTGACGGCGCAATCGCCGAAGACGCAGACCCGGTCCGGCATGCACATAAAAAAGACTGAGGATACAATGGCAATCCCGGGTTTGGTTTTTACGAACTGGAGCGCCGGGATGATGGTATGCTGGGTGGTGTTGATTGCTCCCGAAACCATCCCGTCGGCCTTACCTTTATAGACCATCATCGTCCCGAAATAGGAACCGTCAGTCATAAGATCCCGGGCCATTTCCCTGGTCACATTTTTTTCCTTCCGAAGTTCATAAAGGGCATCCACAAATTCCGGATACAATTTCGACTCGTTCGGTTTGAAAATGTGAACGTTATCAGTGGTAAGGCGGATGCCCAGACGTTTCGCAGCGGATAATATCTCATCGCTGTCGCCAAAAATTGTGAGTTCAACGATGTCCTGTTCGATAAGGTGGGCGGCGGCCGTCAGCACCCGGTCGTCATTTCCTTCCGGAAGAACGATATGCCGTTTCTGACGACGCGCCCTTTTGACGATTTCATATTGGAACATGTGAGGCGTCATTCCTTTATGCTTGAAGGCTGTCAGTCGCTCTCCCAAAGCTTTGAGATCAACATGTTCCTCGAAAGTACGGATAGCGAGTTCGACTTTGCGGGTATTATCTGCATATAACTCAGAGC
>Ga0247842_10007491_pt1 | contig 11793 bp, 10 predicted proteins | sample LaCruzMarch2015__3_FD_192411 | JGI IMG/M metagenome (GOLD analysis project Ga0247842, IMG submission 192411) | Freshwater microbial communities from meromictic Lake La Cruz, Castile-La Mancha, Spain - LaCruzMarch2015_19m | ecosystem: Environmental > Aquatic > Freshwater > Lake | place: Spain...
TTCAGTATATAAGTTGTTTAATAAGGAACTAACAAAAAAATCATTTGAAAGAGCATTCTCAATTTACAAAAAGAGATGGCAAGACAGAACCCGTCTTAAGTTAGGAATAAAAACATTTCTTGACCCCTTTCACACAAACACAATAAAAATAATAAAAAAAGACATTGAAGGTATAGCCAAAAAGGGAGACATTTTAGTTTGTTTCTGTTATATAAATTTAATAGCAATAATTAATTTTGAAAAAGAAAAAGTATTATGGACTTGGGAAGAAGGGAAAAAAATATTGGATGGTCCGCACTATCCAATTCAATTAGAGAATGGGAACATTTTAATTTACGACAATGGTCGGGACAGAAATTGGTCTAAAATACTAGAACTTAATATTCCTTCAAATAAAATAGTCTGGCAATATGGTTCTTCCGATAAAAATAATGAAGAATATTTCTCAAGCATCTGGGGAGGAACCTGCCAAGAATTAGAAAATGGAAATATTCTTATCACTGACTCCGATCACGGGCATGCTTTCGAGATAACAAAAGAAAAAAAGAAAGTCTGGGAATTTTTTAACTTCGAATTTAACATACTAAAAAAAAGAAAAACAATCTATAGACTTGAAAGATATCCATTGAGCACATTAAACCTCATTAAAACAAGTTAACCTCTCCCTATCTAAAGATGTTCCTAACATTATAAATATAATCTGAATTATTGTATATTAATTTCCAGCCACAATTGATAGACTCATTTCTAGAATCAAGTATAACATATGTTGCATTTAACTCCCATAAAACACCATTCTTCTCCTTGCAACTTGAAGCATTAAAAAAAGCATTTGTTCTCTGTTTAAACCACTTTCCATAAAAATAAACTGAATTTACAGATGTTTTTCCCGATAAAGAATAAACTGTAGATCCAATCTCTTCACTTGAAAGAACTCTTCCAAAACTCTGGTTCTTCAAAAATGAGAGTAACTGATAGTCCTTTTCATCTATAAGTTTGTATGGCTTAAGATTACCTGGAATATTATTGTATGAAATAAATACCAAAGAAAATAGCATTAAAACAATCAAGAGGCTTATTATCCTTCGAATTATTTTTTTATATTTTCCCTGATAAAACCTATTAAATAAATTTTCCCCAATATCTAACAAGGAATATAATCCAAATGCACTCAGAAAAGGAAGAGAAATTGCAAAATAATACATTGTCCTCTGATAAGGAGCAAAGAATGAAACTCCAAAAATCTTAAATATAAAAATAGATAAAAGTGTAATCAAAGGCCATAACAGATAAATAAGATATTTTCGAACAGTACTCTCTCTAGCAAAAATAGAAATAATACCTAAAAGAGCAAGCAAATAACCTGCAAAACTATACACTTCCAAAAAGGAATTATTCAATTCCGATGGAAATCTGCCCTTAACGAAAACAAGAGAACTCTTCATCATATCAAATGCAGAAGCCAAAGAAAGATTAAGACTCGTCTTGATAACAAACAAATAAAATATTGCACCAATAATTGGAATTAATGCAAATAAAGAGAAAAACTTCCATTCTTTTTTAATATAATTCAAATTAAATAAAGAGAATACAATCAAAATAGGAATTGCAAAGAGAAAAGAAGCGGAATGAGCAAATAAAACAAAGAGCATAAAGCAAAAACTTATCAAGATATGATTTTTATTCTTATTAATTAGTCCTGAATCAAAGAAATACATAAAAAGATAAATAAATGGAATACAAAAGACTGAAGGAATAAAAAACCAACTCCCTCCTAGATTAGTATTGCTTTTAAGAGAGGCAAAGAAAAGCAAAGCAAATAAAGCAATAGTAAAATTCTTATTTGACTTCTTGTAAACTAAAAAAAACAAAACTAAAGAAGTAATAACTGCCCATATAGCTGGAAGCCATTTGTAAATTAAAACAATATCAAAAATTCTATCCAAAAATGCCAGAAGCAAGATAAAACCTATTCTGAAACTATTTCCATCCACATTATATTCGCCAGAATTAATCTTTTTTCCCTCTTCGATATAGTGCCACTCATCAACATGAGATGGAAAATTATAATCAAAATGAGGTGAATAAACTAAAAAAAAGACTGAAATGCACGCAAGAACAATAACTAAAATTTTCCACTCTTTCATATCTCAATAAATAGAATTAAGGATATAAAAAGTGTTTGATTTAAAATCCACCATAAACAACAAACGATTTTGTAAAGCCCATAAATTTCTCCTTATAAATCTTTGAACCTGGAAACAATTCAATTAATTCTCTTTCCTTTAATAATCGTATAGACTTTATTTCACTCTCTGCCTCTTTCCTTTTAACATTTCTCTTCATAAAACCTAAAGAAAAGTGCCTTATTAACCATATCCTCGCGGAAATTGGAAGGAAATGGAAAAATGGAAAAAGAAAATGGGGTTCAATGGGAAAATAATAATTCGGAGTTTGAATAAAATATCTCTTCCCAACTCTTCTTATTTCACGAGCAACCTTTTTCTGTTCATCAAAATTTCCAACATGCTCAATTAGAGAATTTGAAAAAACAACATCAAAACTCTTATCCTTAAACCTCTTCATATTCCTCGCATCCCCCTTGACAAACTTGAAATCCGAACCCTTAACACCATTATTTGAAATATTAAAAATAGTCAAATCGATATTGTCTAATTTTGACTTATCGAACATTCTCCAAAATTTTTCAGTTCCTCCAACATCAAGAACCTTAACTTTTCCAGAAGATTTCACTGAATTAATTAGTTTAAAAAACAACTGCATTCTTCTATCTCTAAACATTCTACTTATATTATCCATTCCAACTACCATAAAATACTATAGATGATTATTTAATAAATCTTGTCAAAAGCAAAAGCATATAAATATCAATAATGTTAAAATTAAATGAAGGAAGAGATCGAGCTAAAAGACCTAATCGACCCAATTGTAAAAAATAAAAAACTATTTATCTATACAATACTAATCGTTATTGCACTAACAATTGTAATCTCCCTAATTTGGCCAAAAACATATGGATCTACTTCAGAAATACGCCTTGCCCAATTATCACAAGCTGGAGATTCAGCTAGCATGGATATATTCTCAGCTCTGGAATCGAAAAACATCATAGAAAGTAGCATGATTATAAATCCTGCAATAGAAAAATATACTTTGGAATCAAAATATGAAGAATTTGTAAAAAAAGAACTTGAAGTAGAAGTACTTAAGGAGATAGTGGGAAGAGATCAAAAATTAATAAATTATATAAAAATAACAGTGTTCAATGAAGACCCTGAAAAAGCTAAACTAATTAATGAGGAGATAATAAAGAATTTCTTTGACTATGCACTGCCCTATTATAATTCTAGACTACACGTTTTGATAAAGGATCAAGCTGAAACCACTCTAGGCATAGATCAATTAAAACTAGATATTGAGAATACTCAAAAAGAAATAAATTCTCTTTCAAATAATCAGTTATCCACTGAAGGAATTTCAAAATCCTCTCTTTTAACTAATATTCTGGCACCATATAAAACGAGACTTTCCGCAGAACAAGATAAAATAATAAACGTTGAAAACAAGCTTGCAAATAAAAAAGAATATTCAATAATAAGTGAACCACAAATTTCTGAAAAGCCTGCAAGTCCAAACATTCCACTTAATGCACTAATCGCATTCATAATTGGGATAGTAATTGCATTATTAACAACATACATAAAAGAATCTCTCAAATAGACTTTCTAATTTTTAAGAATATACTCTATACTTTTTACAATAACATCTAAATCCCAAAAAATACTTTTCCTGCGCATATAATCAACATCTGCCATCATCCATTTAGAAAAATTAGAATGTCGTTTAGAATCCAAACTCGCCAATCCAGTTATCCCTGGATTAACTAAATATCTAAAATCATATTTATTTGGAATTTTAAGAGCTTCAAATACTGGGAAAGGCCTTGGACCAACCAAATCCATTTCTCCCTTGAGAACATTCCATAATTGAGGAAGTTCATCAAATCCCACTCTCAAAAAAGCACCAATACGCGTTATCCTGGGGTCACTTTCAACCTTGAAAACGGGTCCGTCAGAAACACTATTCTCTGCCAATTCACTCTGTTTGCTTTCAGCACCCAGATACATAGTTCTGAATTTATACATTTGAAATATCTTTTTATTTTTTCCAACTCTCTTCTGAATAAAGATCGGGCTTCCTGGACTATCGAGCACAATAAGTAAGCTTACTAACAAAAATAAAGGAGATAAACCTACTAAGAGTACTGATGCAACCAAAAGATTAAACAATCTATTTAAAAAACTATTAACCATTTTTCAACATTTCTTGTTTAGATAATAAAGATTTATATATCTTAATCAAATCCGCATAATTTTTATCAGAAGAATAATTCAAAACATAACTCTTGAAAGCATTCTCGCCCGTCTTTTTAAAAATTCCCCCATCTCTAATCAGTAAATTCACTTTATTCTTCAAATCCCTAACATTTCCTGCTTCAAATAAAAACCCATTATAATTATCCTTCACAAGTTCTGAATTGCCTCCAATGTTGGAAGCAACAACAGGTATCCCTTGAGAAAAAGACTCTATAATTGTTCTTGCTGCAGGCTCATACCACTCAGAGGGCACAATAACAAATTTGCAACCATTCAATGCTTTTTTAACCTCGTTCCCATTCAATGCTCCAAGCAATTTAACACATCGAATATTATTATTTTGTATAAATTCTTCTGTCTCTCTTTTCAAAGGTCCTTCTCCAGCAATTCTAAGTTCGTAATTGATATTTTTCCATGCATTAAGAAGAGTGAATATTCCCTTTTCAGAAGACAATCTCCCAAAAAATAAAGCATACTCTCCAGAAGCTTTTCTCTTTTTTCCATCAAAAACAAAATTCCTTTTTACAACTATCTGATTAGAACTAAATCCTGCCCGGATATACTTTTTTCTAACAAAATCACTAACAGCAAGATAGATATCTACTTTATTGCTATATGTCCCTATAATTCTATGAAAGAATAACATTAAAGATAAAACGAAGGTTGCCAAAAAGCTGTTTCTATATACTTTATTTAAAACCGCATCAAAAGGAAATAACTTGCCTACATTTTTTTCATATATTTTTCCATTATGAAACAAAATTCCAGAGGGACAAAGCAGCCTATAATTGTGCAGCGTCTGCACCACCGGAACACCTTCTTTCCTACATGCCCAATAAGCAGAAGGAGAAATCTGCGGGAATGTATTCTGAAAATGAACTACATCTGGTTTAAACTCTCTAATCAACCCAATTAAATCCCTATAAACTCGATGATTCCATACAGTCTTCCAAGCAACACGAATTAATTGAATCCCCCTTAAATTTTGTATATTCTTATTATTTTTTGTGTAAACTCTTACTTCGTGCCCATTATCCCTTAGAAGTTTTATCTCGGACTCAGTTGAAACATCTTCACCTCCTCTTCCAGAATAATAGTTATGAACCATTAAAATCTTCATATCGATTGATTAAAAGAGAAGTTTAAATATCTTAGTTATAACTTAGAATAGATGAAAAAAGTTGATATCCTCGGTGTTGGAGTAAGCATAACTGACTATGAAAAATGCGTTCAAACAATAATCCAATATGCAAAAGAAAGAAAAAGCCTTTCTGTAACTGCCCAGCCAGTTCATGGATTTATGGAAGCACACCTACACCCCTCCTTCAAAAAAACATTAAATAATTTTGATATAGTAACTCCAGACGGCATGCCAGTCAAAATAGCAGCAAACATTCTTGGAAAAGCCAAACTAAAAGATAGAGTATATGGCCCAAGTCTCATGCTTAAAACTTGCAAAGAAGCAGAAAAAAACAAAATGAAAATTTATCTTTATGGAAGCACACCAGAAGTTTTAGAAAAATTGGAAAAATCTCTAAATTCAAAATTTCCAAAACTTATAATTGCAGGAAAAAATGCTTCAAAATTTGGAGACTTAACAGAAGAAGAAAACGAACAGGATTTAGATAAAATAAAAAAATCTAAAACAAAAATAGTTTTTGTAGGTCTGGGATGTCCAAAACAGGAAAAATGGGTTTACAAAAACTCAAAAAATCTTAAAATGCCTTTGATAGCAGTAGGGGCAGCATTTGATTTCATTTCTGGAAACAAAAAACAAGCTCCAAGTTGGATGCAAAAAATAAGTTTAGAATGGCTTTTCAGACTTATTCAAGAACCAAGAAGACTCTGGAAAAGATATCTAGTTTACAATCCTCTATTTATTCTTCTACTGTCTTTGCAGTTTATTGGACTTAAAAAATTCAGATAAATCAAGTGTCAAAGTTACAAAACATATCCAAAAGAAACCATGATTCTTGGCAATCATTGCAGCTGAAACATTAAACAAAAAGAAAAATGCGAAATAAGCCATTGGCCAAAAACTCTCTGCAGTCTGTTTTCTCATGGCAAATATAGTTGCTCTTTTAACATTATAATAAAAAATAATCAAAAATAAAAATAATCCAATAATGCCCGAATCCAAAACCAATTCCAAAGCACCATTATGTGCATGGGTTGGCTGAAAATCAGGATTTATTTTAGAATAAATGGGATATGCATTATTTGGATCACTCCAAAATCCATAGTATCCATATCCAAAGAAGGGCCTTTCTTTTATAGAATCAATTACTGCAGGCCATATCTCCAACCTACCTGTCAAGCTATCTCCCTTTCCAAAAAAGGCAAGAAATGAACTAAGATTTGAAATAATCAAGATAATTGCAATTATAATTATAGAAATGAAAAAAATAAATAGAGGTAAAGAAATACTCTTATTTGTTCTATAAATTAAGAAACCCAAGAAAAGAACGAACACACCTACAAAGCAAAACAAAGGACCAACTGCCGTACTTGCCATCAAAAGAAAAAAGCACATAACAAAAACTATGAATTCAATAAAGAAAGACTTCCGTTCTTCTCTTTTTTTCAGCATACCCACAAGAGAGAGTATAGCTCCCAAACACATTGATATCCCCAACGTATTTTTAAATGCAAATATTCCCTGCCAAACCCCTTCACTTCCTAAATTAAAATCGATTCCATATGTTGACATAAATATTGCAAACAATAAACTCAGAAAGGCAGCAATACCAAAAGTCCAAAACAATAATTTAAGCTGTTGAGAACGATCATATCTAATAAAGAAATAAATTCCAAATATTGTAGCTCCAATTAATGCTAAACCCCTAACTATAGACAACATTAAACTCCCCGACCAAGATATAGAAACCATCAAATAAAAAAGAAAGATAAAAAGAAGTTTATTTCTTTGTACCACACAGACTGCCTTAGAGAAGAGTGATTTATTAGCCAAAAAAAGCATTAAAACAATAAAATAAAATACTGCTAAAACTGCCCCACTTAAAGGATTACCTACCAAAGAGTCCAAAGGAGCTCCACTTTTGATGTACAATAATGGAAGTAATCCTCCACTGGCTATCAAAAAACAAAGTACAACAAAAATATTTTCAAAACTTCTAAATAAATCTCCCTTCCGCATAACCAATTCATAAATAATAGGATATTAATACTTATCGAGAAAATAATGTAAATCGATATCTTTATTATATACTGTAAATATAAATCAAAATGCTAAGACACATACTAAAATCTGCGTCAATTATTCTAGGAGCAACAATATTTTCAACAATTCTAGGATATATATTTAAAATAATAATCGCCCAGAAAGATATTGAGCTGTATGGGTTGTACAGCCTGACATATTCAATAATCCTCTTTCTCGTTCCCATTGTCGTTCTCGGCCTAAATATAGGCATACTAAAATATTCTGCTCATTATAAAGGGAAAAATAACAAAGACAGAGAGAACATTGCTATTTCAACTTCTTTAAAAATAGTGTCTATCTTTTCAATAATGGTTTCTCTAATAATATTTTTCTTCTCAAATTTCATCTCATCATTTTTCAAATTAGACATAAGTCACTCCCTCAAACTATTTTCACCTCTAGTCTTTATCCTTTCCATTTCGGCTCTGTTCTTCAGCATACTTATCTCAAATAAAAAGATAAAAGAACTTGCATTATCTAAAAATATAATTCAAAGCCTGCTGGAATTGTTAATATTGATAACGATCCTGTTCTTCGCACTTAATATCTCCGGAATTGCTCTTGCGCTTATACTTTCCAATCTGATTATGCTCGCACTAGTATACTATTTTAGCAAAAACTCATTTAAAATTCAAAGGGGTTTTGACAAATCATTAGTAATCTTCTCTCTATCAACTGCATTTATATTTATAATTGCAGATCTGCTAACTAAAATAGATACAATAATCCTCGGACATTTCGTAAATCTCAGAGAAATTGCAATGTATAATGTTGCAATGCCAACTGCTCAAACATTAATTCTAATATCTATTGCTTTACTTTCAGTCTTTCTTCCCACAATAAGTGAAAAACACTCAAAAAACCAGAGTATTAAAACTGAATATAAAAAAACATTTCATTGGATTCTTCTTCTAACAATTCCTCTAGCAGTTTTATTAATTGTTTTCAGTAAAAAAGTAATAGAAATCTTCTTCGGAACAAACTACTATCTTGCGTCAATTCCTCTTTCAATTTTGGCAGCAACATTATTGGTTTTCAGTCTTTCCAGACCATCATTTAATGTATTATTAATGTTAAATAAAACCAAAACTCTTATAAAAATATCGGGATTGATAATTATAATAGATATAATTCTAAACTTTATTTTAATTCCTATTTCAATTAAATACTGCCAAAATGGGATTTATGGCGCATCCATTGCAACTGGAATTTCATTTATTATTCTTTCAATACTTACAATGAAATACGCAAAAAAATACACCAAAATCTCGCTATTTGACAAAACTACATTCAAAATTGCTCTTTCTGGAATACTTGCCTCAATTCCATTAATAATAATAAAAAGTATTGTCAAGAATCAAAATCTTCTCGAGATAATTATTTACCTGATATTATTTGGAATTATATATATCTCATGTCTTTTTGTACTAAAATGCTTTGATGAAGAAGACAAAAAGATTTACCTTGCGATAAAAGGAAAGCGGAAGGTGGGAGTCGAACCCACGTCCTAAGCGCCACAAGCTCATATTCTACCGTTGAACTACAACCGCCATGCAAATGTACTAAAACAATCCCCTTTTAAATATTATCTATTCACACGATTTATATATCCTCAAGAACTAAAGATAAAATGGAAAACAAACACTTTACGCTGTATATAATCGGAATTTGCATAGTCGCATTTATCCTCCAACTAATAATCCCTGGTTTCACAGAGCTATTTTTACTAAATCAAAATCCCATAGAATTCTGGAGATTTCTAACTGCCCTATTCCTTCACGGAGACATTATGCATATTCTGTATAATATGCTCGCTCTTGGAATTTTCGGCTCAATCCTAGAATCAATAATAGGAAGTAAAAAATTCCTCCTAACCTTTTTAGGCTCTGGAGTCTTAGCAAATCTAATTGCATTTAATTTCTATCCTTCCTCTTTAGGCGCATCAGGTGCAATTTATGGAGTAATTGGTGCACTAATTATCATTCGTCCCACCCTCTCCGTCTGGGCTTTTGGTTTCCCAATGCCTCTTTTTCTTGCAGGAATTCTCTGGGCAGCAGGAGATACCCTTGGAATTTTCATGCCAAGCAATGTTGGAAACATTGCCCATCTCTCAGGATTAGCAGTCGGACTAATCTCTGGTCTTTTTATGAGAGATTGGACAAAAAAACAAAAACAAACTATTCAAATCAACGAAAATGAAGTAAGAAACTGGGAAAATTCTTGGATGCACTAAATATTACAAAATAAAAATTTATTGATTGCAACCTCCCTTTCTCCTTGTAAAAGCATTCACTCCCCATGATTATGCCATAAGAGACATATGCTCCCGCCGAACAGTCCATGGTTTTCTGTTTTTTGAGGGATTTTTTTGTAATGTGGTTAACTTACAATTTCCTTTTAATATTACTAATTCTTATTAGACTTTGGGATTTTTATATCTTGTCCTCGAAAAATGTCACAGGTTGGTGACTGACGAATGATATATTGGATATATTGCTTTAAGCTAACTTCTAGACATTTCCCGATTGACTATTCTCTCTGAGGCATCGTATAAGGTTTCACCTCTTTTGACAGCTTCCAGTACAACCTGATCAAGTCTTTTCTGAATAATATCTTTAGTTCTGTCCATAGCATGTTGAAAACTTTTTCCTCCTACTTCACAGATTGACAAAACCTGGGCTCCTATGTTTGCTATATAATCTGGAGCGAAAATAATTCCTCTTTCATGCATTTCTTTTACGGATTCCAATCCCTTGCTCAAAGGATTATTAGCTGCCCCAATCACCATATCGCAGTTTAATTTCTTTATGTTCTCTGCTGTTAAAATATCTCCAGAGGCATTAGGTGAGAATATATCACATTTTACTCCATAAATCTCTCTAGGACTAACGACGTTTACATCCTGTTTCTTAGAAATGGACTCTAGTTTAGCTGAATCAATATCGGTTACAATTACATTGGCTCCGTCTTTTCTTAGTCTTCGGATTAAATCAGAACCAACACTTCCAATACCTTGCACGGCAACAATTCTGTCTCTCAAGCTAGCACTTCCATATCTATGCTTGCAAAGAGTTTTCATAGCAACATTCAATCCATAAGCTGTAGCAGCGCCCCCATCACCTAAACCAATGGATGGAAGTCCATCTACATATTGGGTTTGCTTCGCTATATGTGTCAAATCCATTGGAGAGATGTTCATATCACAACCTGTTTGAAATCTACCACCGAGAGATTGAACTAATCTTCCGTAATTCTCAAGCATTTCAGGAGTTTTTTGTGTTGTTGGATCTCCTATAATTACTCCTTTTGCTCCGCTGAAACCGCCATTATCATCTTTTCCAATTATAACACACTTTTTTGTCATAGCATTTGCTAATCTTAGAGCATCCTTTATTCCTTCATCTACAGAAGAGTAATTTTTCATTCTAGTTCCTCCATTTCCCCTTCCCTGATAAATGGTATTCAGAGCAATAACAAAAGTGCAACCAGATTTAGGATCGTATCGAGTAACTAGTTCGTTGCAATTATTTTGTTTCATAAGGCTATCTATCATTTAAATCACTCTCCTAGAGGATATTGTTCCTCTTTGGTGAAGTTCTTTCTTAAGAAATGCATACCAATCATTACCAGTAAGATTATATCTATTACAAAGAGAATCAATTTTACTTTGCTTCCTAGCTGTTGGATTATTTAACATATCCAAACATAGTCTTGGCTCTAAATTAGCTAATGGTAAAATGTAACCCTCTACGCCTTCAGATTGACTGCAGAGATGCTCCCAGCCTTGGAAGATTGGAATTCCTAGTTTAGAATCAATTAATTTTCTTGTAAACTCTGGAGAACCACTAGCTTCCTTTATTCCTACAATGTTTCCTAATTTACATATTCTAAGAATAGTATCATATTCTATTGAATTTCCTGAGATGGCTTTTTCATTGTAGATGAATACTGGGATTTTTGCTTCTTTTAGTTGTTCAAAGTGCTTGTAAATTTCATCTTGGCTAATATCTTTTCTAAAAGGAGTAGTGGCTACAACAGCATCAACACCCATTCTTTTCGCAATTTTTGCTTTATCCAAAACTTCTTGAGTTGTTTTGTACTCTGCTCCAGCTAATACGGGCAAGCCCGAAGAATGTCTTAGGGTAAACCTAACCATATCTCTCCATTGCTTAT
>Ga0247842_10007499_pt1 | contig 11779 bp, 10 predicted proteins | sample LaCruzMarch2015__3_FD_192411 | JGI IMG/M metagenome (GOLD analysis project Ga0247842, IMG submission 192411) | Freshwater microbial communities from meromictic Lake La Cruz, Castile-La Mancha, Spain - LaCruzMarch2015_19m | ecosystem: Environmental > Aquatic > Freshwater > Lake | place: Spain...
ATCAGTTTTTTCCATGCTTGAAATCGATCCAGATGCGTTAATTGACCTCATGTTGCAGGACGATCGTTTTGAAAACTCATTTGTTAATTTTCTCGGTGAATCACTTCAAACTGAAACAGCCCGGAAATCCGCATAAATAGTACGTATTATGATTTATAATTTAACCCCGAAACTTGAGTTAAGTATGATAAACCTGTAAATATTCCTTTGATAGAAAAAAGGAAGGTTTAAAACGAATTATTATAGGTTTTGAGAAACATTTAAATTATTAATTCCACCAAAGGTAATTCTGCAATGAATACCACAATTGGGGCACGTAAATTCTATAATATTAGAATTCCAGCAAGAAACCTTTCCGCAGTTGCATAACACATAACTGTTTGCTTCACAAAACGGACACCCGGGATATTCATGTGATAGATTAAATGTGCCTTTCACATTAACGTTATCGTAACCTTCACGTTTTACAGATGTTTCTGATAGTTTAAAAGCCCAGACCGCCGACCATGTATCTGTTGAAATTTCTTCAAGCCTTATTCCAAAAGACCCTTTCGTTTTTGAACAACGAGCAGGAATTATAACAGCCTTTCTCATGGATTAATTTTTAAATGTTTGAAAAGTTTATTTGATCATGAGGATTGTGAATTACAATAAATTATGCCGAGGGTGATATCATCTCCACTACCTTCTCTGGTGGTTTCTATCAACCATGTATTGAGCGATTCTCTTACTTTTTCGATGCCTTCACTTTTAATCAACTCAGCATATTCTCTTGCAATATTCAGAAAGTCATTATCACTGAATGAATTTGAATACCCATCCGTAGATAGCATGATCATCCTTGGCGGATTATCAATAATGGTCTGAAAAACAACAACTACCTCTTTCTGTGCATTAGGTAGACATAGTGAAGTTGTTTCGTTCGCAATTAATCGGGAGTCTTGAGGAACAGGACGAATAACCTCGCCAGATTGAGACAACACTAAAATATCACCATCACCTAATTGTAAATAGATAATAAAATTGGGAAATACCATTACAGATAGAAGTGTGGCGCCGTACACAACATATTTGTTAATCGGCTCAGCTTCTTCAACCATTTCGTTCACCCCAATTTTTTGTAGTTCATCAGGTGAAAAAGGGTTTGATAAAATATCCTGATCAACTAATAACCTCCATTTTGAAATGACCATTGACGGTAACGTTTCAATGGCGGTTCTTTTGACAAGAGTAAGATTGTCAATGCTACAATATGAATGATTAAACTCTGTAAATAAATCCATCATCGCTCTTACGGCTAATAAAGAACCCTTGTCACTTCTAAAACAATTTTTACTGCCATGTCCATCGGAAATGGAAATAATAAATGGAGGGCGATTTGGAGTTATAAACTTCCAATCAATATTATCCTGATTAGGAATATTGCCTTTTACATGAGATGCACCCTGTACGCTATTCCCTATAATCTGCCAGTACGAAAGAAAAGGTCCATCAATAATAGTTTCATGTTCTACCATACATCATTTGCATCAGAAGGGGCAGGCGGTTGAGGAATCTCGGGTCTTATTTCATCTCCTCCTTTATCAGTTGGTGTACTAGGTGGATTTGAAACTTCTTTCAGAATAACAGTAGAGACCCATTTGATATAGTTCACCAGCGATTCAGGATTATTAGCTTGAAGTGGTTTTATCTCATTGTTTCCAATGAACTTCTGCAAAACTTCCAATTCAGCATCCTGACCAATTGCTATCGAAATCCTCACCGCTTTTTTAGCCCATGGCTGTTCCATCAATTCTTTCAACCCTGAAGCATAATCATCGGTCGGTTGACCATCAGATATAAGCACAAGAACAGGGGATAAACCCCGGTTGGGCATAGGAGGCATTTTTAATTGATCAGCAACCATTTTTAATGCATGTCCTAGATCTGTAAGGCCACCAGCATTCAAGTCTTCCCATTTGAATTTTTCAATTTCAACAGGTTGTGAAATATGCCAGGAAGCTCCATCAGAGAATTTAAGCGCTCTAACTAAAACCTGTGCATTAGGATTTTCAGAAGCAACACTCTGCATGTGTGGAATAGCTTCGCGGATAGCATTGTTTAATGCTTGAATTTTCCCATCAACTGCCATGGAACCAGAACAATCTGCGATCCATATAAAATGTAATGGCCTATTTGATAATTCATTACCTGGTCTTTTGTTCATAATTGTGTTTTTTAAAGATACATTTTATAAACGGGATAGTTATTATTATAAATTATTTTAAGTCTCCTTTATTGATACCTATTGTATAGTCAACAATAAACTTACCTCTTTCCGTTTTTAATTCAAAAACAGCTTGTGGCTGTGGAAGATTGTCCACTGAACTTTTATAAACACTAATTTCAACAAATTCATCCTTATTAGCGAGCACAAATATAGTTTCTTCAAGACCAATGTTCATCTTTTCATCCCTTTTATTTGCATCACGAAGATAACCGTTTACTTTAAAATTTGCATCTTTGGAATTTGAGTTATGAATTTTAATTTTAAACACAACAATATCAGAACCCTTTTTGTAATAATCAACTTTTAAAATAGTACCTTCATCTCCTTTGATTGAAAGGTCAGCACAGTTAGAATTTAAAGCCTTAACTGATGTAATTGAAAATAACACTAACGAAATTAGCTGGAATAATAAACTTAACTTTTTCATTTTGTCAACCTCCTATATTTACTAAACAGTCTTTATCAATTTTCATAATAGTGACAAGCTTTACCATTAGGTCTCCAGGAAAAAGATGGCTTGTTTTGTCCTGTAAACTCATACGTTTCATAGTAGTTTTGTAGAAACCATAAATCAAGGTCACGGGTTGTTTCATATTTTATCATTTCTTTCGTTTGAGGATTAATACAATATGCAGCCCCACCAAATCCGCACTTAAAAGGTTCTCTAATTAACTTATAATGATGACCTCCAATCCAATAATTATAGCCAATTATATCCTTGGAATTATTGAATTCTATATAGCTGGACACTCTTTCAGTTTTATAAAGCTGTCTATTGTAATAGACATTGTAATCTCTATATTCATATTTTCCTCCATTAGCATAACCTTCACCAGAAGATTTAAATGAGAAATCAACTACAACTCTATTCTGCCCTGACAATTCAGAACAGCAAAGAAGTAAAAGTACTAAGAAAATTGAATACGTTTTTTTCATGATGTCCTCCTTCTTTAAATGATTTTTTTGATTATTATTCTGCTTCCGAAATATTATACAGTTTCGTTGATGTGATTTAGAATGATTAATAATAAACTATTCCAACATTTTGCCAACCATAATATGGATTTGATTGCCAGATCAAACCACGACCATCAACTTCCCATACCAGGAATGTATTAGGGCTGTCAGGGTTAAAGATGGCCCATCTGAACAGTGAAGGGAAAGCTGTCATTCCCCGATATCCCCGAAAAACTAAACCAGAATACTGCATGTATTCAACAATATAATTATCAGACATTAAGAAAAACGCCCGATTGTTGTTATAAAAAACAATTTTTGCTACGGTATATTTTTGGAAAGTATAGGGATTCTGGTATTGAAAATTTGGCGGCGGATTATCGAAAACATCAATGTTGTTATCGATGTAACCATCCCAACGGACAGTATTTTGAGCATAGTTCGTGATGTTTATTTCATAATGTGGTGTTTGTTTATCAAGATTATTTACCTCACAAAGTGTTGTTGTTCTTTTTTTGGCTTTTTCTAAAAGATCCATCCAGTTTGCATTATTGGAAATGCTTGCAAGTTCTTTTTGGACTTCAAGAAATGATTTTATAAAACAGCTGCCATTTGAGGATGAGATATATGCCCTTTCTCCGGGTTCACACGCCGCGACTTCAATACTCCCTTTTACGTTTTTATACAACTCAGCATATCTTAATGGATTACGTATAGCCAGGTCTAAGGAAGCCAACCCTTTGATGTCTTTATTTATTGCCGAAATATAGCCAACCTCATTATTGCAACATTCCGCAATAGCAATACTTAATCTTGCACCCTTAGATTTCAACAGATAAGTTATATCATCAAAAGTTAAAGAGTACGAGGCCAGGTCAGAGGCGTAGAGAATGTTGTAACCTACTGCTAATATTGGCCAAGAGGAGCGTTTTTGTTTATCGCGGTATCCATGACCATTATAAAAAAAGAAAATTACATCGTCCGAACCACAGGTCATTGACTCGATTTGACTTTTTACAATAGATGATGAAAAATTATTACCGGTAAAATCATATTCTTTGTATTGAAATCCGGTATTTTCCTGGATAATTTTCAACTCCTTTTTCAACTCATTTACAGATAATCTGATACCCTGACTGATTTCTTTATCAGGGTCATTCGTCGCGGCAACAATTATGGCATAAAGGGTTTGACATTGTGCAGCTTCTGGCTTTATCACCAATAATAAAAGTAACAGCACTAGAATTTTTATCGTTGTCGGATTACGCATAGGTTTATTTTGTTTTTTCTGATAAAATCTTTTTAAGTACCGTATTTTGCTCCTCAGTCACTTTAATGATCTTATCCATTTCATTGTTGTTATTATTAAAATGCCAATGCAATAAGTAAAAAATTTAACTTAAAAGTGACTAAACTAAATTGCTAAAAAGCCCGAATGGCACGTACACAATACTCGCCGGTCTTCCAGGGGTCATTCTGGCTGCCATTCCAGAAGTACTGGTTCCACGCGCTTGAATCACTGTACTCGGAGGAACTCCAATAAAAGTAACCAGAAAAACCACCAATTACAATTTTTTGGAGGTACATTTGGTTGAGTTCGTCACTCGATGGTAAAAACCAGTCGCTATATCCGTTAAGCACAAGCTCGTCACAAACACGTGCTGCTATGTTTCCATCGCTGCATCCGTTAACAATAGCTGTGGTATTTGCTTGTCCCGTGCCAATGGCGGTGGAAGTACCTCCAATAAGGGTTCCTTTACAACCCCACTGTCTTCCTGAACTTTGGTCGGAAGGGGCGGCAATCAATCCATGCTGACCTGTTCCATCTATATAGAATATAATACCACCACAATAATTTTGGCCAATATAGAATGAAGCTGATGAAGTCGTGAAACCAACCTGGCTCCCATAAGAAGTGCCTGCGCTATTCGTTGCATAGGCACGCACGTAGTATGGAGTATTCGCCGTTAACCCGGTTATATTGCTCGTGAAACTCCCCGTTCCACTGCCATCCGTTGTGTGGGAATCCGATGTAGTCGGATTTGAAGATGTGCTCCAACAAACACCGCGTGCCGTAACCGATGAGCTCCCTTGCGCGGTCACATTGCCGCCTCCGGTGGCGGTGGTTTCGGTGATATTCGTAATTGAAGCCGTGGTGACCGTAGGAGCAGTCCCACTGCCCGTTGTGGTGAACCCAACCTGGTTGCCATAAGATGTGCCTGCACTGTTCGTTGCATAAGCACGAACGTAATAGGGAGTGTTGGCAGTTAGCCCGGCAAGGTTACTTGTAAAACTTCCTGTTCCGGTTCCATTGGATGTGTGTGGGTCAGAAATTGTTGGATTGGATGAGGTACTATAGCAAACACCGCGTGCCGTAACCGATGAGCTCCCTTGCGCGGTCACATTGCCGCCCCCGGTGGCGGTGGTTTCGGTGATATTCGTAATTGAAGCCGTGGTGACCGTAGGAGCAGTCCCACTGCCCGTTGTGGTGAACCCAACCTGGTTGCCATAAGATGTGCCTGCACTGTTCGTTGCATAAGCACGAACGTAATAGGGAGTGTTGGCAGTTAGCCCGGCAAGGTTACTTGTAAAACTTCCTGTTCCGGTTCCATTGGATGTGTGTGGGTCAGAAATTGTTGGATTGGAAGAGGTACTATAGCAAACACCGCGTGCCGTAACGGAGGAACTCCCTTGTGAGGTCACATTGCCGCCGCCGGTGGCGGTGGTTTCGGTGATATTCGTAATTGAAGCCGTGGTGACCGTAGGAGCAGTCCCACTGGTTGATTGGCCGACCTGTTGCTCCCAGCTAAGTAAATCACCCACTGAAAAATCAAACAACAAAACATCAAGTATGGTTACTTTGACGCCAGCCGACATTTTAAACCCATAATACATTTCCCACCAGGGATTTTGCGTAAGATCAGCTTCAATTTTACCATAACCCTTGCCATTTACATACGGGCCGATCAGATTATAAATCAACATCCTTAACTCCGGTTTTAAATATGCTTCTGCGCCAGCGTTGACATTTAATTGAGGCGGAGTGTAATTGAACGATTTGTCGTAGTTCATATAACTTGACCAACCGCCGTCTTTTAAATATTGTATGCCTGTTTCAATTGTAAAATTTTGAGCAAGAGTAGTTGATATATTGGCGTTTGAGTAACCATCCAATCCAAGTTTGACATCTAAAACCGGGGCAATCACAATCGCAAATGGCGGAACAGGCAATGGTATTAAAATGGGTACGAAATAAACTGTCGCCAGGGTTATTTGCTTATTAAGGGTAAACTGTTTCCCGGCAATCAATGCCAGGTTAAACTCTTCGGTGCCTTCAAATCCGAACTTAACTTTTTTCAATCCTTCTAAAATTCCTATTTGTAACTGAAAAATAAAATCAGAGGTGTACTGAAAATTTCCCTGCAGCCTGATTTGTGGGGCAATCTCAGTGTCTATGTCCCAATTAAATAAAGTGCCGTCGGTTGATTTTACGCTCACTGTATCAAGAAAAACACCAGGATAATAGTATTTTATGCTTTTTATCCTGGATATCGACAGCGATTCATTAAAATCAATATCCCCCTGTTGAATAAGATCAACAAGCGTTGCCTGTGAAGTCTGAATTATTACCTCATTGCCAGATTGCGTTATGGTTTCAATTTTTCGTAATAACCCGTTGCCATCTGAAGACACAATCAGGTCCCCCTTGGAAAAGGAATAGGTGTTCAATAAATCTTTATTGAAAGTCAACTTGTAGGTGACGCTATCAATATTTGTAAGCATCGACTGCCAAACATTGTCAGCAATGAATTTTGCCTTGGGGGCAATGACAAACTCATTTGTTGCAGGAGGATCTTCTGTTTCCTTTTTGCAGGTTGTCAGGGTTAACAGAATTGTGACCACAAAGATAAATGATTTCAGAATGGAAAATGCTTTCTTTGTTTTCATAACTATCAGTTTAGGTGAATTATTTGGATATATTTTTGAATATTTATTGCAGTAAAACTAAGGAAGAGAATACAATTCATCCAATTTCAGTTACAACATTCATTTGAATGCACCAGATCCCTGTTTCTCATAGTACTTTACCAATGTTGTCAATTGTACTGGTTTTTTCAAAAATGGAACCCTATCGCAACCTTAGCCGAATTTAACTTGGCGGTTCCACCAATATCCGTTAAACCAAAATCATACCGAGCCTCTATGAAAAAAAAGTAAAAAACACACCCCAACCCGCCTGTCAATCCAACATAAACAGTATTAAAATCCCCAGACATATCCTCATTTAAAGACCCACTATTGCCCTTGGTGTCATACCATGTTCCTTTCGCTTTAGCCGATAATTTGATGTTTATTGAAGGACCAAGGAATATGTTAGGTTTGATCTTAGATGAATTTAAATAGGTTCCCTTTAGGAATATTGGAATTTGTATATAATTCATTGTTAAAACCCCTTCAGCATAAGAATTATACTGTGTGCCGTTGTTGTTTATTCCTACATGCCCAAAAGCATCAAACCGATTTGACACAAAGGATAATTCAAGTTGGAGTGACAGAAAATTATTAAAAGCAATTTTGGAAAATAAACCCGCATAATAACCCAATTTAGCAGGCATATAATCATTCATATTTTCCTCACCTGACTTTACGTGCCATTTTGGAAAATTCAATCCACCCAGTAATCCCCAATTGAATCTTTTGTATTTCTTAATCTGAGGATTTGAAATTGACTGATATGGTTGGCTCAACATTGGACTTGCCGAATTATTAATTTGAGTTTGATTTGATTTATCTATAGTTTCCGACACTTTAACCGATGGGTTACTGGTTTCAATTGCAGTTGATTGTTTTTTTGCAAAAACTTCTTTAGTTCCGTCCTGATAAATAATCATAAAAAGCTCACCAACATCGAGATTCCTTAATGGTCCATCCAATTGATTAAAATTTTTATATTTAATAAAAGAATCAGTAATCTCAATTACTTTTGCTTTGATTTCGGTACCATCTTTTTTATAAAGGATATCTTGGCAATTTAAATTTCCTAACAGTCCAATTAACAAGGTGATGGTTAAGATTGTCTTTTTCATTTTTGTATCAATTACTTTTGTGAATGATAAGAAGTTTTCTTTATTAACATTGCTGAATACAAATTCAAAGGTGTTCTGAAATTTCGATCAATTTTTCATCGGAGAGCTTTTCAAATTGAATTTTACCCAATTCAAAATCCACCTCTTCAAACAAATGTTTTCCAGGTATATTTGCTTTCTTGATATTTCCGGTATTAATTTCTACAAAATATGTTTTTCCTCTTTGTACATTAATAGTCAAAGTATTAAAGTATTTTGCACTTGTTATACCCGCTTCATTGCAAGTTATTTCGTATGGTCCCGTTCCAAATATTTTATACCTAAGTTTATGCCCATTCATTAGATTAGAAACCTCTTTCCCATTGATAACTATATGAATACCAATTGCAATTCCGACAAATCTTCCCGGACGATAAATATTAATAATGGAGTATCCGTTTCCCGACTTTGATGTATTATTTGGAACAACATTTGATTTTATGGTAACAGTATCATTATCACTAATAACCGGAAGCTGATTTTTTACAATTTCTTTTGTTCCATCTTCATAAATAATCATAAAAACTTCTTCCTTTTTAAGATTTCGGATTGGGCCATTCTTCTGGTCGAAGTTTCGATATTTAATTGTTTCAGCAATTTCGATTACTTTGGCTTTGATTTCGGTTCCATCATTTTTATAGATTACATCCTGACAAGTCACATTTCCAGACATTCCAATTATCAAAAAAATGATCAGTAATATCTTTTTCATAATGAGATATTTAGGTTAATCCATAAATAAAAAAAGTGATTATCATATTGATATCAGGATGTTTAAAATAAACGTTGCTTTTTTCATTGTAAATGCTGGGTGAACATTTCATCTTTCCTCCATTTGATTTAAAGTATTGTTGTTGCTCTTAAGTATTTTCCTAATCGCCATATTCTGCTCTTCCGTCACTCTGATGATTTTATCAATTTCAACCTGGAGTATCTTGTCCGCTTTTTCTGGCTTCAATGCAGGCGCTATTTTTTCTTTTTTCGGCATTTGAGAAATTTTCAACAATGATACGATGACAAATAAGCTTTATGCAAATTTTTGACCTCGATTTCTTCTGTACAATGAGAAAATGATACCTTGATTTCTTCTGTACAAAATAAGGTAAATAACGGAATACGAAAGCTTTAGAAAATACTCGTAAAATTGGTCGATGAAACTCGGGGATCGTTGTATGTGGAATGAATTACAACTTGTTCAGGAATTCCGATAAATTCTCATCTTTTTCCAGTCCGAGTTTTTTGCGGATACGAGAACGGGTTGTATCGACACTTTCGGGATGGGTCATGGTGATGGCAGCAATTTCCTTGCTGCTCATATCGAGTTTGAGCATGGCGCAAACCTTGCGCTCGACATGGGTTAGTTCAGGGAACCTTGTATCGAGGGTTTGATAAAAGGATTCATAAACCTTTGAGAATCGGTACTCGAACTCTTTCCAGCTTGTTTCGTCCATGTTTTGCTGAAGTTCACGGATGATTTCGTTGATCAGTAAAACATCGGTTTGATCGGAAGTACGAATGCTTTTTGACAATGTTTTGGCAACCTTGTTGATCACCATGTTCTTTGTGTAGATGTTGCTGACATTGCAGACCAGTTCGCGGTTTTTCAGTTCGAGGTCCTTTCGCAGATTATCAGCTTCTTTGATCAACAATGTTTCCTTCTGGCGCTTGTTTTTTATGATCAGGAAAATAATCAGGACAGAAAAAAGTGTTATGACCACTATCCCAATCAAAGCATAGGTTATCTGTCGTTTTTTTTGTGCAATGATGAATCCCTGACTTTCAATCTTTTGTTGTTTCTTATCGACTTCATATCTGATCTGCAGTTCTTCGATGGCGTTCGACCTTTCCCTGTTAAAGATGCTATCTTTCAACTCGGAGTAATGAAGGAAGTAATCCATTGATTTTTTATAATCCCGGGTGGCGGTGTACAAATCAGATAACAGTTGATACCCGGTTTTGATGTTGTTTTTGTCGGATACTTCAATTGATTTTTGAAGACCAGTGGCAAACATTTCTTTGGCCTTGATATAATTCTGTTTGTCAACATAAAGATTTCCGATTCCATATAATGCTTCAGCATATGAACTTCCGTTCTGCAAAGTCTTATAGGTCTCTGCCGCCTTGGTTAACATCAACATGGCTGAATCAGGCTTTCCGAGTTTCCGGTAAATATTGCCCATATTCAGCCAGGAATTTGCAACATCGTTTGCAGTGGCAGTGGAGTTTTTTGCCTCTTTGATTTTGAGCGCCTTAATCGCGTAATAACAGGCTGAATCGTACTGATGAAGGTTAAGATAAACCTCTGCAATATTATTCCACGAATAGGCAATTCCGAGATACAAGTCAGGAGTTGCCACCCTCCCGGATTTGATATTTTTTAAAATATTGTCATTCCGCACTTTAAGAGCAATGCGGTGATAATAAAGCGCTTTCTCAAATAAGTTAAGCTTTAAATAAATATTGCCGAGCAGTTCATTGCAATTCCAGACATTGGCAGCATTATTCACCTCTTCCCAGTATTTGAGTGATTTCAGGATATTATCCACAGCCTCCTTGTAATTCCCCAGGTTGAGCTCAGTAAGCCCGATATGGTATAATGATATTGCTTCTTCTCTTTTGAAGCCATTGTGTTGATTGATCCTCAGCGCCTGGTAATAATATCGGAGCGCTTTCAAATATTCATTTTTGACCATACATAAAATCCCAAGCCTTTCGCTGCTTAGAGATATACCGTAAGGGAAATCAATGAGGGTAAACGTTTCAAGCGCCTTTTTCTGGTATCTTTCGGCTTGTGGATAATTGTTGACTGAAAGATATTGACTGCCCAGATAGCTAAAGTTAAAGCCAATTCCTGACTGATTTTTGGTTGCCTGAAAGTATGCCAATGCTGAATTTAACCGGTTAACAGACTTGTCATTGGTTAATCCGCTGATCAAATAATTATAGGCATTTGATTCATGCCAGGGAAGGTTAGACGAATGTGCCAAACGAACAGACTCTTTGAAATAATTGAGCGATTTAATTGAATCGGTCAGAACATGTTTTTGAATGAGTCGGTATAGAATTTCGATTCTATCTACTCCTTTGGCTTCGAACAACTTGTTTTCCAGGGTATCCGCCACAGTTGGACTGGCGCCTTGCACAGATTGGTTAATAGAGACTATTGCTATGAGAAATATGATGGCAAAAACATCTTTTAGTAAGGAAATCAGGTTGACATTTTTTACCATCATAACCTTGAGGTATTTTGATTGTTAAGTCAAAGGTATGAGTTTTATTAAGAATTAGCCAATTGGAAATATAAAGTTGTATATCTGCAACATCGAGGAGCATAAAAGAGTGTACCATACAGTAATAATGGTCAAATACCGGTCTCAGCATTTAATAACCTGCGGAATTGATTTGAATTTTGTAATGGATTTCAGTG
>Ga0247842_10007511_pt1 | contig 11754 bp, 14 predicted proteins | sample LaCruzMarch2015__3_FD_192411 | JGI IMG/M metagenome (GOLD analysis project Ga0247842, IMG submission 192411) | Freshwater microbial communities from meromictic Lake La Cruz, Castile-La Mancha, Spain - LaCruzMarch2015_19m | ecosystem: Environmental > Aquatic > Freshwater > Lake | place: Spain...
GTATAGAATATTTGCTTTCTTTGGGATGGTCTGTTGAAAATATGTGCCGAATGGTAATTAACACTAAAGTTATAGAAACTATAGAAGACTTATTGGGTGCTGGAAGAACTGGGCATATTATATTTTTAGCTTGTAGGGAATTAGAAAAAAAAGGTGTTCCAAACCCATTAAAAAATTATTATTATTACATTGTTAAAAGAAGTAAAAATTTTCCGTTTAAAGTTGATATGACTGATAATGCTTCACCTATTCTTCAAGTCGTAAATTATGACCCTCAAATGGATTTAGTTGTTTTAAAAAGCAAATTATATATTAGGGAAGATATTTGCAAAAAAATATTATTTAGTGATGATGTAACTATTGTAAATTATATTACTGATGAAAAATTATTCAGATCCACTAAAAGGGCTGGAGTTGACCCAAAAACTAAAAATTCTGCAATATCAATAGTTAATGATGTTAAAAAAGAACTTAAACTTGGGGATGAAGTTGCATTTGATTTTGAACAGGTAAAAGATAACCCTACTAGATTAACAAAGTTTGATTTTGATAAAAGGAAAATAAGTGACTTTTATCAAGCTGCTGAAAAAATAAAAATAAACTGCAAAAGAGCTCAAAGAACAACTGGGAAGCAAGTTGATTTTGAAGATTTAACGGTTTATACTGGTCCATTTGGTCTTTATGCAAGGGGGCTAAAGGGTGGTTATGTTCCTCCTAACAGTAAAACAAGACCAGACGGATCGGTTGATGTAATACCTGGCGAACTACAAGATGTAAAGTTTTATCCCCGCAATATAATTATAGACACTTTAGAAAGCCCATCTGTAGCTGACCAATATGATGCTATTATCCACGAATACCAGCACGACATTAATCAAAAAATTGGCATATTATCTCTTAAATACGAGATGCCACAGGGGGGAGATATGGGAAAAATGCTAAAATATTTAAACGATGCTAATGAAAGGGAGTCCCATATTACACAAGCTATGATTTTAGCTGATAGTGGGTTATCTAAAGATCAAATTATTCAAAGATTTTTAAGTGAACAAGTTCCTGATAACCGTACTTTACCAATAGCAGAAAAATATAATGAGTTTGTTGAAGAAGCCACTAAAAGATTAGAAATATTTTATGAAGAAGAAAAAGAAGAAGAAAAAATGGAATCTACATTACAAAAATTAAGAAAAGAAACGCCAGCAGAAAAAGCAATAAGATTAAGAAATCAACTAAAAAATTAATTGTTGAAATAAAAAAAAACATTGTATAATATGTATGATTAAGTTCAAAATTCCCTTATTTTCTTATGCAACAAATATTAAATATAATTGAAGAGCTAGATAATATTGTAAAATGTATTATTTCTGTTGACATTTTATTAAGAAATGGCAATGTTGTTTCTGCATATAGGCAAGCTACTCAAAGTATAGATTTAATTCAAGATCCAGAAAAAAGAAAAATAATGGGTAGAGCCCTATTAAGAATGCGTAAGGGCGAGCAAATTGATGCCCTTAACGATATTAAGAGTTTGCAGGATTTGTTTAAAAACGAAAAAAGAAAAATATTAGCATCAGTTCTAGAAAAAAAGGGGTAATTATGTGTAACAAAAATATAAGTTTTAAAGATGTAAAACAGCCACATGAAAATTTAATAAAAACCTTTAATTTACCTAAATGGATCTTAAAACAAAATTGTTCAAAATGTAATAAACCTTTGGGTTGTTTGTCTTTAAGATCTATTGGATTAAAATTAAATGCCCAACATATAGGAAATTTTTTTATAGAAGTTTGTTGCCAACATTGTAATTATGGTTATGAACTTCATATTAAAAACACTATTAAAAATGTGAAATCTTTTATTTATTTATTAGAAAATGATGATTTAAATCCAAAAATGGAACCAGATTATTTAATACCTTGCGGAGAGAATAATTTAGTCAAAGATATTATTAAAGGAGAATAACATGGCAATAAGAAAACACAGTAAAATAAGTGATGCAATGGTATTTAATTATTTATACAGTTGCCCTTCCTGCGGTGCTACTTTTACTTCAAAAAAAGAAGTAAAAAAGAAAAAGTGCCCAGAATGCGGCGAGATTATGATATTGAGTAGTGCTACGACTGAAGATTGAAAAACGGTTGATATTTTTGCTATTTGGTATAATATTAAAAAGATAATTAGACTATACCGTTATGAACATACAAAATAAAAATTCCTATTCTAAATATATTAATTCTACTAAATGGCGAAATAAAGTAAAACAACGATTAATTATAGCCAATCATAAATGCGAAATTTGTGGTGTAGAACATATTAAACTAGAATGCCATCACCGACATTATGATTCTTTTATGAATGAAAATGTTGAGAAAGATTTAATAATGGTTTGCGTTCCTTGCCATAATATATTCACAAATGAAATGAGACAAAAGAAATATTCAAAAAATACTATAAAAATGCTGATTGATAAATTGAAATATAAAAATTCTACCAAAACAGAAAAACCATCTTTAATTATAAATAAAATTGAAAAAATTGGCGTTATATACTATAATAATTTATTAAGCCATAAAAATGAAGGATTGTGTAAATAAATAAAAAATTTAATTTGGTTGGGCAGGGCGATGTTAGGTGATGTAGGGTTGTGTTTAGTTTGGTAGGGTTGGGCGTGGTTGTTTTAAAGACCTTATTAGCAATAACCGTAAAAAACTAATATAGAGTCTCGCATCTTTGTTAAATAAATTTAATTAAGGTGTGGTTTGGTATGATACGCTTGAGTAAGGTATGGTTCGGTATGGTGTGAATTTTGTTTTTAAACCAACTATAGTCTTAAAAAAAACTTAAAGAAAGGATAAAATAATACAAATAAGAAAGGTAAAAAATTAGCATATTACAGATTTTTAAACAAAACAAAGGAGTAAAGACAATGGCTATTAAATCGCTCAAATTAAAATTAACAGGTCTAAAACCACTATTAATGCATAATGGAAACATACTTGACCCGCAAAATCCATATGTTATAGCAATGAAGAAAATTACAAGTAAAAGAAAGAAAGTAGACGCAGATTTAGAGGAACTTTCACGCTTAGAATTTTTAGGTGGTCTCTATTTAGATGAAAATAAAAACATCACAATTCCTCCAGAAGTAATTAACGGAGTGTTTAAAAAAGCTGCCAAACTAGATAAAATGGGTAAAAAAATGGAATCTGGCGTTATGTGTAAAAATACTGTTTTTACTTATGAAGGGCCGAAAGATATTGATGAATTATATAAATGTGGTGGTTTTGTTGACCGCCGTAGAGTTAAGCTTGGTCAAAGTGCAGTAATGAGAACTCGTCCAATTTTTAAGAAATGGTCTGTTGTTGTAGAATTAGAATATAACGAAGAATCAATTGATAAATCTGATATATTAAAAGCTGCAGGTTACGGGACAAGTTTTGTGGGAATTGGCGATTGGAAGGAAGTTTATGGAAAGTTTTCATCCGAAGAAATTAAATAATATTCCAGTAATATAAAATTTTTTTGTATTTTATTAAAAATTTATTTTATAGAACGTTTTTTTTATATTGTAATTATTTTTATATTTTAATTAATGAATACTATAATTATAGATAATATTTATTCTAAAATTGTAGGCGATAAGCTTCAAAATAATGTTATAGAGGAATTAAATACTAATCTTAGCTATAGTCTGCAAAACGCCTATTTTATCGTAAAAAGTATGAACGCTAAAGCAGGTGTAAATTACCATCAAAAAAAAGAGTGGGATGGCAAAGTTAAGTTGTTTTGGTATGGAGATAAAGGTGGTCAATTTTATACTGGGATGGTGTCTGATGTTATTAAAATATTCAAAGAAAACAAGATAATATATAAAATAGAAGATAACAGGATTAGACCACCTCAAAACTGCCCTAATTTAGCGTTTAAACCACTCCAGAACGCTGAGAACAGACCCTACCAACAATGGACAGTAGATATTGCCTACAAAGCCACCAGAGGCATTATAGAAGCAGGGTGCGGTTCTGGCAAAACCTATGTAGCTACAGAACTCATTAGTAAAATTAAAACAGTTCCGTTCCTGTTTATGGTTTTATCAACTGATTTATTAGACCAAGCTCAAGAAATGTTATCTGACTGTTTAAATGTCCCTATTGGCAAAATTGGAGACGGTGTTTGTGATATAAAAGATATTAATGTTATTACAGTACAAACAGCTATCCGGGCAATCCATTTAAATGATAAAAAATTTAAAATTAAGGAATATAAATTCGATGAAGATGACGACTGGAATGATAAAACTCTAGAAAAAACAAATAAAGGTTTAGAAGTACAAAAACTTATTGCCGAGTGTAAGGGAATAATAGGTGACGAAATTCATCATGCAAGCAGTAAGATTTTTAAGGAAGTTTTAAAATTTGCCAAACAAGCTTATTGGCGGTACGGTTTTTCAGCAACTTGTCAAAGAGAAGATGGATGCGAAATGATGATTCAGGCTCTGTTTGGCAAAAAATTAGTTCAAGTTTCCGCCTCATATCTTATTAAACATAACTTCCTTGTTAAACCGTATATTTTTGATGTACACATAAATAAAACGCTAGGGCTAGAAGAATTTCATAGTTATCCAAACATATATGCTCAAAGTATTGTAAACAATGAAGTTTCAAACAAACTAGTAATAGAACTTGCTAATTATTTTGAAAAGAATAATATAACAACCTTAATTTTAGTTCAACAATATGCTCATGGAGAAAATTTACAAGCTATTAGACCTGACTTGGTTTTTATAAAAGGCAATCAACCTAAAAAACAGAGAAAACAAGCTCTAATGGATTTGAAAGACGGCAAAATAAAAATAGCCGTTGCAACAACTCTGGCAGATGAAGGTCTTGATGTTAGGCGTTTAGGTGCAGTTATTGTTGCGGGTGGTGGCAAATCAATTACTAGAGTATACCAAAGGGTAGGTAGAACATTAAGAAAGTTTCAAGACAAAGATAAAGCTATTGTTATTTTATTCCGTCATAAATGTAAATTTTTAGAAAAGCACGGCAAAAGAGTTTGTAGTTTGTTAAAGAAAGAGAAAGAATTTGTGGTTCAGCAATCAAGTCCAGAAAATATATTTGAAGACATTAAAAAAATAATTCAATAATTATAATAGCAATGTGGTATAATGTGACAACATCGGCATAAAAACAATGCAAAACAATATTACATTTGGCGAAGGCATTCAAAAGATTAAAGATAGTACTTCTACTAAAAAACACTTTAAAAAGACGAATCCAAATATAGAGTTTTGTTTTTTAGTTTTGCCAAAAAGACTCCAACTTACGGTTAATTATATAAAATCTTCTGTAGAAAAAGACACTTTTTATTATAAAAATGTTTACCAAGATATATGGTCTAAAAAATCCATATCTGCTTATGACATAATGTCTTTTTGTAGTAAGAAATTTTCATCAGAAAAAAGTTCTTATCACTACAACAAAATTATAAAAGAGCTAGTTAATTTAAATATTATCCATGAATATCGCTATTGCTATTCAAAAAAACATAATATGACAATTAGATTATTTTCAATAGAACGAAAAATTTATCAATGGAAATATTTTGATAATTCTCCTCCTATTTTGCCTGCTACTGCTATTAGAATAATTAAGAGTCATAGAGAAATTTGTCCTAAAACTTGTCACATAATTAACCAAATAAATAAAAATTTTACTCTTAAAAACGCTATGGTGCATTTTGCTAATTATGTTTATAAAAAAATTATTAGCAAAATGTCTCCTGATATTTCAAAAACCATCAAACCATTTAATAGCTTAAAAAAAGAAATTAGTATAAGTGAATATTTAAATTCTTATTTACCAAATGAGCTAAAAAGGTATAATAAATTTTATGGTCTTAAGGAAGATGTAATGTCTAAAATAATAGAAAAAGCTCCTCAATTATTTGATATGTTATTGGATCTAAAAAGACCGTCAAAATTTATTAAAATTAAAAAGTGCGATGCCGAAAAAACGCTTGTAGCTCATAAAAAAGATGTTGTTTCTTTTAATAAAAATACCTTGAGCTACAAGTGTAATTACGCTTGTAGCTCAATGCCTGAAAACACAGTTAATATGTTAAATATCAACAAGTTAGATAAAAACGTCCATTCTACTACAGATATAAGAGAATATTCTTATATAGATTCTTTAAATAATAATAAGAAAATTAATAATAAAGAGTATAATGATGCTATGAAGAAAAAAAACAAGAACGCCCTAAATGATAGAGGAGCAGATAATTTCTCAACCCATAAAAAGCGAGGTCTTAAAAAAATGGAAAATATGTGCATAAAAGATATTGAACCAGTAAGCGAATCTTTTCAAAAACAAAAAAGAAAACACAAAATTAGAGTTATTGGCGAAACAAAAAAATATAGAAATCACAAAGACGGCTGGATCTGTGGTGGATTAACTGGAAAAACTTTAGGAAGTAAAAAAGATTTTGTTAAAACCTTTAAAAAAACTATTAAAAAATATCATAAAGAAATTGTGTTTAATAATTATCCAGGTTCTATTCCTAGAGAAATGGCTAGTGCTGGTTGGATAATGGACGATTTGATTAAAAGAGATTGCAATAACGAAGCTGTTGCTGTAGAATGGATGGAATGGTATGCTCAAGTGTATCTAAATAACAAAAGATTAAGCGACCAAAGATTTTTATCAATAGAATTCTTACGAAAAACTTGGGATATATTTAACGAAGTTAGAAGAAAAGATATTTTAATTATTAACCCCGAAAAAAACAGTATAATAAATGAAAATTCAATATTAGTTAGGATAAACAAAATTTTCAACAACGACTATAGTAACGAAAATATTTTAAAAGCATTAAAATTTTTTGGTGTTATTATCGTAGCTAATTATTTAAGAAAAAAAAATAGTTGCGACTGCAATATTGTAGATAAAATAGATTCTATATTTAAAATAATTAGTCAACAAAATTCCAACAACAAGGGAATATGGATAAGTATATTTAATTCAACTTGTAAATTTCTATGTGATTTTATAAATAATAATCAAGATGTTTTGCTTAAAGATTGGGTAAAGAAATACGAATCTTTTTGGTTAACTAACGACTGCAATTTTGATTTTTATAAGAAGAACAATATTTTAATTGAATCAGAAAAAGGTCTTGCAGAAGAATTTTTTAAGGAGATAGTATGACACTTTGGGAGCAAAATAATAGTTCTTTAGTTCAACAAAAAGAACTTCATAGAATACTTAGAACTGCTAGAGAAGAATATGGTATTAGAGACCAAGCTATAGCTGTTCCCGTAGGCAAAATAGTAGAGTTTTTGCATCAAAAATATTATGAAGATAACGAAGTCTCCCCTTCTGATATTGCTACATTTATTTATAAAGCAAAACCTAATTGGTCTAATAAAGGGGTGGTGTTATTAATAGAAACAGCAGAACCAGAAGAAGGGAATAAGAAAAATTATTCGTTTTTAAAAACTACAGATTTGAGAGAATATTTTGGTGAAATTTGTATGTTTAGGTTTTTAGTTTACAATGCTATGCTGATTGGTAAAGCAATAAGTAGTTATAGAATGTCGGAAATAACAACAAAATTATCAACATTTGACCAGTCTAGATTTTATCTTGCGGAAGAATTAGCTAAAGTTCCGTGTTTATTTATAAGAGAAGTTGATTTACAAGAAAAAATCAGAGACACTAACGACTGTATTTCTTTACTAGATTCAGCTCTATTTTACAGGATTAAGTTTAAAAAACCAACCATTATTTCGCTACCTGTTCTGGCAGAAAAGTTTCCCGTCCCTGAAAAGTTTGGCAAATTTTTTTCCAGCATTATTCAAACAGAAGATAAAAATAAAGTTTTTAAAATAAGGTTAAAATAAATGTCACAAGATTTTAAAAAAGAAAACATCACCAAACCAGTTCGTGGTGGCGAAACCATTTGGTGTATGGCGAGCAACGAAAAAGCAAAAGAAATAGCTTTAAGAGAAGAAAAATCACTTATTAATCTTTTGTTTCGTGAAAAAGTTTTGGTTTCAGAAGCATTAAGTTCTGGGATACAATACTCGTTTTTTTGGTGGAACGACACTTCCGAATTATTTAAAATTATAGCCAAATATTTCGATCAATACAAAGCTATTTTGACAAGGGAACAATTTAGAAACGAAATAACAAAAATATATAAAGACGAAGAAGAACAGACTTATTTTAGAAGTTTATATGACGAAATTTCTACTTTAGATATATCTATAGAAGACTTTCCCGCTTTAAAAAATGGTATTAAAAACAGAAATTTATCTCGGCAAGCCATTGATATAATAAATAAACACCACCAGACAATTTTTGAGATTAGGGACAACAACCACAAAGATGTAGAAGCGTTTATACAAGATGTTTTAGCTATTAAAGGAACAGAGAACGACGAATATGCTCAAACTATTGTTTTTAATGATTCTTTAAATGAAGTTTGGGAACAAATAGAAGATAGACAAAAACATCCAGAAAATTATTACGGGTTAATGAGTGGCTTTAAATGCCTTGATAAAAGATTTACTGGGTTTTTGCCAGGTAAATATCTTGTTTTTACAGGTATGCCTAATGGTGGCAAAACCACAGTAATGTTTAATATTGCAATGAATATGGCTATGAATAAACATAATGTCGTTTATGTTACTATTGAGTCTGAGCATATGAGAGCAACCCAAAGAGTGTTGTGTATATACGCTGGCGTTGACGAAAATAAGATATTAAGGGGCGGGAGCGGTAATGAAGGTCTTAATGAAGATGTAATGAAGATTTTAAAACAGGGCAAAGTGGAATTATCTAATATGGAAAACTTTTCATGGATACAGGTTGTTTCTGGGACACCAGCAAGAAAAATAATAGAAATGGTTGACAGAAAAAGATCTTTTGGCCCAGTTGATGTTTTGTTTATAGATTATCTTGACATTGTTGGTAGAGACAGAGCTTATCCTAATAGACCAGATTTGGAATTAGCTGATGTTTCTGCTGTTTTTCAGTCTTATGGCAAAACAAAAAATACCCTTATTATAACAGCACAACAACTTAAAGCAGAGAGTGTTAAGAAGTTACAGAAAGCAAAAGATACTTTTAATGCAGTTGGCGATGTTGGTGTTGGTGATGTTAGTGGTTCTCAAAAAATAGTTGCTGCGGCAGATTATGTTTTTGGTGTTGCTATAGACCAAAAATCCAAGGATAGGATATATCTTAGGTCAACAAAGGCGAGGTTTAATAGGTCTTTAGATAGTTATACTCTTTCTTTTGATACAAATTCTGGCAGGTTATCTGATTTACCTGGTTTAGACGATTATGAAAATATAGTGCAAAAAATAGAAAATGAACCAGATAAGAAAATTGAAATTAAAAAAACAGAAGAAGAAAACTTACTTGATATTAAAGAACCCGATCTTATTAAAGAACCTAATCTTATAAGCCAAGAAGCAGAAGAAATTCTTCCTAGTGATAATAACGATGATTTTAATTTTGGAGAATCTAATGGATGAGACAACCTTTAATAAACAACAACTTAATGTTTTATATAGCGAGTTCAAGAAGGTTAATCTAGCAGAGTTTATAGAAAAAGAAACAGGAGTGACTCTTAAAAAAAACAAAGACAGATATTCTTGTTTATGCCCAATGGAACACCACAGAGATTCTAAACCGTCTTTTAATGTGTATAAGGACGAAGCTTCTGATTGCTGGCTGTATAATTGTTTTGGCTGTAATAGTAGTGGAACAATTATAGATTTTTGTATAGATTATAAAAATTTAGATTCGCCAATTGAAGCTATTATTTATCTTGCTGAAAAATTAGAAATAAAAAGTACTTATGATGTTGCAATAAAAGCTATAAAAAATGCAAAAATAAATGCTAATTTTAAAAAAATACTAGATTCGGAACATTTTTTAGCTTCAAAAAGATGTTTTCAATTATTAAAAAAACATAATAACGACAAGACAAAAGAATGGGTGTTTAATGCCTATAAACAAATGAATAATATGTTGTTAAAGGAAGATGTCCACGGAATAGAAAAAATATCCAATGAAGCATTGAAACTATTATAAAAGTTGAAGATTTTATATGAGTGAGCAAAACAAACAAATAAAGGTGGGTTCTGATGCTTTATTATGTGGAGTCTACGATAACACCTTAACACAACGTCGGGAGCGATACGATGCTGGTAAACTGATTAGTTATTTGCCTTGCGATGATAAAATGCGTGATAACAAACATTTTCCGTGGGGGATGCTTTGCTGATATTCCTTATAATGTTAAGAATTAATATTTGTTCTAAAGGGGAACAAAATCAACTTATAAAAAGAAAAATACAAATGAATGTAAAGGGCTATTTTGTTAAAATAATTTTTAAGTTTTTTAACCCGCACAAAACTATTATAAACGACAAGATTCTTTTAATAGCATCAAAAAACTATCTTTTCCCAGAAATTATTCCTGATAAATATTTAAAAAATTTTAGGTCTTTAGAATCCCAATTTAAAACGCAACTCGCATACTATAGTTTTTTTACATCTGCAGGAAGGTTTTCTCCCGAAAATGCTTACAATCAATGGGCAATAGATAATAAAAAACTTGTTGAAAATTTTGATAATTATAAAAAAGATTTAATTTTATCTTATGACACATTTGAGCCATTTATAAAAGAATCAAATAAAGACTTGATTGATAAAGTTTGGAACATAATCTATAAAGACGGCGGTAGACCATCGGAAAATTTCATTATTGAAACAAACAAAAAAATAGTTGATTTATTACCTACAAAAGAAGATTTATATAATTCTACTAATTTTAAAATATTGCTTTTCCAGACAGCAGATTTAACCCCAAAAACATTAGAAAGCGATAAAATTTTAATTCATCAAATTAAAACCGAATTGATAAATGTTATTTCTAATGCTTTTGATAAAGTTATTAATTTTTATTGTATGAATAAACAAATAAGACCAAATATGTTGGAGTCTTTTAAAAAAGAAATAAACAGGATAAATTTATTGTTTTTTTGTGGTGACATTAAAGATGTGGTTAAACAAATATTTAGTATGTTGTATAATGAAGAACATAAGTCTAATCCCAGTAGTTTTATTGATAGTTTAGGAGTTATTAAAAAAGATTTAATAAAAAGAATAGAAAATTATTCTTAATCATATTGTGATAAAATAAGAAATAATAGTATAATCTAATTTAATATTTTAATGGAGAAAAATATGGAAGACACTTTTAGATGGCAGATATGTGACGAAAAAGGAAGGATTTTATTTGGTAGAAGAAGCGATGACCAAATAATTTTTGCTAGATACCCAGATATGACGGAAGAAGAAAAAAACCTTATCCTTTCTACCCTTGCTTTTACTATAGAAATACCGCAAGACGAGAACATGATGAAAAACAAAGAAATCGTTGAAATGCTTAATTATCTTAATTTTCAAGAAGAGAAAGATGGGAAGGACGACTTTTGTGGATAAAAAAAGTATTAAAAAGTTTATTTTTAAAGTTGCAAATGATAATATTCCATTTGAATATTTCTTTTTAAGTGAAAAAGATGGATGTCATTTTACGAGAGTGAGCGGGAAAGCCCACGATCTTTAGTCGTGGGATGAAAGCGAACATAAGCCAATTCTTCCTTCAAAAAATAAAATATTTTTTGAAGGAAGAATATAAATGTCTGTTGTATAATATAAGTATGAAAAGATGGAC
>Ga0247842_10007518_pt1 | contig 11742 bp, 7 predicted proteins | sample LaCruzMarch2015__3_FD_192411 | JGI IMG/M metagenome (GOLD analysis project Ga0247842, IMG submission 192411) | Freshwater microbial communities from meromictic Lake La Cruz, Castile-La Mancha, Spain - LaCruzMarch2015_19m | ecosystem: Environmental > Aquatic > Freshwater > Lake | place: Spain...
ACAGGAGAATATTCCCAGGTAGGCATGAGTGGCCAGGAACTCAATGCCATTACCGATCTCAACCCGAACGATATTGAAACGATGACCATCCTGAAGGATGCTTCTGCCACTTCGATATATGGCGCTCGCGCTTCCAACGGGGTTATCCTCATCACCACGAAAAAGGGCAGCCGTGGTAAGACAGATGTGTCATTGAACCTCAGCTACGGGTGGCAAACCCTGCCAAAAGAACGTATTATACCGATGATGAGCGCCTCGGATTGGAATGCATACAAGGGTACCAATGTCCAGGGAATCAACACCGACTGGATGGACGAGATCCTGGAGACTGCCCCCACTGCCAATACGGAACTCTCGGTTAGCAGCGGTAACGACAAATACAGACTCTTCATCTCCGGGAACTATTATGACCAGAGCGGTGTTGTGATGGGAACATCTTATCAACGCTACAGCGGACGTATCAACTCAGACTATAAGATACTTCCCAACCTGACCATTGGAGGTGGTGTTGGCATTATCTACTCGAAAAACGCACGGGTGGAAGGCGATGCAACCCTGAACGGTCCTCTGCCTAACGCCATGTCAATCCCGGCTATCTACCCTGTTTATGATTCTGCAGGTAACTACGATGAGTCAATGTTTTATGCAAACCCGGTTGCCATCGCGCATAAATCGGTGAACATGGCATATACCAACCGCACCGGGGGTAACGTTTATCTTGATTATAAGTTTTTGGATGGATTTTCATTTAATTCAAAATTTGGTGTCGACATTTACAATCTCAGGGAGCATAGTTACGATCCGACCACTACCCGCCAGGGGAAAAAGTACAACGGCCTGGGTATAGAAGGTACCAACTATGCGAGCAACCTGACCACCAACAATGTACTGCAGTATATCGGAGAATTTAAAGAGAAGCACAATGTTGATGTACTGATCGGTCACAGTTTTGAAAAATATGCCAACCGTGCCACCTATATTGAAGGCATTAATTTCCCGAATGACGAGCTCCAGTACCTGACTTCAGCCGGCACTATCCGGGCCGCATCCGCAACAGCCCTCGACCGGGTGATCAATTCATACTTCGGACAATTCAAATACAATTATAAATTCAAATATATCTTCACCCTGACTGCACGGGCCGATGGTTCTTCGAAATTCGGGACAAACAATAAATATGGTTATTTCCCTGCAGGTTCCTTTGCATGGCGCATGTCGGAAGAACCCTTCATGAAAAAAATTAAATGGATCGACGAGCTGAAAATCAGGGCAATATATGGTCTTACCGGCAATGATGGCATTGGTGATTTTGCCTCCCTGGGTCTTTATGGTGCAGGTTACAATTATGGCGGTGGTTCGGGTATTGCGCCCACCCAGTTACCTAATCCCGATCTGAAATGGGAGTCAACGACTCAAACCGGACTGGGTTTCGATCTGTCACTGTTCAAGAACAGGATCAGCCTCAATTTTGATGTGTATTACAACCATACCAAAGACCTGCTTTTGGAAAGACCAATTCCTTCTTCTTCAGGCTTTTACTCGATATCATCCAATATCGGACAACTTGAGAACAAAGGGATCGAGATTGTACTCAATACGGTAAATATCGACAAGGCCTTCAACTGGACCACCTCTCTCAATTTTGCCGTGAACCGCAACAAGGTACTCAGCCTCTACAATGATCAGCCCATCGACGACATGGGCCGGGGTGGTAACCGGGTCGAAGTGGGCCAGCCAATTGGTATCTTTTACGGTTACAACTGCCTTGGAGTTGACCCGACCACAGGGAACCTCGTCTACGAAGATATCGACCACGATGGAATAATAACTTCGAATGACCGGGTGAAAACTGGTGACCCGAATCCCGATTTTACCGCCGGAATGACCAATGTGTTCAGCTACAAAAATTTCGAACTCTCTGTTTTCCTTCAGGCCATTTATGGAAATGACATCTACAATGGAACGCTCGTTTACCTGGAATCAGGAACCGGAGAAGACAACCAGACAGCAAGGATGAACGGGCGTTGGATGAAGCCAGGCGATATCACCCAGTTCCCCAGGGAGGGTGATTCATATAAATCATCAAGATTCATTGAAGATGGTTCTTTCCTCAGGGTGAAGAATATCACGCTAAGCTATAATTTCAGGAAAGACTGGATTAAAAAGATCGGGATGAAGTCGGCCAAACTTTCCGCCACAGTCCAGAACCTCTACACTTTCACCAATTATACCGGGATGGACCCCGAAGTAAACTACTATGGCGGTTCCAGCAACATCATCATCGGTACCGATTTCTTTACCTACCCGCAATCGCGCACGATCCTGATTGGTTTGAGTCTTGTTTTTTAACCATTAACGCTAAAAAAGATGAAAAAAATAACATATATATTGATTTTTCTGGCTCTTGTATCGGCATCGTGTACCAAGATGCTGGATGTGCAACCCACTGCTTCTGTCTCGACCGATCAGGCCATCAAGGATAAATCAGGTGTTGATAAGGCCATCACCGGCGCCTATTATTCACTGCATGATGTCGGTAATTACGGACGCAATACGGTCATTGTTGAAGATCTTGCTGCTGATAACCTCGTTTGGACCGGAACAACCCGCGATTATCAACAGTTTGACGATAACCAGATTTCTTCAGATAACGGCATTATTGACGGAATCTGGGCATCCAATTACGACTGTATCAACCGGGTGAACAATGTACTGGTGCGCATCGGCGACATTTCAATGAGTGATGCCGAGCGCAACCTGTATACAGGCGACGGACTTTTTCTACGGGCCTTGTCCCATTTCAACCTTCTGAGTTTTTTCGGCGGAATCCCGGTTAAAACTCAACCTACCCTCGATCTCAGCACGATCAATCAGGCCCGTAGCTCAGTGGGTGACGTTTATCAACAGATTATTTCAGATTTGTTGCAGGCCGAGCAGTTGCTGCCCGCCTCCAGGCCTTTGGGCTGGGCCAGTTCCTTCAGTGCGACTGCCTTACTGGCAAGGGTCTATCTGTCACAATTCCATTACACCGGCGATGTGGCTATTGCGGCCAAAGCAAAAGTCAAAGCCGATCTAGTAATCAACGAAGGAGGATTCACACTCGCCCCGGTATATATTGACCTTTTCAACGGAAATACCACTGAATCTATATTCGAAGTAGTATTTGATGCCCAGAATTACAACCGCCTGGCCCAGTATTTCTTTCCTGTCAGTTTAACCGGTCGTTATGAAGTATCACCTCCTTCTGCATTTGTTCTGAGCTTTCAGACTACTGATACTGTCAGATTTGATGCTTCGATTACATTTGATGAAAAAAATCTGCCTTATGGCATCAAGTACAAAGATTATACTTCCGGAACCGACAGGGTTTATGTGCTTCGACTTGCCGAAATGTATATGATCCGCGCTGAAGCCCAGGCTTACTCAAACGGAAATATCGAAGAGATCCGCGGCGATATCAATACCCTGCGGCTCAGGTCAGGCCTTGACCCAACAACAGCCACAACCTACCCTGAGCTGAAGCTGGCAATTGAAAACGAGCGCCGGCACGAGTTTGCTTTTGAAAGCCAAAGGTGGTCCGACCTGGTCAGAACAAAACGTGCCACCACAGTGCTCGGAATCGATGTGAAATACACCCTCTTTCCGATCCCGCTCAGCGAATTGCAGACAAACACCCTGATGACCCAAAATCCTGGTTATTGATCATTTTTCAAACCATTAATGTAGAAAACTATGAAAAAAAATCTGTTATATCTTATCTCAGTCCTGTTCATCCTGGCGATGGGAACAGGATGCAAGGAGAAGGACATGGGAACCCCTTCTGCCAGTACCGTGGCCAATTTCAGCTTTGTCGTCACTAACCAGGGATATGCACCGTTAGAGGCCGAATTTACCAATTCATCCTTAAATGCCACAGCCTATTTTTGGGATTTTGGAAATGGTCAGACCTCAACCCAGGTAAGTCCGAAGGTCACCTATGAAACGCCTGGTTTATACCGGGTTACACTTACCTGCACCCCGGTAAATACTGTGTATTATAATCAGGCCGTGAAAACCCTGATCGTGAATGTCAAAGATCCGCTTGCCGGCCTTACTCAGGTATTTTACTTCACCACCAGGGGAGCCCCCGGCAATGGTCACATGGTTATTCTGGAAGATGATCCCGCTCTGCCGGTAATCCAGGATTTTGAACCTGCCGACATGTCGCGACCTTATGGAATTGCCGTTGATACTGCTCACAAAAAAGTGTATATTACCGATTATACAAACCAGGCCATTTACAAATTTGATGCAGATGGAAAAAACGGACAGAAAATCCTGGATGCAGCTGTTCCCGGTCAGGAGATTGTTGGAGATGCCGAAGCCATTTTTGTGCTCGGCGATAAAGTTTACTGGGGGCGCCCGGGGGGGATTTACAGGGCTAATCTGGATGGCACTAATCCCGAACAATTCATTGCCATGAATGGAGGGGCTGAGCCTGATTTCCCTATCGACATGCAATACGATCCTTCATCCAATAAGATTTATTTTGTCAATGATAAAACTGATTACCTGGGTGGTTTTTGGTCGGTGAACTTTGATGGAACAGGATTCACCGAAATACCCTTTGATGCTCCGGGCACATCCGATATTGATGGAACAGCGATGGAACTTGATCTCAGAACCGGAAAGGCCTATCTTGTCATTTATCCCGGAGATGGGACTGTTTCACCCGATGGTGGAGTTTATATGTGCAATTTAGATGGAACCTCACTGACCAAAATAGGGGAAACCGGATCCAAAGCGACCTGGGGCATCGCCATAGACGAAAAAAGAAATAAACTTTTCTGGGGCGTGAAAAATTCAAACATGAATCCTGATGGAAAAATCATCAGGTCCAATCTGGATGGAACTGCACAGGAAGACTGGATTATCGGCGTAAGTCCGCATGCCATGACAGTTACCTGGATCAAATTATAATTTTCGGTAACAAATCCATGAAAAAGGCTGCTCATCCGGGCAGCCTTTTTTATAACCATTTGATGATTAACTATTTGATAATTGAAACTTTCCGGGAAATAACCCCTTCAGCAGTTTCAATGCGGAGAATGTAAAAACCGCTTCTAAATGCGGTGAGATCAATGTTTGTTTCCCCGGTTATACCTTTAGATGCGAAAACCAAACGGCCATCTGTTGAGTTCAGAAACATGGTGGCATTGGCGAAATCGCCTGTAACGTTCAGGTTATTGCTTGCCGGAATGGGATATACCTTTATTTCTGACCTTCTATTCTCAGCGGTGCCAATGGGCCACAAATTAATCCAGGCCACTGTTATGGCATGCGGACTTACGCCGGTAATCCAGTCTTCCTGTGCAGTTCCATCCAGGTTGGCCCTGATAATTTTTCCATCAGGATTCATGTTTGAATTTTTCACGCCCCAGAAGAGTTTGTTACGTGTCTGGTCCAGGGTAATACCCCAGGTGACTTTAGGGCCAGTTTCACCGATTTTGGTAAAGCCGGTACCGTCTAAATTGCACATATAAACTCCACTTTCGGGTGCAACTGTTCCATCTGAACCATAAAGAGCGAGGTAGGCTTTTCCGGTTCTGAAATCCATCTCCAATGCTGTCCCGTCCACATCGGAAGTGCCGGGAACATCGAAGTTTATTGTAGTAAAATCTGTTCCATCAAAATTCACAGTCCAGAAACCACCACTGAAATCTAATTTATCATTAACCAGATAAATCTTGTTGGATTCAGGATCATATTGCATGTCAATCGGGAAACCAGGTTCAGTCCCTCCATTCATTGCAATGAACAGCTCGGGATTGGAGCCATCAAGGCCGGCTCTGTAAATTCCACCGGTGCGGCCCCAGTAGATTTTATCCCCGAGTACGAAGATTGCCTGGGCATCTCCCACGATTTCCTGCCCGGGAACAGCTGCATCCAGGATTTTATAGCCATTGGTTCCATCTGCATTATACCGGTAAATTGCCTGATTGGTATAATCAGTTATGTACACTTTCCCGTGCGTGGTATCTGCCGCAATTCCATATGGTCTGGTCATATCAGCCGGAGTGAAATCCAGGATCAGTGGTGTGGCATCATCCAGAATAACCATATGAACATTCCCAGGTACACCACGGGAAGTAAAATACAGTACCTGTGTCAGATTTTTAATGTGTCTGCTAACATGGTCTTTATCGATCTGACCAAACCCTGATGCGCAGACCATGAGCAACAGAAAATAAAGAAATAACTTTTTCATAGCCCGATTTATTTAACTGATGATATAAAATAAAACACGCTCAAAACATGAATTCCATGTGGATCCTATTGCGGTATAGAAATTAAATGAGGCCGATCCATAAGGATGGCCTCACTAATAAAAAAGAGTTTACGTTCCTTTTATTTTATCAGGAACATTTTATTGGTTTTGACCTGGTTATTATACCTGAGCGTGTAGTAGTATACGCCGCTGGTTAAATCATTTGAGCTGAAATCAACAGTGTGTGAACCTCGTGTTTGCTTTGAATCAACCAGTGCAGCCACTTCACTCCCAATCACATTGTAAACCTTTAAACTGACAAATCCATCATCGGGAATCTGATAACTGATGGTAGTTGCATTTCTAAAAGGATTTGGAATGTTTTGACCAAGGTTAAACTCATTTGCAGAAGGTTTGTTATCTTCAACAGAGGTGATGACGTAATACCTTTGTTCAGCAGCTGCAATATTAGCCAGCATGGTTTGCTCATTTGACCCAAGAGCGTATGCGTAATATACATCACGCGATTGTCCGGCAGGAATGACCACTGAATTCTGGGAGGTAATAGAAATTGGTCCCTCCACAGTAGGTGAAGCATATTGTGGTTGTACAGATCCATGATTCATCCATGTCCAAAAATCAGAATCCACCTGATAACCATCATACCATTCAAAAGAATACAGGGATGTCAATGGTGCCGAGAGGAGTTTTACACCCATATTTGTCACGTTTCCCCTGTGAAAGCGTATTACACCAGCAGCATTATTATACGTAACTGTATCGAATCCATATTCACCGTTTACTTTTGGAAAAATTTCTAAACCCAACAAGGCAGTGATTGAGGTTGCTGCAATATTTTTAATATTATATTTGACAATGGTGTACTGGCCGTTGTTCCATCCGTAAACGTACTCTTTTAACAATACGGCGGGGGGGTCTCCTGAATACGAGTTGTCGTAAGCGCCATAAATTTCGAAATCACTTGAAGCAGGATTACTAACCAACACAGTGGGGTCAACAACCTCTGCATCGTTTTCGTGATCAAATACCGATGTCGGTGAAGTCCCGACTAAAATGTAAGCCAGATGCAGATTTTCGGTTCCAGCCAGGGTGTAAAGCCGAAGTTTGCCATATTCGCCGACATAGACTTCCATGGCGCCCGTATTAAATGTAACCTGCGAAAAACTATCCGCTAGCAACAGGATTAAAAATGCAAAAACTGGTAAAATTTTTTTCATAGGAATTAGGTTTTAGGTGTTAGTTTTTTGAATTGGGTTCTGATAAGGCAAAGATAGTTAATTAAAATAAAAATGGCAACAGCATATTTTGAAAGCAAAATATTTGTAAAATTTCATAATTGATATTGAACATCAAATGTAATCCCTGACATTAAAAAAAAAAATAAATTTGCACCTCCACAATTTATTTATTAATCAATCCCGACAATGGAAAAGAAAAAGATGCCGCACACCCTGATCATTGTATCCCTCATCCTCATCCTCTTTATAATTCTTACATGGATCATCCCGGCCGGGGAGTTTAACCGGCAGGAGTATAACGGACGCCAGGTTGTGGTTCCGGGGACCTACCATCGGGTTGATCCCAAGCCGCAGGGATTTATGGAGTTCTTTACAGCGCCTATCAAAGGCATGATGTCGGCATCGCAGATCATTGCCCTTGTATTGCTGATTGGCGGAGCCTTCGGGATCGTAAGCAAGACCGGGGCAATTAACGCAGGGCTTGCGGGTGTTGTGGAATCAACCCGCAAGAATCCGGCCATCAAGAGATTCATCATTCCCATCATCATGTTCCTTTTTTCGCTGGCCGGCGCCTCATTTGGAATGGCTGAAGAGGTTATGGTCTTTATCATGATCACCATACCGCTGGCGATCGCCATGGGATATGATTCGCTCACAGGGGTCGCCATTCCGTTTATCGGAGCTGCATCAGGTTTTGCAGGAGCATTCAGCAACCCGTTCACCATCGGTATTGCCCAGGGTATCTCCGAAATTCCGATTTTCAGTGGCTGGGAATACAGAATTGTCGTATGGCTTGTGCTTACAACTGCCGCCATTATTTTTATCATGATCTATGCCCGACGGGTTGAAAAGAACCCCGAACGCAGCCTGGTGTATGAGCTGGACCGGAAAAGGGATCTTACCTCCTATCATTCTGCTGAAGATCTTGTTTTAACATTAAAAAGAAAACTGGTTCTCATCATCTTTTTCTCCTCCATCGTCATGCTCATTGTCGGGGTTAATCTCTGGAATTGGTACATTAATGAGATAGCAGGATTGTTTGTGGCAATGGGACTCATTACGGCGCTGGTTTACCAGCTAAACGCCAATAAGGCCGTTGGTGCATTTCTCGAGGGCGCCCGCGACATGATGACTGCGGCTTTCGTTATAGGGTTAACACGTGGGATGCTGATCATTGCCACCGATGGAAAGATAATTGATACCATTCTTGCGGGGATTGCCGGAACCATGGATATATTTCCCAAAGTAGTGTCAGTGCAAATGATGTTTGTGTTCCAGGGGTTTATGAATTTCTTTGTTCCTTCCGGTTCAGGGCAGGCTGCCCTGACTATGCCACTGATGGCGCCCCTGGCCGATCTGATCGGGATTACCCGCCAAACAGCAGTATTGGCTTTCCAGCTCGGGGATGGGCTTTTCACAAATATTTTTCCGACCAGCGGCGTTACGATGGGGGTGCTGGCCATCGCGAATATTCCCTATGACAAATGGATTAAATTCATGCTTCCCTTATCTGTTATTTTCCTGATACTTGGCTGCCTGCTGTTGGTACCTCCGGTTCTGCTTTTCACATATCATTGAAAAACTATTCCTTCTGCTTCAACCCTTCCGGCCTGATGAAACTGGTTCCCTTAGATACAATTGCTCCCTCCTGCACCAGAACCCGTTCAGCAGAGCAGGCAATGGAAGTACTGAGGCCTTACCTTTACAGCTGCAGGAACTGCTGAGCAAACCTGCAATGAAATGACAAAGAGAGTGCAGCGCTCCATATTTCTTTTTTAACATTTGCCCTCTGAAGGTCGATATTTTCAGCCAGGTACCTGATATTGGGATTTAATTCAAGGTTGATGGCTTTACTAACAGGCGGATCAAGTTTAACCGGGAGCCCTGGCGTCGCCAACATTGTATCGCTGATGCATATTATCAATCGGAGATCATCTTCAGAAATCCGGTTATCAATCCCCGACTCTTTTAGTTGATTCTGAACCCGGAAGGCTTTTGATTCAGTCAGCAATCAGGTGAGCCTGTTGATGCTTCCCGATTCAAATTGCTTTTGTGTTGCTGTAAGAAAATTGCTGTAAATACTGTCCTGCTGTTCAAGAATCCACATCCTGGCTGCAGCGGTCCACCAGTTCATATATTTTTGTTTTACATCCGAAATGAAATCGCTCAGTTTCGGGTCGGCGCCAATCTCTATAAGTTGCGTACCCCTTTTTTAAACCAATGCTTCTTTGAAATACACGACAGGAAATTCAATCTTCTAGGATATGATCACTTTATAATCATGAAACTCTGAGTTAATTTTGCCTTCCTCAACCAGCAGGCTGGGCGATGCGATGTCGACCGCTGATTTAATCAACTTCTTCGATGCCAGCGCTTCCAATTCGAAATTTTTAACCTGGGGATTATTTTTAAGTGCAATTTCAACCGCACGTTCCATGGTCAGTTCCCGTGCATTCCCTTGTCCCTTTACGACGTGTGGGGCCAGCAATATCATTCCCGGCAACATTGCCAAAAGCAGGATAGCTATTTTCTGTTCTGCCCTGGTGCTGGTGTACCATGCATTCAGCAATTTCTCAATGTAACTTCTGACTGAATTATGGTGGGTTTTTCCCGGGGCTTCAAATATTTTCTCTATGATGATGTTCATACAGATCAGTTTGCGCGGGTTGATTGCCACCTCGGATTGCTTTAGAAAATCACCAGGTGCCTGCCGAAGCATTCCGATCACGAGTTTTTTCCGGGCTGAAAATTCAATGGTTTTGTATAGCATATAATCTCTGTATTATTTTCATCCTGGCAGCAGCCTTTTTGGACGCCGTCACCTTGCATGAATTCAGGATTGGATATTCAAAAATAGTCGATTTTTCATTTTACAATCCAATAAAAATTCAATTTTAAAAAGAGAAAAACCGGATCCATCCTAACTTTATTATTAGGAATATAACTCCAAATAATAATTGAATAATTTGGAGTTTGTCTCCTGATAATGTACATTTATAACATAATTATATTCAGGAATTGGAAAATATAAAATGAAAGGGATGATTGGCGACCAAATGACTATAACAAGGGTTTATGACCATCCAGACCACTACCTGCAGCCGAACAAGGTTCTGATCCAATTGGTACCATTAGCTTCTTCCTTTTTGGGTTAATTGCTATAACTAAGTTGGAAAAAATATTTACCTCGCTACCTCGCTATTTCGCTACCTCGCTACCTCGCTACCTCGCTACCTCGCTATTTCGCATACGTCACTCCCCTCCTCACAATCTTCTGCCCGTACTTCCGCCTGATCCGGTCGAGCGCCTGGTAAAGGTTCACCATTTCCACATTATCATCGAACATGTTAAGTTGCGGATTTCCCGAGATGAGGCTGCTGAAGCGCACGCCAATGAGGCGGATCAGCATGCGTCGCTGGTAGAGTCGGTCGAAAAGTTCTTTCACTACCGGTATAAGCTGGTGGTCGAAGGCAGTATAAGGGATCTGCTTCTGCAGCGTGTGGGTGTCGAAGTTCGAATAGCGGATCTTCACAGTGACACAGGCTGTTAGTTTCTGCTTGTCGCGCAGCTCAAAGGATATCTTCTCCACCATCTTTACCAGGAGCTCCTTCATCCGGATGATGTCGATGCTGTCCTGATCAAAAGTAGTTTCGGTGCTTACCGATTTGGCCTCGTGGTAAGGATAAACCGGTGTACGGTCGATGCCATTGGCCTTCTCCCAGATCACAATTCCGTTCTTGCCCATCACCCGTTCCATCATGTCAACGGGGATGTGGCTCAGGGTATCGATCGTCACCACCCCCATTGACCGGAGCAGCCGGTAGGTCTTCTCCCCGATCATCGGGATCTTGCGGATCGACAGGGGCGCCAGGAAGGGCTGAACTTCATCCTGTTCCACATAGCGTTCCCCATTGGGTTTGGCCTCTCCCGTGGCGATCTTTGACACGGTTTTGTTCACCGACAGGCCATAGGAAATTGGCAGTCCGGTGTTTTTGATAATGGACTCCCGCAACTCATGTGACCATTTCTGCAATCCGAAGAAGCGGTCCATCCCGGTCACATCAAGGTAGTGCTCATCAATGGAGGCCTTCTCATACACCGGCGCCTTTTCGGCGATGATCTCCGTAACGGTATGCGAATATTTCGAATAGAGCTCCATGTCGCCCCGCACAAGGATGGCATCGCCGCACAGCGCACGCGCCATCTTCATCGGCATGGCCGAATGAACGCCGAATT
>Ga0247842_10007521_pt1 | contig 11740 bp, 15 predicted proteins | sample LaCruzMarch2015__3_FD_192411 | JGI IMG/M metagenome (GOLD analysis project Ga0247842, IMG submission 192411) | Freshwater microbial communities from meromictic Lake La Cruz, Castile-La Mancha, Spain - LaCruzMarch2015_19m | ecosystem: Environmental > Aquatic > Freshwater > Lake | place: Spain...
TGTCAAGAGGCTATCGAAAATCCAGCGCGATATCGCGCAGGTAAGAAAAAGAGATTCATACCCATTTTGACCAAATACTCCCCCTGACGGGGGGATCGCGGTGGACGATTACCAAATTCTTTGAGTTGTCGAGGAGAAAATTTCTGGATCTGTAGCAGTTTTGATTTCTGATGATTGACCAAGGATAATTTCTCTGGTAATCCGCAGAAATGCTTAGAGTCTATCTTGCTTCACCGCTGGGATTTTCTCCTGAGCAGAAGCCTTATCGGGAAAAGATCAAGGCTCATTTGCAACAACTCGGCTATGAAATCTTTGATCCTTGGGAACAACCTTTCGCAAAAGCAATCCACGAAGCCTCCCAGATCGAGAATCACGATGAACGAATGAGAGCCTATGGTCGTCTTGCCCAAGACATCGGAGCGGCAAACGAAAAGGGTATTCGTGAATCGGATATAGTCCTTGGTATTCTGGGCGGAGTGGAGGTGGATTCGGGAACTGCCTCGGAAGTTGGATTTGCCGCGGGAATTGGTCTCAGATGCTTCGGGCTGCGTACCGATTGGCGGGAATCAGGTGAGTTCGGACTTCCCCTGAACCTTCAAGTCCTTATTTTATAGAGAGTAGCGGCGGAAGACTATTCCGGCGGATCGAAGACATTGAGATTTAGTCCAAAAATCCCCGACCGTCACAAGCGATAAGAAGTATCCAAAAAGGCTTTAACAAGGATTTCAAAACGAATTTGGCTCGTGTCCGTGACATAATTCCACATAAATGGCTCCATTTGCGGAAGATCGCCCTCTGTTGTTTCTCTCCTTGACCAACCTGCCCGGCATCGGTATAGAGAATCCACTCTCAGGACTTTCATGTCTCTGACTTTGTAGTGATTTCAATTTTAAGGAGGGTATTCCCATGACCACGAGCGAACTCATCGCGGAAGTCGCGGAGAGATCCGAACTCACCAAAAAGACAACCACGCTGGTATTGAAGTCCCTTATAGGAGCCATCCATAAGGCTCTGAAGGATGGGAGCGAAATGAGGATCGATGCTCTCGGCACCTTCAAGGTGACAGAGCGGAAGGAGAGGACTGGCGTCAATCCTCGAACTCAAGCCAAGATAACCGTACCAGCCACGAACGCACCGACGTTCAGAGCCGCCAAAGCTCTCAAAGAGGTGGTAAAGGAACAAGACAAAAAGTCAGAAAAGAAAAAGAAGTGAGGCGGGTATGAACAAGTCCGAGTTGATTCAGGTCTTGGCAAAGCAGGTTGATCTCCCGCTGCGAAAATCGGAAGAGATCGTGGACAAGGTCTTCGACACGATGAGCAGGGCGCTTGTCAGGGGCGAAAGGATTGAGATCAGAGGCTTTGGTTCATTCGTTGTGAGGGATTACTCCGGCTACACGGGTCGGAATCCCAAGTCAGGGAAGGTGATTCAGGTCGATGGAAAGAAACTTCCCTTTTTCAAGGTCGGAAAGGGTTTTAGGGAGCGCGTTGATGGTAAACCCGACCCTGAGGAGTGAGAGACGCCGTACAGTGCCTCGACACAACTCCCATCATTCTAGACATTATTTTGATCTTAAGGGAAAAGACGCGGAACAGTTCCTGCATGAACTGGCTGTGAAAACCTTCCTAACGGATTGGTGTTTCCTGAACCCGATCTTGCCCAACGGCAAGGAGCTTTGCGATTTATTAGTGGTGTTTGATCAAACTGCAATCATATGGCAGGTTAAAGACCTCAAACTGGGGAGAGATGGAAAATACAAAACATCTGAGGTGATGAAAAATATTCGGCAACTGTCTGGAGCAAGAAGGCAGCTCTTCGAATTAAGAACTCCGATCCAACTTCGAAATCCTAGAAGGACTGTTGAGAAACTTGACCCAGCTGACATCACTGAGGTTTTCCTGATCTCCGTTCTTCTTGGAGAAGGCGAAGATTACTTCACCTTAGTTGAATCTGTGAACCAATTTACGGCGCACATCTTTGACGGGGATTTTACGCTGACCGTCTTGACCGAGTTAGACACTGTCGCAGATTTCACAAATTATCTTAGGGCGAAAGAAAGACTATTGAAGGAGAACCAGGTTCTAATTATTGAGGGAGGGGAGAAGGAGTTATTGGCGTTCTACCTTTTCAACGAGCGCAGCTTTGAACGACTCCAAGAATCTTCCGCAGTTCGGATCGATGAAACCTGGTGGGACAAATTGGTGAGAAGTCAAAGCTACCGCTTGAAAAAGAAAGAGGACCAAATCAGTTATGTTTGGGACGAACTGATCAATCGGGCGCATGAGGGATCAAAGAAATACGAAATTGTAGCTAGGGAACTCGCGCGCCCGACCAGATTCGAAAGACGCACTTTGGCCAAGACTATGTTTGACGACCATCTCGCTGCCCATCGTGATAAGGCCAACGATATTTACAGGAGCATGTTTTGTACATCGACTGTCACGTATTGTTACCTGTTTTGCGCTAGGCACATCCCCCGAAAAGGCAGAACAGATATGTTAGAGGCAATGTGTTACGTTGCCCGCGGGACCTTTCGCGAGAATCAGAAAGTAATCGCTATCGCAACTGAAAAAGAGCTTTCTCCAACGTCATCATACGATTTTGCGGTGCTAAATCTTTCTTCATGGACAAGTGAAGACGAAAACAAGGTGCAAGAGTTGAAAAAACAGTTAGGCATGTTCCGCAACCCAACTCGTCGAATGATTACGGAGAGAGAATATCCTGATGTTGTTGATGATCTGGGTGCTGAAAAGACCTGACCGCAATTGATCGGAAGAAAGGCTCCGAGAGCCTGAACCTTCAAATCCTTCGTCTTATAGAGAGGAGCGGCGGAAAACTCCTTCGGCGGATCGAAAACATTGAATCTTGGGCTGTCCTGCGGGCTGGCCCGACGGTTCGGTGGAAATCGTCGCGATTTTCTTTTTCCTTGTAAAACAAGTTCCGAGTCAATGATTTTTCAATAATGATTTTTTAAGTACTATGATGCCGCTTAAAGTACGCATGTCGCACCAGGGTTGACGGGTTCCATCCCTTTGGATATTGTCGCGGTCAAAGGGATAGTCGAGTTGCGACTCCCTATCGCCGCGATGAAAGGACTAAGGATGGCGCTCATTATCGACGTTATGATCCTCTGTGACGATCCTGCAAAACGCCAGGCTTTCGGGACAGTTCGCAGGGAATATGATGACTGTAATCTTACTCCTATGGCTGGCATGGAAATAGAAGACCCTGCATGGAAAGAGCCGCGGGAGATCAAGAAGGTCTGTCTGAACCCAATAGAAAACTACTACTACATTATAGTGGAAGATGAGCGTCGCGGCAGCTGGAAGGACTGCGAGGACTTGAAAGAAATATACAAGTCGCATGGCTGGAAAGCGCTGAATGAATAGGTTGGGGGCAACCTCTTATCCGGCGACCAACTCTCAAATTCTCCCCTTGGTAGTTCCGGTCGTTGTCCAGGTAGACTTCGCGGATGTTCAGACGCTTTGAAGCCGACCGACGGCGGCTGATAGTGTAACCCGATTTCCAACGGTTTGACTGGTCATAGGTGGGGTTAAGACGACTACAGAGCGCCCTTTCGGTCCGGTAACGTGGCGAACCGAGGAGATTCTTTGTTGTCTTCATGACCGGCGCGCAGGCGTCCGTATGTTTGCGGTAATCGGGATTTCCACGATCCAGTAGTGCATGGTTGATAACGTCCTTTTACGTACCATAATGGGTCTTAACGTACGTAAGACTCCTCGGGTAACGGTCCTACTAGCGAATAACTCGTGCTCCGTCCTCCTCCGCTATCTTGTTGCAGAATGCCCAACTCAAGAAGCTCTTTGATGTCACGCAAAGCCGTATCCTGAGAACATTTCTCGATCTTGGCGTATTTCGAGGTGGTCAGATTGCCTTTCAAGCCCTCCAACAGGCGCATCAGCATATCTTTCTGCCGGTTGTTGAACGTCACGTGAGTATGACACTCCCAGAAGCGTGCTTTTTTGAGGACGTTGGCCAGAATTTCCTCGGCTCCTTCGATAGCACGATCCAGACAGTCCAGATACCAGCGCAACCATTTCGTGATATCAAGAGTCCCTTTCTGTACCGCTTCCAGTTCCTTGTAATAGACATTACGTTCCTGCCGGATTTGCGCTGACATGCTGTAGAAACGCTGCGAACTCCCCTCTGATCGAGCCAGTACCATATCGGCAATGGCCCGAGCGATTCGTCCGTTCCCATCGTCAAACGGGTGGATCGACACAAACCACAAATGTGCAATACCTGATTTCAGAACCGGGTCGCCGTTTTGCTCCGTGTTGAACCACTCAAGAAAGAGTTTCATTTCATGGTCGAGACGCCCGGCATCGGGAGCCTGATAGTGAACGCTTTCCCTGCCTAAAGGACCGGAAAGGACTTGCATAGGTCCGGCGCTGTCATCTCTCCATGCCCCTACGCGGATGCGAGTCATGCCGCTCCGCCCTGTTGGAAATAGCGCAGCATGCCAGGCGAACAGGCGTTCGTCGGTCAAGGGTTCATCGAATTTCTGGGTTGCATCGAGCATCATCTCGACAACGCCCTCGACATTCCGATCCGCCTCAACCAGACCGGCGATATCCATACCCAAACGTCGCGCTATCGAGGAGCGCACCTGAGCCGGATCGAGCATTTCACCTTCAATTTCGCTGGATTTGAGGACATCCTGGGTAAGGGTTTGAAGGACGGCTTCCTCCCGCAAGGAAAAGCCAAGGCTGTCCATTCGTCCGATGAGTCGCCCCTGCCGATGCCGGACGGCAGCCAATTGATCGGTCAACGTGTTTGTATCCCACTGAAATTTGGGCCAGTCGGAGCGTTCGTGTATATATTTAGCCATAATCGCCGCACCTCTTGCGGACATTATGAACGCTATTCTCCGCAAAAGCAAGCGCATTCTCCGCATATAGTGCGTCGATTATACTATCTAATCCCCGCAGACCGGACAGGCTCGCACGAGAGATCGAAGCCCTAAGAGTGGAGACCAAATGATGTTAACTCCCGTCACATGAGTCTGCACGGGAACATACGGAGAATCACAGAGAAAACATCATTTTTCGGATGAGCTATACCCCGCTTCAGTAGGGAAGAACTTAGAATGACCGCCGTTTACGTTATCCAGCCACCAACTCAGCGATTTTCCCTTGTGCGTCCTCCACCTGGTCAATATAAACCTGAAGGGTCTTCAAATCCTTGTGTCTGGAGAACTGAAGCACCTTCGTTACATCCATGCCAACTGCCTGCGCCTTTCGGACTGCTTCGCTGATCGCAGTGTGGCGCAGCCCGTGGGGTCTAACCTTCTGTCCCGTCTGTGTCCCCAGGTCACGGATGATCCGGTAGAGGCTCGTAGCAGACAATCGGTTCCCCTGGATGTTCGGGTTGTGGTGGAAATTGATGAAAAGCGGACCTTCCTGTTGTCCGCGAGTTTCTATCCACTCAGATAGAATTGTCTTGGTGCGGGTCGGTATCGTAAGGGTTTCTTTCTGGAGCCGTCCTTTACCAAGGATCCGCAGGGTTCCTCTTTCCAGGTCGAGATCTTCGAAATCCAACCCCACTACTTCGGACCTACGCAACGCTAAATCATAAAGAAGGTGTAGAAGCGCTCTATCTCTCAAGCCTTTGGGGTCGGTTCTCTTCCCGATTTCTTCTCGAAGTTTTTGTACTCCAGTCTTGCCCGGTCCTCTGGTATCCCGCGAATTCGTTTCGATTCTCTGATTCTTGACGCGCACCTTCCAATTAACAATTCCTAACGTGTACGCCATGTCGGTCAATGAACGGAGTGCCGCAAGCTTCCTGTTTACAGTGGTGGGCTGGAGCTTCTTTTCATTGGAAAGGTAGGTTTTGTATTTCAGCGCGGTATGGTTGGCCTTGTGAAGCCCGCCAGACAGAAAAATTCTCGCGGCGTCATTCATATCCTGGGCCCCCAGGAATTGTCTGAAATCCTCCAGGTCTCGTTTGTACGCTTCTATGGTCTTTGGAGATTTGCCGGAGAGGAAAGCACTAATGAGTTCGTCCGCTTCGATGCTTGTGAGTAGGGCCACTGAGACTGAGCCCGTGGAGGACGGCGAAGTAGGAACTAACGCGTGATCGCACATGGTTGTTTTCTTCTTTTGCTCCCCAAGGAAGGAATCTTATACAAAACAATCCAGCAAGAATCATGCCTTATTATCCGAAGGTTCGGAAAGTTCAAATGACATCTCAGGTTTGTCAGGCTTGCCGATTCCGAAATAATTCCAGAGCACCACATCGAGCATCCGGCTCGTGTTGTATCCGCGCTCCTTTCTCTCATTCTCAAACAAATCCAGAAGAGCAGCATCCACGGTTCCGGCAATTTTCACCCGTTGAATTGTATGCCTTCTTGTTCCCTTCAGCGTCTCAGGTAAGGGGGGAGCAGGGGGGTATCCTGGACTTTCGGAACGACCAATTGCTTGAACGGTCTGAAGGGTAGCAATTTTTTCCTCAAAGACCTTTCCAGCCACTTCTGCGCTGACTCTTTCAATTATACCTCTGATATAATCCTCAATCGAGTCCTCCAAGCCTTCCATCAGTTCCTTGAGCAATTGATCCTTGTGCTGCACACCAATCATTAGCGACTCCTTATTATTATCTGAAGCTTGGGATGGTTCCGATTCTCGCAGCCGAGCGTTGTGTCTTTTTCGAAGGGCGTTAGGGGTCAACGATAGCCCTTGAACGTTAGGGAACCTCTCCCTGCAACGCTCAGAAACCTGTTCCCAAGTGGCCTTTTCGTCTTGTTTTCTCAAATCGGCTACGAATTGGTCTAATTCTTCCTTCATGTTCTCGGACATCACGTCCTCCTAGAAAAACAAGATTATTTTATGGGTTTCGGAAGTTTCTGAACTTTAGAATACACGAGCCTGAATCACAATGCAAGGACTTTCGGAAAGTTCAGATAATCTAATGGGAAGGGTGGAAACTAGTGGAAACGGCGGGAAATTATGGCGGAAATATGCCGGAACGAAACCCGGTCTCCGGGATGAGCCTATCCAGGACCGGACCCGGGAGGGAGGATACTTATGCAATCTTTCATTAATCAATAAAACTCTCGTGAGTACAACCGGTTCATTGCCTTGGGAGCCGTACATGGCTCGACCGCCCTTGTTGAAAGAAAAACATGTTCTTTTCTGTTCTTTTCAATCGCAATAATTACCCCGATGGAATTTAGGGCAATTCACCCCAATACTCTTTCACGAATTCTTTGTCCGAATCGCCGGATATGTCGTCTGTGAGCGGAATACCGATCTTCTCGCAGATTGTTGTGTTCACCCTATCCTTGATGATCGGATACGCTTTCCACCGTCCAACCCGTCGGAAGAGAGAATTCAGCAACGTGTGATAGTTGATATATTCGTGCCGGAACATGTTCACGATCTTCCGATCCGTCACCTCAGGAGGATGGTCATAGCGAACCCGGTCGAACGCCCGAATCGGGAGATGATTAATACTGTTCGAGCGCTTCCCCAGCTTCCACACCCAAACCTCTCTTTCACAAACGATGCATTCCTAGTTGTCCATTTCGCTGCCGTGAGAAATGCCTGAAAGAATGTCCACGGTAAGGAGTTGCTGCTCTGCTGACTCCGCCCGGTTCCTCCAGGCCACAACCATTTTCAGCAGTTCATTTTCGTTAACCCGATTCTCGTTTCCCTCTTTGAGAAACTCGTAAAACTGTGCCTGAAGTTGAAAAAATTCTTCTCGAAGTGCGAGGTATTTCTTTCCCCAATCATTTGTTTCCTCCAGTGCCGCCGTTACTTCCTCCAGTGCTGCATTTTTGTCCTCCAGATCCTTCAGAGCCTCACCGTACGCCCGCTGAACTTCTAAATGCTCTGTTAGAATCTTGATATGTTCATCTTGAAGTCCGTCGTGTTTCTCTCTCAGATCTGCCAACCATTGCGTTGAATCCTTCAGGGTCGCCATTATTTCGTTCAGTGCCGCCTTTTGGTCATCGAGAAGTTTGATGTCATTCACCAAATTATCTTTCAGTGTAATGACCAGCACGGCTATTGCTGTTTGCAGGTCTGAGGTGCTGGATAATCCCGACAGGCTGTTGAGAAAATCGACGAACGGTTCCTGAAACTTCACTGCGCTCAGCAGGTCATCGACTTTTTCTTGGATTGCTTCTTTCATACCCATAACCCCTCTTTCAACTTGTTTTTTATGACCTTTTCGTCATACATCAACTCCTTTGCAAGATCGAGACCAACTGTGCCGAGACGACCACCTTTTTACGGGGTCTTTGCCGATAGCCTGTAACTAGCTATTTTCATGTCCATTATTTGATCGTAACGCCATGACCTTCTCCGGTCGGGTTGACCTGCTGTTGATTATCGTCCTAACAATCCAGGGCGGCAGGCTCCCGATCCTTCTATTGCCTGGAGGGATCGAAATAAACCCAAGCGGTTGACTATATTACCGGTTTCCGTCCTAACAATTGATTGACGCCATTGAACGTTGCACTGGTCCGATTGTTAGGAACCGACGCGTATCCGTCGGGTATTACGATGTCGTCGCTGACGATGAGCACCTCACGGGACTTTTTGTCTTCGCTCATGCCGTAGGCCCACTGGAGAGACTCGATTTTCCGGTACCCGCGGTATAGCTCGTGGATTTCCGGCACGTTGTCGTAACAGAGAATCCATTTGTCGTGTCTTTTCAACAGGTCCGCCAGTTCCTTGTGAGGAAAGCCCTTATGAAGGTCGCCTCGGTTGCCGTACAAATCTTTTGCAGACATATATGGCGGGTCCAGGAACTTATTCTTGTCTGCGTGCATTGGGAGAGACTCCCTGAAATCCGCACACTCAATGGTCAAGTTCGGACACGAAAACTCTCGGAGTCTTTGAACAGCGTTAGCGTCAAAACGTTGGCCCGAGTAGCCGCCGCTGAGAGTAGTCCCGCTATGGCTGCTTCGATTAAGGACAAAGAAAATTGCCGCCGCCTCAAAGCCCGTGGTTAAGTCTCTCAGCTCCGCTAAGTCTCTCAGCTCCGCCTGGAGATCATAGAACAGTTCCCGCGTCATTCTCCCCAGGTAATGGCGTTCAACATAATCGGCAAGGTTTTCAGCATATTTCTGAGCTATCGTCCAGAAATTGACCAACAGACGAAACAGGTCAAACGCTGTTACATTCTTAAGCCGATCACAAAGTTCCAACTCAACATGGGCACCGCCAAGAAAACCGCTGTAAATCTCTGATCCGTCTTGAAAAAATTGAGCCAGTTGTTCTCTGACCCGATATTTCCCACCGGGATACCTCAGAATCCCTCCTTGATTTCTTGCCATTTCTGTCCTTTGCTGGACAGACCAATCCACGTTCCGGAATCGGACTGTCTGAAGCAAAGCTGGAAATGGCGCTAGTGGAGTTTATTCCCCGCTAGGTGTGCGGGATTCACTTGCAAGCTTTCCTTGCTTTGAGTTTTGGATCGATTTGTTGACTTCAGCCAATTGAAAGAGGCGGGATATGCCCTTCCTCTCTTGCTATCGTTTTCCGCTCTCCTTTCTCGGAAGCTGACTCGCTTCCGGTGAGACTGTGCAAACAATGTCTTCAATCGTGACTAAAGGTACTGGTCATCTCTTCCAGCCGATTAATCGTCGATTTCCTAATCAACATCCGACGATTGTTGGCCACGACGGACAGGGGTACCGTCCCACGTTTGTCCCGTCTCGATCCGCTCTTTCAAAGTCGAATAAAACTCGTGACGATCCTCTTGATAGGACCTCTTTGGGGGCCACCAACCCATCTGCCGCCAATGAGCAATCAATTTGGTTTCTTTCACCTTCTCCCAGTCAGCCCCGCTTACATCCACATACGTATTGACTGCTTCAGCACGGGCCATTGCTTCAGCTCTACGGAAGTCAACAAGATAAACTTTCAGGGCTTCATCATAGACTCTTGCCGCACCGCCCAGAGCCTGTCGCAATGTGTCGTCCATTTCGTTCCTGCCAGACCGCTTATTATTTTGCGGGGACCCTGGAGGAGAAACTTCCGCATTTGGACCGAACCGTCCCGTCAGCCAATCACCGTTTCTCGTAAGATAGCCTCGTTCTTCAAGGTCTTTAAGCAAATCATCCACCAGACTGTTCCCGACGGCAACTGTAACTTCCAAACAGCCACGATCAGTTTCCAGGTCGATCTTGTGTTCGCAAACAAGATCCTTGACCTGCACTGCGCCTCTTACGAGCTTACCGAACAAGTCGTCACTCCATTTTCCTTTAATGACTTTCCAGATTTCGCTGGAAAGTTGTGGAGAAAGCCTGAGTTTGCTCGTCTCCGGATTAACTACTGACATTTTCCGAATCTCCTTCCAGGCTTGTGTTGCGTTTCGCATGAAACGAGGGCCTCAAGACTCCTCCTTTCTTTCCAATGGAATAACTACCTATTTTCATTATTCGTACTGGTCTTGACACGGTTATCTTCTTAAGTCGGTTCAACCTACTCTCCGTCTCCTTTCAGCAATCGAGATTGAAGCCGTCGGGGTCCTTCAATTACAGGGACGGACTGAAACAAATCCAAGTGATCGACTATATTGCTATTACTCGTCCTAACAATTGGTACACAGCTATCAAACTCTCAACTGGTTCGATTGTTAGGAGATTACTCCTTCTCATTGCTGTGGATGTTGCAAGCGCCCGCGTGCTCTTGCGGTAATCCGAGACCGGCTACGATTTTTGTCAATTGCGCCGGGCTGTAAAGGCTTTTCAAGATGCCGATCATGCCTTTGATGTCCGGCAAATAGCCGGATTGTCGTCTTGATTTAGTCTTCTGAATCGGAACTCTCGCCTTTTTCATACTCCTTTGACAATTCACATGATTGACTACATATCTCGTATGCGAGGTCAAGGAGACCACGTAGGTTAATCGTACCTGGGTGATCCCCGGCTCTCATATAATACCGTGTATCCCACGTAGCTTGATCAATCTGATACACATCAATGACCTTATGGTTGTCGTCGAGCACGAACACGAAGACAATACCGCCGAGTTTCTTGGAATACGCACTGGCGCACCCAGGATGGGTTAATGGACAGCTTTCAATAAAGATTTCCAATGATTGGTCAAAATTTTCGGCTTTAGTTGTGCTTGGCGTTGTTTTCATATCCATATCTCCTCTCCTCACATAGTAATTTTGTTGTCCGGCTGTTGGTCAGGGGCAGGCGGAATGCCTGCCCTGGTTGTTTCACTGCACGCCCCTATACAGAGCCGTGACCCGGAGACGCCCATCCACGACCAGCTGCTGAGCGGCTGCTTCGACAGATTCAGTGCTCATGGTGATACCCATATCTGCCAGATATTCTGAAATTCTGTCAGCAGACACATCGACACTGGTCATCCGCTCATTCATCACGTAGAGCACTCGATCAGTATCTGACATTTCAATCAACATTTTCTGCCGGTTTAGCCACCTCTCCCTATACGTAAGGCTGTTGTTGGTTGCATGCTTTGTTGTCGGTTCCATATCATTTCTCCTTTCCGTTCTCCTGCCAATCCCAGGAAACAGATCTCCCGCAGACGGCATGACCGTTTCTTTTCGGTTTGATCGTATTGAGGGTAGAGGGGCGAGCCGGGAAACAATTGAAATTCAGAAAGCCCGTCAAAAACAACTTTCCCACGAGACACTAATGGTGTGCCGCGCTTTTCGGTTCTCCGTAGGTAGAGAAATCTGTTCTCCGGGGTCATTCTATGCTTAATGGGTTGTAGAGGAATTCATTGAGCAAGGAGGC
>Ga0247842_10007526_pt1 | contig 11737 bp, 10 predicted proteins | sample LaCruzMarch2015__3_FD_192411 | JGI IMG/M metagenome (GOLD analysis project Ga0247842, IMG submission 192411) | Freshwater microbial communities from meromictic Lake La Cruz, Castile-La Mancha, Spain - LaCruzMarch2015_19m | ecosystem: Environmental > Aquatic > Freshwater > Lake | place: Spain...
TTTAAAGAAATAACCGGACCAACACTTGTACAATTTGGTCCAGGAGCAGCAAATCCTTTCCATCCCCTATTTTCAGCTTGTTCTTTTAACTTCTGTGCATTATAAGCATTGGCTTCGAGAATAATAATTGTGCTATCTGGATCATATCTTAACAAGGCGCTTGTAGACACCATTAGCGCGACAGAAGCGCACATCTCTTCTATGCTTTTGACACGTGTTTTATCTTTATCATCACTAAGAGCGCAACAATAAAGTCCTATTCCCGGAGTAAGATCTTTACTAGAATCAGGCAGTGGAAGTATCTTCATATTAGCCAACTTATCATTATTAACATCGGGCATTACTTCTGAAACTAATTTTCCTGCACTAGAATGACCTCTAACTTCGACTATTTCAAAGTCAGGATGTTCTGGTGGGATAGCTTCTACAAATTCTATCCCTGCTGCTCCGCTTCCAAATAAGGATACTGGTATTTTTGCCATGGGAGTTTAGAGAAATATGACTTTATAAAAATAATTATATTGGGGGATATAGAAAATTTATTCTTCTTCTACTGCAGACGTCTCTTCTTCTACTTCATCATCAGGTGTTGCAAGCTCCATGATTTCACCTTCTTCAGAAACTTTCTTTTCTTCACGAACTTCTATCTTTTCTACTTTCTTATCTTCAACCTTTGCAACTTGCTCTTCAATCTTTTCTTCTTCTTTTTTCTTAATCTTATCAAGTTCTTCTTTTGTAAGCTTTTTTATCTTTGCTTCTTTTCTTTTAGGCATTGGTCTTTTTACAGTAATCGGCAAAACTTCTGCAAGAAGCTCCTTCTTAGCAATCTCAAGAGGGTTAAAATTTATTGCCTCAAGTTCTTTTTCATCAATTTTCAAAAGCAGAGGTGCATCCATAGCAATCTGTAATGCTCTTGCTCCAAGAATTCTTGCAACTTCATATTTAGTAAATTTATCTTCAAGTGCTTCTAACATATTATTTTTATTTTGCTCCTTTTTTTTCTTTCTTTAATTCATCTTCAACAAGTGTATTGAGTTTTTTAAATACTTTTATTTCTTCTTCGATTATACTTCCAATCTCTTCTGCGCTAAATGATGCATCTCCACCCTTTTGCATAGCATTTATCATTTCATCTTTACCTGGTTTTGACATTTCAATGCTAATTCTTCCTTCTGCAACATCTTCTTCTTCTCTTGTAGGATCAACAAAAATTTTATCCCCTAATTTGAAGAAAGTTGTAGTTAAAGGCATTTTATCCTCATTTAATGGAAGTTTTTTATCTGTAAATTCTCCAAAGTTTATTCTTTCTGTTTTTTCATCATATTCTGGGAATCTTGCTGTTCTCAATGCAAGTATCGCTGCTAAAGCTCCAACATCTATTAAGTTTCCGTCGTCGTTTATTGTAGCCAAATCAATAAAAATACTCCAAACTTTCTCTCCATCTTTTATGCAAAGCTTTTCAAAATCAATAAATCCACTTTCTCTTATTCCTCTATCAATTATTCTTGCCGTCTCTACAGAATTAACAGAAGGTGCACCATATTCAAAATTAGGTGAGCTTAAAGGTAATAGTTCCATTGTTGTCATCATTGTTCCTTCTCCTTCATGATCTGTATAAGGTTCTGCAACACCCATTTTTATTCCACAAACAACTTCTGTTTTTCCCATCTTAACACTTACACTTCCTTCTGCTTTGTTTGATACTCCGAATTTAATTTCAATAGGTCGATGGTCGAGTAATCCTCTGCCGTCTAATCTTTTTTCTTTAGTTACTGCTTCAAGAACATTTTTTCGTGTGATTTTGTATACCATTATTCTACCTCCTTAAGTGCATTTTTTTGTATCTCAAAAATCTTTTTGCATGCTTCTTTTCCTGCTTCTAATGCTTCTTTCATTCTCTTTGCTTGTATTTTCCCATCTAACTGAAGCAAAGTAATTTTTCCTGAATTTGAAAGATATGCCATAGGAATATCTGTAGCTCCTTCTCCATCTTCATAATCTTCTTCTTCTTTATTAACATCTGTAACAATCTTATCGTCTATTTTTCCTATTGCAACAGCTGAAATCATTTCTGTCATAGGAACACCTGCGTGTGCAAGTGCCATAGCGGCAGCATTTATTCCTGCGCATCTTGTTCCTGCATTTGCTTGTAAAATATTTATATGAACATCTATAACTGTTCCAGGTAATTCATCAAGTAAAACAAGGGGTGTTAAAGCCCATTCTGTTACTTTTGAAATTTCTTGGCTTCTTCTGCTTACGCCCGGCCTTATTCTTTCTCCAACAGAGAATGAAAGCATGTTATAGTGAACTCTTAAAACACCTTTTTCAGGATTCTGGAAATGTTTTGGATTGAATATTTTTGGACCATAAACTGCTGCGATTGCTATTGTGTCTCCTTGGCAAAACATTGCACTTCCGTCTGCATTTGGTACTACGCCAACTTTTGCAGATGTTGGTCTAAGTTCATTCATTTTTCTTTCGTCTGATCTTTTTGTGTATGCCATTATTATTGAATCTCCTCTACTTTTTCTTCTGATTTTGGTTTGCTTTTTATTGAAGCAGGTTTATTTTCCACTATCCATTTTTCAACATTTTCTGTCAATCCTTCTGTGATAGTATTATCTACAATATATTCAATTATTCTTTTTGCAAATGCCTGATTCTCAATACTTTCTCCATTAATCCATATTAATCCGTTCTGACCTACAGTGATATAACAATTACTTGCATTTTTTATCAGGTTTATCATGCTTCCTTCTTTTCCTATTACTCTTGGAACTCTATGGGGATTTACTCTTACAATCATTCCGTCTTGAATTTTTCCAAGTTCTCTATCTCTTGATTTCATTGTCAAGTCAATGCTTGTTCTTTTTACATCAAAAATTCTTGTAACAATTAATTCTCCTATGCCATACACATTTTCCATATCATTTTGCTCTATGAATCCGGGGCATTCTCTAAGAGGTAAGAAAGCAGAATAAGGTCCGCCGATGTCTACCATCCAGCCATTCATAGTTATATCTTTTATCTCACCGATTATAGTATTTCCTCTTCGAGGAATATAAACTCCAGTGATAGGAATAATTTTTATAATTTTATCATATTTTTCAACAATTCCCAATCTGATTGCAATAATATTATCTCCTTGCTTCATTGTCCAGTCGCCAGGAAGAAAATCGCTTCCTTTTGAGATAATTTCACCAGGAATTACTATTTCTTTTTTTGTTTTTGTTGCCATGTTTATTGTTTTATCTCTTCAGTTAATGCAGCACCATGAGTTACTGAGTTTAATTTATCATAAAACTCTGATTGAAGACCAACCGGAATGTTAACAACAACTTTTAAATCGCCGTTAGCCAGCCAATCTTCTTTTTCCTTATACTCATTGATTACGCTGTATGCTTTTCCCGTGTAAACAACAGGAATAGTTATTGACAATTTCTTTGTCTCAATTTTAAGAGGAATAACTCTTTTTAAAGCTTCTGTTATGCCTGAAATTTGCTCTTCTATTGGCTTATTGCTGATATTAAGACCTGCTTGCTCAATAGCAGATTCAATTATTTGCGGCGTGAATGGTCTTCCTGTCTTAGCATCAACAGCATTTCTTGAATAAAAGTCAATAATTTTCTTTTTCTTATTATCCTGTTGTTCATCCCTATAATCTTTTGGAAGCTGTATATCTCCTTTTTTTATTATTCTGTCTGCGATTGCAAAAACATCAGTAGTTTTGAAACACTCCATTAAATCTGCGCTAGATGGTTTTGCTCCTGTTTTTGGGTTTGTATAAACTTCGTTTGCAAGAAGAACATTTTGGACATTTACTGCCATTCCTTTTCTAAGTTTCATGGCTAAGTCCAAGTCGACAATAATCTCAAAGGATTTATTGTTAATTTTTATTCGTGCTATTGTGTCTTTTGTTGGCATCTTACTTAATATACTTCCTCAACTTATCTCCATTTATTCTCTGAATTTTCTTTTCAGACTTTAAAACATATGCAGCATCAAAATGTTCTATGTTAAAATTTTTTCCCTTAACTTCTTGAAAAATTTCCATGCAAACTTTTATTGCTTCTTCTACCTTCATCTCTTTTTTGTATGCTTTTCTTAATCTTTCTTTAATTTTTTCGTCGTCTTCTCCTATTGCAGATGCAAAATACTCAAAATAATTTCCAGTAATATCACTTACATAAAGTCTATCCCTATTATCAACGCCGGCAATCATTATTGCAACCCCAAATGGCCTTACTCCGGGATGTTGTGTAAATTGCTGTTTTATATCAGAAATATCCTTGATTATTGTGACAACATCGACAGGAGAATCATATGTAACCCTATGTTGTTGTGCTATTAACTGTCCTCTTTCAATAAGAACCCGGGCATCACTCATTATCCCTGCTGCTGTTCCAATTATGTGGCTATCTATTTCAAAAACTTTATTCGCAGATTCTGGAACAATTAAATTATCATTCATTCTTTTATCTGCAATTATTAGGACACCGTCTGCGCAAACAAGACCCAGACTTGAACTTCCCAGCCTTACTGTTTTCTCTGCATATTCTACTTGTAGTATGTGTCCATCAGGAGAAAACATGGTAGCAGCTCTGTCATAACCCATTACTTGATGCTGTGTATCTGGTGATTCCATTTTTTTGTATTTATTTTGATTTTAGTTTTTATTTTGTTTATGTTAAGTCATATGTATAAGAAGACATCAGTATTATACATATTTTTTTCTTTTTCTATTCAAAAAATCTAGTCTTACTAGATTTTTAAAGCTTTCTAATCTTATAATCATGTTAAATAAGATTAGAACAGCAACCGAAAATCTCTGGTTTTCTAAGCTTTTGCTTGGGCGATATCTTTAAAAACTAATGGGTTCTCATAGTTTAGAGGTGAAAGCACCTCAGAAGCTTATTCTGAGAAAATTCAAAATGGAAAACTTGGCAGGAGAAACAAAAGCAGATTTGCACATTCTTAAAGAACTTAATGAAGCAGGCATAGAGGTTATAGAGGGTAAAAGAACAAGAAGTGAAGTGCCATACACTCTCACAGGAAGACTTGCAGATTGGAATTTTTCAAGGGCTTGGTATTATTGGATGGCTCATGCAGAAGATGGAAAAGGTTTGTCTTTAGAAGTTGCTGCAGAATTACATAAAAGAAAATATCCCGCTATTGACAAAGATCAACCTAAAACTTATGGGCAAGTAATAAGAGTAGCAGGTCATTGTGGATGCCCACCTCCAAAAGAATGGTTAAATAATAATGGAAAAATTGATTCTTATCATGTTGATTCTCAAGAAGGTCTTAATGCTTTGGCAGGTGCTATTCGAACTTTGCATAACCTAGCATCAAGCGGAACTGATACAAAAAAAATACTAAGACTCTATGATAAGATTTCAGCATTGTATACTGAATGGGAAACAGAAAAAAAAGAAGAAGGTGTCGAATGGCTAAAGAAAATGCCTACAATTCTTTATAATAATGGCATGACAGTAAATGAGCTCATTGTTGCTATTAAAAATGAGCGGGAAGTTGTATCTATAGCAAAAAAATGGAAAGATAATGAAAGAAGAAGAGTGGGAATAGCACAGCATTTTTTTAAAGGGAATCAAATAACTGGATTTAATTATGGCACTATAAGTGGACCAGGCCAAATACTTAATAGAGGGCCAGAAGTTGATGAAATGTTAAGACCCCATTATGAAGAAGTAAAACAACTTCGGCCTAATGCTGCAGAAAGTTTGGAATTATGTATGCGGGAATTAGAAATACCGGGACCAGAATATACTGGAAAATCTGACGGAAGTATGTCTTTTAGACTTGCTAAGAGATAATTGTTTTCTAGTTGCTTTCTTAAAAGTGTTCAAGGTATAAACCTAGAGATTATAAACATTAAATATTATTTAATAAAATTTAATTCTTTTCTTGAGAATTACACGCACATTAGACTTCATTATAACGTACTAATCAATACTACAACCTATTAACCATTCCACTAACTTTCTTAACCTGAATATCCTTGCCTGAAAGAATAAAACTGGCCCTAACCTTATCTAGTTCTTGCCTATTTATAGCAAGGATAATGCCTAATTTTGTTTCTTTAATAACTTGAGGACAAGCTCTTGCATAGCCCAAAACTCCCACAAACCTCAAGATAGCTTCTTCTATATTTTCGTTTATAGCGTCCTTTCCCGATAAAAGAAGATATCTTTTATGCTCCCGATGACTTGGTTTTAGTGCTTTCATTTTTGTTTTGGAACAAAACGAACAATCTGGAAATCAATAATTTCCAGAGTATCAAAAAGTCTGTAAGGCCAAACCGAAGGTTTAGTTACTTTTTGATTTAGTTTTGTTTTTGATAATCATGTGCTATTTATCCCACCCTTTTCTTTTTCTAATAATTCTCCTTACATACCATACCAAACAAGCTATTCCACCAAGAACTAAAACTCCTGCGCCGATAAAAATATACTTATATTTTTTGATATTATCAGTTAGTCCTTCACTAGCCCAACCATCACCGCTCTCTCCTGTTTCATTAGATTCACCTGTCTGATTGCCAGAACCACTAAGTGATATAGCATCCTGAGCACCGCCCATACTCTCATTTATTTTTTTTATGGTTAAGTTTACTCTATTATTTGCTATTGAATTAAGTTTTATAGATAACTGATAATAAGTAGAAGAGCTAATATTTATCTTTTTTTCTTTTCCGGGTATTAAAGTAAGACTTATTGGATCGCTGGTTATAGTAACATAAGCACGATCACTTGAGAGACTATCCAAGGTTATTCTATGAATATCAGTTTGATTCAAAAGTGTAAACTTTATTTTCTCGCCTTTTTTCAATTGTTGCGTATATCCTAAAGAAAACTCAGAACTAGTTGGGCTATATTCTGTTGCAGTAGTTGTATCTGCACCGCCCCCGCCACCACCACCGCCTCCGCCGCCATCATCGTCATCGTCTACAGCTTGAATTTCTATTGTAAAATTTGAGTGTTCATGAAGATTTCCAGCATCATCATAACATCTTATAGTCCAATCATAACTACCACTTGCAGAAAAAGTATAAGTCCTAGTCTCAGTGCTGTTCCTAGCGATACCTGTATCGGTAGATTCAATAGCTCCATCAATAAGCAAACTACAATTATCAACTTCAAAATTATCTGTAACATTATACTTAAAGCTTACAGAATGATCTTCCTCGTAAGTGTCATTACCATCATCAGGAGAAATCAACTCTACTACTGGCGCGGTCGTATCAAAATAAAATGTTCGCGAAACCGTTGAGTTAATATTTCCATATGTATCATTGCAGCTAAAAGTTAGATTATGTGCTATTTGCGACATAGAAGAATTTGTTGCATTGAAAGTTCTATTGTCTGCTGAGCTCATGCTCTTATTTGCACCACCGTCGATAGAATACAAGCATGTACCATTTTTATTTAAGGTTACATTAAATATTACACTTCTGTGATAAGAATTATTAGCAGGAGAATTAATTGTTATTATTGGCGAGTTTGCATCAATAGTAAAGTTTCTTGTTTCAGTGATATTGCAGTTGTTTAAAGTATCACAAGCAGTTGCATTAAAATAATATATGCCATCACCAAGACTTGAGAAGTTTGTGTAAAGTGGGCTTGTTGTTGAGTTTGTTGAATTAATTTGAGAGTTTGTTGAATTAAAAATTCTTAGTGTTATGTTTTTCAAGTTTGTATCGTTTGCCGTAATATTTATCAGAATAAAGTTCCTTGTTAAATTTATTAGTCCAGACGTTTCAGTTGGAGAAGTGAAGTTTATTGTCGGATAAATTAGGTCTACAGTAATATTATAAACACTAGCATTTGCGCAATTATTCAATAAATCACATGATTGAATAGTTAAATTATAAATTCCGTCAGTAGGATTCCATGATTGTGACCAGATCACACCGGGATTAGAATAATCTACCGCAGATTTATTCAAGATTCCATTTTGATAAAAAGAAGTAAAGTTTACACCAATAATGTTATCACTTACATTTCCAGTAAGATTATATGGAAGACTAGTTGCGCTAAGCATTGTATTGTTAGCTATACTCGTTATTGTTATAACGGGCGGTGTCGTATCAAGTACAACCATTCTTATCGCAGTACTATTTCTATTCCCTGCAAGGTCATAAGTTGTAGCATTAAAATAATATGTTCCATCAGAAAGGTTCGTCTCCTCGCTTGTATTAGAAAGTAAAATTGTCTCATTTCCTTCGATAGTCATCATAATTCCAGTAGAGTTATATATGTAAAGGATAGTTTTATTAAAATTAGTTTCGTTTACAGTAATATTAACATAAATCCAGTTTTGACTATGATTTCCAGAAGCAGTTGTATCGCTTTCAAAATCGATTGTTGGATAAACTGTATCGACAGTATAATTCCAAATTTCTCCTGCGCCAGTATTTCCAGAAGGATCTGTGCAATTAACAGTCCAAATTACACTTCCATCACTACTTGTTAAATTTCCGGCTTCTTGCGCACTTCCATCAGCCGAAACATCTGTCCAACTTGCCGAATTACCTGGTGCAGAAAAATTATTCCAATACATTGTGCAATTAACAGTGTCAGAATCATCTGTTACATTAAACGAGTGTGAAGTATTTTCAAAGTTTCTAAAGGTATTATTTTGTGGGCTTATTAAATGAACAACAGGCGCGGTTGCGTCTGTTAAGCAAGTATAAATCCTAACATCATCAATAAACCAGCCATAATCATTAACTAACTCATCTGTGCCCAATCTAAATCTAAAACGTACATTTTGTCCTGCTAAAGAAGTAAGATTAAGTCTAGAAGAGGTATAACCATAAGATGTCCCGCAAAATGCAGATCTATTTGCTAACGGATTCCCAGAGTCATTGTAAATTCTTCCAGTATAATTATTATTAATTATTAAACTTCCTCCGTCAATCCAAGTAGTCCCGCCATTAATACTGTATTCTATAACTCCGCCATCATAATAGGTAGTATCCTCGCTTTCAAACTCATATGAATGTTTGAAATGCATATAAGGTTCTGTTCCTACTTGTAATGATACGTTTAAGTTCATTTTAATGTAGCTGTCCGATGAACCAACTGCATCATACCCCCAAATGTTATATTGCCCGCTTGTTGCGTATGGACCAGTTAAGACAGCATTGGGATCTTGAGGATAATACCAGGCATTTGCTCCCTCATTTGTACCATTCACCCAATTACCTGATGAGATGTTCTCCAAATCATCAAAGAAAAGATTATTAATTGTACCACTATCACAAACAGGTGCTTCGGTCATAGTACAAACGACAGCCTTATTCATTTGAGTAGCATTAATTGCTTTTTCAACAGTTAATCTTTCAGAAGAATTAAAATCAAGATTTATTGCGGCCTGTGTTAGGGCATCATACAAATCACCATAATCACTTCCTGAAGTCAATAAATTAGTATTGGCCTCGTAAAAAAGTTGTGCAGTTTTATTTATGCCTATTCCAGAAATAGTATATCCACTAAAAGTATCTCCGTCTGTAATTAAGTATGCAGCTTTATTTGCTACACCACCATTTGTATGCACACCACCATTATCCTGATCCCATGTATCACAAACATAGTTGGTGCTGTTCATAGCATCTGGGTCGCCATATAGTGTAGGATTACTCGCACTTCTAATTGCTCCGATAGATAAATCTTCGCCCATCAACCATCTAACTTCATCACTATCATCTCCCGCATTGTTTGTGAGATCAACGAACTCACCCATAATATCTGAGAATGCTTCATTGATTGCTCCCGATTGCATATAGTAAAAAAGATTAGATTCATGTTCTGTAACTCCATGACTCATCTCATGTGCAACTACATCGTCTGCTGAAGAATATCCATTTCCGTAAGTCATTTGTTCTCCATTCCAAAAAGCATTTGCATAAGGACATGCGCAAGTAGGACATGTACCAAGAGTATAACAAAATCTTACCGTAGAAGTAAGATTCATACCCAAATCATCAATACTATCTCTATCAAAGTAATTATAATAAAAATCATATGTATCTCCTGAATAATTATAAGCATAATTTGCATCACTAATTTCAGAAGCAGCTCCGCCTTCAACTCTTACAAGTGTTGAACCTGGAAGAGCATCATCACGGACATTATTTTTGTCATAAACTTTGCGATATTTAGCAGTATAAATCTGAGTAAAATGCAAAACTATCTTCCCATTATTAGCATCAACTAAAATAAGTTCATTAACAGGGCTGAACAAATCATCATTGTAAACATCCATTCTCCAAACCAAAACTGGATTTTTAACAAATGCGCTATTTTCTCCGAAAACACGGGGGTCATAAATCCATAATTCTGGTGTTGTTGTTTGTAACGATGACGCATCAGCATGATAATATTTAGCAATCGCATTTAATGCCCTTTCCGATGCATCTTCCCCATTAAGATTATATTCTGTATCGACGTTCAAATCAGGCATTATTTTTGAGCCTACTGAAAGAATGTTTTTGTTAGAATTCATTTGAACAATTATTTCTCCACCGAATACAGGGACACCGTTATATTCCTGTTGCATTCTCACAACAGCCCTTCCGTCAACAAGATTTTTCGAATAAGTTAAAGATAATTCCTCATTTTCATCTTTAATACCTAAATAATTGCCATAATCTAAAAGAAACTGTCGTGCAGCATCTTCAGATGTTACAGAATCTGCATCAAATGATGATGGATGAACTATCGCATTAGATAAATCACTACCAATAAATTTGACTTTTCCAGTAATCTGGCTTGTTGAAACACGAAATTTGCTTTTTTTGGTGTCTCCATTTAGTCGTTTAGTAAGCTCTGTTTTTTGTTTATCATAGGAGATTTTATTTGAGATATCTTCAGAAGGTACTTTTTCTTCGATTATGTTTTCTTCACCAAGGATAACTTCACTTGAGATATTATCAACAACAAGAGTGCTATTAGCAATTGTCTCATTATCAACAATCTCGTTAGTTATGTTCAAAACAGAAGAATCATTTTCTGAAACTATGAACTGAGTTAATAAAAGTGCCAAACATATTCCTACGAATACTAAAATAATTTTTTTCATTTTTATTTTTTGCTTATTTTTTCTACGCATATTCCAGAAGCGTCAGGGTATGTTTTTCCTTGCATATCACAGGTATATCCTTCTGGACAAATTATTCCCGCAATACCTCCGCACATTTTATTTTCGTTATTATCCGTCGCATTATTAATCTCACTAGCTTTTTCCTTATTCAAGTGTCGTATCTGAAAAACAATAAAAAGAAGAATAACTATGAGAAAAAGAATAATATAAAAGAGAACCTTATTATGCTCGATTTTCCACTCTTTAAAGTCCTTGCTCCTCTTTATTCGCATAGATTAGGGTAGTATAATCTATTTTTAAACTCTTCGAATATATTTTTGAACGAGTATCATTAATAAAATATAACAGAGCAAGATGGGTAAGTAAATGCAAATGTAAATTTATAGAAGCTAAGACTTTACTACATTGCCTAATCCCCCATTGGCTATCAATTAATATTAATCTCTCAACATCACAAAAACATATATAAACCTTTTTTCATATTAGGAAGTAGAAAAAGAGGAAGAATAATAATACGGAAATATACACAATAGGCGGATTTAACGAAGTAGGCAAGAATATGACTGTCGTTGACCTCGGAGAAGATGCATTTATCTTTGATTGTGGGCTT
>Ga0247842_10007527_pt1 | contig 11735 bp, 8 predicted proteins | sample LaCruzMarch2015__3_FD_192411 | JGI IMG/M metagenome (GOLD analysis project Ga0247842, IMG submission 192411) | Freshwater microbial communities from meromictic Lake La Cruz, Castile-La Mancha, Spain - LaCruzMarch2015_19m | ecosystem: Environmental > Aquatic > Freshwater > Lake | place: Spain...
GGAGATCGAACGGGCCGACGAGGCTTGTCTGGTTCCCCTCTATGGGCGCATCGAACACGGGACCGACCGGCAGGGTTTGTATAATCCCATGTGGCTGGACTGGCAGGTGATCGTCGGGGTGCCCTACGATATGCCTATCGTCGGCTACGGTGGGACGACGGTCAATTATCTGCGCCTCTATGCCGCCCGGGCCTCCTCAGAATTCAGCACGGAGATCTTCAATGAAGGGGATTACTTCCGGGCGGTGGAGGAAAAGATTGCCGCCGAGACGGTCTCCAAGGTCCTCTACCCCGCCGATACCTTTGCCGCTGGCCGGGAGTTGCGCCTCATTCAGGAATATTTTCTTGTCGCCTGCGCGGTTAGGGACATCGTCCGCCGCTATCTTCACGACCACGCGACCTTTGACGCCTTTCCCGCAAAGACGGCCATTCAGATGAACGACACCCATCCCGCCCTGACCGTTGCCGAGCTGATGCGCCTGTTCGTGGATGAGTATGAACTCCCCTGGGAGCGGGCCTGGGAGATCACCGTTGGGACCCTTGGCTATACAAACCACACCCTCCTTTCCGAAGCCCTGGAAAGATGGCCCGTAACACTCTTGGAAAAGGTGTTACCCCGGCATCTTCAGATCATCTATGAAATAAACCGCCGTCTCCTAGCAGATGTGCAGAGCCGGTGGCCCGGTGATCTGGACCGGATGCGGAGGATATCTCTCATCGAGGAAGGACCGGAAAAGAAGGTGCGAATGGCCCATTTGGCCATTACCGGTTCCCATGCCGTCAATGGCGTCTCCGCACTCCATTCGGAACTGATCAAAAAAGTCCTGGTTCCCGATTTTTATGAACTCTGGCCGGGACGATTCAGCAACAAGACCAACGGCATCACCCCGCGGCGCTGGCTCCTTAAAGCCAACCCCCTCCTGGCCGGGCTCATTACCCGGACGATCGGGGCGGAATGGATTACCAATCTCGATTGCCTCCGTAGCCTTGAACCCTATGCGATCGATCAGGCGTTTCAACGGGAGTTCATGGAGGTCAAAAAGAATAACAAAGAATCATTGCGAGCGGTTGTCTCCTCAGCGACGGGTATTGCCATTGATGCGGACAGCCTGTTCGATATCCAGGCGAAGCGAATCCACGAATATAAGCGGCAACTCCTGAAAGTCCTCTACATCATTCATGAATATCTCTGCGTGACCGAGGACGGATTGACGCCGTCGACCCCTCGCACCCATATCTTTGCCGGCAAGGCGGCCCCCGGTTACTGGCAGGCCAAACAGATCATCAAACTTATCAACAGCCTGGCAGAAGTGATCAACAACGACCAGCGGGTGGGGGATATGATGAAGGTCGTGTTCATCCCCGATTATCGCGTCTCCCTGGCAGAGAAAATAATCCCGGCGGCGGATTTGAGCGAACAGATCTCCACGGCCGGGACCGAGGCTTCGGGAACGGGAAACATGAAATTCTCCCTCAACGGCGCCCTTACTATCGGGACCCTGGATGGGGCTAATATTGAGATCATGGAGGAAGTTGGGGAAGAAAACATCCATATCTTCGGCCTGAAAATCGCCGAAGTGGAAAAGTTCAAACAATCAGGGGCATACAACCCCTGGGATTGGTATCATCACCATGATGTCATCCGGCGGGTGATGGATACCTTCCGGGACGACCGGTTCTGTCCCCGGACGCCGGGATTGTTTCATTGGGTCTTCGACCGGATACTCAACGAAGGGGATGTCTATTTTCATCTTCCCGATTTTCTTCATTATATCGAGGTCCAGGCACAGGTGGACCGGGATTATCAGGATCAATCGCTCTGGTCCCGGAAAGCCATCCTGAACGTCGCCCGGATGGGAAAGTTTTCCAGTGACCGGACGATCAAGGAATACGGCCGGGACATCTGGGGGGTCATGTAAATCATGGCCGCGCGGATTCTCGTTATCGATGACAGCGACGACAGCCGGGAACTGATTGGCAACTTTCTTGCCGGCAGACAGCTCCAGAACAACATTACCCTGTTCGAATAGAATATCGAGGAGGAAATCCATGAGGATCGAGGAATCAAGGATCGGAGAGGTATTGGTGGTTAAGCCGATGGACAGAAGGATTGACGCTTCTTCTGCCGCCGCTTTCAAGGCGCTGCTGAATGATCGAATTCAAGGGGGGCAGCAGCGGATTGTCCTCAACCTGTCCGAGGTGGATTTTATCGACAGCACCGGTTTGGGGGCGATTGTCTCCTCCCTGAAAAGTATGGGTGAGTTCGGTGATCTCGTGATTTCCAATCCTCGGGAAACGGTGATGAGCCTGTTTCGACTGACGAGAATGAATCGGGTCTTTCAGATTCTGCCCTCCGAGGAGGAGGCCTTGGCGAGCCTGTCAAAATCGTGAATGAAGATGGAAACCTTTTCCGATCAGGTCGCCCGCATAACCATGAGCATTGACAGCCGTCTCGATCAGGTCTTTAAGGGAATATACACAAAGAACGTCCTGGTGACCGGTTAAATCGGACCATGAGGTGATTCGACCTCACAACATTTCCTCAGGCACAAACCAAGAGAGGATCTCCACGCCGATTCTTTCCCAGATATCAGTCATGGGCTCGGTATCATAACGGACCATCCGGCCGTTTTCTTCTGTAACCCAGACAAGCCTCATATTTTCTATGGGAGCACCTTCACGTTGCGGCGAGTCTGTCTCAAAAGCCACCCGATATGACCTGTCCGGGGACGTACGGTCCTCGAATATTCTGGCCGCCTGTGCTGCGATCTCCGGGCTCTGCACACCGATCCCACACTCCGTATTCAGCGAGTGGGATCGGAAATCGAAATTGAATGATCCCACGAAGATGAGTTCACGGTCTAAAATGTAAGTTTTCGCATGGAGGGCTCCCTTTGAAGAGCCAATGAATTTTCTTGGGTGTTCTTTGGGATTATCCCCAGCGGTTGGTTTCATTTCGTAAAGCTCGACACCAAGGCGGAGCAATTCTTTGCGGTAATTCGCATATCCCCCGTGGGCGGCCTTCACATCATTTGAGGCGAAGGAATTGGTAAGAATCTTTATCTTGACTCCCCGCTCCCGCTGTTCCTTAATTTTTTGTAAACCGTCCATGCCTGGTACTAAATAGGGCGAAATCATCAGCACCTCGGATTTGGCTCCCCGGGCATAAGCCTGTAGCCGAGGCGCTATATAAGCCGAAGGATCCTGTTCTGGCGACGATTTAACCTTAATTGGCCTATCCGAGAGAAATACGCCTTCTGCCCAAACAACCGGGACATTGCCGGCGATGAGACGCGACAGAAGGTCACTCTCTTTTACACCTTTTGCATATTCTGAATCTTTGAGACTCTCTTTATTGGCTTGAAGAATGCGCTGGCCCTCTTTAAGATCATCAATGCCCGGCTTGCTCGATGCAAGCGCCTCGATGGGAACGGCAGCCTCACTATTCCAGTATTCGTCAAATGCTGTTGATACTTGCCGTGTTATTAGCCCTGTCATCAAAATATCCAGATCCGAAAAGTTAACATTTGAGCTGGCATCGAAATACTCATTCCCGAGGTTGCGGCCTCCGACAATGGCTACGGTGTTGTCGGCAACGAAAACCTTGTTGTGCATGCGCCTCTGCAGGCTCTTATCCCCAAAGGCAGACTGAAATAGCCGTGAGAGAACAGAAGAACGATCACCGCCGAAAGGATTGAATACCCGCACCTTTATATTAGGATGGGCGCTGAACATGGATAGAGAAAAATCCTTGCCAGCAATGTTCCAGTCGTCAAAGAGGAGGCGGACTCTTACCCCGCGGTTTGCCGCAGCGAGTATTCGCTCCATAAGCAACATGCCCGTCTCATCATCATGAAACATATAGTATTGCAGATCAAGGGTACGATCCGCAGCCTCTATCAGAAAGTAGCGAGACAGGAAGGCATCCATCCCTGAAGGCATCAGGAAGAAAGCGGATTGTCCTGCATGGCGTTCCGCCTGAGAATTAAGCCCATTCCATAAACGGGTCTGATTTGAGGGAGGGATGGCTGACGAGGGAGTTTTGGGGTAGTTAAGCGGTATAGAGGCGCAAGCGCCCGTATACAAGCACATCAGAAAAAGCAAACCCCCGAGATAAAGATTTAAACTATTTCGCCGTTTCATGTCGACCCCACGGTTATAAAATCTGTTTCCCTCACTTCCTGAAGAGTTTTTCCAGTGTTCCATCGATCAGGCGATAATTTCTGGTTATTACCATGCCGTTCTTGATCAGGATCATGGCAGGAACGCCCACAATCCCGTAGGACGAAGCAACATCTCCTTTTTCGTCCAACAGGATCCGATAGGGTAATTGATATTTGGCGGCGAAGCGGGCGACCTTGTCCCGGGATTCCTGGATGTCGATGTTGACCATCTCCAATCCCCGGTGGTTATAAGTTTGGTAGATTTGCTTGAAATGAGGGATCTCCGTCCGGCAGGTGGGACACCAGGTAGTGCTGAAAATCAGCAGGGTGGTTTTTTTCCCGTAGTCATTCATACTGAAGATGCGGCCGTTGATATCCCGGATGCTGAATCGTGGCGCCTGCTCCTGGGCGAAACACCCCCCGGAGGCGGCAAGAAGAAATGCTACGAGGATCGCTGTGACCCAATAAACGTGCAATTTGCAGTTTGCCATATAAACTCCTCAAATTATTGTTATCCCCAGAGTATCCCCGCCTGAATCAGTAGATATTCTCCCACCCCGATCATGATCCAGCCGGAAATATGGCTCACCCGGGTCATCCACATCCCGGACCGGGGAAGATTCGCCAGCAGCCCTGCCGACGTGCCTAGGATTATCAGCAGGGTCCCCATGCCGAAGGCAAAGACAAACAGGAGGCTCATCGCATAGGGGATGCTCTGCCTGGTAGCGGCGAAGCTTAGGAGGACCGCCAGCACCGGGGCCGTACAGGGACCCATGACCAGACCCGACGCCGCGCCGACAAAAAATGCCCCGATGGCCCCCTTCGTTTTTTTCCGGGGCTGGAGACGGGCAATGAAATCGGGCGTCCGGATGGGCAGGTTAAAGACTTCCAGCATGGAAAACCCCATGATCATGCACACATTAGCCATAAAAAAATACACCCAGGGGTTGCTCTGCATCTGGCCGAAAAGTTTCCCCGTCAGGGCTGCCGCGGCGCCGATGGCTGTATAGGTCAGGGCCATTCCCAAGACGTAAATTATGGAAAGAACAAATCCTTTCGTCTTTGAGCCGCTACTGTGGGTGCCGATGAAGGCCACGGTAATGGGGGCAACCGGATAGGTGCAGGGGGTGAAGCTCACCAGCACCCCGCCCAGATACACGGCAATATACGCCAATATGACGGAGCTTTGCATGTATGAGGAGGCATTCTCAACAAAATTTTCAATCATGGCCAAAATCTGCAGAAACCCGCTACGGAAGTGAGATCTTTGAAAAATTCCATTTCAGTCTCCCTATCGTCATGCCGGCGAAGGCCGGTATCCAGGAATATCCAATGGTTATAAAAGCACTGGACCCCGGCTTTCGCCGGGGTGACGGTAAATGCGACTTCCTGCGAGTTTGTCAATTAAGAGTCATATTTTATTTATTTGACATCATAGGGTTTCCCCCGTGACATGTCAATAATCAAAACAACATAAGTAAAGTGGTCAATGCTTCGCCATGAGATGGAGAATGGACTTTTCCAGTCCGTCCAGGGTCAGTTCGAACATGGGGAAGACCTGGCGGACGATGCCGATCGTCCAGGTCATTTCCCACTCGTCCTGGGGGACGGGATTGAGCCAGACGGCGTGCCGGAAGGTCCGGGCGAGGAATTTCATCCGGTCGATGCTGGCCCCGGTGGGTTGCTGATCGACATAAATGGCCCCGTTCATATGCATGAGTTCATAGGGGGCCATGCTGGCGTCGCCGACCATGATCAGCCTCGTTTCCGGATCTTTTCTGAGGAACTCTTCCAGAAGTTCGGGTTTGTGATACCGCTGGGGGTCCGCCCAGACGCGGCTGTAGATCGTGTTGTGGAAAAAATAGATCTTGAGATCCTTGAACTGGGACCGGGCGTAATGGAACAGGGTCTGGACGATTTCCACATAGGGTTCCATGGACCAGCCGCCGTTGTCGATGAGGAGGACAATCTTCATGCGATCCTTCAGTCGGCGATCGAAGACGATCTCGATTTCCCCGGCGTTGCGCATGGTCTGATAGATGGTCTTATCGACATTGACGATGTCCTTGGGCCCCGTGGGCGTCATCCGCCGGAGCCTCTTTAAAGCTTCCCCCATCTGAAACTCTGTAAGCGGGCCCTCCTGGGAATAATCCCGGTAACGCCGCTCCAGGGCTACCTTGATGGCCGATTTATTCCGGGATTGTCCGCCCACGCGCATCCCCCCGGGATGATGGCCCGAATGGCCGACGGGTGAAGTTCCCCGCGTGCCGATCCATCTGTTCCCCCCGTGGTGGGCCTCTGTCTGCTCCTTCAGGCGGTCGAGAAAATACTGGATCAACTCCTCCGGCGTCATTTTCTGCAACTCCGCCTCGTCCAACCCCAAGGCCCTGGCTATATCCCCCGGATTTTTCAACCATTCGTCGAGCATGGCCCGGGCGATTTCCGTCAATTCGACGGCCGTCGGGTCATGAAGCTCCACCCCCTTGAAATGATGGGCAAAGATCTGATCGTAGCTGTCAAAATATCTTTCACTTTTGACCAGGATGGCCCGTGCCGCCGTATAAAAGTCTTCCATGGACTGGACCAGACCCAGGCTGAGGGCCTTATGGAGCCTCAGAAACGAGGTGGGGGTGACCGGAATTCCCCGGTCCCGGAGGGTATAGAAAAAATCGATGAACATTAAAACGCGCTCCTGCCTAGCTGCTGCGCCGCCTGGATGAGATCGGCGCTTTTCTTGAAGAGGATGCCGAGGTAGGGAATCTTGCCCTGTTGCAGGACCTTGGGCCGAAAATCGGGGTCGTTCTTCAAGGCCCGGAGCCAATTGATCAACTCCCGGGTCGCCGGTTTCTTCTCGATCCCCCGCAGTTCCCGGAGACGGTAGAAAGCGGTGACGGAGGCCCCGACGAGTTCCTCATCGATGTTGGGAAAATGAACGTTGATGATCAGACGCATCATTTCCTGGTCGGGGAAGGCGATGTGGTGGAAGTTGCAGCGTCCCAGGAAGGGATCGGAGAGGTCCTTTTTCGCGTTCGAGGTGATGATGATCACCGGGCGGTGTTTGGCCGTAACGGTCTTGTCGATTTCGATGATGTCGAATTGCATTTGATCGAGGACGTCCAGCATGTCGTCCTGAAAGTCCGTGTCGGCCTTGTCGATCTCGTCGATCAAAAGGACGGTCCGGATATCGGAGACAAAGGCCTGGCCGATCTTTCCCATGCGGATGTAGGCCTCGATGTCGCTGACATTCCGCTTGGAATCGCCGAAACGGCTATCATTGAGACGGGTCAGGGTGTCGTACTGATAGAGGGCCTCCACGAGTTTCATGCTCGATTTCACATTCAAGGTGATGAGGGGCATATTCATGCTTTCCGTAATGGCATGGGCCAGCATGGTCTTCCCCGTGCCCGGTTCACCTTTCAGGAGGAGAGGCATTTCCAGGGCCATGGAAACATTTACGATTTTTGCCAGTTCATCATCGAGGACATAGCGGGAGGCCCCGCGAAACGACGCAGGTTTTGTTGCTTTGGTCATAAAAAAGTTACTCCTTTAATATTTGTGGCCGGATGGGCGCCGTCAATCCCAGATCGATCATCCGGGCCGGCAGTTCCGGTTTGATATTCAATGTGCGCCTCTGAAACGGACTGCACAAAAGTTTGAGAATGTCCGAAATCTTCATGTGCCGCCCCAGGGAGCGGAGGAGTTTCCAGGTCTGGACGGGACGGCGCAGGATGCGCTGGGCAAACAACAGTGCATAACCACGCTGCCTGGCGCGGTTTACCACCTCGCTGGGCAGGACAGTTGGGTCAATATCGGAACACTTGAACCATTTGGTCCAGTCCCGTTTGTCATCGATGATGCCCCGCTCAATATACTCGCGCCATAGTGGGGTGCCGCGGTACACGCACAGCCGGTTAAAACCGAACGTGTCCAGCTTCAATCGGGCGGCAAAGCGAAAGCTCTCCATGATATCCTCCTCGGTTTCACCGGGGGAGCCGACCAAAAAAAAGCCGTGAGTCCGCTCGATTCCATGGCGCTTGGCTTCGCTGACGGCCTGTTCGATTTGCGGCAGGGTCTGCCTCTTATTGAGCCGATCGAGAGTCTTTTGCGTCCCCGCCTCCACCCCGAACGCCAGAAAGTTGCAGTTTGCCTGGCGCATGATCGGCAGTTGATCGACGGCGACGGCGTCCACCCGGCCTTCACAGCCCCACTTGAACTTCAGTTGCCGTTCAATTATGCCCTGGCAAATGTCGTTAATGCGGCTCCGTTTCATCAAAAAGTGGTCATCCGTAAGATAGATGGAACGGTAGCCCAAGTCGTTGAGTTGCTGCATTTCTCCCAAAACGTGTCCGGACGAGCGATGCCGCAACCTGCCGCGGGTCAGCGCGGGAATATCGCAAAAAATACAGGTGTAGGGACAACCTCGAGAGGTCTGCATTGTGCAGAACTTGTCGAGCGAAAGGACTGCAGGCAAATCGAGGGGCAACGATTCAATAAAGTCGATCGGCAACGTGGTCCGATCCGGATAGGGGAACTGATCCAAATCTTGAATGATGGGGCGCAGGACGTTCCGGACGATTTCCGGGCCGTTGCGCCAGACGAGACCTGCGACGGTGCCGGGCTTATCGACATGATCCAGGTAGTCCGGCAGCAGCTCTTCGCCTTCGCCCACGCCCACACAGTCGATGTGGGGACAATCCTGCAGAATGAGGTCCGAATTCATCGTGGCGAAGACCCCTCCGACAATGATTGGCACATGCGGTTTCTCGGACTTGAGCGACCGGGCCATACTTTTGGCTGCCGGATAGGTGGTCGTGGATAGAAAAGAAATGGTCACGACATCCGGCGGGTTTTCCCGGCATGCCCTGGCGATGTCCGGTTCTTTCATCTGCGGGTGGCAGGTATCGAACATCCGGACCTGGTGGCCATGCTCTCGGAGAATGGGGGCGAGCGTCTCAATCCCCAAAGGAGGAAACCCCATCACCTTGACCCTGAGGTCTCCCGGTTTCGATCCCCCCATCTCCTCCGGCAGGGGCCGGTAGAAGTTCTCGTCGTTTATATAAATCAGAAATACATTCATAAGGCGGCCTCTCTCAACGGGAAATGGGCCGTCAAGCATTTGCACATTTAGTTGTTATAATTTAGTTGGATATCCTCTGACCTAATAGACAAAGAAGTTTATGGAAGCCACTTCCCTCCCATTGGGAATTTTAATAAAAAATATTTTTCTCCATACCATAATTGGTGAGGGAATAACATCATTTCTTCCGGTTCGTAATGGGAGACAAGGGAAATTTGTGAAGATATTAGCGGGCGTTCATTATTGATTATTCCGGCAAGTTGCGCCAATACCATCCTCCATAAATTTCATAAAATCTTGACATCAGGACGATTTTGCCGTAATTTCATGTATAGTTTCTTGAGGAGGTTTTTTATGGATGTTCTGGCGCTGAGCCGGCTGCAGTTTGCCCTGACGGCCATGTTTCACTTTCTCTTTGTCCCCCTGACTCTGGGGCTCTCAATCCTGGTGGCGTATATGGAAAGCCGCTATGTGGCAACGCAGAAGGAAATGTATCTGCGGATGACCAGATTCTGGGGTAAACTCTTTCTCATCAATTTTGCCCTCGGGATTGTGACGGGGCTGACCCTGGAGTTCCAGTTTGGGATGAACTGGGCAGAATATTCAAAATATGTCGGCGATATCTTCGGCGTTCCCCTGGCGATCGAGGCAACGGTGGCCTTCTTTCTCGAATCTACCTTTCTTGGCCTGTGGATCTTCGGCTGGAAAAAGGTGTCTCCCCGGGTGCACGCCCTGAGCATCTGGATTGTCGCCTTCGCAACGAACCTGTCGGCCCTCTGGATTCTTCTGGCCAACGGCTGGATGCAGCATCCCGTCGGGTATGTATTGCGAAACAACCGGGCCGAACTTGTCGATTTCATGGCCTTTATCACCAATGCATACGGCTGGCTGAAGTTCTTCCACACCATCCTGGCGGGGTATATCGTGGCGGCCTTTTTCGTCATGGGTATTTCGGCCTGGCATATCCTCCGGAAGAGCCATCCGGAGTTTTTCAAAAAATCCTTTCAGATGGCGGCGACTTTCGGGCTGGCCAGTTCCCTCCTCGTGGTCCTGGTCGGAGATTTTCACGGTGCGGAGGTCGCCAAGACCCAGCCGGCGAAGCTTGCCGCTATGGAGTCGCTCTGGGAGACCCAGCGGGGAGTGCCCTTTTACCTGCTCCTTATCCCCGATCCGAAGAATGAACGCAACGCCGTGGAGTTATTCGGCATCCCCAAGATGGTAAGCTTCCTGTCCTACAAGGATTTTAATGCCGAGGTGAAGGGTCTCAAGGACTTCCCCAAGGATCAGCGTCCTCCCGTTTTTGAAACCTTCGTGAGCTTCCGGCTCATGGTGGGCCTGGGCGGCCTTTTTATTCTATTGAGTTCCCTTGCCTGTTTCCTGTCCTGGAAGGATCAGCTGGAGAAATATCCCCTCTTTCTCAAGATCATGCTCTATACAATTCCCCTGCCCTATCTGGCCGGTGAATTAGGGTGGATAGTGGCGGAGGTGGGTCGGCAACCCTGGATCGTTTATGGAGTCCTGAAAACCGCGGAGGCCGCTTCCCGGAGCGTTTCCGTAACCCAGGTGACGGTTTCCCTTGTCGGTTTTACCCTCTTGTATAGCTTCCTGGGGCTTATCGACATGTATCTGCTGGCAAAATACGCAAAGAAAGGGCCGGAGGTGTAACATGCTGGATTATCAAACGATATGGTTTGTCCTCTGGGGCGTATTATGGGCCGTCTATTTTATGACTGACGGTTTCGACTTCGGAATCGGCATCCTCTATCCCTTTCTGAGCAGGGATGAACAGGAGAAACGGATGATGATCAACAGCATCGGTCCCGTCTGGGACGGCAACGAGGTTTGGCTCGTGACGGCCGGGGGCGCTACCTTTGCCGCCTTTCCCGTGGCTTATGCCCTGATCTTCAGTTATCTTTATTCGCCCCTGCTCATCATCCTCTTCGCCCTGATCTTCCGGGGGGTAGCCTTTGAGTTCCGGGCCAAAGGCGCGACCGATGCCTGGCGGCGGGGATGGGATCTGGCCATCTTCTTCGGGAGTCTGATCCCGGCATTGCTGTTCGGAGTGGCCTTCGGCAACATTTTTCAGGGGCTGCCCATGGACAACCTTGGGTATTATGGATCCCTGTTGGGGCTGCTCAACCCCTACGGTCTCTTGACCGGCTTACTGTTTGTTGTCATGTTTGTCTGCCACGGAGCCCTTTATCTGGCCATCAGGACGGGGGATGATCTGGGACGGCGGGCGGAACGTTTTGCCGTCAAGGCGTGGGTGGTCATGGTGCTGGTGGCGGTGATGTTTCTCGTGGACACGGCCTTCGCCACCAATCTGTATGTCAATTACCTGAAGAACGTTATCTGGTTAGCCATTCCTGTCCTGGCGGTTGCCTCGCTGATGGGGATCGGCGTTTTTGCCATGAAAAACCAGTATCAGCGGGCTTTTGTAGCTTCCTGTCTTACCATTGTCCTGGTGGTTATGACGGGAGTGATGGGTTTATATCC
>Ga0247842_10007533_pt1 | contig 11731 bp, 13 predicted proteins | sample LaCruzMarch2015__3_FD_192411 | JGI IMG/M metagenome (GOLD analysis project Ga0247842, IMG submission 192411) | Freshwater microbial communities from meromictic Lake La Cruz, Castile-La Mancha, Spain - LaCruzMarch2015_19m | ecosystem: Environmental > Aquatic > Freshwater > Lake | place: Spain...
TTTATGTGATATAAGCATCCAAAGGATATAAATGCTTCGCTGCATAACGTATATTTCGAGTGCAAAGCCAATTTTTGCAAACATTAAGTAAAATTGGTAATAGTTAAATACTTTCCCGACAGCCTCACCTTAGCATCTCCCTGGAAAAGAATCGCAGGCTAGATGGTGCATCTATCGATCGTATTGTACATTTCTAATTTTTTCCCGCAGCAGCCCCTGGGTATCTGCATGCATGCTGGCGAGCTTCTTGGTGATGGGGTGCTGCGGCCCGTACTCCTGCTCTGCCAGCCCCTTGATCCGCCAGATCTCGGAGAGAAGCTTGCCGATCTCCTTCGTTACGTACTTGCGATTTTGCTCAGTCATCAGTCTTGCAGCTCCGCCCGGTCCTTCAATGCCATCGCATTTTACCTTTTTCGTTCTGGTAATATATCTGAACCATCATCTTATCAATAAATATTAAATATAACGTATGCCCAATGTTTTGCAATACAATGATCATTTTATCATGGGTCAAAGCTTTGAGCGCACACCGGGAGGGGAAATTACCATCGCATCGAGCAGATTGAGGGGGACGCTGTGAACCAGGAGGCCATTCTGGCAGTGCTTCCCGATAGCAAAGATGATGCCAAATCGCTGAAGGAGATCGCCAAAGAGATGGGCCTGGAAATCACCGCCTATGTCGATTGGATTCGCGTAGAGGGGCGACTGTCCAGCTCTTTGAGGGCTTTAGCGAGATGGGGCCTGGTGACTCTGGAGCGCAGGCAGAGAGAAGAAGGCCACAGGTTTTGGTATAACGCCTACTGGAAGACCGAACTGGCAAATGATAGTGGCAGATGCTGTGCCGGCACTGGTGAATGAGCCCTATCCTTGACTCACGGATTTCGACATATTTTTGCCGAGTCTCTGGAGCGGGACTGAGATATCGTTCTTTTCCAGGAGCACCTCAAGAATACAGGGCCCATCGTATGATTTGGCCTCTGTCAGCGCCTCACCAAGCTCTCTTTCCGTCTTGATCAGGAATCCTAGACCAGTACCGAGAACCTCTGGAACTTTGCTGTATCTCCAATCAGCTACATCGTTGAAGGCACCGTCTAGCATCGGACGCTCTGTTCCATAACCCCTGTTATTCAGAACAATGACAATTGGATTCAAGCCATATCTTGCCGCAACGGCCAGCTCCATCCCCGTCATCTGGAATGAGCCATCTCCTGTTAGGACAACAGGCCTCAGATCCGGGCGAGCTAGTTGAGCGCCGATGCTGGCGGGAACGGCAAAACCGAGGGATGCATAATAAGCCGGGGAGATGAAGCTGCAATTATAGCTGACGTCGATAGAGCCAAAAAGGGCATCTCCCGGATCAGCGAGAAAGATGTTCTCCTCATCCAGGAAGCCGCTAAGCGCCTGAAATACCCTTGTTACGGTTATTTTCTTATCAGAGGAAAAGTCATCGGAAAATCGCCCAACCTTTTGTGAATAAGGTATATGACCAGGATTATGCCAGCTAAGATTGGCCTTGGCCAACCGATCCAACAGATCAAATCCTGATAGGGGATATTCATGCTCGCCTAGAGCAAACCTCTCATTTACGATGTATATCAGCTTTTCCGGGTCCAGATGAGACGTATAGATCCCGAGGTTCAGATCCGTTAAATAGACCCCTATCATGATTATGCAGTCGCTGCTCTCAACGTAATCCTTCACTTCTTCCAGTCCGAGAACTCCCGCATAGATTCCCATATAGAGAGATTCATTTTCCGGAATAGCTGACTTGCCTAGGAGAGAGCCGGCGATGGGAATGTTGGACCTCCAAGCAAGTGCCAGTACCTTCTCCGCCAGGTCGTACCTTTCCACTTCGAGACCTGCGATAATCACGGGCTTTTGGGAGGAGTTGATCATGCTCACTGCCATATCCAGCGCTTCCGACGGTGTGCCCGGGCACGGAACTTCGATGATATAGGGCTTCCTTGGTTCTGGATTTGCAGGAATGGCCAAGACCATATCGCGTGGTATCTCGATATAACCAGGCCTCTTGGTCTGAAGAACTGCATCAAGAACTCGATCTATCTCTGAATAAGCCCTTTTCGGATCGTTCAACTCGGCAGAAGCTGCAGTAATCCTTTCAAAGATCCTGAGCTGATCTTGGTACTGATGGGCCTTATGGTGAAGCATAGGATTTTTCAGGCGCTCTGCCTTGCCTGGTGCTCCGCTGATGACAAGGACCGGAACCTTCTCTGCATATGCCTGGGCTGTGGAGTTGACAAGTTTCAGGCCGCCCGCGCCATAGGTTACGCATACTGCCCCCAGTCCCTTAATCCGAGCATAGGCATCAGCAGCGAAGCCTGCGCCCTGCTCATCACATGTGTTGATGACCTGGATGGGACTCTTGGAGAGCTTATTGTAGAAACTCAGCACATAATCCCCAGGTATTCCAAAGATGTGTCTGACTCCCTCTTCATAGATTCGCTCTATCAGGTAATCTGAGACGCTGTATCCCGTCTTAATTGTCAATGCGATCATCTTCAGCCGATAATTTGAATATTTGAGATTTTTCTACAGTAGAGCGTTCAAAGATCTTATACTTTTAGGTCACAGGCATCCTTAATAAGTAAGAAATGGCGAGGAGGAAAATGGGTGCAGGGCAGGTTGCCATCATTGGCAGTAGATGCCAGACCGCGTGGTACCAAAAACAAGCCCTAGATACCTTCCATTGTACCGGAGGCTCCATTCAACCAAGTCGAGATGAGCTTAATTTCTGATACAGCCTCTCCCTGTACGCATTCGCCAGCTCCGAGACCCTGTCCGCAATGGTCACCTGCAGCCGGTAGTCCTCCTCCAGCTTCCCGATGCCCTCTTCCAGATAGGTGATCCAGATCTTTTCTTCGATCGTCCCGGCCTTGGTATACTGAGCCAGAATCTCGGAGTAGATCACTTCAAAATCCATCTTCGCTGACGCCAGAGAGACGCAATCCTCGATATCTCGCGGCCGGTTGGCGATCAGCTTGAGACTGAAGATGTCCTCCACTGCCGCATACCTCATCTCCGCCTTCCCCAGGAGACGGGTCGTCCTCCCACGTTGCCACATACCCTCGGAAAGCCCGAAGTCGTAGGAGATCCGGCCGGCGAAGATGTCCAGGGTGTGTCCGCCCTTGATGGCCACTCTGTCCAGGCCCAGGCGGGCATGTCTCTTCTCCGGCCCAAACACCTCGAAGCCCAGGCTCCTGGCCGCTTCAAGCAGCCTGGCCTTGCCTGCCGCATCCCTGCAGACTAGGTCGATGTCCTTGGTCACGTCTTTCAGCTCGTACTCAAGCATGGCCGCTCCGCCTATGACCAGAAACTGGACGGGCTCAGCAAGGCGCTCGCCGAGACCCTTCAGTATCTCCTCGACCTCTTCACGACTCGATATCATTGATTCCATAAATTTCTGCTCTTTAGATCCGCTTCAGTATCTCGTAGATTGCATCAATCAGATCAACATCATCTTTGTCCAGGCTTTCATTTAGTATTCTGTTAATTTCTTCAAGCTTCTCTGAAGTGCTCATTTTTCCTCCCTTTGCGAAATTGTAAGTTTAAAGGCGATTTCGTAAAGCTCCGCCTGCTCTTCTATCTCTTCCACAGTGGGGTAGCCCTTGATATGCTCTCCTCTCAGCACCGCCCGGATGCTCTTCATCATGGGATGCCGGGCATCTTTCAATTCATCTCTGTTCTTCAGGTAAAACAATATGCAAAATAGCCTCTGGCGGTAGTCTTCCGCAGAGTCGAGGGAGTGGATGAATATCTCCCCAATAAAAAGCTCCCTCTTGGGCAGGGTGTAGTAATAGTCCCGCAGGCCCAGCTTGATCCCGTACTCGCTGTAGGAGCTGAAGGAGGTAGGCGTGGCGTCCTGCTGCTTCAGGCTCTTGAAGAGCACGCTATTTTCATAGCTCCTGATGAGCAGTGCCTCCCTGGGGACGAGGCGCAGCACCTGGAATTCCCGGAGCGCAGTCACGAAATCCTTCAGCTCCTTCCAGATGATGTAGTTGAAGGAGTAGAGGTAGGCCTTGCCCTGCCTGGAGCGGCTGACGATTCCAAGGGGACGAAGGCCCTGCAGATAGTAGTAGACGGTATCGCTGGAGATGTCCGTCTCCTCAGCCAGCGCTTCCAGGCTCCTGGGGCTTTGGCCCAGCCGGGAGAGGAGCTCCACCCGCCGGCCAGAGAGGATCTCCGGCAGGGGAGAGGCGCGATGGGAGTAGTAGAGACGCTTGAAGGCCTCCGCTGGGGGCGTGCCGGCCAGCAGGATCTCGCCGCCCGCCCGCTCCACCAGGCCTTTATCCTTCAGGCGGGTTATAATCCGGGAGACCGACTCACTCTGGAGGCCCAGCTCCTCATAGAGATCATGGGGATGCACAGGCACCTCGGAGCGGGTGATTAGAACCAGTGCCCTGATCTCATTTTCGCTCAAACGCATTGTCTTAGTATAGAATCAACCAAGTATATAATATTGACTATTCATTAAGACATTAGCCTTTACCAAATACACCCATCGTCAAATGCATCCGTTGCAGAGCCGGGCGCGGGCGGCCAATAAGAGGACGGCAAGCCTTCTTTGGAGCCTTGAGCAGCCACCACAGTCAGGCGCTGCCATTAACCAGCCCAATCCGTTCATAATTTCTCGTGGTACTCAGACGCCAGGAGGGATATTTTGTCGCCTATGGGAATGGTCAAGTCGTTATCCTGCAGCCGGGCTATTCCCTCTTCGATGTAGTTGATCCAGACCTTCTCTTTCGCCTCGCCAGCCTTGCGGTACTGCGCCTCTATTTCCCGGTAGACGGTATCATAGTCCAGGACTGCAGAGAAAAGAGCGGCGCAGTCTTTGGCATCCCCCGGCCGGTTGGCGATCAGCTTCATGATGAAGATGTCCTCCAGGGAGGCATCCCTTATCACCAGGCTGCCGAAGGACCTGATTCGAGTAGCCCTCTGCCACATAGCCTCGGAGAGGTCGAAGTCGTAGGAGATCCGCTCGGCGAAGATGTCCAGATTGCGCCCGCCCTTCACTGCCAGCCTGTTGACGCCCAGCCGCTCATGCCTCTTCTCCGGGCCGACGATCTCAAAGCCCAGGGCCTTGGCGGCAGCAAGCAATCTCTCCTTGTCCTCCTCGTTCCTGCAGACGACATCGATATCCTTGGTGGCGTCCTTGAGCCCCAGCTCTAGCATCACGGCTCCGCCTATAAGCAGGGCCTCAACCTTCTGCTCCAGAACCTGGCCGAGCTGCTCGAACAGCTCGTTAATCTCCTCTTTCCGGGAGATCTTGTCAGAGCTTGATATCATAGAGATCCGTCCTGTCCTCGATGTCTTCCAGGGTTGGATAGTCTCTGATCTTCTCGCCCTGCAGCACTGCTTTCAGATCCTTCATCATGGGATGATCGATTCCCTCCAATTTATCTCTGTTCTTCAGATAGAATAGTACGCAAAAAAGCTTCTGCTGCAGCTCGCCTGCCGAGTCCAGGGAGTGGATGAATATCTCCTGGATGGACAGCTCCCTTTTGGGAAGTGTGTAGTAGTTATCCCGCAGGAAAAGCTCGATCCCGTAGTCCTCGTAGGCGGAAAAGGAGGTGAATGTGGCGTCCTGCGGCCTCAGGCTCTTGAAGAGCACGCTGTCCCTGTAGCTCTTGATGAGCAGGCCCTCACTGGGCACGAGACGCAGGGCCTGGTATTCCAGGATGGCAGCCACGAAGTCTTCGATCTCCGGCCAGAAGATTTTATTCAAGGAGTAGAGATAGGCCCGGTCCTTTTTGGTGCGCTTCACTGCGCCCAGGCGCAGGAGGCTTTTTAAATAGCGGTAGATCGTCTTTTTCGGGATGGCTGTCTCTTCCTCAAGCACCTGGACGCTCTTTTGTTCGCTCTTTATTCGGGAGAGCAGATCAATTCGTTTGTCTGCAAACAGTAGCGAGAAGGGAGAGGCCCGGTGGGCGAAGTAGAGCCTTTTGAAGGACTCTGCGGCAGGAGTCCTGGCCAGAGCGATCTCTCTATCTTTTCGCTCCAACAGGCCCTTATTTACAAGGCTGGTGACTATTCGAGAGAGGGTTTCTGGGCGAAGGTTCAGGGCCAGGGAGAGGTCCGCTGGATGCAGGGCTTGCTCTGCTCCGGCGATAAGCACCAGGGTCTCAATCTCACTCTCGCTAAGCCACATAATCTCATTATATGTCAATCATTTATATAAGCTTGACGTATTATGAGAAATTTGTGCGTGTTAACTCATGAAATTCTTATTTCGTAGCTTTGGCGGCAGAAGGCCGCACGCTATCTTTTGCTCTGAATATGGACAATTTATGGACAGGGAATTATTGTCCATATGTGGCCTACGTGATGGCCGGCATGCGCAAGGGCAGCCTGATCCGGGGTGTCACCAGACAGGACATTCCCGAGTACCCGGAGGTTGCCCTGCGAGAGGCCATAGTCAATGCTGTAGCCCACCGGGACTATAGCCATTTCGTGCGCGGAAGCCACATCCAGGTGCGGATGTTTGCCGACCGTCTGGAGGTCCAGAATCCAGGAGGGCTCTATTGGCGGTGTCACCGTTGACGAGCTGAAGGAAGGCCAGTCCACCAGGAACCTGCTGCTGGTGCAGCTCATGGAAGATGTCCATTTGGTGGAGAACAGAGGCAGCGGCATAGACGCCATGCTGGATGCTATGCAGAAAAGAGGGCTACCAGCGCCGGTTTTCGAGGACAGGAGGACGGCGTTTCTGGTGAGGTTCTATCAACAAACCACGACTGAGACACCTTCTGCAAACGAAGAACAAAGAATCTTAGCATACGTGAAGAAACACGGCTTCATAAAAAGGGCCGATGCTCAGGAGATGCTGGACGTAAACGAGGCCAGGGCAAGGTATCTGCTGGCAGAAGATGCAGAAGGCGGGACAACTGCGAAAAGAGGGGCGCTATAAGGACGCTCGCTACTTGTTGCCGGGATACCAATAATTTACCAATAATCTATATTATTGGTAATTCTTGGAACAAGGTCCAAATATACAGGGAAAAATGCTCGCAGGAGACGAGGCCAGGAGGCTTGGCGCTGCTCTGGCTGCCGTCGCCGAGCTGGAGGGCCGGGGGTGTGCTGGCGAACATCCGGGCCCGGCTGCGGGAGCGGCGACAGGCTGCGCGGGGCGAGGGCGGCGAAGGGCAGAGATCCGGGCGGGACTGGGGGAGGAGGACCAATTATTCTGCTATGGCTTTCAACAATGCGTCTTTAGCGTCCGAATAAAATTGAATATCGACCTTCGTTGCCATGTCATCAGAGAGATCGAAAAGCTGACGACGACACGATACAGGCATTAGCAAAGCTGTTGCACCCTTTTCAACAGCAATTTCAGCAATCCGAACAGGATTATGAATGGGCTCAATGGAGCCGCCCAAAGCTATTTCCCCCACAATAATTAAGCCGCCACGAACGCTCTTCTTTAGCAATGACGTACAGAGAGCGACCAAGCCTGCAACACTAAGTTTTGCCCCAGTTTTCGATAAATCAAAGGCCCTGAGCTGGACTGTAAATTCGTGATGTCGTGGATCTTTATCCCCCACCAGTTGTGCTGATCTGGCGTAGAGGTTCTGCTCTGCATAGCTCATGCTTTCCCGGAAAGCCGGAGGAACCGGCTTATTGAGAATTTTGACGCCTGAACCAGGACCTTCGTTGACCTCAATGCGGTACAATCCAGGATGCTCTTCCATGCCTCCAGGGCTTATGGTCCAGACCTGTCCAGGTTCCAGTGGATCGCTACCAATGCTATTTTCACTCTGCAATTCCGGTGTGGATACGAACTTCTCAACACCGTCCTCTCCAATGACATAGCTGAAATGAGTGTTTCTGAACTCCGCTGCGCCAATCCGCTTCTGTTGTTCTTTGACCCGACGCCTGGCCTCCATGGCAATGCGAACGGACCATTCAAGGTCTTCATCAGGGATTACTGATTCGGCTCCGGGGTAAAGGAGTTTCAATAGGCCACTGGCCGTTTTATTCACAGCATTGATGTCGCGGCCACTGAGAGCCCCCCCAAAGAATACTCTATTCTGAAGGGCAGACACTCTGCTTTGATAACGAAGCTGAGTCCAGCATTCAGAAAGGAAATCACTTACAAGGCCGAAATGATCGGTTAGATATTCCTTGCCGATCTTTGGGACATCCCAGCCAGGAAGAAAGGCATGAATGCGGTCCATGAAGGCAGTATCATCTCGCATCTCTTTGGGCATGGGACCAAAGAGGTGCCCTATACGCTGCTGGTGTTCGACGTCCACCTCAAAATTGCCAACTAGCACCAGGCTGCCATCAGCGCGGATGCTCTCCTTACCGCGGCTGAATTCGCCAGATTCCATGTAGCCTTTCATTATGTTGATGCCGTCTTTCTGATCAAATGAGATCCCTGATATTTCGTCAAAACAAACAACATCATATAAGCAAACCAAACCACGCTGGCCGGTTGAATTATTAACAAACATCTTCGCAACTGTAGCCTTGCCACCCGATATCAGGTGAGCATACGGAGATATTTGCTGGAAAAGGTGACTCTTTCCAGTGCCTCTGGGTCCTAGTTCTACAAGGTTGTAGTTCCGTTCGACAAGAGGAACCATGCGCAGCAAAAGTGCGTTCTTGGCTCGGTCGGAGAGTGATGCGGGTTCAATGCCGATGCTACGCAATAAAAACGACTTCCATTCTTCTGTGGAGAAGTCTTTTCTGGCTTTTACCAGAACATCCAAGATATCTCTTTTTGAGAGCTGGATTTCTCGAAGGCTATTGATTCCAAAAGGCCTTCCTTTGCTCTCCTGAGCAATGGCGGCATCATAGGTGAGGGATATCTCGGCATAAAATCCTCCGGTCAGCATCCTTTCGTGCTCTTTTACTAGTTCGGGAGTGATCCGGACGTCGCTAAGCTGAAGACTTGGCAGCGTCGCCACATAAGAGTCGGTCTTGGCATCTAGACGGGCAGTGATGAGGTCGATAATCTTCACCTCACCGTCCTCTCTTGCCCGAGCCTTGAAGAGCTCTTCTTCTCCGGCCCTTACTGAGCGGCTCTTGAGCTGACGCTGGACGATTCCGAGACCTTCCTGGATCTCGTCTTCGTTGATACTGGCACAATAGCGCCCCAGGAGGAACTCCACTACGTAGGTTGGCACTGGAAATTGGCGGCTAAAAGTGCGGACAAGATCCTTCCGTACCAGATATCCATCTAAAGAGGTGGCTGCCAGCCGATCGATCTGATCTAGTTCATTCATTCGCTACCCTCACCTATGATCGTATCTAATTGAGCCACAAGATTGCCTTTTGCGTCGAGGACAACTATGGTGGCATTGGCTCCTTCTAGATCTTCATTTTCGACGACCAAGGAGACCTCTTGGTTTTCAGGGAGTGGCTTTCCTCCCTTAACAAGACTGGATGACGAATTGCCAGGTTGCTCGCGAATATCGATTGATAAGTCAGGGAGTCCGCCATTCACAACAACCTTGCAGCGTAACCCCTTCCAATCTATTTTTATGTCTATCTTAGTGCCGGATGCAGAGGACGATGATGATGAGACAATTAGTTCAAGCGTGAGGCACTCTTGGAGGCTTAATCCGCCATGATCGTATTCCTTACCATTTCGATAGCAACTGACGCCATCTGCCAGGGCAAAGTGCTGATTGGGATTCCAATACCACGGAAATTGCCTCTCGTTCGTTGAGGCACCTGGTTTGATGGAAGCGCAGCGGCCCCATTTGACTTGAGTCAATTCGATAGGCAACTCGATTTTTGGAAGACCGCCAGGCATCAGAAGCCAACCATGATCCGTAACGATGTGAACGTTCTGCCAGCCTACCCCAAGAAGCTGCAAAACTCTCTCCTGGACATCGCCAAGTATTCTCTCAATGTGGGTGGCCAGTTTGCAGCCTCTGTCGTGGCCTTCACGGTCAATGTCGCCAAACTCGCACCAGGCATTTCCTTTGCCAATGCCGTTCGATGAAGCATCAAGAATATCCCATCCGGCGTCCTTCAATAGCTTTTTAAGGTAATATCCGCTGAGCGACTGCTTCGACTCTGCAATACAGGGTTCGAAGTTAGTGCCATCCTCGCCGCCTATTTTGTCCCAAATGGGAGCTACCGCGGGCTTGCCGGTTGCGGTAACGGTGGGAAGTGCCGCCCAAATCATTCTCTCCTCGACCTGGCATCCTCGATTGATTAGCCGCTCTTTCAGCCTCTTAGCCACATCAAAACGCAGACCGTCTGCGAAGAGGATGCACTCTCCCTCTTTATGCGGGCTTGCTTTGCGAGTGGAGGCACAGCCACCCGGATAGCCCGAGACTTGCACGAGGTTTTGCAGATATCGAGCTGATTCTTCAACCCAGGGGAGGTAAACGGCCCGTATCGTCTTTTTAACTGCCTCGATGTCTTCGGTTCTATTCACGGTGGCAATTGATCGAATCACGGCATCATCTGCGATCCAGCCGGAGTTCCGGTATGTTGCCGCCAGCTCTTCCAGGGTGCCGACAGCCAGGGAGCTTGCTGTTGTATGTGCGAGAACGAAGAGGTGCTCTAAAGCCTGGGCAAGAGAGGCATGCCCTAGCTCAGCCCATACCAGTGATCTCCTTCTGCCATGCTGTTTTTCCAGATCCTCGATCTTTTTTCGGGCCTCATGGGGAGGCAGGCTATTTATGATCTCAAGGTCTTTGCGAAGCTTGTTCTCCTGTTCTTCATTCCACTGAGGCCATCCTTCAATTTGGCTTTCTCCTGTGTGCCAGAAGAGCTTCCCCTTAGGTGGTTTGCACTTTTCCCGGATGAGAGTTGGGATATTCGGATACCGCTTTGGTGCTTCACAAAACCGTTCCCAGACAGGTTTCCATGGCCCCTCGTGAGCCGCCAGTTTTGCCGCTCCAAAGATAGTCCCCTCATCCTCCGGGTTAAAGCCAAGCTGCGATTTGCAGACCTCTACAAAGGCTCGCCATTCATTGTCGCCCCGTTTTTCCTTAAAATCCTCGCCCTGGTCGAGCCATTGGAGAAGATCTCGCACCGGATCGCCGGTGAGAAGGGTATTGAAATAATCCTTATCCAGTCTCTTTCCTCTGAGAAGGTCGATATCCTCGTCGAGCAGGCGGTAGAGGGCTATTTGAATGGCGTTCTTAGTCTCGTTATCCTGGGCGACATCCAGCCCCAGGCCGCCTTGATCGGATCTCAGAAACATGAGGATGGTCCAGTCCTTGGAGTTGATCTGGGACCATATTGATCCGCGATATTGCAGCTCAGCGAGCGGCTTGAGGTGATCCGGGCAGCTCTCTGTAGCTCGCAGGTCCTGGCGGCTGATTCCCGGCAGGTAGATGATGGGCAGTCTATCGGCAGGCAGCTTAACTTCCTCGATTTTGCGGGCCACCAGGCAGCGAAGCCAAATAGCCGGACCGGTGCGCTTCTCAGGGCTGTAGTCGCCAAGAATAACCAGCTCCGGCAGCTCCTCTTGCAGGCGCGTAGTTACTGCCTCCCACTGGCGGCCGTGGTCGGGCCAGAGGATACAGGCGGGAGCAGCCTGGACTTCAGGGTTGTACCTGGCTGCAGAGCGTATCGATTGGATGAGTAATTCTATGATTCTTGCCATCTTCTTTGGTCCACCATGGCAGCGTAACGATATCAATGTAATTTCGTTTTAGCCCTGTATCCGACTGCAATTATTCCACCTCCATAGATAAATACCTTGTCCCAGTTACCCATTCGTCGAATAGGGACACAGAATTACTTCAAT
>Ga0247842_10007537_pt1 | contig 11727 bp, 19 predicted proteins | sample LaCruzMarch2015__3_FD_192411 | JGI IMG/M metagenome (GOLD analysis project Ga0247842, IMG submission 192411) | Freshwater microbial communities from meromictic Lake La Cruz, Castile-La Mancha, Spain - LaCruzMarch2015_19m | ecosystem: Environmental > Aquatic > Freshwater > Lake | place: Spain...
CGATACCAGCATGAGAAAAGACAAGAAAACAGTAAATAAGGATAATTCCAACACTTTTTAGTAATCTTGAAATAATTATCATTATCATCACTTTACTAAATTTCTTATTTTAATTCAAGAAGACTAACACTATCAGGTATGTTTTTTGAAGCTTGGCCAAATTGTGTGATTTAAGTCAAACCAAACGATATAAAAAACATTTGAAGAATATACCCCATACACTCTGGCCCGTTGATTATTAATACCCAATAAAGCAAAGTGGAATGTTTCCATTGAGTTTATTTTTGGATTATTAAAACCTGACTTTTCTGTGGTTTGATCCCAAAATACTTCCCTAAAGTGATAGACACTTCTTTGGGATTTTAATTCGTTAAGAGTTTTACAATTTATTTCCTTAAGTCTGGTTAGTGTACTTTTTATTTGTTCTTTCTCCCAACAGGAAAGACAATACTTATCTTTGGCTGTGTCGTAATATTCAAAACTAAAATGAATTTTTTCGGTTAACGATAACTTCGGAGTTGGAATCTCATACTTCTTTTTTGACATTCATTACTTTTTGAATTGAGACAAAATGTTTTCATCTTCAATTAGGTTATTTGATTTCTGTGTTGGCAAAAGACCTTTCCTAGCTTCTTTCCATGGTTTTTCATTGTGGGTTAACATTACTAATTCGAATGGAGTAAGAATCATGTATTTTGAATAGACACTATCTAAAAGTGTTTTTGCTTCTTCCGGAATAAGATTTGCGAGATCACTATAGTCTTTTTCACTTTTTACTTTTGTGAATTCTTCAATGTTTATAGGAGATGACCCGTATTTTTTAAGTTGCTTGTAAAGGCTGGGGACAACCGGGCCATTTGGCCAAGCTTCTATCCCTTCATTAAACAATTTTTTATTGTTGTGAACTAAAAACCAAGCATAAGCATAATAGACAAGTTTTTGAATTTTTAGAGGCGAAACCAAATCCCCGTCTTCTTTTGCTTTTAGAAGAAAGTATTTGGCTACCAGATCCGGTGTAACGATATCTGTGGTTTTTTTGTACATTATTAGTCTCCTTGATTAAGGATACAACATTTTTTTTAAAGTCGCGCGCGCAAAAAATAATTTTCAATCGAGCCCCCCTCCAAAGGCGGGCAGGCGCGTTTTTTGTCCCGACCGGCGACGGGACGAGCGGGGCTGCCCACCACAGGCGGGTAAATGTTATAATTTCATGAATACCGTTCGAATTTTTCGGTACAATGCCGACTGAAATTAAACCCTAACCCTTCCCTTTCCCTTGACAGGGCAAGGGAAAATTAAAGGGAGGGACATTGCTAATAAATTAAACTTTATCTGACTAAGTATTGATTACAAGTTACTGTGTCTTTGGCAAGCCCGATAAGTTTTTAAGTTTTAAGTTTGGTGTTGTTAAAATCCTTGTAGTTGGTGGGGTCGAAGCTCCAAAATTCTAGAGGCACGGGGATCTTGCCGGAGCCATTGGGGGCATCGATGACATAAGTCGGACAGGCAAGACCGCTTAATTTTTTTCTTAGAGCGGTCATGATTTTGATTTCTTTATTAATATCGACGATAAAATGATCTGCTCCTTCAACCGGATCGCAATGATATATATAGTATGGCTTGACACCGATCTCAATCAAACCCGAAAATAAACGATAAAGAACATCGAATGAATCATTGACGCCTTTTAAAAATACCGATTGGGACAAAAGCATGGCGGAAACAGTTTTTAATTTTTGCAAAGCTTCGGTTGCCGGCGGAGTAATTTCGGCGGGATGCTCGAAATGAATTAAGGTATATAAAGTTTTGTTTTTAACTATTTTTAAAATATCAATTAATTTTTGATTAACTTTCTCCGGGTCAACTACCGGCAAGCGTGTACCAATTCTGATAATTTTTATTTGAGAAAGTTTTGATAATCGGCCTAATAATTTTTGTAATAGAAGCGGGACGGTGAGCGGATCACCACCGGAAATAATAACTTCCCTGACTTCTTGGTGTTTCTTGAGATAGACGATGATATTGTCTAAATCCAAATCTGTGAGAATTCCTTTTTGAAGATCAGAAACTTTTCTCCTTCTGGTGCAGAAACGACAATAAGCAGAACATCTTAAGGTTAATAAAATTAAGGCGCGATTTTCGTATTTGTGAATTAAACCCCTAGTGACCGTGTATTTTTCTTCCAATAAAGGATCGGGGAGGGTATATTTTCCCTGGCTGTTTTCTTTTTCCGAAGAGATAAATTGCCTATGAACCGCAGGGCAATTTTTTATCAACTCTTCAAGGTGGGGCGTTAGTTTATCAGCAAGCATTTTAAATAATGAAATTTAAGAAGAGTCAGGCGGACAGTTTTTTATACATTTTTTTTCGCAACGGATCTGGCGACAGACTGTTTCATTTATCCGAGTAATAATCCTATGTCTTGTATTAATATCTTTGGTTGGAGGGGCATCGCGAACAATAAAGCTATCACACTCATAAGGGTTGACACTACCCACTCTATACCCACAAGGCGGCTCGTAAGGTTTCTTGTTTTCATATTTGGCCATATTATATGGCTATTTATACCACAAAATGTTTAATCTATACACAGAAGAGGGAAAAAATTAAAATTATTGCAATTTAATAAATAATTGTGAATTTTAAGGTATAATCAGCCCATGAAACTGTACGTGCGGGCAAAAGCAGGGGCAGGAAAGGACCAAATTAGAAAAAGCGATGTGAATCACTGGGAAATTTGGACGACAAAAGCGCCGATAAAAAATGGTGCAAATAAAGCAATTACCAATATGGTGGCAAAAGAACTAGGAGTGGCGAAATCGCGGGTGGAAATTATAAGCGGAGACAGAAGCAGATTAAAGGTGATAGGAATTATTTAATAAGCTGTCAATACTTGTCTTATATATTTTTGATAAAATATAGGCGTTATATAAAAAAAATAAAAATGAAAATAAAATATTTTTCGTTTGGTTTTTTTACAGTATTATTAGTTTTATCAGTTTTTCTGGCTAATATAAAAGTTGCCGCGGCAGAGACCGGAGTACAATTTACGATTGAAAATACACTCGTAGAGAATCCGACCGTCGGTACTGAATTTCTTACAAATATTCATGTCGGTGCCAGTGGGTATTCTTTCCACGCCGTTGATATGGGAATTAATTTTGATAAAAGTGTTTTTGAAGTAGTTGGCGTTCGGTGGAATCTTTACAATTGGATGATGGCATTTAATCCTAATAATGTAAATTATAGCCTAGCTATTTCGGCGGCTTCGGCTTATGGCTTTGGCGGAAATACTGATGTAGCGACTGTAAGGATGAGAATAAAATCAGTACCGGCAAGAAAGACAAGTTATCCTTTTACCTGGGCAAGACTTGACGTTGATGAGAGGGAAATACCATCTACCGGAATTAACGGAGTGGTCACTCTTAAAACTCTTTCTTCCGGAACTACAGTAATCGAACCAGTTACAAATGTTAAGATCCCGAGACCGACAGCAGCTCCTTCTTTAAAGTAAAGATGCTATGGATGTAGATAATAAAGTTAAAGAAATAGTGAGTTTTCAAATCGAAGAAGAAGAGATGGTGGCTAAAGATAAGAAACAAAGGAAGATATTAAAGGTCACGGAACAAAATCTGCGGGCCTTGGTAATGGACCGAATTTGTGGCAGAACCGGTGACTGTTAAATAACAAAGAAAAAAATTAGGGCGATCAAATAGACATAAAGACTAAAAAACCAGAATTTTTTGGTGGTGAGTGATTTTTTCAAAATAGACAGAGTAAAAATTCCAACCAAAAAGGCAACAGCGAAGGAAATGGCCAAAATGCTGGTTTCAATGTTTAGTGCTGAAATATCTTTGGCGCCCAAAACAATAGCCCCTAAAGAGGCGGGAATAAATAGAGAAAAGGAATAATTGAAGGCATCTTGCGGCGCCAATCCCAACATAAGAGCGATAAAAATAGTGGAGCCGGCGCGGGAAACCCCGGGAAGGATGGCAACAGCCTGAAAAAGACCAATAATTATGGCTTTTTTGTAATCCATTTGCGATCCGTTGGCTTTGGCCCATTTGGTCAATAAAACAAAGGTGGCGGTGATCAGAAAAAAGAAGGGTAAAAATTTGGGGTTCCCAAAGATTGTTTCAATCTGATCTTTAAAAAGAAAACCGATCAGGCCGGCAGGAATGGAACCGATAATAATGTAAACCAGATTTTTTTTGAAATAGGATATTTGATGCCGAAAAAAGAACAGGACTGAAAAAAGAGTGGCGGTGTTTAGAAAAATATCCAAAGCAAGTGAGGGACTAACACCCATAAAATGCTGGGCTAAATTGAGATGGCCGGAAGACGAAATGGGAAGAAATTCTGAAATCCCCTGAATAACGGCAAGGACAAGACTTTGGACCAAATTCATATTTAGTTTTTATCTATTATCGTTTTACAAGTTGTTGACTTTGTTGGTCAAGACAGGCGGGAACTAAATCTGTTGGAAAATTTATTTTATTGACAGAATCGCAAGTAACAACGCTTTTTGAGTCTCCGGCTGCAATTATCCACCACCTTTTTTGGTTTGAGTCTGGGTTGAGAGAATTAACGGCAACCCACCAATATTTTTCTGAATTATCACTGTTTGTAAGTGTACCTACCGCGTAATCCCCTTTTTCATCTTGTTTATCAATAACAATTTCTAAATTCTCTGCAGATAGTTGTAATTTTTGAGAAACTGCAACTTTTAGCGCCGATAATGATTTGGCTTGTTGAGCTTTTTTAACTGCCCCTCCCGGATTAAATGTTGAGAAAAATCCCCCTAGGAATGGTACAACTACTACGACTATCAGGATTATTCCTATACCGATAAGTAAATATTTTAAGATTTTGTTCATATTATTATTAAACTATTGATAATAGTTTAATTAAACAATAAAAATGACTTTAACACAATGACTGGACGAGGTTACCGCTTTGGAGATTGCTTTTGGCGACGGGCTGATACTCATAAAATACCAGACCAGATTAAGATGACCGGAGGAAGATATCGATTTGATTCCGGATGAGATTGCCGCGTCGCTTTTGTATCTGCTCCTCCCGCCAAAGGCGGGCAGGCGCAATGACGTGGAATATAATCTATTTATCAATCACAAATATTCCTGTGTCTATATTTTAACCAATAGCCGAAACACTGTTTTATATGTCGGTGTTACCTCTGATTTAGTCAAACGAATTTGGGACCATAAACACAAATCATATTATGGTTTTACGAGTAAATATAATGTCGATAAATTAGTTTATTATGAATTTTTTGAAGATATAGTCTATGCCATCATTAAAGAAAAACAAATTAAGGCAGGTTCAAGACAAGATAAAATTGATTTGATTAACAAATTCAATCCGGAATGGAAAGAAATGTATTCAAAGATTGTTTAGATCCCGAATGAGATTGCTTCGGGGATAAACCCCTCGCAATGACGTGGGGAGTGAGATTGTTTAAATTCCGGATGAGATTGCCGCGTCGTCCTCATAAATCGAGACTCCTCCCACCAAAGGCGGGCAGGCGCAATGACGAGACAACTTTACCGCTTTGGAGATTGCTTTTGGCGACGGGCTTTACCGCCGGTACCAACCATTCTTCTTTCTCTGACACGAGAATCAACGGTGAGAAGACCACTGGTGCGAAGAACTGAAGTAAAGGTATTGTCTAGTTTTTGAAGAGCCCGGGCAATTGCCAAAACCAAGGCTTCTACCTGACCGTTTTTACCACCACCAATAATTTTGGCTTTGAAGTGATATTTGCCAGTAGTATTGGTAACAATAAACGGTTTTTCGTATTGGGTTTTTTGGGAAGGCGTGGGGAAATATTTATCAACCGGCTTGGTATTGACCTCTAAATCACCTTTTCCTGAAAAAAGTTTAACTGTGGCAATAGCGGATTTTCTTCTGCCAATGGCGTAGGTATAGGTGTTTGCTGTTGTTTTTTTAACCATATTTTTTATTTGGAAATTTTGTCAGCGTATTTGTGGTCGCTACCGACAAAAACTTTTAACCGAGTCATGCGCCGATCACGAAGTTTATTTTTTGGAATCATACCTAAAACTCCATGCATAATTACTTTTCGAGGATCTTTTTTCATCATTTCATTGAAGGTAAATTCTTTTATACCACCATGAAAGCCAGTATAGTGCTGATAGAGTTTTTGAGTAGCTTTGCGGCCGGTGACCTGAACATCTTTGGCATTGATGGCAACAACGTAGTCACCATCGTCGCGGTGATAGGAAAAAGCGGTTTTATCTTTACCAATAAGAATAGAGGCAATCTCTGTACAAACACGACCGAGAGTTTTCCCCGAAAGGTCAACTAAATGCCACTTTCTATCGGTAGTGTTACCTTTTAAAACTATTGTTTTGTCTGTCATTTCTTCTCCTTAATTTTTGTGGTTTTTGAAACCTTAACTTTGACCGGTTTTTTTATTTCCGGCTTATTTGTTTTTTTAGTTTTGACTTTCTCGACAACCGGAGGAACAACGACAAAAGATACAGGTTTGATGAATGATAATTTTACGATTAAGGCATCATCACCAATCCGACGTTTAATTCGGGTTAGTCTGGTGAAATTTGAAGATTGACCAACAGACGATTCTTTTAAAACTTTCATGACATGATTGACCTGATTTCTGTCCTGCAAGAGACGATAAAGTTCTCGAGCGGCGGTTACTTGAGGCTCGGTGGCAACAATATGACACAGACGTTCAATTATCGGAGACACAGCGATTGCTTTGGTTTCTGTGGTTTGAATAGCACCATAGGTAAAGAAACTTCTAACCTGGGACCTAAACAAGGCCTGCCTTTGGTTGTGGTTTCTACTTAATTTTTTACCGAACTTACGATGATTCATAATTTATTTCCAGGTGAATCCCTTTTCTTTTAACCAGGCATCGATAATTTTTAATGATTTTTCGCCAACGTTTTTGGATTTACCGACTTCAACACGACCGGCTTTGAGAATGGTATCGATGGTGGCAAATCCGGCTTTTTTAAGGGCATTAGTGACGCGGAGAGGAAGCTCAATTTCTTCGATAGAAATATCGATTCCCTGATTCATGGGAGTGGAAGAAAGAGTAACAACTTCTTCATCAAACTCTTTGGGGTCAACGATCTGACTTAGAGAATTAATCATATCTTTGGCGGCAAATTTAAGAGCCTGGAGAGGGTCAATTGAACCATCAGTCCAAACTTCCATGACAAGTTTGTCATAGTTTGATTTTTTACCAAGACGGGTGGGCTCGACTGTATAATTAGTTTTTAATACCGGGGTAAAAGTGGCATCAAGAATTATTTCACCGACTATATCGGTTTTTTGTTCTTTGGCCATAGTATAACCAACACCACTTTCAATAGTCATCTCGATTTTCAAGGTTGACTTGGAATCGGCTAGTTTAGCAATCACCTGATCAGGATTGGCAACTTTGCAGAGTTCATTGTCGGAAATGTCACCAGCGGTAACGATACCAGGACCTTTCTTTTCCAGGGTTAATTTAATCGGCTCTTCTTTTTTGTAAATAAATTTTACTTTTTTGAGATTCAAAGATATTTCAACAAGATCTTCTTTTACACCGGGAAGAGTGGTAAAAAGATGGCTGGCGCCGTCGACTCTGATACGGGTGATAGCAGCACCGGGAACAGTGATCAATAAAACTCTTCGTAGGGCATTGCCCAGAGTGTGGCCAAAACCACCAACTAATGGACCAAGCGAATACTTCCCGTAAGTCGGGGAGGATTTGATTGTTTTGATATTAAACTTGCTTGTATCTATCATGTTGTTTCCTTTTTTATCTAGAATAATATTCAATAATTAAATTGACATCAACGCCACTAGCGATTTCCTCGCGAATGGGCATGGATGTGATTTTGATGGATTGATTTTGTTTATTAACGTCGAGCCATGAAGGATACCGGAAATCCTTGTCTCCAAGACGGAGATTGTCTTTGACTTTTGAATCTTTGTCAAAAGAAACAACATCGCCGATTTTGACTAAATACGAAGAGATATTCAGAGGCTTATCGTTGACGAGAATATGTTTGTGACTGATAAGCTGTTTGGCCTGGGTTCTTGATTGAGATAATCCGCCAAGATAGACGACATTGTCTAAACGGCTTTCAACCATGGTAATTAAATTGTCACCGACCAGACCTTTTAAATTTTTGGCTTTAAGATAATAGTTTCGAAATTGATTTTCCTGAACTCCATATAATCTTTTGGCTTTTTGTTTGGCCCGCAACTGAATACCATAATCAGTAGGTTTCTTAACTCTTTTTAGCCCATGCATTCCCGGAGGAACAGCACCTTTTTTCTCGATCGGACATTTTGACGAGGAACATCGAACTCCTTTTAGAAAGAGCTTGGTGCCTTCAGCCCGACAGAGGCGGCATTTTGTATCAAGTGTGATTCTCATAGTTTGGTTTGGTATATATAAAATTAAACTTTTCTCTGTTTAGGCGGCCTGGGGCCATTGTGAGGGATGGGAGTGACATCAGAAATCTCTTCGACATCAAAATCTCTTTTGTTGCGAAGATAGCGGAGAGTAGCGTCTCTACCGACACCCGGACCTTTAAGATAAACGACTAATTTCTTGATGCCGTATTTTTTGGCTTCTTCAAGAGCTTTTTCTAAAGCAGTAGTGGCGGCAAACGGAGTAGATTTTCTGGCACCTTTGAAACCACAATTTCCGGAACTTGACCAGGCTAAAGTGTTTCCCTTGGCATCGGCAATGGTGACCAAAGTATTATTGAAGGTGGAATTGACATACAGACGACCTTCGGCGATATTTTTATAAACTTTCTTTTTTGGAGTTTTGGCAACTGGTGCGGTTTCTTCTTTGGTAATCATATTGATTTAATATATTATTCGTTTTTAGCGATAGTTGCAGCATTTTGCTGGGTCTCAATCTTTGCCCATGCCTCTTTAGTAAGAGAACCGACTGTCTTTTTCTTGCCCTTTCGGGTGCGGGCGTTTGACTTGGTACGCTGACCCCTGACCGGAAGACCGACAATATGACGAATACCCCGGTAACATTTAATGGCTTTAAGACGATCAATGCTTTCACGAACTTCTTTTCTTAAATCTCCTTCGACCCTAAAAGTTTCCAAGGCTTTCATAAGATTGGCAACATCATCGTGGGTTAAATCTTTGATTCTGGTGTTAAGATCGATTTTGGCCATTTTAGCAAGCTTTTTTACATTAGTCGGGCCGATACCGTAAAATCCGGTCAAACCGACCTGGGCTCTTTCATTGTCTGGAATTTCTACACCGACGATTCTCATTTTGAATTATCCCTGTCTTTGGGTATGTTTTTTAGTAGAACAAATAATACGCCTAATTCCCCTGCGAATTACAACTTTGCAGTTTTTACAACGGCGTTTAATACTTGACTGAACTTTCATAAGCTTCGGATATTGTATCTTAAAATTGGCGGAATATCAAAGACTAATTTGAATTTAATTCCGATAGACAATGCGGCCCTTGTCGCCTTCGGGGCTAAGAATAAGCGAAACGGTGTCCCCCGTCATAACACGAATATGATTCATTCTTAATTTACCGGCTAAATAGGCAATAATTTCTTTTTCATTCTCTAGCTTAACCCGATAGAGGGAATTTGGAAGAACTTCGGTAACTATGGCTTTAACTGTGGCTTCGTTTTGCATTAATTTGAAAAAAGGGTTTAACTATTAATTTTATCAATAACTTTACAAATATCTTCAAAAATGGGCTCTATTGGCCGATTACCATCAACACGGAAAAGGCTGTTTTGGGTTTTATAAAATTCAAAAATCGGAGAGATAGTGCTTTCGTAGGATTTTTGACGAGTAGCGACAGCTTCCGGAGTATTGTCGGTACGGGAAGCATCCTGAAATGATTGACCTAATTTTTGACGACGGGCCAAAATTTCCTCAAAAGTAACGTCGAGATGAATCAAAAGAGAAGTTTTTTCACCAACTGACGTAAGATGGGCATCAATAAAAATCCCCTGTTCAACTAAACGCGGAAAACCGTCAATAATAAAGTTTTTACTATCAATATTTTTCAGAGCATTGATTAAAATCGGATAAACAATTTCGTTTGAAACCCAAACTCCCTTGTTGATCGAATCCTGGGCGGCTTTTCCTAATTCAGAACCAGAAGCAATCTCGTCACGTAATAACTGCCCCATAGACATGTGAGTAAGTTTATATTTTTCAGCGATTAATTTGGCTTGAGTAGATTTGCCACAGCCGGAGGGACCGATGATAAATAAGTTAAGAGACATTATTTAATTTTTAATTAATAAATTTAATAGTTGAAAGGATTTTTTCAAAAGTGGCAATATCTTCAGCTTCTTTATCCTTATCAAGTACTATAAACATCGACCAGCGAGTTGTATTTTCCGAATTATCTAAATCAACAACGGCAAAAGCTCTTTTGATTGGAAAACCATTGTTACTATCAAAAATAATGAGTTGACCTTTTTTCCCTCCGATAATAATATCTTTTTCTGAAACAATCGGATCATATACACCATATGGAACTTGACCTACAATCATCAATTTGTCCTCGTTGTTTAAGGTAAAAGTCACGATACCTTCCTGTGGTAGTTTTGTTTTAATAGCATAAGTATCGGGGTATTTTAATTCAAACCCATGTTGAATGTTTTTATAAGTTTTCCAAGCTGAGATATTAGGAGAAGGATTTAGAGAAATAAATTTGAAGGTGGAGAGAATATGGTCGAAGGTAAGGGTATCGTTACCGTTAAGACCGAATAGAAGAATGTTGTTTTTTAATGGAATAAAAACTCTAATAACTTTATTAAAATTAAGATTGGGTTCGACTATTTTTGGTTTATTCAGAGTGAAAGTAAGCTTGACGGCTTCAACATTTCCAACAATAATCTTGGTTTTTTGGGGCTCTTGAGGGTCGTAGTCGCCTAAACCGGCAGTAGATCTGACGGTATAATGATCAATATAATCAATAAAGTTAGACATATTATTGTCCGTAGATAATTCTGACCATAAAGTGTTGGCATCATTTGAAAATACCGAAGGATTATACTTCCAATCATCAGGGTATTGGAATTCATAACCCATGTCGTCGTTTTTGTAGGTTTTCCAGATGACGGCAGGAGGGGTAGGGGGAGTAAAGACCGGTTGACGTCGGGAAGAATAAAATAGAACAGTAATCAAGGAGACAAAGACTATTGCCAAAATGACAGGTAATAAGCTTTTTATACCTTTCATGCTTAATAAGTAAGCTTGTCGTAATTGTAACTTTGGACGACGTTTTCGATTTTGCGGGTGAGCTCGATGACAACTGAAACGACGATAAGAACGCTGGTGCCTCCGACTGTAAGAGTGGTGATGTTGGTCATTTTTTGAACAATGGAGGGCGAGACGGCAATCAAACCTAAAAAGACGGCCCCGATGGCGATAACGCGGTTGATAAGATATTTGAGGCGTTTTTCGGTAGCAATCCCGGGACGGATACCGGGCATATAGCCGCCGGATTTTCTTAACTCATCGGCAATATCTTTTGGTTTAAAAACAACGGAAGTGTAGAAAAAAGTAAAACCAATAACTAAAAAGAAATAAAGAAATATATGAACGTAGCCACTGGTTTGAAAAATTTTTCCTAAAGATAAACCGAATGAGGCAATAGCCGGATTTGAGAGCTTTGATAAAAACTGGCCTAAAATCGAGGGAATGGAAGCAA
>Ga0247842_10007541_pt1 | contig 11722 bp, 12 predicted proteins | sample LaCruzMarch2015__3_FD_192411 | JGI IMG/M metagenome (GOLD analysis project Ga0247842, IMG submission 192411) | Freshwater microbial communities from meromictic Lake La Cruz, Castile-La Mancha, Spain - LaCruzMarch2015_19m | ecosystem: Environmental > Aquatic > Freshwater > Lake | place: Spain...
GCGTCTTTCGGGTAGGCCAGATCGTGCAAGGGCACGCCGCCGCCGAGGCAGAGCGGCATGTCGTATTGCGAGATCTGGTAGTTCTTCGGCATGTCCGGGTAGTAGTAGCTCTTGCGGTCGAACTTGCAGACCTCGGCAATTTTGCAACCGAGCATGAGACCGGTCAGAATGGTCAGCTTGAGCGCCTCTTCGTTCATGACCGGCAAGGCACCGGGCAAACCCAGACAGGTCGGACAAGTATGGGTGTTCGGTGTGGCGCCGTATTCGACCGGGCAGGCGCAGAACATTTTGCTCCGCGTTTTCAGCTGCACGTGGACCTCGAGTCCGATGGTGGCAATGTAGTCCTGACTCATGGCGTGGGAACCGGCGAAGGTGCCGATTCTTGCAGGGAGTAGTCGAGAGCTTTTTGCAATTCGAAGTTCTTGAAGGTCCCTTGCACCGCGGGATCGGAAGCCACTTCGGCCAGCTTCGGATTGGTCAGCAAGGCAAAATAGTTCCCCTCCGCCGCTGCGCCCGCCACGGAAGGATCGGTGAAGAATTCGACCAGCTTTGATTGCCTGAGGAGATCCTGCGTTCCCGGATACGCAAAAAACCGCGCCGTGGCCTCCGGCGATTGCGTCACGCGCATGAGTTCGGTGACCAGCCCGTAGATATTGGCCGGCACAATATCGACTTTGTCGACCAGACCACCGGTCGCTCCCTCCTCAAGAGATTCCTTGATCGCGACGAACTGCGCGTCACCCGGAGCCGTTTGCCGCGCCTCGGCCACCGCACCCAGCGTGCGGAACATGGAAATGCCGCCCCACAAGACGAGCAGTCCGAAGACCAGCCCGAACAATCCCCCGCCCGCCCCGTAGAAAAGCCGCACCATCCCGGCACTTTGCTGTGATGTCTTTTTGAAGAGCAACGACGAAAGCACCACCGCTGCGAGGTAAAACGCCAACCCCGCCGCGAGGCCGAAAAGGAGCCGTCCGCCGGGAGGCGGCAGCGGCACAATGCGGTCCGAAATCATTCCGGTCATCCAGGCAAAGATCCACCCGATACCGCCCGCGACGAGCAGGGCAAAAACACTCACCCCATGCCGCACCACCCCGCGCCGCCAACCGCGCCAGATTTCGAAAAGCAAATAAAGCCCGGCCGCGAGCCAGAGCCAAGAGGAGGAGAGTTGCATAGACGATTTTTTTCCAGGGCTACTCTATCCAATTCTCCGTCCGAAGATCAGGCACACGCAGGAATTCGCGGACGTTGTTGGTCACCAGCGTCAATTCCCGCTGCAGCGCGTGCGCGGCGAGGAGAAGATCATAACTGCCGACCGGGGTTCCGGCCCGCTGAAGATGTGTTCTGATTTCGCCGTAAACCACGGACGCGGCCGCGGGAAAATCCAGAATCTCGAGCGGACCGAGAAACTCCGTCAAGGCACGTTGGTTCTTCTCGGGTTGGGAACTGTTGGAGACACCGAATTGCAACTCGCACACGGTGATGGCGGAAACGCCGACATCACCCACGCGAAGCCGCTTGAAGCGAAGCATCACCTGCTCAGGGGAACGCTTGATGATGTAGATACAGGTGTTGGTATCGAGCAGATATCGCATCAGCCGAAACTTTCGCGCTCGGATTGGGAACCCTGCTCGCGCTCGACCATGAAATCGTCGGTGAAAAGCTTGGTCGCCGCAAACATGGTCGCCCACGGATCCTGTCTCGGCACCAAGACGACGCAGTTGCCGAGATGCTGGATAAAAACCGAGTCACCCTTGAAGCGGAACTCCTTGGGCAGCCGGACCGCCTGGCTCTGGCCGTTCCTGAAAAGCTTGGCTGTTTTCACCTGTTGAGCAGTATATACCCTTGAATATAGACGTCAAGGACGCTGACCCTGAACCGAGGGGCCCGGGTCAAACGGCCCGCTGCGCCCGCTGCCGCAGGGCGTGATCAGCCAGCACGAGCCAGACCATCGCTTCCACGATGGGCACGGCGCGGGGGATGACGCAGGGATCATGGCGTCCGCGCGCGGCCAACTCCGTGTTTTCGCCGGAGGCGGTGACCGTCTGCTGGGCGCTGGCAATGGTGGCCGTCGGTTTGAAGGCCACGCGGAAAGTGATGTCTTCGCCATTGCTGATCCCGCCTTGGATCCCGCCCGACCGGTTGGTCACCGTGCGGGTGCGTCCCTCGCGCATTTCAAAGGCGTCGTTGTGCTCGAGTCCGGTCAGTTTGCTTCCCTCGAAACCCGAGCCGATTTCAAATCCTTTGGTCGCAGGCAGGCTAAGCATGGCTTTGGCCAGATCGGCCTCCAGTTTGTCGAAGACCGGATCGCCGAGGCCCGGCGGGCATTGGCGCACCAAGCATTCGATGAGCCCGCCGACCGAATCACCCTTCGATCGCGCTTCTTTGATTCGCGCGATCATCTTTTCCGCCGCCGCGGCATCCGGACAGCGGACCGCATTGGCTTCGACGGCTTCGGCGGTGACGCTGGCGGGATCGACTTGCGATTCGATCTGATGCACCCGGCTGACCCACGCCAGCACCTCGATGCCGGGAGCGAGCGCGTCGAGCACCTTGCGGGCCACCACACCGGCGGCAACCCGCCCGATGGTTTCCCGGGCCGAGGCGCGTCCCCCGCCCTGCCAATTGCGGATGCCGTATTTGGCCTCGTAGGTGAAATCGGCGTGCGACGGACGGAAGGCCGTCTCCATTTCGCTGTAGGCCTCCGGCCGCGCGTCCTCGTTGCGGACGAGAATGGCGATCGGGGTGCCCAAGGTTTTGCCTTGGAAAACGCCGGACAAAATTTCGCAGCGGTCGGCTTCCTTGCGCGGGGTGACGATGTCACTTTGCCCCGGGCGCCGGCGATCGAGTTCTTTTTGGATGTCGGCTTCAGTCAGAGCGAGCTGCGGCAGGCAGCCGTCGATGACCACCCCGACCCCGCCGCCGTGGGACTCCCCCCACGTGGCGATACGGAAAAGTTGGCCGGTGCTGCTGGACATAAGAAGACAGTCTAGCGCACGGCGCGGGTTGATGGCGAACCCGAATCAAGGACATGGAGGGCGGCCGTCCCCGGCCGCCGCTGGCTGGGATACGGTTCGCGGGGACGCTCGCCCTCCAGCTCAAACCTACGGGAAGCGCGGATACTTCGAAAAATCCGGTTTCCGCTTTTCGATGAAGGCCTGCTTCCCTTCCTTGGCTTCTTCGCTCAGGTAGTAAAGCAAGGTGGCATTGCCGGCCATATCGAGCAGACCGATCTGTCCGTCGCAGTCGGCATTGAGCGCCGCCTTCAGACACCGTAAAGCCATGGGCGAAAGTTCGAGGATTTCGCGACACCACTTGAGGGTTTCCTCCTCGAGTTGCGCGAGCGGAACGACAGTATTGACCAAGCCCATGTCGAGGGCCTGTTGCGCGTCGTATTGACGGCAGAGAAACCAGATCTCGCGCGCTTTTTTTTGTCCGACAATGCGCGAGAGATAACTCGAGCCGAGCCCGCCGTCGAAGGACCCGACGCGCGGACCGGTCTGACCGAAGCGCGCGTTGTCCGCCGCGATGGTCAGGTCGCAGACCACGTGAAGAACATGCCCACCGCCGATGGCGTAACCCGCCACCATGGCGATAACCGGCTTGGGCAGGCTGCGGATTTGTTTTTGCACATCGAGGATGTTGAGCCGCGGGACGCCATCCTGCCCGACATAGCCGCCATCCCCGCGCACTTTTTGATCCCCGCCGGAGCAGAAGGCCTGGTCGCCTTCCCCGGTAAGAATCACCACGCCGATCGACCCATCGTCACGGCAGTGATCGAAGGCATCTTTCAATTCCTCGACGGTCTGCGGACGGAACGCGTTGCGGACCTCGGGGCGGTTGATCGTGATCTTGGCGATCCCGTCCTCCGTCTTTTCGAACTTCAGATCCGTGTAATCCTTGATCTTCTGCCAGACCGTTTTTGCCATGGGGGAAGGAAAGCAGGTTGTGGAAGTTTTCGAAAGTAGAAGCGACGTCCTCTGTAGCGGCGCCAGCCTGTCCGCCCGTGTGCGGATCCCCGGCGGCGGTCATTTGCTCGTTCGTCTCCAGGGACGGCGACGCTACAGGTTCAGAGCACGCAAGAGCAATTCCACGAAGCGGATGGCTTCGCTGGCAAAGATGGCGGCGTGGGCGAGGAGTTCGCGGCCGAAGCTGCGGAAGCTGACGTAGGGGGTGGCGAGAATGAGGAGCAACGACAACACGAGCAGGTTCATCAGATAGATGATCGTGAGGGAGAAGAAGGTGCCGCCGTAGGCGAGGTCGGTCTGGCCGCGGGGGATCATGGAGAGGGTGAAAGTGGCGTGGAAGGCCCAGGTGAAACCGAGCAGTCCGTAAAGAATCCCGGTGGCCAACTCGGCGTGGGGTTGCAGGTCGAAGAGCAGGGAAACCAATCCGTAGAGAAGGATGACACCGACGCTGTAGATGGGGACGAAATACGGGGCGAGTGCGATCCACGTGTTGATCTTGGACGACACGATGTAGCCCCCGTCGCGGCCGACGCTGAAGTCGGAGACACGGCCGCCCATCAGTCTCACCATGAGGGCGTGGGTCAGTTCGTGACCGTAGACGTAGACGATGAGCGGTTTGGGGAACCCAAAGTAAACGATGAGCCAGCAGACCAGCCCGAGGGAAAAGAACCAAAACTCGGCGGTGGCCCAAAAGTGGGGGCGTCCGGAAGTCTGTGAAGTGAGGGCGTCGAGGAGCGCGCTGAAAAACGCGGCGGTCAGGATGTAGCAGAGCGGGAGGAGAAAAAGCCCGACGACAAATTTCACCCAGCGCACCGGCACGACGAGCGCGGCTTCGGCGGGGGCGGCGAACGAGGTGTTGAGACGCTGGCCCTTCGCGGCAACTTTGCGGCGGCGGTCGCGCTTGGCCATCGGGCGGGGCGGCGTCAGGCGCGGCCCATGTAGGCGCCGTTGCGCGTGTCGATTTTGATCATCTCGCCTTCCTTGATGAAGAGCGGGACATTGACGATGAGGCCGGACTCGAGGGTGGCCGGCTTTTGCACATTGCTCGCGGTGTCGCCGCGGAGGCCTTCGGCGGACTCGATGACTTTCATAATGACCGAAGCGGGCACCTCGACTTCCACCGCTTTGCCTTCGGCGTAGAGGACTTCGACTCGGAGATTTTCCACCAGATAATCCTTGGCCCCGGCAAGGAGGACCTCGTCCAATTCGACGGTCTCGTAGGACTCGGGGTCCATAAAGTGGTAGCCCTGATGATCCTTGTAGCTGAACTCGAGCGGACGGCGCTGGAGGTCGACGAGTTCGACTTTCTCGGTCGAACTGAAGCGGACGTCGCTCGACTTGCCGGTCTTGATGCTGCGGATGATGGCCTGGACGAAGGCGCGGAGGTTGCCGGGGGTGCGGTGGGTGACTTCGAGCACAACATACGTGTCGGTGTTGTATTTGATGGCCATTCCTTTGCGGAGATCGTTGGCTGCGGGCATAAAATTTTCGGGATAAGGTTGCGGGGCCGCGGGTCAGACGCCTTGGAGGCGCGAGAGGTCCTGCGAATCGATGATGCCGACCGGGCGGTTTTCTTCGTCCACCACGATCAAATCATCGATACGATGGGTCTTTAGCACGTGCAACGCCTCGGCGGCAAGCTTGTCGCCGCGAACCGTGATGGGGTTTTGCGTCATGAATTGACCGACCGGCAGGGCCCCCAGATCGGCATGCGCTTGGTAATGTCGCGCCAGATCGCCGTGGGTGAAGACGCCGCACAATTTGCCATCGGCATCGACGATGGCCGCGGCGCCAGTGCGGCATTGGGTCATTTTTTTCAGCACCTCGAGCACGGTGGCATCGGGGCCGGCCACCGCGAGCTGGGTCGCTTTGCGCATGATCTGGTTGACCCGGGTGAGCAGGACGCGGCCGAGACTGCCCCCCGGATGGAAGCGGGCAAAGTCGTCCTGCTGGAACCCGCGCGCCTCGAGCAGAACCATGGCCAAGGCATCACCAAGCGCGAGCATGGCCGTGGTGCTGGAGGTCGGGGCCAGATTGAGCGGGCAGGCTTCCTGGCTCACCGCGACATCGAGGACGATGTCGGCGGCTTGGCCGAGGGTGGAGTCGGGGCGGCCGGTCACGGCGATGAGTTTCACGTCAAAGCGGGCCAGCGGTGGGAGGATATTGAGGAGTTCCGCCGTCTCCCCGCCGTAGCTGAAGGTGAGGATGACGTCGCCATCGGAGACCAGACCGAGGTCACCGTGGAGGGCGTTGAGGGAGTTGAGGACGACCGCGGTGGCCCCCGTGCTGGTCAGGGTGGCGGCAATTTTGTCCCCGATGTGGCCGGATTTGCCCACCCCGCAGACCACGATCTTGCCGCGGTGGTCGACGCACGCCTTGAGTGTTTCGATCGCGCGGCTGAAGGCATCGCCGTCGAGATTCTCGGCCAGGCGGCGCAATTCATCCGCCTCGATGCCGATGACACGGCGTGCTTTGGAGAGATGATCCATGAATACGGAATGATTCCGCCGAAGGGGCAACCAAGGCGAGAGTGATTTTCAGGGTTGCCCGGGACGGCGCCGGAGCCTAATGGTCAGTCATGCGACGTCATTTGCTCATTGCGGCCGGCTTTCTTAGCGCTGGTTCCTGTCTGGCCCAAGATTTCGTGGCGCCGCGCCAACCGCGCCCTGCCGTGGAGGAACCCGCCCCGCGGGCCGTTTCGCCGCTGGATCCGGATTCCACGGTGGAAGGGGTGGTTGCGGCAGCCTTCCAGATGAAAGAACCATGGCAGTTGGTCAATCCAGCCGCCGCCAAGGGTTACGGCGACGGACGTTATCTGGTGTCGTGGGATCCGAAGGACGAAGGCAAGCCGAAGGGTTTCATTATTTTCGGGCTGCGTTTTTGGTGAGGGAAAGGTAGGGGCCCGCGGCTCGCGGGCCCGATTGAACCACGGCGGACGAGCGAGCCGCTCGTCCCTACCTTTCGCGCTGCAGCAAATCTGCTGCTAAAGCGCGGAGAGTTTCGCCGCGTGACCCGAAAGACTTGAGGGCTACAATGGCTTCCTCGGTCCACTGCTCCGCGAGCGCGCGGGATTTTTCGAGACCGAAGAGGGCCGGGAAGGTCATTTTGCCGGCGGCGGCATCCTTGCCGGCCGTCTTGCCGAGTTTTTGGGCGCTTTGCGTGGCGTCGAGGATGTCGTCCTGGATTTGAAAGGCGAGGCCCAGAGCGAAGCCGAAGCGGTCGAGGGCCGCAACTTGTGCTTTGGTTCCGCCGGCGCACATGGCCCCCAGCTTGAGCGATGCACGCAGAAGCATGCCGGTTTTCGCGGCGTGGATGAAATAGAGCGCGGGCTCGGAGGATTGGCGTCCCTCCGCCTCCAAATCGGCGACTTGTCCGGCGATGAGTCCGCGGGATCCGGCGGCGCGGGCCAGCTCGGTGACGAGGTCGGACCCGTGGTGACGGGCGCGGGGCTTGGCGGTGGCGAGAACGGCAAAAGCTTCGGTCAGCAAGGCGTCACCGGCCAGGACCGCGATCCCCTCCCCGAACATTTTGTGCGAAGTCGGTTTGCCGCGACGAAGATCGTCGTCGTCCATGCACGGGAGGTCGTCGTGGATGAGGGAATAAGCGTGGATCATTTCCACGGCGCACGCCGCGGGGAGCGCACTGCGGGCGGTGCCGCCGCAGGCTTCGGACGCGGCGCAGCAAAGCAACGGACGCAGACGTTTGCCGCCGGCCAGCAGACTGTAGCGCAGGGCGCGGTGGATCGTGGCGGGCTTGGTTGCAGCGGCGGGGACGCCGGTGCGGAGTGATTTTTCGAGCAGGGCGCGGGTACGTTTGATCCATGCGTCGAGCGCTTTGGAGGGCGATCGTCCCTGCGAGCCGCGGGGTGAGGCGGCGGCCGGGGACGGCCGCCCTCCAAGGGGATTCCTTTTCATCGGTTGCGTTTGGCTTCGAGCACAGGGATGATTTTTTTCAGCGGGAGGCAATTGACCACGTCATTTTTGGTCAGCCAGCCTTTGCGGGCGGCGCCGATGCCGAAGTAGAGATTTTGCAGACCCTCGGTGGCGTGGGCGTCAGGATTGATCACACATCGGACACCTTTTTCCTTGGCCAAGCGCCACCAACGCCAGTCCATGTCAAGACGGTGCGGGTCGGCATTGAGTTCGAGGAAGGTGCCGGTGGCGGCGGCCGCGTCGAGGACGGCGGGGACATTGACCGCGTAGGATTCGCGTTTGAGCAGGATGCGTCCGGTCAAGTGGCCGAGCATGGTCACGTGGGGATTTTCCATCGCGCGGATGAGGCGCTTGGTCATTTCGGCTTCGCCGAGGGTGAAGGACGAATGGACGCTGGCCACCACGTAATCGAGTTGGGCGAGGACGGAGTCGGGGAAATCGAGCGAGCCGTCCTTGAGGATATCGCACTCGGTGCCGCTGAAGAGCCGGAAGCCGTCGAAGTCCTTGTTGAGCGCAGCGATTTCGGCGATCTGCTTTTCGAGGCGGGCGGCGTCGAGGCCGTTGGCTTGGACGGAGGCTTTGCTGTGGTCGGCGATGCCGAGGTATTCGAGGCCGATTTCCTGCGCGGCGGCAGCCATTTCGGCCAGCGTGGCGCGTCCGTCGCTGGCACGGGTGTGGTTGTGGAACGTGCCTTTGAGTTGCTCGAGTTTGATCAGGTCCGGCAACTTGTGCCCGGCCGCCGCCTCGAATTCGCCGCGGTTCTCGCGCAACTCGGGCTCGATGTAATCGAAACCGAACAACTCATAGATCTCGCGCTCGTCGTGGATCGCGGGGATTTCCGGTGCGTCCTTCTTGACCGGCGCGAGGCGGTATTCATTGAGCGTCCAACCGCGGTCCTGGGCGAGACCTCGCAGCACGATGTTGTGCTCCTTGCTGCCGGTGAAATACATGAGAGCAAACGGGTATTCCTCATCGGTCACAACACGGAGGTCGGCCTGGAGCCCGTTCTTGAGCATGACGCTCGACTTGGTCTCGCCCGCAGCAAGGACGCTTTCGACCAACGGGTGTTCGCGGAAGGCTTGGGAAATGGCGGGGGGGTTCTTGGTCGAGACGATGATGTCGATATCGTGGACCGTTTCGTTGCGGCGGCGGGTGCTGCCGCCGGCGGAGAGGCGGATGGTGTCCGGGTGCGCCCGCAGGTCGTCGAGCAAGGTGGCCGAGGCGTGGGCGGCGACGGAAGCGAGGTGGCGTCCGGCCCCCTGCTTGAGCATCCCGAGGCCGAGGAGGATTTTTTCCTGTGTCTTGGCCCCGAAGCCATCGAGGCCGGCGACTTTGTTGTCCTGACAGGCTTTTTCCAGATCGGCGAGCGACGCAACTTGGAGTTTTTCGTAGAGGGCCTTGATTTTTTTCGGGCCGAGGCCGGGAACGTCGAAAAGTTCGAACAATTTCGGCGGGAACTGCGCGACGAGTTCGTCGTAGTAGGGAAGCTTTCCGGTGGTGATGAGGGTCGAGATTTTTTCGCGGAGGGCGTCACCGATGCCGGGGATGCCTTTCAATTTATCTTCGCGGACGAGCGTGCCGAGGTCGTCTTCGAGCATTTCGAGGGCGCGCGCGCCGTTGTGGTAGGCGCGGATCTTGAACGGATTTTCGCCTTGGAGCTCGAGCAAAAGGGCGATGCGCTCGAGGACGTCGATGACTTGGTCGCGGGTGACAGAAGGCATGGCGAGATGGTAGCCGCAGCCGGCCGGCTGCGCAGGGAAAAAACGGAAGAATGTCTCTGGCCCCACTTGTTTGTAGCGGCGGTCTATGACCGCCGGTGCCTCCCACTCAAAAGTTTCCGGCGGTCATAGACCGCCGCTACACATCAAAGGAAACGACCGCCGATCACGGCACGTAGGTGGCGAGGCGGTTGCGCCAGCCGGGGAGCCAGCGTTTTTCGCCGCGGGCCGGCGGAGACAATTCGACGCGGCGGGTCAGGACGCGGTCGGCGGTTTTCGAGAACGCGGCGGTGGGGGGACCGCTCTCGGCCATGCCAGCCAGCACTTGCAGCAGGCCCCAGCCTTCGCCTTGGTAACGCTCGGTCGGCGAGGTCCCCTCGCCTTTGAAGTTCACGTAGTCCATCAGCGGGTAGAGCCCGCCGGGGGCGTTGGCCACGCGATAAAAGTTGTGGCGGATTTTTTCGCGCTCGGACGCCGGCGCGGCGGCGAGCATTTGCGGCAGGGCCGACTCGAGGCGCAGGGCGGCGAAGCGGGCCTGTGGTCCCACGGTCGAGGCGAGGAGCGCGCGAAGTTCCTCCAGCCGCGGCGAGCGGAAGTCGGCCATGAACGCGGCGCGGTCGGGCCAGGGGCAAGCTTTGGCCGAGGCGAGCCAGCCGGGGAGTTTGACCCCTTGGGCTTGGAGGTAGTCTTTGAGCGCGGGGAAGCTTTCTTTGAAAGGACCGCGCTGGCCTTGTGGATACCAGATGAAGTGGCCGATGCCGAGGGACGGGAAGTTTTCGCCTTTGTTCCACGCGGTGAGACCGTCGCGAGTGCCGGCGCATTCGTTGCGCCAGATTTTTTGGCCGATGCGGTCGGCTTCGGCGTCGGAGATCTTGATCCCGCTGTCGGCTAGGACATCGCCCGCGCCGAGGGCCAGTGCGAGGAGCGCGGCAGCGAGGAGGAGGCGCGGGATCACGGCCGGGCGGGCGTCAAGCCCCGACGCGCATGGGCATGAGCACGTAGACGAAAGGGGCGTTGATTTTGATCACGCCGGGGCTGATGTCATCGATGAGCTCGAAATGGATTTCGTCCTCACCGAGGTAACGCAGCGGGGCCATGAGGAATTCGGGATTGAAGGCGATGGAGATGTCCTTGCCCTTGTAGCTCACTGCCATTTCCTCGCGGGCTTCGCCGACTTCGGGGGCGTTCGAGGTGATCTCGATTTTGCCTTTGGTGAAATTGAGGCGGACGGAGGCGGTTTTCTCGGTGTTGAGGAGGGAGACGCGGCGGACGGCGTTGAGCAGGGTCTCGCGCTCGACGGTGACGCGCTCGTTGACTTTGGTCGGGATGACTTGGACGTAGTTCGGGTAATTGCCTTCGACCAGTTTGGAAATGAGCGTGGTCGGACCGCAGTCGAACTGCACCATGTTCTGCGAGATGCGGACAACGACCTCGCCATCGTCCTTGAGGGCGCGCATCAATTCAGTGACCGCTTTGGTCCGGACGATGAATTCGCGTTCCTGGCTGGGAGGAATTTCCAGGTCGTTCACTTCGGCGAGGGCGAGGCGGCGTCCGTCGGTCGCCACGAGAGTAAGCTTGTCGCCTTTGAAGGAGAAAAAGATGCCGTTGAGCACGTAGCGGGTCTCGTCGAGGGAGATGGCGTAATGCGTTTTGCGCAGCCCGTCTTTCAGGTCGGAAGCCTTAAGCTTGAACTCGACGGCTCCTTCGAAGGCGGGAAGACCGGGGAACTCGGCTTCAGGCATGCCGAAGATTTTGTAAACACCGGCACCGCTTTTCAGGGTGGCCATGCTTTTGCCGTCCACCTCGACCTCGATCTCGGTCTTGGGCAGATCCTTGACCAAGGTGCTCAAACGCCTGGCCGGCAGGGTGGTCGATCCCGATTTGCCGACTTTGGCTTCGGCCTTGGTGCGGACGGTGAAGTCGAGGTCGGTGGCGGTGAGGATGAGTTCGCCGTCGGAGGCTTGGATGAGGACGTTGGTGAGAATGGGCAGGGTGCTGCGCGAGTTGACCGCGCTGACCGCGTTTTGCAGTCCCTCGGCGAAGGCCTCCTGCGAGATGGTGAATTTCATGATGGCTCGTGTGGGTGGCCGCGTGGAACGCAACCGGA
>Ga0247842_10007544_pt1 | contig 11721 bp, 7 predicted proteins | sample LaCruzMarch2015__3_FD_192411 | JGI IMG/M metagenome (GOLD analysis project Ga0247842, IMG submission 192411) | Freshwater microbial communities from meromictic Lake La Cruz, Castile-La Mancha, Spain - LaCruzMarch2015_19m | ecosystem: Environmental > Aquatic > Freshwater > Lake | place: Spain...
CCAAGATTCGCCATAAGCCCGTGGCCCCCGTTCCCACCTGCCGCATTGTCCTCCAGCAATAAGAAGACATCACCATTGTAGCTGGTAGCCGCCACACGGATTCCGTTGCCGTCATTCCCTCTGGCAGTGTTTTCATGAACCGAAGCGCTGATCAGAGAGGATCCCTCCAGCTCAACGTCAACACCACTACCGTGATTCCCGGTTGCCATGACGTGATCGATGGCCAGATTAATGTCCCCGAAAAGGGAATCAACTCCAACCCGCAAACCGCTCCGATTGTCGTCTGTCCGGACATTCGAGAACGATGCGTCAATCAAATCAACCGCCGAAAGATCCGCAAGGATTCCGCTCCTGCCATTTCCGGAATAGTCTCCAGAAACACGAGCCCTGAAGCGGTCACCCCCCAAGGCGGATAAAACAACGCCAGATCCTTCGCATCGCGTCACCACGTTGTCACTCAGGATTATATTCACATCACTGACGCCAAGAATGTCGCAGGCAATCCCGTTTCCACTTATATCAGCAATCCGGTTTCCCGAAATATCCGCTCCAAAGGAAGAGGTTAACAACGCGCGGAGAAAAATCCCTGCATCCATCTGCCCATGTCCATGAATGTAGTTGTGCCTGATCGACACATCCGTCACGCCGTCGCCAAAGAGGCCGACATTATTCCAGGGCCAGGAGTATGGATTCGTCGCTTGGGTCGAACTATGTTGAACAACCTCAAACCCGGTCAACGTCACATGGCTCGCCAGGGTAATCGCCGGTCCGCGTCCCATCCCGTTCACCACCGGATAGACCCCGCCCATGAAGCGGTTTCCCTGGCCATAAATCGGGGCGCCGCTCCCCCATAGCGTCATTCCTGAACGCATCACAACCTGCTCCTGGTACTGTCGCTCCGCATCCCTCACATAAACCATCGTGCCGACGGCGTTCTGTATGCCCGTATTGATCTGCCTAAACGGGTTTTCCCACGTCCCGTTCTCCAGCCCGCTCCGGTTATCATCATCCACAAACGTCACCCCGGTGGCCAGAACAAGGCTGTAATCCTTGCGCTCCGCCGAGGCTACCGTGCGACTCAGTTCGCGCCGGTCCGACACCACTTCCACAGGCCTAGATACATCCGTACGGATATGCAGGTCACGCATCACCATCTCTGTCATGCGCGAAGCCACTGTCGCTCTGCCTCCGCCCGGCTTGAATCCGTCCAAGGCTCCGGCAAACGGGTTCTTTCCCCGGCTCAGATTCGCCAGATCGCACGGCACTGATGCCCGGATCCCGGCGGAATAACGGGAACCAATCAGGGCTTTATCCTCGAACCAAGCGGCATCGAGGCACAACGCAGGAACCGGCTTTATTTCCAAGCGCCCCTTCATCCCGGAAATGTCATTGCCGTAATGGGCATTGTAATTGTAGTACCCGACAAACACCTTGATGTCGGCATAATCCTTCACAACAGGTAATGGCAGTAAGGATCCGATTTCGCCATCAAATCCCTCCATGGCCTGCTCGGTCATCTGATAGTGTTGCAAGGTTTTGACGTCATAGGTGGTGGTGATGTCGTAGCCGTACTGGGTTATGTTGTATCCTTGTCCAGCTGGCTCATACCAGTAACTGTTGTGCTCCTGCGTGCGTCCCGATCCCGTCACAAACTTGTCCGTCGTTTGCTTCCCGTCCAGAGGCAGGTAGGCGTTCACTCGCAGATCTATCCACTGTCCCAGGAATTCCATCCCGAATCCGAGCTGATTACACGTGTTATCAAGCGAAGTATTGCGCAAGTCATAGAAGAGGGTGCCCCCAACTATGAAGCCCCGGTCAGGGAAAAGCCTGCGATACCCGGCACCGAAGTTGAATTCCTGCCCGTCATCGTCATTCCAGGAACCACGCGTATTGACAAAGATAAGGCTATCCTTGGTGGCGATTACGGGAACCAGAATATCCCCGAAACTTTCCGCCTGTTGATCCCCGAAATGAACGCCGAGATTGATCCGTCCCGCCGATAACGGTTCCGCCCAGGGCTGGGACGGTTCACCTTGCCCAGCCTGGGGGACAACCAATCCCAGAATGACCGCCCAAATCCGGAACGGTACGTGTCTGACATTCATGGGCTCGAGAATAAAACATCCGGAGCCCCCAATGCAACCTACTCCTTCATTGCCGACTCAAACCGGGGCGCAAGGAAGTGGTGAATTACGAAGGCGACAACATAGGCGAAGGCGCAAATGGCAAACAGGAGGGAATATCCCGCCGTCTCATTGCCAGCCAACCGGTAATGATCCAGCATCTTGCCCGTCACGATCGGGAAGAAAAAGCCCCCCATCGAACCGGCCATGCCGCCCAGCCCAATGATCGAGGCCACCGCCCGTTTCGGGAACATGTCGGAAACGGTCGTGTACAGGTTGGCCGACCAAGCCTGATGTGCCGCGCCCGCCAACCCGATCAGAAGCACCGCCGGCCAATCCCCCACCTCGGTCACAAAGAAAATCGGAAGCACACAAAGGGCAAAGATGAACATGCACGTCTTGCGGGCACGGGTGACACTCCAACCCGACCGGGCCAGATGACCCGTGATCCAGCCGCCAAAGATGCTCAGCACCGTAATGATCCCGTAAATGGTCACCAGCAACGGCCAACTGTGCTTAATGTCAAGGTTTCGCGTTGTCTTGAAATAGTCCGGCAACCAGATCAGAAAAAACCACCACACCGGGTCAGTCAGGAATTTTGCCATAATGAACGACCACACCTGCCTGTAGCCAAGCAGATCAATCCACCGGAGCTTTTCCGCTGTGGAGTTTTCCCTGTCACTGAGAATATGTTCAAGCTCCCCCTTGTCTACGGCGGGGTGCTTTTCCGGAACATCATACATCCGGATCCAGAACCCAAGCCAGATGAACCCGATCAGGCCGGCGGCGATGAAGGGCATCCCCCAGCCAAACTTGATGGCCAGTAGCGGCACCACCGCCGGAGCCAGCAACGCTCCCATATTTGTTCCTGCGTTGAAGAGACTCGTGGCAAAAGCACGTTCCCGCTTCGGAAACCACTGGGCTGTACTCTTGACGGCGGCAGGAAAGTTCCCCGCTTCTGCGAGTCCAAGCAGCACCCGACACAACCCAAATGCGGCAACCGCCAGCGCAGCCGCCCCGAAAACCCGGCCACCGATCTGCACACTGGCGGAACCGGGCATCATCTGCACCAGGGCGTGCGCCATCGCCGCCAAACTCCACCCCACCATCGAAACCGCATATCCCAGCTTGACCCCAAACCGGTCCACAAACCAACCGAAGAACAGGAGTCCTGCGCCATAGGCAAGCTGAAAAAGGGAATTGACAAGGCCGAAATCAGCTTTGCTCCACCCGAATTGCACATCCAGGAACTCCTTCACCAGCGACAGGATCTGCCGATCAATGTAGTTGACCGTCGTCGCGAAAAAGAGCAGCCCGCAGATCACCCACCGGTAATTACCCTTGAACATTCCAACCGTCCTTTCGTGATTTCCCTACACCCCTGAATACGCCAGGAACCCGCCATCAACCGGAATCACCACCCCCGTTACAAACGACGATTCATCCGATACTAGGAAATTCACCGCACCACACAGGTCCTTCGGGTCGCCGAAGCGGTGCATCGGCGTCTTGTTAATCACCTTCTGCCCCCGCGGAGTCAATGTCTTTCCATCTTGTTCCAGCATCAGGAAACGATTCTGGTTCGTAATGAAGAATCCGGGCGCAATCGCATTCACCCGGATATTCATTGGCGCGAGATGCACCGACAGCCAGCGGGTAAAGTTATCAATGGCCGCCTTGGCTGCCGAATACGCCGCCACCTTGGTCAACGGCTGGGTCGCCGACATGGAGGAAATATTGATCACACTCCCGCCGGTTTTCAGCATGGCCTGGCAGAAGACCTGGCTCGGCAGCAAACTGCCGATGAAATTGAGCTTGTTCACAAATTCAAACCCCGTCAGGTCCAGCCCGAAAAAGGAATCCTCCAGCTTGGTCCCTTCCGTGAACTGCTCCGCCGGACACGTCCCCTTGGGGTGGTTCCCGCCGGCGCCGTTGACCAGGATATCGATCCGGCCCCATTGCGCCAGGATCTTGTCACGAGCCGCCTCCAGGGAAGCACGCTCCAGAACGTTGGCGGAAACCGTCATGGTTTCTGTCAGCCCCTTCTCTGCCAGGATTTTCTGAAGGACCTTCGCGCCATCCTCGTTCAGGTCGGCAAGCACGACTTTCGCCCCCTCCCGCAGGAGTGACTCCGACATCACCGAACACAGTACTCCCGCCGCCCCCGTTACCACCGCCACCTTGTTTTCCAGACGTTTCACGCTTCCTCCAATTTTCCTGACCTGTCGTGTCGATTCCAAGTCACACATCAATCCCAAAACCCAAAATAACGTTTCGCGTTGTTATAGCAGATATCCTCAACCATGGAGCCTACCAACTTCATATCGGCCGGGATCCGTCCGCGGGCCATATCGGAACCAAGGATGTCGCACAGCAGCCTGCGGAAATACTCATGGCGGGCGTATGACAGGAAGGACCGGCTATCCGTAAGCATGCCCACGAACTGGCTGAGGAGCCCCAACTGTGACAAGGCCTCGATGTGTCGTGTCATCCCGTCAAGCTGGTCCAGGAACCACCATCCACTGCCGAACTGCATCTTCCCGGCCGTTACGCCGTCCTGGAAATTCCCGCACATCGTGGCCACCAGCTCATTGTCGCGGGGGTTGATGTTATAGATGATGGTTTTCGGCAGCTTCCCGATGCGGTCGAGCCGGTCGAAGTGCTTTGCCATTCCCGAGCCCGTGGCCCCATCACCAATGGAGTCGAATCCGGTATCGGGTCCGACCGCAGCCGCCATGCGGCTGTTATTGCTCCGGAGCACCCCGTAGTGCACCTGCATCGTCCAACCACGCTCGGCATCCATCACAGCCAGTTCATGCAGCATGAACGCCTGGAACTGGAGCGCCTCTTCCGAAGTCACCGGTTTTCCTGCACGGGCCTTCGCGAAAATCGAGGCAGCACCGGCTGGCGAACAATCGGCGTCCGGGACGAACGACAGGCCCCGGTCTGAAAGCCGGCACCCCTGGGCATGGAAGAAATCATGCCGTTGGCGCAGGGCTGAAAGAAAAGCATCCAGGTTCCGGATCGGGGTTCCCGCCGCCACCTCCAGCTTATCCGTCCACCCGCTGAATACCGCAAGATCCGCCACGACCCAGCACTTGTCCGGCCGCCAGGTCGGCCTGACCTGGACAGGATACGGCTCCCGCCGGATTGCCTGATGATGTTCCAGCGAATCGACAGGATCATCGGTGGTGCAAACGACCTCGACCTTGGCCTTGTTCATGAGCCCGCGGGCCGAGAACCAGGGTTCGCGCATGACTTTCATGGAATTGTTCCAGATCGAATCCGCGGTTTCCGGCGAGAGCAGGCGGTCGGCAATCCCGAAACAATTCTTCAGCTCCAGATGCGACCAGTGATAAAGCGGGTTCCGGAGGGCCTTGGGCATCAGTCCGGCATACTTGTCGAACTTCTCGCGATCGGTAGCATCCCCCGTGCAATACCGCTCCGCGATCCCGGCCGTCCGCATCTGGCGCCACTTGTAATGGTCGCCCCCCAGCCAGATCTGGGCGATATTGTCCCACCGCTTATCCTGGGCGATCTCGGCCGGATTCAGGTGGCAATGATAATCAATGATGGCCAGATGGGCTGCGTGCCCGTGATACAACTCCCGCGCCTGCGGGGTTCCCAGCAGGAAATCCTCATGAATGAAATTCGTCATAATCGCTCCCTGACCGACCACAAGCCCAGCGCCGGATTGCGGATAAAGAACACCTGCTCGCCCACTACATCGTTGAATCCCTCCTTGAGGGTTTCGGGATTGTACCGGGTCATCAAGGTCTTGAGATCCCCATAACGGTACCCGACTGATTCGATCTCGGCCTGGCTGAGGTGGCCGGGATAATAGGTAATCGAGAACCGGCCCTCGCTGGAGCCGTGGATCAGGTGGGCGGCGGCAGACAGGTTGTTCCGCAGCTCGTCAAAGCGGGTAACGGACTCCAGGGTGTTCGATGTACCCTTGTACCCATAACGCCGGATCAGCCGGTCAATTTCGCGATCCTCGCCGAATTCCTTCACGCCCGGAGCCAGGATTACCAGCTCCCCCTCGTCAGCCAGTGCCATGCGGGTGCGGTAGATGGCCTTGTTGCCAAGCCAGGTTGAGCGGAACTCCTCGGGATCCAGCCAGACCACCACCTTCTTCAACGGTTGGTCGAGGGTTGTGATATTAACCTTGCGGCACAATTGGCAGGCTTCCTCGAACAGGGCATCACCCGTGCCACCGTAGAACCCGCGCATCACCATCCGGTTGGCAGCGGCATCACGCTCCATCACGGTCAGGATGTAACGGATCGGAAGTTCCCCCAGGAAGGTGCTGACCCCGTGGTTGAAAAGGCGGCGCACGGGTGTATCGGCGCGGCCCAGGGCTTTTTCCATGTTACACACGGCGCCGAGGAAGTGGGACTTGTTGATGGTATCGGTCCCACCGACGCCGACCAGCACGTTCTTGGTGTAGTTGGCCATGCCAACCACCTCATGGGGCACGACCTGGCCAATGGAGAGGATGAGGTCATATCCCTCGAACAGCTTCCGGTTCACCTCGACGTTGACCGTATAGTTGACCAGTCCGCCGGACCATTCACTGAGTTTTTCCCCGGGAATAACCCCGCGGGACACCACATCATTGCGCCAATCATGCGACAGGAACTTTCCGGCAGGGATATCCGCGCCGAACATCATCTTCAGCTCCGCGGCCCCCATCGGCGCATGTGTGCCCAGGGCAGGCATGATATCCACCTGCGCGCCCCACCCGGCCAGGAGCCGGTACGCGATGGCGGTTATGGGGCCAGCCATGGAATTGAGCCGGGTGTGGTCAGGCGGGAGGAGCAGTACCCGACGAAGCGATTTTCCACCAAATTGCTCCAGCGTCACGGCAGCCAGCCGCTCCAGCTCCCCACGCCCGATGTCGAGCGTCTCTCCTGCCTGTATGATGTTTGACGTCATGGCACCCGGCTCCACCGCAAACGATTAGACAATGTAGGTCGATGAGGTGGTCGATCCACCCAGCTTGCACCAGTCGGTATGGAAGAACTGGCCACGCGGCTTGTCGATCCGCTCGTAGGTGTGGGCGCCGAAATAATCGCGCTGGGCCTGGAGCAGGTTCGCGGGAAGCGTTGCGGAACGGTAGCCATCGTAATAGGACAGCGCCGAACCGAAGGCCGGCACGGGAACCCCGTGCTTGATGGCACGAACCATGGCCCGGCGCCACGCGGACTGGCTCTTCCGGATCGCCTTCTTGAAATACTTGTCCAACAGTAAATTGGCCAGGGCGGGCTTGCGATCGAACGCCGCCTTGATGTCGCCGAGGAACCGGGCGCGGATAATGCAGCCACCACGCCACATCAGGGCGATGGCCCCATAATCAAGCTTCCAGTTCTGCTCAGCCGCAGCCGCACGCAACAGCTGGAATCCCTGGGCGTAGGAACAGATCTTCGACGCGTAGAGGGCCTGGCGCACATCCTCGATGAAGGCGGCCTTGTCCCCCGTGAACTTGGCCTTCGGGCCGGCCAGGACGGTACTGGCGGTAACGCGCTCATCCTTCATGGCCGACATGCAGCGGGCGAAAACGGCTTCAGACACCGTCGGCGCCGCAACACCGTAGTCCAGGGCAGCCACACTGGTCCATTTGCCGGTCCCCTTCTGGCCGGCGGTATCCAGAATCACATCCACCACATGCTTGCCGGTTTCTGGATCCTTCTCGGCGAGGATGTCACGGGTAATCTGGATGAGATAGGAATCGAGCTCGCCCTCATTCCAGTCCGAAAAGACCTTGTGCAATTCCTCGTTGGTGAGACCCGCCACGCCCTTGAGCAGGGAATAGGCCTCGCAGATCATCTGCATATCGCCGTACTCGATGCCATTATGCACCATCTTGACGAAATGGCCGGCGCCATCCGAGCCTACCCAGTCGCAGCAGGGCACGCCGCCCTCGACCTTGGCGGAAACGGCCTGGAAGATCGGCTTCACATGCGGCCAGGCGGCAACGGAGCCACCAGGCATGATCGAAGGCCCCTTGAGGGCGCCTTCCTCACCACCGGACACCCCGGTGCCGATGAACAGCAAACCCTTTGATTCGACATACTTGGTCCGGCGGATGGTATCGGGATAATGGCTGTTTCCGCCATCGATAATGATATCCCCGGCCGACAAGTGCGGGAGTAGCTGCTCAATGCATTCATCCACGGCTTTCCCAGCCTTGACCAGCATCATCACCTTGCGCGGGCTCTTGAGAGAGGCGCACAGGTCGGCAATCGTCCGGCAACCCACGATCTTCTTGTCCTTACCCCGACCCGCAGTGAAGGCCTCCACTTTGTCGACGGTACGGTTATAAACCGCCACGGTGAACCCATGGCTCTCCATGTTCAAAACCAGATTCTCACCCATCACCGCCAACCCGATCATGGCAATATCCGCTGTCGCCGTACTCATATTTATGTTCTCCTGTTGTTCACGTTGATGAAATCCAGCCGTCGCCACGGAAACATCAGATCCCCTGGCTACTTAATCCCGTTCTACGGGAATCCCCATATAATAGGTTACCCGCCCTGAATCCGGCAATATGAAATAAACGAACAAAGGTTTACAAATACGAACCGGCATGCCAGACTTTGACCATTATGGCCGACAGAATGAAAAATGTCCTCGTTGCCCTGGAATTCTACCGGGGCCCGCTGTTTGAGGGGATTGCCGAATATGCGCGCGCCCACAACTGGCACCTGTCCCTGGACATGCTCCTCAACCCCGGCAAGATCCCCTGGGGCTGGGATGGCGACGGGATCCTGACCATGCTCATCCGTGACGAAACCGCCCTCCTGAAATTCCTGCGGAAATGCCACAAGCCCACCGTGAACCTGGAAGGGCGCCTCCTCACCACCTCCTATCCCCGCATCCTCAGTGATACCCGCCTGGCCGCCGAGATGGCCTTCCAGCATTTCCGAAGCAAGGGATTCTCGAATTTCGCCTTCTATGGGGATGAACACTCTTTCCGCGGTCAAGACTTCATCAACGTTGTAAAGGCGCACGGGTTTGAATGCAGACATCTCTATGAAAGCTCCATTTCCTGGAAGGAGGAACTGGCTGCCACCCGGCGCTGGCTCGACGCCCAGCCCAAGCCCCTTGCCGTCTTCTGCTGGACCGATTATGCCGGTGCCCGTTTCGTGGACATGGCCCACAACTTGAAATGGCGGATTCCCGATGATATTGCCGTCATGGGCATGGACAACGAGGATCTCGTATGCGATTGCGCGGCGATTCGGCTCACCAGCATCCGTACCGATATCCAACAGGTGGGAACACTGGGCGCAGCCCTGCTGGACCGGCTGATGGAAGGCAAGCAACCCAAGCTGAGCAACCAGCTGATCCCCCCACGGGAGATTGTTGAACGCGCCAGCACGGACACCTTTTCCACGGATTCCCCGCTGGTGGCCCAGGCTACCCGCTTCATGAAGGAACACCTCAACTCGGGCATCAATGTGTCCGATATCCTTAAAACCTGCTCCGTTTCACGGCGGGGACTTGAGAAAGCCTTCCTGAAGAACACGGGATGCACCCCCTACCAGTACCTGCTCCGGATCAGGATGGAAAAAGCGCGGACACTCCTCCGGGAAGGGGATGAAACCATCGCCGCGGTCGCCCGGCAGGTCGGGGTATCCGACCCCAAGCATTTCGCAACCATGTTCCGGCACGAAAACGGCGTATCCCCCCGTCACTACCGGGAGGGATGGGAAAATTCAAAATAATCTGATAACGTCCCTGCCTATGTCACCCAAACCCAAGCGCCGTACAGCCTTCCTCCAGCATCCGGTCTTCCGGAAGCATCAAACGGGCTGGCAACATCCTGAATGCCAGAGGCGGCTCATCGCCATTGTTGACGGACTGAAGCAAGCAGGGCTATGGGAACAGCTGATTCACCTTACCCCGCACCCGGCCATCATCCCGGATCTGGCGACCGTCCATGATCCGGAATACATTGAACAGATCCGACAGGCCTGCGAGGCCGGAGGATTGTTCAAGCCCGATGACGTGACACTTGGTTCGCCCGGAACCTTTGAAGCCGCCCTCATGGCTGCTGGAGCGGTTCTGGCCGCAACCGATGCCGTCATGTCGGGCGACATATCAAATGCCTTCTGCTCCGTCCGCCCCCCGGGCCATCACGCCGAGAAGGACCGGGCCATGGGATTCTGCTTTTTCAATAATGTCGCCATTGCTGCTCGCCACCTCCAGCAGCACCACGGACTCCAGCGCATCGCCATCGTTGACTGGGATGTTCATCATGGAAACGGGACCCAGCACATCTTCGAGGCGGATCCCTCGGTTTTCTATTTCAGCATCCACCAATACCCGCTCTACCCGGGTAGCGGGCAGGCCAGTGAGAGGGGAACAGGAGCGGGTTCGGGATTCACCCTGAATGTTCCCATGGGCCTAGGATCCACCGATACGGACTACCGCCGGGAATTCCTGGGGTCGCTCAAACCAGCCCTCGCCCAATTCAAGCCTGAGTTCATTCTCATCTCCGCCGGGTTCGATGCCCATAACAATGACCCCCTGGCGGGAATGGCGCTTAGCGAGAACGGATTCGGTGAACTCACGCGACTCGTCATGGCGATGGCTGACGAACACTGCCAGGGCAGGCTGGTCTCCGTCCTTGAAGGCGGCTATGACCTGCCCTCCCTGGCGGCTTCCGTCACCAGGCATTTGGGCGCATTAAGCCAATAGCCGTCTCAAGAAAACCTGATTTCAGCCTTCGGGTCGAGGGTCTCAGGATAATCGGTTTCGGTAATCTTCATAACCGAAACGACGCACGACCTCAATCTCACCGGATTTCGGATGATAGAGGGCGATGGAGGGCAACCCGACCCCGTTAAAGGTGTTGTTCTTGACCATGGTATAGTGCGCCATATCCAGGAACACCACCTTATCCCCGATCTTCAAGGGCTCAGGGAATGAATAATCCCCGATCACATCGCCGGCCAGGCAGGTCATACCCCCTAGCCTGTAGGTGCGGGCATGCTCACCAGGCTTCCCGGCTCCCACAATCTGAGGACGGTACGGCATTTCAAGGACATCGGGCATATGGGCTGCGGCCGAGGTGTCCAGGATGGCGATGTCCATGGCGTTGTGCACGATATCCAGCACTGAAGCAACCAGGACTCCCGTATTGAGGGCGATCGCCTCGCCTGGCTCGAGGTAGACCTCCAGATGCGGATGTCGGGTCTTGAACCCATTGATCACGCGGACTAGGCGATCGACATCATAATCCGGACGGGTGATATGGTGTCCTCCCCCGAAGTTGATCCACTGGAGCCCGGTAAAGAATTTCCCAAACTTCGCCTCCACCACGGGCAGGGTCCGCTCCAGGGCATCGGAATTAAGCTCACACAAAGTATGGAAATGCAGACCGGAGAGGCCGGAAAGATCCTGCCCCTCGAACTGGTCCAGCGTGACACCCAGCCGGGATCCCGGTGCGCAAGGATCATATATCGAAACCTTCACCTCGGAATGCTGCGGATTGACCCGTATGCCACAGCGCATGGGCTTTCGGGATGCCGCGACAACGGGCTTATAGCGCCGCCACTGGGCAAAGGAGTTGAATACCATGTGGTTG
>Ga0247842_10007546_pt1 | contig 11720 bp, 5 predicted proteins | sample LaCruzMarch2015__3_FD_192411 | JGI IMG/M metagenome (GOLD analysis project Ga0247842, IMG submission 192411) | Freshwater microbial communities from meromictic Lake La Cruz, Castile-La Mancha, Spain - LaCruzMarch2015_19m | ecosystem: Environmental > Aquatic > Freshwater > Lake | place: Spain...
CCGGCAAATCCTGATGAATTTTATCAGCAATGCCATCAAATTCACAGAACAAGGCGAGATCTGCGTGTTTGCCACCATATTTAACAATAATACTCCGGATCCAGTCCAACGTTTACTCCGACTCGGAGTCAAAGATACCGGTATCGGGATCAGCGACAGTAATCTGGAAAATATATTCGACCGCTTTACCCAGGCCGACAGCTCGACGACGAGAAAGTACGGAGGCACAGGTCTCGGATTGTCCATTTCCAAAAAGCTGGCTGAGATCATGGGAGGATGGGTCCGGGTTGAGAGCGCGCAGGGAAAAGGGAGCATCTTTTTCCTGGAAGTTCCACTCGAAATCGCTGAACCTCCGGAAGAGCAGACCTCATCTGCATCCATTGACATCCATAGGGCCCTGGTGGTTGATGATAATGCAACCAACCGGAAGATCATATCAAAGATGCTCGAATTCTGGGGAATCGAAGCAAATGTGGTCGAGAACGGCGTCAAAGCGCTTGAGTTGCTGAAAAAAGCGCATCGGGAAAAGAACTTTTTTGATATGATCCTCCTCGATATGCATATGCCTGTCATGGATGGCCTATCCGTAGCCGGGATCATCAAAAGTGAAGAGATCAATATGCCTAAACCGGTGGTTATCATGTTTTCTTCCATTGAGAAGGAATTTGTGTTTGAACAAGGTAAAAAAGTGGGGATTGATCATTATTTGTCGAAACCTGTGAAAATGAAGGAACTTCTCAACCTAATCCTCAAGACAAAAAAAGACATCTCCATACCGGGTCTGGAATTCGGACAAACAGTCCAGGATGAATTGGTCATCAGTTCCTCAAAGAACATCCTGATCGCTGAAGATAACGCGATCAACATGAAATTGCTTACCTTAATGCTGCTCCGGACAGGCGTAAAGGTGATTTCTGCTATCAACGGGGTTGAAGCGGTAGAACTCTTCAAACAACACGATATTGATCTTGTATTCATGGACATTCACATGCCTGAACTAGACGGTTTCCAGGCGACAAGGCTGATCCGTGAGTATGAAAAGGGCAGGAAACACACGCCTGTCGTAGCCTTGACAGCCATCGCCTTACAGGGTGACCGTGAAAAATGTCTAGAGAACGGAATGGACGACTACCTCTCGAAACCATTTATCAAGGAAGATCTGTACAAAGTATTGAAAAAATACCTGGTGACCTAAAGGATACACTGCCATTCACTTCCTCAACCCAGGTACTTTTTTATTTTAAGGTGCAGATCGACCGGATTGAAGGGCTTGGAGATAAAATCGTTCATGCCCGACTTGAAAACCTCGTCAGAAACATCAGAACGGGCTGCGGCGGTGAGAGCAATGATCGGGAGGGAAATATACGGTTCAGCGCCTATCCTGCGAATTGCGGCCGATGCCTGGTATCCATCCATCTCGGGCATCTGGAGATCCATCAGGATCAGTCTGTACACTTTCTTTTTAACCATGTCAAGTGCAATAAGCCCGTTATCAGCTGAATCGACTGTAAGGTTCCAGTCTTTAAGAAATTTGCCGGCAATCAGTTTGTTAACCTGGTTATCCTCAACCAGGAGGACACGCTGTCCGGCAAACGGTGCAAACGGATAATTTTCCCGGTTTACGGAAATGTCCCGGGCTGTCCTGGAAACTACCGGAAACCTAATCGAAAAGCTGAAGCATGTGCCCACACCCGGATGGCTCTCAGCCTGAATTTCGCTGCCGAAAAGCTCCAGAAGCTTCTGTGTGATCACCAGTCCAAGTCCGGTGCCTCCGTATTTGCGTGTTGTTTCCGAGCTTCCCTGGACGAAGAGCTCAAAGATATTGTCCATGGTCTCCTTGCTCATCCCTATTCCCGTGTCACAGACCAGGAAATCAACGACCACCTCATCGTGGGTCTGGTCCCGCCTGATCAGATCGATGTTGATGGAGCCGCTATCGGTGAATTTTAATGCATTTCCCATCAGGTTATTGATGATCTGCGACAGTCTGAGCGGATCGCCAATGACGTTCTCCGGGATCTGCTCATCGATATGGCATCCCATTTCTATTTTTTTCTCCTTTGCACGGATCTTCATGGCGGATACAATTTCTTCCACGAGGTTACGGAGGTTAAAGCCGATCTTTTCAAGCGAGACTTTGCCACTCTCGATTTTGGTAAAGTCGAGGATGTTATTGATGAGACCTAGAAGGTTTTCAGCTGAAAAGCGCAGGATCTGGAGATCCTCGAACTGGTCCTGGCGCGGATTGTTCCTTACCAGGAGATGGGCAGCTCCGATCACCGCGTTCAACGGCGTACGGAGCTCATGCGTCATTACAGAAAGAAACTTTTTTTGCGCTTCCGAAGCTTCTTCAGCGATGATCCTGGCTTTTTCAAGCCCGATATTGGCCTGCCGCAGTTCTTCGTTTTTTTGCAAGATGCTGATATTCTGGGCTTCGATCCTTTCTTTTTGTATGCTCGTTTCACGGGTCCGTTCCTTGATAGCCCGCTCCAGTTTTTCGTTGTACCGTTTCAGTTTCAGGGTATTCAGATGAAGCCCTAGCCAGAAGAGTAACAACACAAGGATAGTTGCCGGTATTATCAACCATCCCTGTGTGTACCAGATACGGGTAACAGAAAAGTTCCACCTGAGAATATCGCTGGTGAGGTTATTGCCAGTTTTGACGGCCCGAAGCATCAGCGTGTATTTACCCGGGGAAAGATTGGCCAGGATGATATTGCCTGCCCTCGGGACAGGCTGCCACGTCGAATCTCTTCCCTCCAGGAACATCTCGATCCGGAAATTCACGTAAGGGTGGTCGAGGACACCAACTCTCAGGTTGACAAAAGAACGGCTGTTGAACTTGATGCCGGAAAGAGAACTGCTGATCTCTTCTTTATTGTTACTCAATACGCTGAAGATGACCGGCGTAACGGTTTTTTTTGGCGCGATCAAAGGGGATGAGACCATGACCCCTTCCACGGTTCCCACCCACAACCGGCCTGCCTGATCCTCCTGAAGGCAACGGTAATTAATGATCTTCGACTTCATACCCGCTCTGTCGTCGAACGATAGCAGCTCTCTTCCGGTGAAAAGGTGCAGCCCGATGCTGTTACCCAGCCAGATGTTGTTGTTCCTGTCGACCGTCACGGCCTTTACGGAAGAGCCTGTCATCTGTCCGAACTCCACCCTGGAGACCTCACCATTTCTATATTGCAGCAGCCCGAAAGAGGATCCGAGCCACATCACCCCGTCAGTGCCGGCTGCCATATCATTGATGTTAATGTTGATATTATGTTCAAAGCGGATGGGCCTGCTGAGGTTGATGAACCTGTCGCGGGCGGCATCATAGGCAAACAGGTAGGCCGTATCCGCCATTCCGCCTGCATAGATCCGTCCCGACTCGTCCAGCGCAGTAACAAGTGGTCGTGAAGTGATCCCTTCCATGGCACCGTATGTCCTGACCTCATAATCCTTTGAGATCCTGATCAACGAAGGGTTCTGGTCCTGGCATGCCCACAAATTCCCGGCAGGGTCTGTTTTAAGAAAAAACACAGCATTGCCTGCCATTGAGAAATCGAACTGCCTGACGATGTTTCCTGCCGGCTTTTCGTACCATATCCTGGCTTTGACATCTGCATACCACATCCCACCATCAGCCGGTATGGCCTGCAGGATCGTTGCAGATGCGGTTTTAACCACCGTCACGAAACCTGCCGGATACGGTTCATTTGCAGGTTCTGATTGAAATACGTGTTGACCGTCACAGAAGAAAGTGTTTCCCCGGCTGTCCCCTGAGATGCATTGTATATAGTCTCTTGTAGTCGTCTTAAAAGGAGAGGCAAAAAGATTTCTCTGCAATAACAAAAGTCCGTTGTCGGATGCGATCCAAACATTCCCCTCATGCCCTCCTGCAATGTTGTTTATATTTTTTTCCTGGATCTCGTCAAGGTGGCGGATCTGATATTTCTGGCCATCACTGCTGATTTCATAGAGTCCATTCGCCCAGGTGCCGGCATAATACTTGCCTGGGGCATACCGGTACATACAGGAGATCTCCGGGCTTCCTGCCACCGGCACCAGGTTTTCGCATCCACCATCAGCAGATGAAGTGAATGTTACCAGCCCGGTACGTGTAGCGATAAGGATGGTCCGGTCGTCCGTGGCCAGGGCAAATTGAATATTAGACAGGCCGAAAGGCAGTTTCACTTCATCAAACCGCTTTGCTGCCGGGTTGAAAAGATAAATGTATCCCGGCTCTGCAAAACTGAAAAGATGACCATAACCGTCTTCTGCAAAAGAGAAAGAGCGCTGGAAATTGTTGGTCACCGCTTTCTCTGCCGGAAAACAGGAGTTCAAAATATTATGGTTATCAAGGCAGTAAATCTTCCGGTTGTCTCCAAACCAAAGCCCGCCCTCTGCATCCTCATAACATCCCTTCGGGAACCACAGAAGTGAATCAACCTGCTTTACAGATCCCATCAGGAACGGATTAAGTGTGACCGGTCGTTCTGATGTGGAAGAGATCATGATCCCGAGATCGGTTGTCACGATCACATCGCCGTTTTTTCTGCAATAGACCGACTTAATATACTGACTCGGCAGATCGCCTTCAAAATGGCTGAATTCATTCCCGTCAAAAAGAAAAAGACCCCCGTCAGTCCCGATCCATATAAGACCTTTATTGTCGGTGGTGACTGATTTGACCAGGGTATTCGTCAGACCTTCGTTCTCCGAATAACGGATCACCTGCAGTGATTGTCCGCGGCTCCATTGGCTTAAGGTCATCGCGATGACGATAGAAACCAGTAATGGAAAATGTGCGTGTGAGTTTTTCATGGTTCTGTTTCTGATCATAGCTCCTGTTTCAGGTAATCGGCAATCCCTCCGTCATGGCCCCGGATCTTCAGCAGCCTGGATTCCAGAACCCTCCTGATGGTCTTTTCAACTACCGGTTTGGTGATGTAATCATCCATCCCGGCCTGGCGGCACCGCTCTTCTTCACCCATGACTGTTCCGGCGGTCAGCGCTATAATCGGGATCCGCCCGCCGGATTCTGCCTCAGCCCTGCGTATCTCCATGGCCGACTCATACCCGTTCATGACCGGCATTTGAATATCCATGAAAATAAGATCGGGTCTGGTTTCCGTGAACAGCCTGACTGCTTCAAGGCCATTGTCGGCCTTGATAATGGAAGAGTTGGGAAGCAGGTAGGAAAGGATGGTTGAGGTGAGCATCATATTAATGTTGTTATCCTCGGCGATCAGAATGATGAAATGATATCGTGACAGATAATCTGGCTCCGTTTTATATTGCTCCGAAAGCTCTTCACTTTCCGGCGCCTTTGTTGACCTCACTTTTGCGAGCGCCTCAAATAACTGGGTCATTTTTACAGGTTTCACGAGCATGACCTGGACGCCGAGTTCCCTGCTCTCTTTGTGGATCCGTTCGTCATCTGAAGAACTGTGTAGAAAAATGATGGGCTGTTTATCACATGGGAACAGGCTTTCCCGCCGGATCATCCTGATCAGGTCAAGTCCGTCCAGTACAGGCATGTTGTAATCAATGATCAGTACGTCATAATCATTGCTGTTCTTAAGTCTATCTATAGCTTCCAGACCATTGGAAGCCAGTTCCGATTCAATATGGCGGGTCAGCAGCATATGCTGGATGATGATCCGGTTGTTGGTGTTGTCATCCACTACCAGCACTTTCCTGATGTCGCTTATTTCAACGGGAAGTCCAGGGTCGGCATTTTCGGTCTTCAGCTTCAGGGTAAAGTAAAAATTGCTTCCTACGCCCGGCTCACTTTCAATCTGGAGGGTCGACCCCATAATATTCACCAGCTTGTTCGAAATGGCAAGACCCAGCCCGGTACCGCCATATTTTCTTGTCGTAATGGCATCTGCCTGGGAAAAAGAATCAAAGATCCTGGCCTGTTTTTCTTGCGGAATGCCAATTCCTGTATCCCGCACCGAAAAGGTCAGGGTTACCATTCCGGTTTCGGGCTCGATTTGGTCCATTTCCACCTTGAATTCCACTTCGCCTTTTTCGGTGAATTTGAAGGCATTCCCGAGCAGATTCACCAGGACCTGGCGCAGCCTGACAGAATCCATGTAAACGAACCTGGGAATATCCGGCGGCAGATCCATAAGCAGTTCAAGTCCCTTTTCATGCGCCCTGAACTTCAATACATCTATGATTTGTTCCGACAGTTGGATGATGTCCGTCTTTTCTTGATTCAGTTCGAGTTTCCCCGCTTCGATCTTTGAGAAGTCCAGAATATCGTTCAGCAGGTCAAGCAGTGAATTGGCCGAATAAAACACGGTTTGCATATAGTGCTTCTGCGTTTCGTTCAGACGGGTCTTCATCAGAAGCTCAGTGAAGCCGATTACGCCATTCAGCGGGGTCCGGATCTCGTGGCTCATGTTGGCCAGGAATTCTGACTTGGCCCTGTTAGCCTTTTCGGCAATCTCTTTCGCCATGATCAGATCACTCTCGGCTTTTTTCAGGGATGAGATGTCAATAAATGACTCAATGAGGCTTTTTCTGCCATCATAAGTGGATCGGATCACCGATTTGAGGATCGGAATCTGTTCATGCCTTGCATTTATAAAGACTTTTTCAGTTGATTTTATCAGGTCTTCAGAATCATGAAGAGGACAATTCTCATCCCTGGCCGGGCAGATCAGGGAATAACATCTTTTCCCGATGATCTCCTCCTTGGCGGCGCCGAACATCTCTTCCGCCTTTTTATTGATGAAGGAGATTTTGTGGGTTTCAATGTCGATGATAGTGACCCCTACATCCTGCGAATCGAGAATCTCTCTCAGTGAATTTTCATTCTCCTTCAGGGAAACCTCCATCTCTTTGCGTTCCTCGATGAGCCGTATCAGGGAATTGAACAGAACGGCATGTTCATGCCTCCCCTCGGGCGCCCCTTCCTCTGAGACCCGGTGCTCCGGAGAAAGGGCATTGATCGCCTCTTTTATCCTTTCGATGGTTTCTTTCCGGTTCTCTGCGTCCTGTTTCTGCCGTATATAGGCATCACGCAGTTCCTGGGAACTGATCTCGATAGAGTTCTGCAGAAGCCGAATATCATCTTCAAAATTGAAATAAGAGTCATTAATATCCTGAAATATACGGAGGACTGATTCCGGCAGGTTTTCCGGAGAACCAACGTTCTTCTTTATCTGTCTTAAGAGTAGCTTGTTCCAGGTCACATTCATAGTATGGAAGGGATTACAGTTCCTTAAACAGTGTGATGGTCATGGTCTGGTTGTGAAGTTCGCAGCGGTTCTCAAAAGGTTTGCTGGGACATATTTCACCATATGAATAGAACCCCGTCATCATAGCTTTCTGCCCGATCATCTCGCGCACACTTTCAAGTTCCTCTTCCACTCTTTGCTTCAGGACAAGCCTTCTGCCGACACAACTGATAAGGATGGCAAGGTCAGGTTCTTCATCCCGCAGGCTTGTACATGACATTTCAGCAGCATCGTTGGCGCCTTCGATCAGACGATCGATATTTGCCTTCATCAGCCTTACATATTCACCCTGTGGAATATCCCCGGCAAAGACCATGCTGCCATCTGTTTCATTGACCGAAAGCACAGTCCTGACCAGGGCTGTATCGGAATTTTGTAACCTGAGACTGAGTGGAAACAACAGGGCCGCGGCAGGAAGGCCTTTTGCATGTTCACCCAGGTATTTCTTATACAATTCCAGAGCAGGCTGCCCGTCGAGTTCATAAAGGATGTTGCTTTTTGACCTGGTTACAAGCCGGTCGACGCCAAACGAGTCCCATCCCCCCATCGAACCATAACCGGTCTTCAGCTCCTTCCCGTAGAAACCGATAGCCAGGACTGTATTCCTCTCGCCTGCCTTGTCGTTGACAATAACAGTCTCCGTGAAATTGGCTTCATCCCCCGCCAGTCCTCCGGTTATTGGAACCCTGGTCATAAGCTTGTTGTTTAGCCCTTTCGTCAATTCACTGCCATTTATGTTCAACCCTTCCGAAAGGATCATGGCATGGACTAGGTCATGTCCGCTAAGCTGTCCGGCAAGTTTTTCACCGATTTCATAGCTTTGTTCCATGGTTTCAATGTGTTCGGCTACGATCCTGACGGTGGTTTTTTCAAACCAGACTGCAGTGCAAACGATCCTGTCACTATGAACCATTTCTCCGCAAATTTCTCCTGAGGTCGAGCAGCCAACTATCTTTGCTGCCGGATAAGAAGATCTTACTTTGTCGATATGTTCCTGTTTTTTCAGTAACTCCCTGCTGCCGAATAAAAATACCAGCTGAGCGCTGTTACCGATTTCTATGGGGCCTTTCTGAGTCCACTCTCCGTTGATGTTCAGAAGTAATTGTTCTGTTTTCATATGGATGTCGATTATTAGATGGGTTTATATCTGCAGATTCCCTATTGGGAAAACAATAAAAATAGTGAATATATTATTATCTCCAAATCTCAATTTTTTTATCATGGCTTTTTGTTAATTTAATGCCTACGCCGGATAAATTGACCAGTTTACTCAACAATCAGCATAATTGTTTGCTTTTGTCCGTTAGATTCAATAATTATCTGCCGGTATATAGACTGCCACCTTTCGGAAACCGCCGCATTGCCGGTTGACGGCTCGTTCGGGCGAGTATTTATATTGAAACTTTAAGAAAATGCGAAATATTTTCCTTTTGGTTTCAGTTATACCGAGTGGAACAGCGGCTATTAATTCGCAAACCTGTTCCGACTCGGTATAAAACTTTGGATGAGCCTTTGTGTCTCCGTGATTTAGTGGCAAAAAGGGCTTTTCGGAGTGGACTCAGAATATAAATTGAAAATGCCGAACCGACAATGCCGAATCGCGTAATCTTTTTGTCCGTGCTGGGCGATGCGCGTTCGTTAGGGCTTGCAGGCGATTAAAACCGTTTCTTAGAAAGACTTTACCTATTATCAAAGAAATTCAAGATGATTATACGATTATTGCGAATGGTATAAAAAACACTAACTTGTTTAATGATGACAAATCCTCTAATTGCTTTATCCCTGTTTTCAAGAGTTCCAATTTCCGGAAATTCACTTAGGATATCTATGAAGTCATAAACTTTTTTGACAAAAGCTTTTGTGACTTTTGTACTCCATTCTTTAGTTAGATAATCCAGGATCAAATCAAATTTTTCGTCTGTTCGTTTGGACCAAACAATTTCTAAAGCCATTTTTATACTTTTTCACCATTCCATTATGTTTGATGAGATTTTCTTCCTTATCACTTTCATTAAAAGCCATTAATAAATCATCTTGTTCTTCCTTTGAAAGTCTGGACCAAAGATTGCCTTCTTTTGAAATAGGCCTATTTCTCATTAATTCATAAAACTTAAGGAGAAGATTCTCATTTTCAATACTATCTATCAACTGATGAAAATTATTTTTAATTCAATAGTGGTCATATATACAATGGTTTCTACAAAGATAGGCATAATAAATATAGATTCCGCCCATAAGTCCTAACGTCCGCGTGTATGAGCCGTTGCGTTGCCAGAGGACTTTGTGGTCGAGTTAGCACAAGGTAATCGTGAGATTAAACGCCATCAGAAAGAAAAATCTGTTTATCGTTATCCGATTTTTCTTTTTTAGTCTCTGAATTTATTTCATCCCATTCCGCTGTAAACGGTAATTACAAATGCGGATTTTGGTAAATAAGAATGCAAGTAAATCTTGCATTGATATTTACCTTTTACACAAGTCTCCCTTAGCTTCATTACTTAATCTATATTTAGCCATCAAGTAAAGACTTTGATTGTTTTAAAAATTATTCTTTTGTTTCATCAGTAAATCCGTTAGCTTCAGATTTATTTAATTTTGCTCTAATTCAATCAGCTTGAACTTGTTGTTTTCGAGCCTATCTAATCAAATCATTAATAAGTTCACTGTCATATTCTATTGGCGGGGTCGTCTACTCGATCAGCGTTGGAAACAGGTGAAGCTGTCGGCACCCGGTAAGGTTTATCTTTTCCCGACAAAAAACCTATCCAGGGTATTCCGTGGTAAGTTCATGGAGGGTCTCAACAACCTGATGACTGTTGATTACGGCTTCAAAAAGGAGCTTTACAGAAGCAGTCGGGTCGTATACACCAAGGATCCCTTTGCCGGGCCGGAATCCGTGATTGAGTACCTGGGGCGATACACGCATAAAACGGCGATCTCTAACCATCGTATCCTGAAGGTTGATCTATATGGTGTCACTTTCCGCTGGCGTGATTACCGGGATAACCAACAGAAGGTCATGACGCTGGAGGGGGTTGAGTTTTTTCGCCGTTTCAGTCAGCATATCCTGAATAAAGGATTTGTGTGCATTCGCCATTTCGGTTTTCTTTCTGCAACCCAACGGCCGGTACTACACCAGCAACAACACAGCATGGGGGTAAGGGTTGAACGGTTTCTTCCCGGCAGAGGGCCACCCTTTGGCGATCTTCATCCGTCTATTCATGTTGCCCAACCTTAATATCCATGAACCCCAATAAATCCATGCTCCGGATCCGGTATGCCTTTGCCAATAAACTCTATAAATGTCTTCCCCGTCTTCCATTCATCCGGGTTTCGGTAAGAAATGGTTCCGTATCACGATACGATTTCAAAGAACAAAAACTAATTTATAGTGGACACTAATGATTTGCTATGTCTTTTTACTACGGTTAATAAACCACTATTTTTTTCGTAGCGATGTAATTTCCGTTTATTATTTTCAAGATCCCAAAACGGGTATTCAGGTTTTCGATATGTATGACCTCATTATGAATGCCGGCTTCCTGACGGTTATAAACTGTTTCCCATTGTTTTATGCCTGAAATATTATACAGTATAAATATGACCGGTGATGTATCATCTTTTACTTCGTAGGTTACCGAAATATTTTGATCTATAGCCGGATTGGGATAAACTTTGGCCGGTAAAATATAGAGTGATTTCTCATTTTGGCTAATGTTATTGTCAGCAAGAAAACCCCTGTTAACGATGGTGAATTTCCTGAATTCAGACCAAACAGGCAATCCTTCTTTACTTACTCCGGCTACGCGCCAGTAGTAAACACCCGGTTCCAGGCCAGTGACTTTGCTTGCCGGTTTTGTATTGAGTTCACCGGAGTAAACAATGGCCTTAAGCGAATTTGTAGGAGCATTTGAAATGATAAGTTTTGTACGCTGCAAACTATCTTTCCACCAGAAGTCAACCGCTTCGTCAACGTAAAAAACCTCCTCGGGTTCCGGTTGGATAAGATTTAGCAGTTCCGATGTTTTATCCTTTACCAGTTCAACAGTATAGGCAATATACCAGGGTTTAAATCCCCGAAGACGGGTTGTGTCCTGAAAATACCACCAATCCGGATTGTCGTCGGGAAGGAACAGAAAGCAATTAACAGTATAGCATTTCTGCGAAATTGCACTTGAAGCGCCATGTGTCAGGTTGGACATATCAAATTCTATCTCTTGTGTAAATTTGGTGGTAGTTTTGCTTGAACGAGTATAATCATAATCAAAGCCGGCGATAACCTGGAAACTGAATATGTGCGGTATTTCGACACCGACTCCAAGATCGAGTTTACAACCTTTGGTAACTGTCTGCTCACTGGATTGTTCTTTTTCCTCAACCAATGCACTTGAACCTCCGCCATCGGTTGAGGTATACGCTATGTAAGCATTGCGATCCAAATCGTTTTGAAAAGCATGATATCCAATGGTTGTA
>Ga0247842_10007548_pt1 | contig 11719 bp, 5 predicted proteins | sample LaCruzMarch2015__3_FD_192411 | JGI IMG/M metagenome (GOLD analysis project Ga0247842, IMG submission 192411) | Freshwater microbial communities from meromictic Lake La Cruz, Castile-La Mancha, Spain - LaCruzMarch2015_19m | ecosystem: Environmental > Aquatic > Freshwater > Lake | place: Spain...
TTGTACTTTCAGTGTTATCGTTCTTTCGTGGAGGTGCGGAAGAGCGTTCACCGACATCCGCGATTCGCAGAATTGCCGTACGGTTTTGATGGGGACCCAGTGTTGGATGGCTCATAACTTAAACATCGGAACGCAGATTAGCAGCCTGAGGAATCAGAAAAATGACGGTGTGACTGAAAAGTTTTGTTATAACGGCAATGAAGCGAATTGCCGGATTTATGGAGGACTTTATCAGTGGGATGAACTGATGAATTATTCGACCTCACCAGGCGGACAGGGATTATGCCCTGCCGGATGGCATATTCCGACTGATGAGGAATGGTGCATACTAACCCGATTCATAGACCCATCGGTCGATTGTAACACAATTGGAGTCAGCGGGACCAATTGCGGTGGGAAAATGAAAGAAACGGGTACGCGGCACTGGGCTTCACCAAACGAAGGGGCCACTAACAGCAGCGAATTTGATGGACTTCCATCCGGTTACCGCGACTACCCCGGAAGTTTCAATAGTCTCCCATACGAAGCCTTCTTCTGGACATCAACTGAATGTGGTGAAGCTCACGCCTGGAACCGGGGCTTGCATTACTACAATGGCGAAATGAGCAGGGATGATTACATCAAGTCAAACGGTTTTGCTGCCCGTTGCGTTCATAATTATAAATAATTATAACATTAATGATTGATCATTTTCAGGCATTTCGCTTATTACCTGAGCACTTCTAACAAGTATTTTATCCAACCGGTAGTGAAACCCCTCGTTTTCTATTTTTAGGTTAAAAAAATGAAGATATGTTAGTTGTTGCTGTTCCTGAACCTTACAGCATTGTCAAGGGCATCCAGTATCTCCCGGGTAAAACCTGCCGGTGGTGAGAGGGGCATATCAAAGGGTGTTTCATGGCCATTCGGAGGTAGTTGGTTGATAACCCTGTCGCAGGTGGCGCGGATATGTTCTTCCTGCAAAACATCAAAGGTATCAAAGGTTTTCCCGAACCGGTCGTTGAAATCGACCATGGCTGAGACGACAGCTGTGTAGAGGGTCTCCTTGTGCGCAACTTTTTCACGGATATGTCCGTAGGCTGCGTTCAGGATAGGGGCAGCATGTTCACGGATTTTTTCAGCAACCGGGATAGGGTGATCATCGATGACCAGGGTGTGACCATTCTCGCGTTCCCAGTGTGCGTGGGAGCGGGCAATTTTTGCATCATACATCGACCTGTTGTAATCAACCAGGTAACAGGTGTAGATGTAAATAATCTTTGGCAGCAAATACATCCCCTTCTTTTGTGTTGCCCTGAGGATGGTGAAAAAGGCTTTCCTGTGCTCCTTTCCTGCATCGAACATAAAAAAGGTAAAAACACGCCACAGCATCCTGCGCAGGGTCCAAAGATCGGTAATCCCGGGTTCCTTGATCATTGGTTTATATTGAATGCCTTTAATAAAGGTAAGAGCCCGTTGCGTGAATTTTACGGGATCATAAATACTTTCCCAGTAGTCGGCAAGCCCTTCAAAAAGTTCAACCCGGGTCATTTGCTTTGGGATGATGTTTGAAATAATATCGAGTTTATCGGCAATCTCCTCCTGGTCGGTGAGTATGATCCGCCCGGCCCGTTTAAGTTCGTACCACATTTTGGTGCCCGGCGGCGCTGCCAGGGGATGACACAGGTGGTGAACAATGTTGGCCTCGGCAATGAAATCCGCAGTTTTCTCAAACACATGCGTATCATCCGAATCGGCCCCTATGATCATATGTGCCAGTACGACAATGCCATACGATTGGATCTTCTGAACGGCTTCGCGGATGGGAATCCTGAGATTCTGCTGTTTGTTGTAATCTTTGAGCGATTGTTCATTCACCGATTCGATACCGATCATTACCGCCTGGAAATTGCAGTCTGCCAGAAGCTTCAGCAATTCCTCGTCGTTGGCAATGGTAATATCAATCTGTGTGATGAACTCAACCGGAGTCTTGAAAGAGTTATTCAGGGGGATAAGTTGTTTAAGCAACTCTTTGGTGTATTTCTTATCTCCGGCAAAGTTATCATCGGCAATAAAGATCATTTTTACCTTCAGAACGCTTAGCCTGCGTACCTCCTCGAGTACCTGCTCAATGGTTTTACTGCGGAGTTTTCTCCCAAAGGTATATATGACATCACAAAAACTGCAATCGAACGGACACCCGCGGGTTGTCTGGAGGAGTATAGCTGTATAGGATGACAGGTCGCCGGCTAGCAGTTCCCACCGGGGTGCCGGGGTTTTCGTCATGTCGGGCTTCGAGATGTTTTTATAAATCCGGGGATAAGTACCTGTTTTAAGATCTTCGAGAAATTTCGGCCAGGTCTCTTCTGCTTCTCCGTGGAAAATAACATCAACATCCGACATCTCCTTATGAATGAAATGCTCAACGCCAATTCCTCCAAAAATAACCAATGTTAAGGGAAAGTGTTTTTTAATGAAATCAGCGATCTGAAGTGAACGTTTTTGCTGATTTGAGGTCACCGAGACCCCGATAATATCAAATTTTTCCAGTCGGATGGCCGCTTCAACCGGTCCGTGCGTATATTCATCATGCAGTACAACCTGATGTTCTGCAGGTGTGAGCGCTGCTACCGCTGCGATGGCATGTGGTGCAAATAATGTCTTTGAGAATAGGTAAGGAATTCCCTGGGTAATCTGGCTGTCAATATCGTCAGGACTTCCGGGGCTAATCAGCAATATCTTCATGGGCAGTTATTTCGGTCGGGATTTCCCGGGATTTTGATGGCAGATTGGTTCATAGTTTACGCAGAATGGACAAAGATAGAAGATTTCCTTGTTATTTTGCAGCGTTCCATTCCATGAAAAACTGCTTTAGGAACTGTTCCATGAAGGCATGCCGGCCGGTTGCAAGTTCCTTCCCGGTTTGGGTGTTCATTAAATCTTTGAGCAACAGCAGCTTTTCATAAAAGTGGTTGATCGTGGGAGCAATGCTTCGTTTATATTCTTCTGAGGTCATGGTAAGGTTTGGTAGCACCGCTGGATCATAGATCAGTCGGTTTTTATGACCACCGTAATTGAATGTTCGGGCAATTCCGATAGCTCCCATGGCATCCAACCGGTCGGCATCCCTCACAATATCCAGCTCCGGCGATCTGAATTTCACCGGTTCATGGCCTCCCTTGAATGAAATATGCTCAATGATTTTAACGACATGGTCAATCACCACCGCATTTACATCCAGGGACAGTAAAAATTTCCGGGTTAATTCCGGACCAATGCTTTCATCGCCGTCATGAAATTTTGAATCAGCAATATCATGAAACAATGCCCCTAATTCAACGATAAAAAGATTGGCCTGCTCGTGCCGGGCGATATACCGTGCTGTATTCCATACCCGGTAAATGTGCCACCAGTCATGACCCCCCTCGGCATCCGACAGGGTTTCTTTTACAAATGCTGCACTCTTTTGTATGACCGTTTCCCGGTTCATGATTATTTGCCGAATTTTAGCAGTGTAAGTAATTCCTCGCAAATCCCAATCTTGTATCCTTCCGACTGGTAATTGATAGTCCCCTCCTTATTGATAAAGATTACCACGGGCATGCTTTTCAATCCTCCTGACTTTGGATTGATCTCTGAAGGCCTGATCTGAAAAGTTGGTTGAAATGAATAGCTAAGGTTAACGGGAAGCCGGGCTGCCTCGTTTTTTACAAACAATTTCATCTGCTCTTCTGTTTGGAAGACCATTATCAGTTTGCCTTTCCATTGTTCGAATGCAGCCTTTTTATTCCTGAGATCGGCCAGCAGATGTTTTGTTGGTTCTTTGTCGGGATCTACCCATGTGATGATCATGCCAGGGTCAATCTTTTGATCGAACAGGGCCGGATTGATCCGGCCATATACCGGCAACGGCAGCTGGTTCTTCCGCAAATCAATTGATTGGGTTGTTTTTTCACCGGGATTAACCTCGAAAATTTTGAGTTTTGTCAAAACAGTGCCATCGGTAAGCCGGTTTCCTGTAACAATCATACAAGGGCCAACAGGAATATCGATGGTGCAGGGATAATCACTGACTAAAGAACTACCTTCATAATCGAGTGTACGGAAGAAGCCATCTTTGAATTCTTCTACCGTATAGTGCGTGATGTATTCAGGTTTCTTGTCGTTGGCCGATGGGTTGGTAAGGGTCAAAATACCCTTGGCTCCGGCAGTCCCTTTTTTATCGTAAAGATATACATCGGTCCAGGTTTTTCCTGTCAAAAACTGAGGAACTTTCGTCGAAGGATCAAGTCGCGCCGGGATACCAAAACTCCGGCAGATGGCGACAAAACATATATCGGCCGAATGGCCGTCGGCAACTTTGAGTTCAAAAACTCCCACCGGGGTTATGGGGGCCCGGCTGTAATTGGCCGATCTGTTCAAAATCACGTTGTTTCGCAGCCAGTCGGCTATCTTTAGCGGATCTTTCCTGGCTTCATTGATAAAGGCGTTGTCGAATTGTGACTGAAAGAATCCCCTGGTTGGTTTCAGCCATTCATTATCAACCCGGGGTGAAAGGATATATTTCGCGAATTCCTCTTTCTGCGTGGTAAGTGCAGGATATTTCAGGGTGTTGTTGACCAGATCGGAAAGCACGGTGGTATCAATATCCCGGAGGTCTTTTTCAGACATGTTCGCCAATATTGGAAAAATCAGTGATCGGCCGACAGGTATCGACTGGGTAATAAAAGCGGTAAGTTCGCGCCAATTGCCACGGCTTTTATGCAGGAATTCCCAAAGGGTATCCTGATTCAGTTTTACCAGACTGGCAAACCGGACGCTTTTTGCTGAGTCAAAAAAGGTGGCCTCATAGCTGCTCCTGAGCTTATCTTCGAAGGCAAGCCTGTCACTGTTTAGTTTCCTGGCCGAATCGCTCACTGAACTGCTGATTACAGCCACGGCCGGCGGAACCAGGTCGAGGTCGAGCGAAAAGGTTTGCCCCGCCTCATGGTCAAGCAGAATCGTGATCGTATCGGTTTTCCTGACATCCAGTTTTCGAAATCCATAGTTGCCCCCTTTGGCTGCCCACACGACCAGATCACCAAACCCGGTTGTAAAACTGCAAAGTCCATCGGAGCCGGTGAAAGTTTTAAACAGTGGATAAAATTCCGCATAATTGTATAGTTGAAATTCAACCGATGCACTGTCAACAGGTTGGTTTACTGAATTTATAACCCGGGCGAACACTTTTTTTACCGGGGCATAATTCATAAGCACATTAATCCTGGTAAATAGCGAATCTTTAAGCAAAATTTCTTCAGTTCCTTCGTAATCGCCGAATACGGTCGTGTTGACGAGCATCGCCCTTTTGGCGGGGGCGGTGAACCAGGCATGATCGAGTCCGGGTTCCGGTTCACAGGCGCCGATGAAGTGCCACTGCCCATCGACCCAAACTTCAACCCAGGCATGGTTATCGTCGCTGTGGGCCCATCGCGGCGTATAACACTGACGGGCGGGTATACCGACAGCGCGCAATGCTGCCACCGTGAAAGTCGATTCCTCACCGCAACGCCCGTATGCAGTCTTTACCGAGGCAAGCGGAGAAGAGGTTCTCCCATCCGATCCGCGGTAGGTCACCTTTTCGTGGCACCAGTGATTGACTTCGAGCGCTGCATCCTTCATTGAAAGTCGCTTGATGCGGTCCTTCAGCTCCTGGAAAAATACCCACCTGGAGGAATCAAGATTTTCATTGTTCACCCTTATCGGCAGCACAAAATGACGGAACAAGCTCTCCGGCACGGTTTTTCCCCAGCTGAAGGTGTCCCGGGCAGCAAATGAAGAACGGATATTCTGCAGAAAAAAATCGCCGCTATAATCGGCCAGGTCGTTTAGTGAGCTATATGCAAAAAGAAATTTCAGCGCCTCTTCTTCTCTGGTTGTCAAATCCCGGTCAAACACACTGAAAAGCTGCTGCGACCGATTTTTAGCCAGCTCCTTCTGGACTTCAAACTGTTTTTCAACTTTTTCCCGGTAGGTTTTATCGGTGATGAAATGGTTGTTGGTGCAACCTGAAAAAATAAATGAAACTGAAACAAAAAGGAAGAATAGTTTTCTCATATGATGTGATTAAAAGGATATTCCTGATTCGGGATCAACGCTGAAAAACTAATCAACAAACCTTGTATTTTTCCGGAATTGATAATTTTTCCGGTTACTGTTAATAGCTGATAATCAATTCCTCCCCGCCACCGGCCGGAATTTCAACCGTTCTTGTATTTACATTCTTCAGTTTAAGCGAATAATCCTTCCCATTGGAACGAATCGTCATCACCTCATCGAAGGAATGCAGAACCAGGCGCATCGATGTGAACTTTGACACAAAACTTCCTTCCGCTTTTGTGAGGATGATCTGTTTTTTCCCAGGGTAAAAGCTGATCATTCTCCTGAAGTATTGCCCGTTTTCGAATTGGTAGGTCATGCCATCGTCTTCGTAATAGGTAAAACTGTTGGGTTTATCGCCGTTGTAAATATGCAGTTCGAGGGTAGGGGATGGTTTCTGTGCAGTATACTGGATGTCCGATTGCATCGGGATGATCCCTGAAGCCTTCACAAACACCGGGAGATCATTGAGCGGGGCATCAACCATGACCTCCGACCTGCCTTTGAAAAATTCACCGCTGCTGAGCCTGTACCAGCCTCCGTCGGGCAGGTAAACCTTGGCTGCCAGCTGGTTACACGAAACCGGTGCAATGAGCAAATTGTCGCCGAACAGGTATTGATTTTGATACTTCCACCAATAAACTTTTTCATCGAAGGTGTAATTTATTGCGAGGCTTCGCGCCACGGGCAAACCGGAAACAGCCGACTCATAAAAAGCAGCATATATGTACGGAAGGAGCCTGTAACGCTGCAGGATCATCTCCTTTACCTGACGTTCAACATTAGGCCCGAACGCCCATGGTTCCTTGCTTTTGGTGTCCCATGCCGAATGATTCCTGAAAAACGGTGTATAAACGCCCATCGACATCCATCGTGTGTAAAGCTGTTCGGAAGGATTTCCCATAAATCCGCCAACATCAGGTCCGGTGAATGAAATACCAGACAGGCCCAGACCAGTCACCATGCGTGCCGACAACAGCATGTGGTCATCGGTGGCATCATTATCACCCGTCCATACTGCCGAATAACGCTGGATGCCTGCAAACCCTGCACGTGTAAGCACAAAGGGCCGTTTTCCTTTCAGGAGGGCTTTGGTTCCTTCAAAGGTGGCACGCGACATCTCGAGTCCGTAAATGTTGTGTGCCTCGTTAACATACCCTTTCCGCCCGTCAAAATCGAACTGTACAATATTTGGAATACTTTGCCCCCAGGCGCTGGGTTCGTTCATATCGTTCCAGAATCCTTCAACCCCGGGATCGGCCAGCCTGTTGAAGGCTGCGCCCCACCATTTGCGGACCGGCTCTTTCGTGAAATCGGGAAAGTGGCAACGACCGGGCCAAACGCTTCCAATGTAATTGCTCCCGTCGGGATATTTTGCAAAATAATTATTCGCAACGCCTTCATCATATGCGAAGTAACCTTTTTCGACCTTGATTCCGGGATCGACAATGGTCGCAATATGAAAGCCCATGTCGTTAAGCTTATCGATCATGACTTTTGGCTGCGGAAAGCGATCCTTATGCCAGGTGAAAATCTTGTAGGCATCCATGTAATCGATATCAAGATAAATGACATCACAGGGAATCTGCCTGTCACGGAATTGCTGCGCAATATTCATCACATACGATTCGGGGAAGTAACCCCAGCGCGATTGCTGATAGCCAAGGCTCCAATAGGGTGGCATGGGCATGCGGCCGGTAAGCCATGTATAGTCCCTGATGATCCCAGCCACGGAGGATGCCCCAAAAATGTAATAGTTCATTTCACCATCGGCAGCCAGAAAACTGCTGAACTGCTCATCGGTCGATGCCCCGAAATTGAATTTCGTGCGGTAAGAATTATCAAGGAAAATACCATAGGTTACTTTCCCATGAATGCCGATAAAGAATGGGATGCTCTGATATAATGGATCGTGGTTGATGGCATAGGCGGGGATATCTGAATTCCAGTTTTCAAATGAATTTCCTCGCTTGTCAAGATTCCCTGTCTTTTCTCCTAACCCAAGGAATTTCTCATCGGGGAAAAGTTTTTTATAACAGGTCACTTCGGTGCCCTGCCATGAAACAGGGAGTTTGAGGTAATCTTCGGAGATTACCTCACCCGTTAGTGATTTGACAATCAGTCGCATCGGTTTTTTATGCAGTACCAGTTCCAATGAATCGGTAAAGATTTGTGCCGAGTCTCCGTTCTCCTTAAAACCACGAAAAAAGGAGGCAGGTTTTTGTATTACAGCATACGAAAAATCATCTTTTGTCTCTGTGCGGTTTATCCTGAAACGAACCACTGTTGGCGAATAGGAATAAATTTCGGCGAAGGCATTGTCCATCTTCACAATCAGGGAATGCTCATTGAGACTGATGGATTTGACTTTTCCTGCAAATACAGGTTCAGAGGATTGAGCATTGACAAAGAAAGGCATCAGACTCATTTCAATCAGAAATAACAGAATCAGCTTTTTCATAGGGTGGTAATTTGTTGATGAATGGTCACAAGTAAACTATTCTCCAGCGTAAGAGATGAGTTTGGTCTAAAAAGCCAAAATCACCTCACCCTAACCCTCTCCTAAAGGAGAGGGGATTCACCTTCTCCTTGAATGAGAAGGGGTTAGAGGATGAGGTCAATTTGATATACTGTTATTTTTCTCGATCATAGCGTTTTTATACTGAACTCAGACATTGTTTAAGTTTTTATCAAGTTCCTGATTTATAGTGATCTCTCCCGGCCCTTCTTGGAGGGGAGGGGGGTGTCCTGCCAAACCAGACGCGAATAGCAATATCTTAAATCCTCAATCGTACATCGTATATCCTACATCGTATATCGTACATCGTATATCGTACATCGTATATCGCAAATTAAAATGCAGTCTGTTCCGTCCTTTGAATGATCTCATTTTGAAGATCCTCGCCCAGGTCATTGAAATAATCACTATAACCTGCCACACGAACAATCAGGTCGCGATGTTTCTCAGGATGTCTCTGAGCGTCGCGCAGGGTATCAGCAGAAACCACGTTGAACTGAATATGGTGTCCATCCATCCTGAAGTAAGAACGGATCAGTGCAGTGAGGTTGCGAATGCTTTCATCACCGGTGAAAAATTCGGGTGAAAATTTCTGATTAAGGAGGGTGCCTCCTGTGCGGATGTGGTCGATCTTTGCAGCAGATTTTAGTACGGCGGTCGGGCCCTTACGATCGGCTCCCTGCACGGGGGATATGCCTTCTGATAAAGGCTGACCTGCTTTCCTTCCATCGGGCAGCGCGCCGATCACGCTGCCGAAATAGACATGACACGTTGTTGGCAACATGTTGATGCGGTGGGTACCTCCGATGGCATTAGGTCGGCCGTTTACGCAATTATAGTATAATTCGAAAACCTCCCGTGCCTGGTCATCGGCGTAATCATCGTCGTTGCCCCATTTCGGGGTTGCATAGATCAATTCGACATGCAATTCTCCAAAATCTGTGAAATCGTTTGACAATGCCTTGAGCATCCCTTTCATTGATACGGTATGGTTGTCAAAAACATGGTATTTAAGGGCTGTCAACGCATCGGTGACAGTTCCGAGGCCCACACCCTGGATATACGTCGTGTTGTACCTTGCGCCACCTGAATTGTAATCCAGGCCGTTGGAGATGCAATCGTCAATGATGAGCGATAGGAAGGGAACCGGAAGGTTTTGAGCAAACGTTTGCGCAATAATGTTGTTGCCCCTGATCTTGATATCAATAAAATGTCGCAATTGCTTGTTGAAGGCTGCTAATAGTTCTTCATAGGATTTGAACTTCTCAGGATTTCCTGTCAAAGGTCCGATCTGTTTCCCTGTGCGGGGATCAAAGCCGTTGTGAAGTGTTAGTTCCAGTACCTTCGGAATATTAAAGTAGCCGCTGAGGATGTAGGCTTCGGTTCCGAAAGCGCCTGCTTCGACACACCCGCTCGCGCCGCCGTTGCGTGCATCAACAATATCCTTTCCCTGCCTGACCAGTTCCTGGACGATGGCATCGGTGTTAAAGTAGGAGGGTTGCCCGAAACCGGTTTTTGTAATCTGAAGGGTACGATGGATCAGGCTGTCGGGGTTTTTCTTACTGACCTGAACCATCGAGCTGGGCTGAAGCAATCTCATCTCTTCGATGACATCCAACAAAATGAAGGTCATTTCATTGACGGCATCGGAGCCATCGGGTTTTACACCTCCCAGGTTAATCAGAGAAAAGTCGGTGTATGTATTGCTCTCCTGGGCGGTTACACCAACCTTGGGAGGGGCAGGATGATTGTTGAACTTGATCCAGAAGGACTGAAGGATTTCAATAGCCTTTTCCCTTGTCAGGGTACCATTTTCAACCTCTCGTTTATAAAAAGGAAACAGGTGTTGATCCAGTCTTCCCGGGTTAAATGAATCCCATGGGTTGAGTTCGGTAATGACGCAAAGATGAACAAACCAGTAGTATTGGAGGGCCTCGTGGAAGGTTTGCGGTGCATGGGCCGGAACCTGGCGGCAGATGCGGGCGAGTTCCAGTAGTTCGGGACGCGGGACGCGGGACGCGGGACTGCTTACAGCTTCAGGAGCTGAAGAATCATTTGATTCGGGACGCAGGATGCGTGACGCGGGACTGCTTACAGCTTCAGGAGCTGAAGAATCATTTGATTCGGGACGCGGGACGCGGGACGCGGGACCTGGTGCGGTGAGGTTGGCTGCCAGTTGCTCAAGGTATCCGGCGTAACGTTCGGCATAACTGATCACCGCATTTGCAGCGATTTCCATGGCATTCAACTCCTCTGACTTTGCCAGACTATGAGGATCATTCAACCAGTTTATCGCAGATTTCGCATCACGGATTTCATCGATAAGTTCGAGCATTCCTTTCCTGAAAATCTTATTTCCTGCCACGGTATGCCCCGGACCGCGCTGCTCCTGGAATTCGGTAAATACGCCGGCTTTGTATGCATCTAACCATTCGGGCTGAACCGAACGCATTACCCGGTCGCGGTTGCTTTTACCACTCCAGAAGGGAATGATTTTCTCTTTGTAATCCTTTTTGGTTGCGGCGTTTACCTTGAAGGAGACCTTTTTCCTTTTATCAAGAATATCGAGATCTTCCAGCGAGTGAACGCAGATCTCGGGGTAGGTAGGACAGGCCTTGGGAGCAGGCCCGCGCTCTCCTACGATCAGTTCTCCTTCGTTATAGCACAACTCTTTTTTGGAGAGAATATAATCAAGCGTCATGGCACGCATAACCGGCACAGAGACCTCCCTGTCAATTCCGGTTCCATAGAATTCAGTTACCAGCAGCGCCCGTTCGGATGAAATACGGTTTATGGCTTTCAGGCTGCATTCACGAAGGATTTTAATACGATCGGTCATTTTGCTAAATCAAAGATCAAAACTCAAAGATCAAAACTACAATTCAAAATTCAAAAATCAAAATTCAAAAATCAAGACCACAATTCAAAAATCAAAATTCAAAAATCAAAACCACAGATCAAAAATCAAAACCGGGTACACCAACGTTTATTCTTCTACTCACCCACCTTTTCACCTGTCAGCTTGCCCGCCTGCCCGTTTGTCCGCTTGTCCACCCGTCCGCCTGTCTGCTTGTCCGTCAGTCT
>Ga0247842_10007549_pt1 | contig 11718 bp, 12 predicted proteins | sample LaCruzMarch2015__3_FD_192411 | JGI IMG/M metagenome (GOLD analysis project Ga0247842, IMG submission 192411) | Freshwater microbial communities from meromictic Lake La Cruz, Castile-La Mancha, Spain - LaCruzMarch2015_19m | ecosystem: Environmental > Aquatic > Freshwater > Lake | place: Spain...
TTTCCGAATTAGAGAAATTGCGAGAGGAATACAAAATTTCAACCCACACACCCGCGAGGGGTGTGACCGTGCGGTTTAATCGCAGTCTCTCCTCCAGAGATATTTCAACCCACACACCCGCGAGGGGTGTGACTGGCGATCCGCACCCTGTCAGGCATTGCATTATTTATTTCAACCCACACACCCGCGAGGGGTGTGACAACGGCGGAAAACGGAAACTCAAGCTGAAAAAGATTTCAACCCACACACCCGCGAGGGGTGTGACTTTACGGGACAGATGCGAACGATAACGCAATCTCAATTTCAACCCACACACCCGCGAGGGGTGTGACACAGGTGCGTCATTCTTACCGTTCCGTCAAACTGATTTCAACCCACACACCCGCGAGGGGTGTGACTTCGAGTTTTGCCCCACCAAGCATCGGTTCGTTTATTTCAACCCACACACCCGCGAGGGGTGTGACTTTCCGAATTAGAGAAATTGCGAGAGGAATACAAAATTTCAACCCACACACCCGCGAGGGGTGTGACCCGTAAGTGATACCGCTTGTGCTGCACTGGAGAAATTTCAACCCACACACCCGCGAGGGGTGTGACCGGTTCATGGCATTTCACTCCAAAGACATCCAAAATTTCAACCCACACACCCGCGAGGGGAGTGACGCACCCAGGGGGTGAGGCACGGACCCGGAGGCGGATTTCAACCCACACACCCGCGAGGGGTGTGACCTGGCATATATTTCAAGCAGCATTTCATCCATATCATTTCAACCCACACACCCGCGAGGGGTGTGACGGTCCTTGGCTTTGCCATCGGTTTCGACAGATAGATTTCAACCCACACACCCGCGAGGGGTGTGACCGCAAATAATCTAGATCAATGTCACGCAGCTAAAAAAAGTATAATGATCCCAACATGCCTTAAATATCATCGGTTTTTTTTAGAGATTGCATAAAAAAATATATCTTCAAATTTTTATAAGCAATATTAACAGGAGCCTCCAGACAATATTCGGTAAAAAATCAGTTCAATAAAGTTCGGAAACGTAGACCGGGAGCCAAAACAATAAATATCGGAATCCCAAAATCTCCGCGAAGGTATTGGGATACCACTGATCACTTCAGGTTCGCGGAGATCATGCAACCAGCAACCCTTCAGGATTGTATCCCTCTTTTGCACCAAAATGTTCAACACGGTTCTGCCAGGATTTCCCCAGACAATAAAACCTGAGACTATCCTTTTTCTCATCAATAATCCCACATAAAGAATGTTTAAACCGCACAAACTGAGCAGGATCGACCACACACTCGAATACCGACTTCTGAACCCGCTGCCCATAATTAACGCACATCTTCGCAACATGCCTCAATCGTTTTCTTCCCTCCGGATCCTCAGTATTCACATCATATGTAACCAACACCATCATACCTAACACCTCAATTCATAAAGAACGGCGGATATCCATCAATATCTCCCCGCAGGAACCGAGCCATCAGCATCGCCTGCACATATGGCACCAGACCGATCGGGATCGTCTCGTTAAGATACGGATGCGTAATCTGATCCTGCTTCCGTTTCTGCCAGGCACCAAGAATCTCCTTCTTACCTTTATCCGTCATCAAAACGCCACCATTCTCCTTCTTCAGAAAATCCGCACCACACAACTGCTGCAAATTCACCACATTCAGCGCAAGACGATCCACTATAAACGGTCGAAGTTCCTCCATCATATCCAGCGCCAGACTGGCTCTTCCCGGACGATCCGTATGGAAAAACCCCACATACGGATCAAGACCCACCGTCTCGAGAGCCGACTCAACATCATGCGCAAGGAGAGTATACAGAAACGACAAGATCGCATTCATGTTATCCAGCGGAGGTCTGCGGTTTCGCTCGTGCAGAAAAAAATCCGTCTTCTGTTTGAGGATCAATTCATCAAACACATCAAAATAAAACTTTGCACAATTACCCTCGATCCCACGAAGGCTGTCCAGATTATCGCACCCTTCAATCTTCAGAATATTCTCAATTAGCAACGCATCCGCATGCCGGATCTTATCCTGGGAAACAACATCCCCATGATCCCTCAGACTTCTGCCAAGCACCGTCCGGCAATTAACCACTTTACCCGCAATAAAGCACTTCGCAATATCCAGACACTCAGATCCATTATCAGCAATACGATATTGCGTCCTCCGCAGGAGCACATTCCCCTTGACCCTCCCGATCACACGGGCAATGAACCTGCCATACGGGGTCAAAAATGACAATCCTACATTATGGTCAGAACAGAGATGCATCAGTTGAGGACTCGCACCCATAAACCCAAAACAGACAATCCCTTCAAGATTGTGTACCGGAATGCGGAACCGCTCTACATTATTAACCTTGACAATAACATTCTCCCCATCCCGCATAAGATACGATTCCGGCGTCGTCACGTACAAAGTATTCAGCAACTTTCTCACGAATCATACCTCCTCAAAGACCAGATCCCCCGGTTGACGACGGTATCGACCATCTTCAGACATCCTTCACACACGCATCCTTCACATGCCGGGTAACATACGAATCCACTGGACTTCTCTTCTTTGTCAGATTCGGCAAACACACATCCACAAGCGAACACGAACGGCAGTTCCGACCCCGTTCAGCAGCCGGAGTAACCCCTTTTGAAAACAACATGTGCATCTCAACCGATAAACCCTGAACAATCGTACGGAGCTCATCCGTAATCGCAAGAGAGACCCTCCGGCGAATCTCATCGTAATAAAAATCAGCATGGGATAATCGGACATTGAACATATCTTCAAGACACATCACCTGGGCACACAATTGAACCTCATCCCGCTCATCAACCTTCGGTTTACCCCGTTTATATTCAACAGGCATAGGCATCCAGAAACCCACCCGTCCCGGAAGAGAAATACCCGTCTCGGTCCGGCAATACTCAACAATATCAGCAATACCGAAAAACCCCAACCGGCGGGAAACAAGAGGAAAGGATCGTGAAACGATTGTATCCCCCCGGCTCTCGTTGAAGAACGGATCATCCACCCGTTCGTGGACCACATGTCCCTCAGCAGTTCGCAGGTTATCCTCCCACTGGCGTTCAATATGGATCAACGCCCACTGCCTCTTACAAAAACGAAAATGCTGTATGCCCGACAACGAAAGCAATTCGTCATCGGCATACCCCTTGTCGCTCATAATTTTTCGATAATCTCGACACCAGTCGGGACATCCTTTGAGACTGTGACCTTATAATCGGCAAAAGAACGGGGCGGCATCTCCTTTGACAACCGTTCCACCTTCACTTTGTCAAACAGGATATGTGACTGGCAGCACCCCAGTTCACTATTGTGCTTAAAGACGATCAATTTACGGGCAGACAATTTCCCACGCGCCGCTGAGTGATCATGCTCAAACATATTCACCAGACTGTCCCAGAGAAGTGCAAGATCATCCTCGTTGAAATGAGTCACACGTTTAGCCAGATTCGCGGAGATGTACCCCTCTGCACGGTACAAACCATACGGCACAATCTGTTTCTTCCCCATCGTCTGCCCCTTCTCCGCATCCTTCTCATTCGTGACCGCACACCGCGTCACGGTAACCTCCTGCTGAAAAATCGGATCCATACTGCGCGAAAAATTGATCTGTACAGGACCCCTGACCTGCCCGCAATTCACTTCCGTTGTCATTACCGCACCAAAAGCCCGTATGTCAAAGAAGTTGTCGCACATGAATTGGGTCAGTTTCGCATCTTCTTCCTTTGTGGTCTTTTTGGAATCTTTCGGCTGAACAAAATCGTATGCCTTCTTGTTCTGTAAATTCAGGACAGACCCCGACCGGACGTAAATGTCATACCCCGGTATTCCGGTTTTAACCATATCAATATAGTCCCGGACCTTCCGCTTGAGACAGACATCCGTCACCACACCGTAACCCGTCTGGGGATCAACACGGGGCATATTGCCCATATCCGGGTCGCCATTGGGATTCCCGTTCTCAACATCGAACAGCAACACAAACTCATACCGATTCCTGATAACATCACTCATGCTTTTACCTCCTTTTCCGGACTGATCTCTTTCTTCTTGAAAAATGCCTTGCGCTGATGGTAGTACCCGATCATGAACATCCCCTGCTCTTCAAGCGTCAAAAATGCCGGGAACTCATCAATACCCATCAGGATATCCTCGATTGCCTGGTTCGACTTGAATCCCCAGTCAGATTTTGCGATGTGATGCTGAGCCAGTTTCAACAGAACCGGAAATACAACCGCAGGCGTCGTTGAAGCACTGCTGAAGTATTTACTGTTGATGGTACTCTTCATCTCCTTGTTCGTCTCACTCTGCACTTTTTCTAATACGGCAAACAGTCTACCAAGACGGTAGGGCACGTTTACACTCTCTTCATTCAAACTCACGGTAATCAAATCCTTATCGATATTCGTCAAACCGGATCTGGCAAGTCGCACCAGATAGGCTTTGATGAAACCTGCCCTGACATAATTGATCGAACGCTCAACGTTCACCCGACAAAGAATCGCATTGTACATTTGCACAGGGTACGGGGCATTTCCCAGAATTGCCCTCATAAGTAACCCACCAAGAAGAGGCGAGGCAGATTTATCAGTTGAACTCTGGGGAATCGTCTCCTTCAACAACCGGTACACCGAAATGTAATGCGGTCCGGCATCATCCCGGACAATCTCCATATCCAGGTGATGCCGGGCAACACGGGTAATAAAATTCCCGAAACTATCCTGGTACCAGTATCGCACAGCCAGTCTCGCGTTGTTGGGCGATAGTCCGAGAATGAAAAAATTCGTCTTCTCCGGGTCAATCCCCAGATCACGCTCTTGTAATAACTGCCCGGTTCTCACTTTAGCGAGGATATCCCCCACGAGTTGGAGAATCTTTTTGTCCGCAACTCTTGCAGGAGGTAAAAGATTTTCTTTTCCTGCCGGCTGCTCTTCACGGGGATCGAAAAAGAAACTCGCCAGATCTTCGCACACGTCATTGTGGGAATCCGCCCAGAAGACGGTCGTTGTATCTCCGATCAGGAGCCTGTTCCGGTTCACTGGATCAAGAAGATAGTTCAACACTGTTGTGTACTTGAACATCGACGATTCACTGATCGGTGCATTGAAACTCTGTTCCTTTCCATACGAGCAGAACGCATCCTCGTTGAAACTGATGAGAGAAGCACCAGCGGACTGGGCATTTGTAACCCCTTTGATCTTCTGGTGCGTTTTCGCGATCTTCTCCACCCGACCGCTCACCAGACACGGGGCAACAACGCTTTTCTCATCAGGAGTCTGCGAACTGTTCATTTCATCCCAAACCAGCTGGACACGGGGATTTTTGTGCAGAAATGTGCCATCAACCTCAATGACAAAGACACCACTATCAAAAATATCCTCTTTGTATTCAACAATCTTGGGGTGTTTCAGCGTCAGTTCCGGGTTCCAGGTATCCAGAAACTGAAGAAACGATTGTACCCCGGGGTCATCGGTTTTGTCCAGCAACAGATGGTGAAGCGCCCGGAACTGCTTGAAACATTCAAGAGAACGTTTGGATATCCCGATGAGTGCTTTTTCAGTCTCCTCAAGAACAGAGAAAAAGTGGGATCTGTCGATGGACTCTTTCTTTTTGGGATCTACCTTTACCTTCTCAACCCCAAAAAGGTACTTTGCATTGTCGCACACGAAATAGGGAGTGATCGCGTTTGCGCGGGACTTCTGAAGAGGAACCTCCATCATCTTCGGTTGCGGTTTTTTCCCGTCAGTCCTGAGATCGATAATATTTGTCAGAACCCCTTCCTGCGAGATGACCAGCGCAAACGACACTTTTGCCTTACTATACCCTTGCCGGGATATCCCGGATCTTTCATCATCAGCAAGAACATCATAATGCTGGCACAGGGATTGCAGGATCACGAAAAAGCACCGCCTTTCAGGCACTTCTGCACATCAATAATCCCGTCCTCCATGCTGGCTCTGAAAAAGATGGCGTTCGTATCTCCCGGAAGGTCATCCTTAAAATCGATATCCCACAGCATCAGTCCCAGATCTCTATTCCCGTTCAGGGAGGATCGTGGAACATCGCCCTCGATAAACTCAAACTGGACGGGAAATTCGCGACACCCGAAGTATGGATGATGGAAACATTGTCCTTTTCGCATACGTCTCAATGCCACATTGTAATGTTTCTCGACCGTATCCTCAGCACCCGCCTTCTTTGTCATCTCAAAGTGAGCTTCAATATAATAGCACACATCCCGGAGGACAAGCGATGCGCGTTGAACACGGTCTTCATTTGGATCCTGAAAAAGAGCGACTTCAGCGCCATGCAGAGCGCTTATCACCGTATTTGCTGATATTTTACCCTTCACCTCATTTCTGCGGATGTTGTCGAATTTGATAGGATTTACCACATGTATCCTATCGATCACCCAGCGGATGGCAGGCTTCCAGTAGATCGCCTCGAGGATTCCCCGGGCGGCTGAAGGAGTCATCACATCGTAGCTCACCCGTTCGACTTTCATCTCAGGTCGCGTGAAACAGGCATAATCGCCCCAGACTTTTAACCGGATTCCGTATCCTATGACTTCCACCTCCTCATATGACCAATAATGAATCCTCTACAGCATCAATATTCCGATTTGATAATCCGGTTTTTTTATCGTATCCTTCTATATCCGTCAACACAAAAAAGCGGTCGCCAATACACTCAATCACGTGGGCTCGTTCCATCTTCTTAAACTCGTTAGGATACACACTGACTGTGTATCCCTGTAGTGACCGTGCATACTTCCCGGGAAAATCCGTATGCCGGAGATTCTGGATGATCGATTCTGCGTCTCGATTATACGGAACGATAATATCCTTTGTACCGTCTTTGATCAATTGGAATTTCGTACTGACCTCTTCAAACGGAAACGACAAGGAGGTATAATTATCTTCGAGAAGACGCATAATCCTCGCTTTATCAAGTCCGTCATCACCTTCAATATCGTACAGACGTTTGAAAAACATCTCGACTGTGTGCAACGAAAGCGGATCATCAGAATCCCGTAATACCATCTCTCCAATTTCTGCAATCCGTCGTTGCCATGACGTCGCTTTGCCATAGGTTTCCGTAGACTTAAAGATATAAACCTCACCGGATAAATGCTTCCCCTCACGGTTGCATCGCCCGGCAGCCTGGGCGATAGAATCAACGCCCGTCATCGCCCGGTAAACCACCGGGAAATCAATATCCACACCGGCTTCGATCAACTGCGTTGAGATGACCCGGCACTCTGCATTCTTTCCCAGCAGTTCTTTTATTTCAGTCAGTTGCTCTCTACGGTGAACCGGGCACATCCTGGCACTCAGGTGATAGCAGTTACCGCCTTTGGCAAGTGCATCATACAGCTGTTTCGCGTGTTTGCGGGTATTGACAATACATAGTACCTGACGATGTTCCTTTAACCGGGAGGAGAGTTCCTGATCATTCAATTCAATGGGTTTGTTCACATGCACCCGTTTGAAGACTTCATACAATTCCTTTGGCGAATTAGTGATCTCTGTTCGAGTGATGGACACATCCAGAAGTTCACTGAGATTCGGTTGTGTCGCAGTACATAGAATGACGGTAGACCCGTAGTTCCGGACAAGTTCGGATACTGCTGCAAGACACGGTTTCAGGTACTCTGTAGGCAGCATCTGTGCTTCATCAAGGATGATCACACTCTTTGCCAGATTGTGCAGTTTCCGACAGCGGGATCTCTGGTTGGAGAAAAGGGATTCAAAAAACTGAACATTTGTCGTCACCACAATAGGCATATCCCAGTTCTCTGTGGAGAGTCGGAGTGCCTCAGCCCCTGAACCAAAATTTTCAAGATCTCGTGTCGCCGGATCAAAGTTACTGTGATGCTCAAGTACATTCTGGCTACCGAAGATGTCCCTGAATACTTCTGCATTTTGTTCGATGATACTTGTATACGGGATAACATAGAAGATCCGCTTCAATCCATTCTCTTTCAGGTGACGAAGAGCAAATGCCATCGATGCAAGAGTCTTCCCCCCACCTGTCGGAACAGTAAGGGTAAACATCTGCGGGGGGAGTGATGCTTTTTTTTCACACTGATGGTAAATCTCATTTCTGTATGTATTGATAGTACTTTTCTCTGCTTGAGCAATCTTTTTCGCCATAAACTTCTCAAATTTCGCAAAGAGCACATCAAAGGATTCATACTGCTGCCGAAGACCTGATTTGTCTGGGTTGCAGAATGCTTCAGTATCAAGGGAGTCGGCATCAACAAGACACGAGTAGAGCATTCGTGTATACAATGAGAGGGAGAATCCCTTTTCTCCCGGAATTGATGCCAACCTCGGACGGACTGCCTTCAGATCCGGGAGATGGATCTCAGTTTTATATGCGGAATAATCCGGCAACCCGAATTTGTTCAACCGTTCTTCCAGTCCACTCTCCCGGCTCCCGAAATTCAGAAGACCCCCATGATGTCCGGTGACGATATATTCCAGTATCCGACTTTGACCAGGGGGATAGTGCGACCGGGCTACCTTCGCACCTGCCGTGGAGTGATCGACCCGTGTCCTGTCACCTTCAAGATGCTTTTGAAATTCCGGAGAATATTTTCCGATGTCATGCAACAAACCACCCGCATAGGCATATTCGCACGCAGTAAAATCTGATGCAAAGGCTGATGCGATATCTGCAACTTTAACTAAATGTGATTTGAGGAGTTGCCAGTCAGTCTTATCGGGATTTTCCGTAGAATGAGCATAATACATGTATGAGTGCACACATCTACAATCAAATATATCACACGTTAAACATTTCGATCATCGTCGCAAACCAAGGAACGTATTTTTCCATCTTGTTGAAATTCACATACTGGAATGCATATATCCCGGAACACGAGTACACAACAAAAGGGATCCGGATGGAAAGCGAAGTTCTTAAAGAATTGAAATTGATCCGAGCGGACTTGAACTATATCAAGAAGAACATGGTCGTCCGGGATATGATCCTTACTGAAGATGAAGAGAAGATCCTGGACGAAGCGCTCCGAAACGGAAAAACAAAAACCCTTTCAGAAGTCATGAAAGCGCGTCGTGCTGCTTGAGATCCAAATCGGTCCGCATGCCGAACGTTTCCTCCTGGCTGCGGAACAACCGCTTGCTGAGCGTCTGGCAACGCGGATCGGGAAACTTGCCGGGAACCCCCGGCACCGGGGGGCAGAAAAGTTATTTGGGCGAATGGGTGTGTTCCGGATACGGGTCGGGGATTATCGCATCCTCTATTCACTCGAAACCTGGCATTCTTTTCATTGTCAATATCGATAAACGGTCCCGGGTTTACGAGAGATAATTCCAGATCCCGCGTTTAAAAAATCGTCGTCCGTTCATCCGGCAACCGGGATGAAATCGTGAAGTCCGCCTTTTTTGTTCCTTATGCGGGGGTATCATCCAAACATCGCACGGAGAATTCAATTGCGCCATTGCAACGTGGCTTACTGTTTACCTACGGATAATCCAGCCCGATCTATGGAGACCCTTGACCATTTCCCGACCGGAGATGCCCATCATACAATGCCAGAAAAAATCAATCAAGATTCAGCAGGTCCCGGATGAGCGCAATGATGGCGATCTGGTGCTGCTGACTGATTGCACCGATACGGTGCCGGAACCGGTCCCGGTCGAGTGCCACCATCTGGAATACGAGTGCGATACTCTCCGCGTCGAGATCATTCTGCCTATCCGGGGGGATTACGTGGGTGTACGAGAACCGTGCGCTGCCCACACTGCTTGTCAGCGGTACTACAAGGACAATCCCGTTTGCGCTACCGAGGACAATCGCGGGTCTTGTCCCCCGCTGCTCGTGCCCTTTTGCATCGGTGAGATCGACGAGTCAGATATCGCCGTTTTTCATCGGATTAGTACTCCAGCGTTTTTACAGCTGCCCTCTGCCAGATTCCGGTCTCTTTCTTCAGGTCTTCAAGGTTCTTTTGTGAGGGGATAAAGAGGAACTCTTTTGCTTTCGAGATCCCAAGTGCTATCTGGGCTTCCGAATAGAAGGGTTTCAGCCGTTTGACCTGTCGAAGTGCTTCGAGCGGATCGCTGTTCTGCCGGATGGTATAGTACCCGTAGGTTGCACCGATTTCGAGCGGGACGGGTTTCAAACCAAAGATTCGCTCAAGGTTCCCTGCTATTTCTTTCTCTGTCGTGGTCAGCCGGGTTCCGGTCTTGCAGTTCTCGAACTCACGGGTATGGGAGTACAGGTCCTGTGTCAGGTCCGGAGAGTAGGGACCCCGGACATACAGGCTGCAGGAGTATCCGAGATCGATGCCTTTCAGTTCAAGCAGGCAGACGAGTTTCTGGGCGATGAGCCGGTCGTCAAATTCCGAGATATGGAAGGCGAAGCCAAGTTCCTTAAAGAATGCAATGAGTTTTTTATGTTTTTCCATCGTCATGCTCCGCAGTGGAGAAACCGGCACAGCCAGGTACGGGTTCTCTTCCATTCATCTTGTCCTTCGGGTGTGATGGTATAGAGTTCAAGTTCTTTTCCTTCTGATGTGACCTTCCCGGACGTGAGATATCCCATGTCTTTGAGGACATTGAGGTTGGCAAACAGCACGCCATCATTGATGTCGAGTGCCGCCCTGAGTTCGCGATAGGTTGCCCCATCGGGTCCGAGCGCGGCAAGGCTCGCGAGCAGTTTCAGCCGGACAAGCGAGAAGACTTTGGCATTAAGCACTTCGGATTCATTCAGGATGGAGAGGATATCATTCTGCATACGGTACCACTCCCTTTTCTTTTCATGATGATTGATGGCATGGGTTATTTACTTTGTTATTTACTTAAAATTTAAAGTATGTCGATACAGAGATTATGATCAGGTGCAGCACTTTTTTATGTCTGATTGTATCGAAACATGATTTGAGGAAGCGTGTCAACGGCAGTTTGAATTTTCCCAGCTGGCAATCTCATCCACGGGATTATGTGTAGTATGGATGTTCGATGAAAAGGTTTGCCATGCCCACACGGCAACCGCAACGTTCCGGAAACGATGGGGGGTTGATGAACTGACGCCGGGAAGACGGCAGCACCTATTGAGTGATGGCGTGTTTGTCGGGTTTGACGTGTTCATGAAGGGTTTGAAGGGTTTATGATGGGTTCATGAAGGGTTTGAAGGGTTTATGATGGGTTCGTGAAGGGTGTGAAGGGATTCTTTTTTTGTGAACGTCATGCTGAATACCCCCGGATGTACAGAGAATTCCGGTTCGGGAATCCCATGGTTACGGCAGAGGGAGATGATATGGCTTGTCCCAAAACTCCAGTTCTCCATCAACGCCTCAGGAGCGTGAGGGGGTACCAACATACCCGGAGGGGGTGGGGGGTGATCGCGCCGGTTCCAAGGCAGGGGTGGGGTCCCCCTACCACCCAAAAAAAGCCTGTGACCCCCCCTCTCCCACCCCTCGGGTCAACAAGCCATACCCCCTGCCAAGGTACCCGAAGGGGCACCCACCCCCCCTTTTTCTGGATGAGCGTTCACGTCGGAGAACTCACTGGGCGGTTCGTCCGGATCTGGTAAACCACCCCCACCCCCCTCCGGTTTGAACCTGGGGTGGGGACCCCCTGCCACCTTTTTTTTGCCAGGGACCCCCCCTCCCCCCCAGGTAAAAAAGGGCAGGGGTCC
>Ga0247842_10007552_pt1 | contig 11715 bp, 11 predicted proteins | sample LaCruzMarch2015__3_FD_192411 | JGI IMG/M metagenome (GOLD analysis project Ga0247842, IMG submission 192411) | Freshwater microbial communities from meromictic Lake La Cruz, Castile-La Mancha, Spain - LaCruzMarch2015_19m | ecosystem: Environmental > Aquatic > Freshwater > Lake | place: Spain...
CCGAAACCAGTTCGTCCAGATGGCGGGCTTCCCGGGTGACTATCATTTCCTGCTCGTCAAGCCCGTAGGATTGGAAGAAATTTTCCTGTATTTCTTTGTACCTGGTTATGACCGCCGAACGTCCGGCCAGCAGTTTCTGCCGCTCATCCTCGGATAGTTCGTACCACAGGTGCGATTTTACCACCGGGTGTAGCAGCATGAATTTGTGGCGGCCAAAAGTGTCCTTGGGCAGGAAGCCGAACTCAAGTTCCCTTTTCAGCGCGGCTGCCTCGTCAGGGTGATAGACGCCCAGGTATGAGTGGGTGGCGTGGAAATACCGGCCTACGCCCACCGAGAAAGTCTTGGCGCAGATATCCTGCAGATATTCCAGGTTGTCGGAAATACGCCAGAAGAGGATGTCGGCATCCGCTCTGAGGCCGGTGGTCATGTAGGTCCGAAGGAAAACTTTTTCCTGGCAGGCGCCCACCATGTTCTCAAATTCCTGCTTGGCCGCGATCTTTTCATTGGAAATGAGGCGCCTGAACTCCGGGTCCAGCCGCAGGAACAGGAAACTGGAAAAAATATTATTTACTTTTTTTGATCGTTCCATCTGTTTTTTTCTCCGCGGCTTTTTCGGCTTTGGGATGTTGAAAGCTTATAAAACGCATGCCGGGCTTTAGAACTTCGATCTGGGACTCTGTGGAGAGACCCGTCTCCACTTCCATGATAAGGTACTTCCTGCCGGATTTTTCCATCAGCGCCGTCCTGGGCACCAAAAGCGTGTTTTCGCTTTTCCCGACTAACAGGTATCCGTCGAACTGCTCTCCGATTCTAATGCCGCTCCGAAGAGCGGTTACCTCCAGCCAGAGACGGTTGAAGTAGGGGCTTTCCTTCAGGCGCATGAAGTTTACCAGCGTCGCTTTAAGTTTTATATCGCTGTCCTTCCCATATACCAGTTCGGCGGTCATACCGGGGGCAAGTTTTGAATAAAGTTTTTCCGTATTTTTGCCTACGATGGCCACTTTTTTAGCCACAGTGAACAGCCTGTCGCCTCTGTTTATTTTGGTCTTAGGCTCCACATAAATATTGGTCACTATGCCCTGGAATTCAGGCTTTATGGGGTGATAATCGTAGATTCCCTGCCAGCGTTTTTTTGTCTGTTCTTTGGAGTCCTCTCCGGAGGAATCCAGAAGGGCCGCCATCTCTGTTGAGACCACGCGGGCAAGCACGGTGTCCACGCTTACCAGGCTAAGCAGTTCCACCATAATGTCTTCTACGCGCCCGTCGAACGGCGCGTAGATATCATAGGTGTCCTGGGCGGTGGACAGCCCCGTCACTTTGGTGTACACTTCCAAGTCATCTTTTTCAATAACCTGTTCTGTTTGGCCCACCATCACGGGCGCGGCGGGTTCGGCCGCCCTGGAGAGCGGAACCGCTATAAAGAGCGCGGCAATAAGCGTCACAGTTTTATGATGTTTGTTTAGCATTGGTTTTTATGAAGGCTTCCCAGGTCCATGGCATCCTGGCTTTGAATATTTCCGCTATTGCGTTTGCGTACTCCTGTATTTCCATTTGCGCGTGCGCGTCCATTCTAAGCGCGAGGAAATTCATAAGGCTGCGCGCGTTAACGGTCCAGTGAAATTGGGTGTATTGGGCCACGGGGAGAGCCATGCGTGCCATCTCGCGCGCCACGCCGTTATCCAGAAGGCTGCGGTAAGCCGCGTAGGATGCATCCAGGGATTTTTTATAGATTTCCAGCAACTGCCGGTTGTCCAGTGCCCCGGACTTCACCGAGCCCTGTCGGTTGACCTTGTCCTGAACGCGGAATTCGGCAGGTATATAAAATTCTTCCCGGACCTCGGTATAGCGTGCGCTTACCTCGTTATAAGAGGCCATGCGGTGCCTCATCCACTGCCTGGCCACGAAAATAGGGAGCTTGATGTGAAACTGGAAAACGCTGTGTTCGAAAGGGGAATGGTGGGCGTGGGCCAGCAGATATTCAACAAGTTTTTTATCTTTTTCCTCGCCCTTTGACTCGGAGCCGAAGGTGACCCTGGCGGATTCTACCGCCCGCTGATCGCCGCCCATAAAATCCACGAGCCTGACGAAGCCTTTGTCCAAAACATTGTATACATCCCCTGTTTGTTTTTCCGTCGCAACGGCCATGACTCCTCCGCTCGAATATAAAAAATTTGGTTGAGGTACTTTAAAATTATATACTTTAAACTCTTTGAAGTCTATCATTACAAACAAAACTACGCAAGGACCAGGCATGCCAGATAAACCCCGTGAAACTTCCAGGCTTAAAAAAAGTCGCCGTTTTGCCGATCTTGTGAAGATCATGGAGCTTCTTTTGGGTGGGAACGGCTGTCCCTGGGACCGCAAACAGACTCATAATACGCTTTTGAAATATCTGAAGGAAGAGGCTGGAGAAGTGGCATTAGCCGTAAGAAAAAAAGACTGGGAAAATCTTAAAGAAGAGCTAGGCGACGTTCTTCTTCAGGTTGTTTTTCACAGCGCGCTTGCCAGGAAGGCCGGGCGGTTTTCAATTGACGACGTGATAGAGACAATAAACGCTAAATTGGTCAGGCGCCATCCGCATGTTTTCGGCGGGCATAAACTAAAAACTCCCGCGCAGGTCCTGGTTGAATGGAAGAGGATAAAAAAACTGGAGAAAAGCCGTAAACAAAGGCTTAAGGGTTAAGGATTTCTTCCGGAGGTCGGCTCGATTTTTTGTTTTCGGGAAGGCGCTTCACAAGAGTTATTATGATCAATGTCAAAAAACTTGCGCGGCTGATACATCCCGAATTCCGGTTCGGCTCAACCAAGCTGGAGCAGGCGCTCAAGCTTGTGAATCTTGGCGTCGGCGGATTTTGCATTTATGGCGGTTCCGTGGATGAGGTATTTGAGACCGTCGGGATTCTCCGGGCCGCTTCGCGTACGCCGCTCCTCATTTCTTCAGATTACGAGAACGGCGCGGGTCAGATGCTCTCCGGCGCCACTGAGTTGCCGTCCAATATGGCCGTTGGCGCGTCCGGCTCGCCTGACATCGCGCGCCGCAAGGGCGAGATTACCGCGGTCGAGGCAAAAGCCCTGGGAGTGGATTGGATATTCGCCCCGGTGACTGACCTGGCGGTTAATCCCGCCAATCCCATAGTCAACCTGCGCGCCTATGGGGCCGACCCCGCGCTCGCTTCCTCGCTCGCTTCCGCTTATATTTCCGGGCTTCACTCCCGCAATATAATTTCGACCTTAAAGCATTTCCCCGGCCATGGCGAAACCTCAGTGGACTCCCACCTGGTTCTGCCGGTGCTGGAGCGGACGCTGGAAGACCTGGAAGGGTCCGAGCTTAGGCCTTATCGCGCGCTCCTCGCTCAGTCCGATTCGGTGATGGCGGGGCATTTGAAAATCCCGGCGCTGGACCCGGATTTTCCGGCCTCGCTTTCCAGAAATATAATTACCGGTCTGCTGCGCGGTTCTCTGCGATACGACGGTTGCGTTATCACAGACGCCCTCAATATGAAAGCCGTTTCCTACGGCGGCGCCGCGGGGCTGAAGGCCTTGCTGGCGGGCGCGGATATCCTGCTGGCGCCGGAGGATGTAATGCAGCTTTACGAAATTCTGATCCGGGCCGCGGGCGAGGGCGTAATAACCGGGCAGATGGTAGATTGCGCCTTGTCCCGCCAGGACCGGCTGGCCAAAATGCTTTCATCGGTCCCTTTGAAGCCGGAGGGCCTGTCTCTTGTCGGCTGCGCAGAGCACAGGGCTTTCGTGCGCGAAATTTCAGCCAAGTGCCTGGCCTGGGCTTTTCAAAACAAGCCTTTTACCGTCAAGGCGGGGGAAACCGTCTTCTATATGGAACCACTCACGCCGCAGAAAGAATGGCATGGGGTGGCTTTCGTTGAAGAGCTTCTGAGGCTGGGCGTCCGGATCGAGCCTTTTAAAGATGGCGTCAAAGGGAAAAAGATAATCGGCTCATTCTCCAGACCCAAGGCTTTCAGCGGGGCAATTAATCTGAGCGGTGCCGCGGCGGCTGAAATAGAAGCGGCAGTGTCGGGAGGCGGCGAGACGCTGATGGCTGCTTTCGGCAGCCCGTTCGTTTTTGACGGTTTTCATCGGCGTTTGAACGCGGGGCTTTGCGCTTTCGGAGGTCTCGGGGATTTTCAGCGGAACGCGGCCGCAATACTGACCGGAGCCGCGGCAGCAGGCGGCACTATGCCTGTGGATTTGAAACTAAAATAGCAACTGTCCGGTAAAAAAAGTGTTTTGGGAATGAAACCGCAAAAGTTGTTTATAATAAAATGACTAAGGGCCGGGAGCGGGATTGCTCTGGAGCCGCATAGCGGATGGGAGGCTCCACCCGGTACGAGTGGAGGGAAACCACGGGAGGGTTTCCTACGCGGCGTAAGGGTAATCCCGCTCCCGGCCCAGACCAGCGTGCAACCAGCGAGTTTAACCGGATAGCTGTGAGTTGAAATAGCAAATGGCAATTTTATTCTGCGAGCGGATTTATAATGAACGAGACTACGGCCCTTGAACGCATAAGCACCCTTGGCTTTGCCGATTACACCTGGGTCGCCCTAGCTGTGACGGTGCTTCTTGTCATCTCATATTTAAAGGGCAGGGACGAAGCTGATACGCAGGATTACTTCGTCGCCCGCCGCAAGATCCCGGTTTGGGCTGCCACGCTTTCTTTCGTCGCCACCGAGATCAGCGCCATGACCATTGTGGGGGTGCCCGCCACCGGTTTCAAAGAGAACTGGCAGTACCTGCAATTTTTTATCGGTTCGGCTTCCGCCAGGATCATCATCGCTTACCTATTCATACCGGCTTTCTATAAATACAACTGCACTACGATCTATGAATTCCTCAAACATCGTTTCGGCGCCAAAACCCAGTACGCGGGCTCGTTCTTTTTTTTCGCCACGCGGCTTTTCGCCTCTGGCCTGAGGCTTTACGCCGCTTCGCTGGCCGTGTCGGTTATTATGGGCTGGCCGCTGGCGGGCACGCTGGCGTTCTTCACATGCATAAGCATTGTTTTCATCGGTTTCGGCGGGATAAAGGCCGTGGTTTGGACCGGCGCTTTTGAAGCTCTCACTTTTTTTCTGGCCGGGTTCGCAGTTCTGGGATATCTTTACTTTCATATAAACGGAGGCATGGGAGCGATAACGGAAATAGCGGGCAAGGCCGGGAAACTTTCGCTATTTAATTTAGGCTGGGGCATGAAAGACCCCAATGTCCTCTGGATAGCCATACTGAACGGCGTTTTCGGCTCCATGGCCGCTTTCGGCACTGATCAGGAACTCATGCAGCGTCTTCTGACGCTTAAGACGAGAGAGGCCAGCCAAAGGACTATAATAGCCACCATCTTCGCGACCATACCTTTGCTGGTACTGTACCTCGCCATAGGCACGCTGCTATTCGTGTTCTACGCCCAGAATCCGTCGCTGCCGGGACCGGACAACGCCGATAAGATCCTTTCACATTTTACCGTGCAGGTTCTGCCTGTGGGAATGAAAGGCATAATTCTGATGGCTATAATCATGGCGAGCATAGATTCTCCGCTCAGTTCGCTCTCATCTTCTTTCATTACGGATATTTACCGGCCGCTGCTCAACAGGGATGCTACGGAGAAACATTATCTGCTGGTTTCGCGCCTGAGCGTGGCTGCGTTCGGGATCGCGCTAGCGTTCATCGCCTACAGTTGCCGCAGCGCCCAGGGAATGCTTTGGCTGGCCTACAAGGTCAACGGCGTGACGGCGGGCAGCCTGCTCGGCGTATTCCTGCTGGGCCTCCTGACCTCGCGCAAATCCAATGTCGGAAACGTTATAGCGATGTTTTTTAGCGCGGGGGTGGCTGGTCTTATGCTCTACCTTTCTGAAACCGGCCGTCTCGCGGTGGGTTGGAGCTGGATGATAGTGATCGGCACAGTGCTGACCTTCTCCTTGGGCTGGCTGTTGGGGGATAGCGCGACAGTACGACAGCAAGACAGTACGACAGCGCCGCACTAAAAAAACCCCTGCGGCTATAAAGCCACAGGGGTTCAAAGTCCAGATTTGCGTATCGCTTACTGGTTACTATCCACTAGTCACTGCTCACTAACCACTGCCGTTTTAACTGCGTTTAAGAAGCTGGTCTTTTCTCTTTATTATTTCTTCTTCGAGTTTTTCCAGTTTTTCCTTGGCTTTTTCAGTATTGTCGTCAATCCATTCGTTGATCTTCTCGCGGGTTTCCCTGCCCTTTGCCGGGGCGAAAAGGATGCCGAGGGCGGCGCCGATAAGGCCGCCTATTACGAAAGCCGATACTATCTCTCCGCTTCTGTTTTCTGACATGATGCCTCCTGTATTCAAATTAGCATTACAAAATTCCTATATATCCATTCTGATACATTGTCGCGGCGATTGTCAATCCGGCGGTTTACTTCGGGCAGTTGACAGGGCCTGGGGGGAGTGTCTGATCTATGAGCGCGGAGAGAGTTATTTCGCTTGAGTCCTCCTCAGCACCAAGGGCCCATAAAACTTCTCTCTGGAAGCCGCCGAGGAAGTGCGCCGATGAAGGCCCGCGTTCGTAGCCGCCTACTACCACCACGCTTTTGTCGTTATATGTAGCGAGGAATTTGGTGCCGGCCTTCGGTATAGAATTACCCGCCCACATCATGTTAAATATCCACATCTCTTCCGCTTTTGAAGGCCTCACATTCCCCACGGAGCCCTGTCCGGCTTTTCCATTTTCGGGGGGCGTCCACTCTTTGGCGTACTCTGTGTCATAAACTTCGCCGCAGTTGGCGCCGGAGGAAACCTGGGCAAGCAGGGTGCAGGCGCTGCTGATGTGATCGGAAATGTTCTCGGTTATGGTGCGGGGGAAGGCGCGGCCATTTGCGAAAGAGTCTTCGTCAGTGGCCAGATGGGACTCAAGAGTCCATACGCCCGTGGCCGGAAGCGTTACGGAGCGATCGCGCAATTCCATGGTGAGCGGGTAGCCTTCGCAGGAAGCGGAAGAATCTTTGGGCGCTTTTTCAGGTTCAGGCGTGGGGATATCCAAATCTTGCGCGGCAATACTATCGGTCAGCTTGAAATCTGACCAGGAATCAAAGTTTATCTGCGCGTTAGCCGGGTTGTGGAAAACTCCCGCTAGCATAAACACAAGGATAGTTGTCCGCATACGCCCTCCTATATTAAGAGTATAAGGGGCGATAGCGTGAAAGTCAAGGGGGGGCAGAGGCAAAGCGCTTATTCAGTTTTATTGAAAAAAACATTGCTAATTCCCCAGGTGCCTGTCACTGACCGGCGGGCCCGTGCCATTTAATGATTTTTCTTCTTGAAATAGATATCTTAATAGGGTAGATTATCCATAGGTCGTCAATTAATCTGCCGGAGGTCGTCATGATTGATATCGCAAAGAACATCGCTGCCGCTCCCAGACGCACCAAAGCTTCCGTGATCAGGGAACTCCTGAAAATAACCAACAAGCCCGGTATAATATCTTTCGCCGGAGGTCTTCCGGACCCCGAACTGTTCCCCTATGATTTTATCGCCGACGCGGTAAAAAATATCATGGCAAAACAAGGCAGGGTCGCCCTTCAGTACGGCCCCACAGACGGCCTGCCCGAGTTTAAAGAGGAGTTTATTAAGTTCCTTCAGAAGCATGAAGGCCTGACCGTTAAACCCGCAAATATTATCGTCACCACCGCGTCACAGCAGGCGCTTGATATTGTGGGCCGCCTATTTATTGACGCGTCGGACCCTGTGCTGGTTGAAATGCCCAGTTATATGGGCGGTCTGCAGGTGTTCAAGTCCTACGGCGCGGATTTCGTGGGCGTAAAAATGGATGAAGACGGCATAATGACGGACAATCTGGAAGAGCGGCTTAACTGGCTGCGTACCCAGGACGAGCATTATAAATTTCTGTACCTGGTTCCGGATTTCCAGAATCCGAGCGGCGTGACCCTCTCCGAAGAAAGAAGAAGAAAGGTGATAGAGCTTTCCGAAAAGTATAATATCGCTGTTATTGAAGACTCACCTTACCGCCAGGTTCGGTTTGAAGGCGTTGCTCCCAAAATGATCTACCGTCTGGACAAAGAGACCAGGAATACGGACAACATTATATCGCTGTTCACGTTCTCAAAAACCTTCGCGCCCGGGCTCCGGATCGGAGTTATAGTGGCGCATGAGCAGATAATCAAAAAGATGGAGATACTCAAGCAGTCGCTGGACCTCTGTTCTTCCAGCCTGAACCAGCTCATCGCCGCGGAGTTCCTGCGGTCGGGATATTTTGAGAAGCATATCGCCCGGGTTAATAAGGTCTATAAGACGAAGAAAGACACCATGCTCAACGCCCTTGCGGAGCATATGCCGGAGGGCGTAACCTGGACCAAACCCGAAGGCGGGCTTTTTCTCTGGGTAAAGCTTCCGGAGAGCATGAGCGCCGACGATATGTTCGAGGACGCCATAAGGGAGAATGTGGCTTACGTTATCGGCTCGGCTTTTCACTGCGACGGTTCCGGTAAAAACACGATGCGCCTGAACTTCTCTTACGCGACCCCGGCCGAGATCGCGGAAGGCATAAAGCGTCTGGCCACGGCAGTCAAGAAAAGACTGGTTGCGAAATAAAAAGGAACATCGCGATCGCCGTTCCTTCGGTCATTTAGTCGGTGTTTACTTAACATGAACGATTTTACCCCAGAATTTTCAGCCAGGCTAAAAGATGCCGGCGTCGTCGGCGCCGGCGGGGCCGGCTTCCCGACCTACATCAAAGCCCAAAGCCGGGCGGAATATGTTCTGGTGAACGCCGCGGAATGCGAACCCCTGCTTAAAAAAGACCAGAAGCTTCTTGAGCTTTTTCCGGAGAAAATATTTGACGGTCTGGAACTTATGATGCGCTCTGTCGGCGCGTCAGCCGGCATTATCGGCATCAAGAAAAAACACGAGCATCTGATAAAGCGCCTTAAGCGCATCGCCGAAACCCGGAAGAATGTTTCCGTGGCCCCGCTGGGAGATTATTACCCCGCCGGAGACGAGCAGTGTCTGGTCTACGATATCACCGGCCGCGTGGTCCCCATGGGCGGCCTCCCCATAGATATCGGCTGCGTGGTATGCAATGTCGAAACGCTTTATAACGCCGCCCTCTCCGACAAAACTCCTGTCACCGAGAAATACATTACCGTCGCCGGCGCCGTGAAGAGGCCCTGCACTATCAAGGTGCCGGTCGGCATCACTTACGCCGAAGCCGTGGAAATAGCAGGCGGGCTGAAGATACGGTATGCCGCTGGCATAGACGGCGGCCCCATGATGGGACGCGTTATAACCGATTTTGGCACACTGATCAATAAGTCTTCGGGGGGGATAATCGTTCTGCCCAGGGACCATTCCCTGATAGTCAAAAAAGCCCAATCCAGACCGGTTTTTTCCCGGATAGGCCGGTCCGCCTGCGACCAGTGCTCTTTTTGCACCGAGCTCTGTCCGCGCTATCTTCTGGGGCATACCATTCAGCCGCATCGCGCCATGCGCTCGCTCATGTTCACAGGCGGAGATAGGAAATTGCACAGCGAATACGCGCTCCTCTGCTGCGAGTGTTCGCTCTGCAGCCTTTACGCCTGCCCCGAGGGCCTTAACCCGCGCGAGGTATGCGCGGCGTCCAAGGCTGATTTGCGGGAGATGAAGACCGGGTTTAAAAATTCAGCCCTCAACAAGGGCCTTTCCGCCGCGCCCCATCCGGTGCGTGAGGAGCGCAAGGTTCCGGTTTCCAAGCTTATTAAACGCCTCGGTTTGGCGGATTATAATACCGACGCGCCGTATCTCGAACACAATTATAAACCCTCGCGCGTCAGGATAGCTCTTAGCCAGCATATCGGCGTCCCCTGCTCTCCCTCGGTGAGCGTGGGCGACCGCGTGAAAAAAGGCTGTGTGGTCGGCTCGGTGCCGGCGGCTAAAATGGGAGCGCCGGTGCATGCCAGCATCGACGGGCAAGTTTTAAAGGTGAACGAAAAGTATATTGAGATAATCGCATAGATGAAAGTGAATAGTGGTCAGTGAGTAGTGATTAGTGGGGATTGAGTGTCCGACTCATCACTAACCACTTATCACTCGCCACTAACATATAATTACCAAGGGCACTTTAGGAACAATTATGTTAAACGCTATCGGCGGAGTGGAACTGTCCAGCATAGCCAGGGGCTTTGAGGCCGCCGACGCTATGCTTAAAACCTCGGATGTGAAGCTGCTGCTTTCTAGGTCGGTCTGCCCCGGCAAATATATAATACTGATATCGGGCGAAGTAGGAGCCGTGAATTCCGCTGTGGAGGCGGGCGCCAATAAGGCCGCCCACGCGCTAGTGGATAGTTTCGTCATTGCTAACATACACCCGGAAGTTTTCCCCGCGATAGAGGGGACAGTCGTAGTGGAAGAGCTGGAAGCGCTGGGCGTGATAGAATCGTTCTCGGTTTCGGCCCTGATAGAGGCCGCCGACGCCGCCGTAAAAGCCGGCTCGGTCAAGCTTATAGAGATACGTCTGGCAATGGCGCTTGGCGGCAAGGCCTTTGTGACGATGACCGGCAGCGTGGCCGCGGCTGAAACAGCCGTAGCGGCCGGAGCCGCCGTCGCGGCCAAAAAAGGCCTGTTGGTGGAAAAAGTCGTAATTCCCCAACCTAGAAAAGAACTCTTGAGGGAGATGATATAAAAATAGGAAAATATACCATATGAACAAAAACAGGATCCCCATGATAGCCGGTAATTGGAAGATGCATCTTAACGCCAAAGAAGCGGGTGAGCTGGCTTTGGCCCTCAAAAAAGGTCTTGACCCCGATCTGCGCCACGAAGTGCTGATAGCCCCTACCTACACCAACCTGGCGGCGGTGCGCGAAGCCCTGTCCGGTTCGAAGATAATACTTTCATCGCAGGATGTGCATTGGGAAGAGAAAGGCGCTTTCACGGGCGCGGTGTCGCCCGCCCAGATCCTGGACGCCGGCTGCACCCACGCGATCATAGGACACTCCGAGCGCCGCAAGATATTCGGCGAGAGCGATGAAGTGGTGAATAAAAAAATGAAAGCCGCTTTAGCTAATAATATCGTGCCCGTTCTGTGCATCGGCGAAACCCTCGAAGAGAGGGAGGCGCAGCAGACCTATCGCGTGCTGGAAACGCAGCTCGCCGGCGCTTTCGCCGGCCTTAAGGCCGGTGAGGTGGCGCGGGTGGTTATTGCTTATGAGCCGGTCTGGGCTATCGGCACCGGCAAGACCGCGACGCCGGAGCAGGCTCAGGACGCTCATACCTTCGTCAGGAAGCAGATGGAGAAGCTCTACGGCGGGGATTACGCGGCCGGAGTCCGCATACTTTACGGCGGCTCGGTGAAAGCCGACAATATCGACACGCTCATGGCTAAGCCCGACATAGACGGAGCCCTGGTCGGCGGCGAAAGCCTCAAGGCCGATAAGTTCCTGCGGGTCATCCACTTTCAGGAAGTGCTTTAAAATATAAACAGCATCGAGGACAAATCACATGGAAGAAGGATTAACCAAGGAAATAGTGGAAGAACTTAAACTCCGTGCCGAGCGTTCAAAGACGCCGGTGCCAGTGGGTATTTCAAACAGGCATGTGCATTTTACGAAAGAGGATTTTAAGGCGGTCTTCGGCGCGGACGCCGAGCCGGTCCTTTACAGGCAGCTCCGCCAGCCCGGCTTTTTTGCCTGCAACGAGCTTGTCAGCGTTGAAGGCCCTAAAGGGACGCTTAAGAATGTCCGTA
>Ga0247842_10007553_pt1 | contig 11715 bp, 10 predicted proteins | sample LaCruzMarch2015__3_FD_192411 | JGI IMG/M metagenome (GOLD analysis project Ga0247842, IMG submission 192411) | Freshwater microbial communities from meromictic Lake La Cruz, Castile-La Mancha, Spain - LaCruzMarch2015_19m | ecosystem: Environmental > Aquatic > Freshwater > Lake | place: Spain...
CAAAATTAGAAGCAGGAGAGGTTGTAATAGGAAAAACATCTCCGCCAAAATTCCTTTCAGAATCAAGAGAGATTACTGTAAAAGCAAAAAAAGAGTCAAGTTCTTTGATAAGACAGGAAGAAAGAGGAATAATTGATTCTGTTTTTATAACAAAAAATATAGACGGAAATAAAATTGTTCAAGTAAGAGCAAGGGATTTGAGAATACCAGAATTAGGAGATAAATTTGCAACAGCACATGGACAAAAGGGAGTCGTAGGAATGCTTGTTGAAGAGAATGATATGCCTTTCACATCTAGCGGAGTAAGACCAGATGTAATATTCAATCCCCACGGTATTCCTAGCCGTATGACCGTAGGGTACCTAATGGAGTTAATATCTGGAAAAATTGGCTGTCTGTCTGGAAAAATCGTTGATGGAACCGGATTTGATAACACCAATATAGAAGAGCTTGAAAAACAACTTGAAAAATTAGGATTTAGATGCGACGGAAAAGAGACAATGTACAATGGAACAACTGGAAAAATGATGGAAGTTAAGATATTTATTGGAACAATGTATTATCAAAAATTGAAATATATGGTCAGCAATAAGATGCATGCACGTGCAAGTGGAAAGGTTACATTATTGACAAGACAGCCGATAGAAGGAAGAGCAAAAGGCGGTGCATTAAGATTAGGAGAAATGGAACAACAAGCATTAGTTTCTCATGGTGCTTCATTATTGTTAAAGGAAAGATATGATTCTGATAAAGTTGTAATTCATATCTGCACAAAATGTGGATATATTGCAATTGAAGATAACTTAAGAGGAAGAATCTATTGTCCATTATGCGGAAGTCAGGAAACAGAACCAGTTGAAGTTTCATACGCATTCAAGCTTCTTGTAGACGAAATCCAAGGACTTCATATTTCAACTAAATTTGATTTAAAGAATAAATACGAATAATATGAACATAAAACCAATAAGAAAAAGGATAGACAGCCTGTACTTTGGATTGTTAAATCCAGAAGAGATAAAAAAAATAGCACAGGCAAGAATCGTAACGCCCGAATTGTATGATATTGATGGTTATCCTGTTGATGGCGGGCTTATGGACCTTCGCCTTGGAGCAATAGACCCGGGTGTAAGATGCAGAACATGCGGGGGAAGATTAAAAGAATGTTTAGGTCATCCGGGGATGATTGAACTTTCAAGACCACTTATACATTTGAAATATCTACCTATAATTGATTTATGTTTAAGATGTTTTTGCCAGTCATGCGGAAAATTTCTTCTTTCAGAAGAAAAAGCAAAAGATTATACTCAAAAAGAAAAAATAAAAAAAGCAAAAGATAACAAAAAATGTCCTTATTGTCTTGCTCCACAGGAAAAAGTAAAACTAGACAAGCCAATGACATTCAAGAAAGGTAAGAAAAGAATGTTTCCAGATGAAATTAGAGAAATTCTTGTGAATATTCCTGATGATGAATTAAAACATGTTGGAATAAATTCAAAAGTTTTAAGACCAGAATGGGCAATTCTTACTGTTCTTCTTGTTCCACCAGTTACAGTAAGACCATCAATAACCCTCGACACGGGAGAAAGAAGCGAAGATGATTTGACTCATAAATTGGGGGATATTATCAGATCCAACCAAAGATTATGGGAAAACTTAAATGCTGGAGCTCCAGAAGTTATCATTGATGATTTATGGGATTTATTACAATACCACGTAACTACGTTCTATGATAATAATGTTGCACAAATTCCTCCTGCAAGGCATAGAAGTGGTCACCCATTAAAGACAATAACAGAAAGAATAAAAGGAAAAGAAGGAAGAATAAGACATAATTTAGCCGGTAAAAGAGTTAATTTTTCTTCACGTACAGTTATTTCTCCCGATCCTAATTTAAAAATAAACGAAATAGGAGTTCCAAAAGAGATTGCATTGATTCTTACAGTAAACGAATTTGTAAACTCAACGAATATAGAATATCTTAAAAAATTGGTAAAATCCGAGACATATCCTGGAGCAAACTATGTAATAAGGCCGGATGGAAAAAGAAAAAAAATAACCCCCGAATTAAAAGAAGAAATAATTGAAGAACTGTCCCCCGGTTATACTGTTGAACGACACTTAAGAGATGGGGATATTGTTCTATTCAACAGACACCCAAGTCTTCATAAAGCAAGTCTTATGGCTCATTTTGTAAAGATTCTTCCCCATAGAACATTTAGGATGAACCCAGCAGTCGCATTTCCTTACAATGCTGATTTTGATGGTGATGAAATGAATATCCATGTTCCCCAGACAGAAGAAGCAAGAGCAGAAGCACAAATTCTTTTGAATGTAAATCAAAATTTAATGTCCCCAAAGAATAATACAAACCTTATTGGGTGTATTGCAGATTCAACAACAGGAAATTATCTTCTTAACAATGATGAAATGAGTAAAGCTGATGCATCACAAATACTTTATGAGTCGGGCATAATTACCTCATTTTCAAAGAAGAATCTTAGTGGTAAAGAAGTATTCTCAGAAACCTTACCAAAAGTTGATTTTAAATTTAAGTCAAAATCATCAGAAGATACTGTTTTAATTGAAAAAGGGAATCTTATCTCTGGTGTTGTTGATGGAAAGGTTGTTGGAGTTGAAGATGGTATTTTTATTAAAGAGCTTGATCGTCAAGTTGGAAGAGAGAAAACACTTGAGACTATAAAAAATATTTTCTCCCTTGGAATAAAATATCTTTCAAAGCAAGGATTTACAATTTCTATAGATGATTTAAAGGTTAACAAAAAAGTAGAAGAAACAACAAGGAAAATAATTGATGAAGCAGAAGCAAAAACCGAAGGGATAATTAATTCTTACAATAATAACACTTTAGAGATAATACCTGGAAAAACTAGAGAGGAATCAAGAGAAATAAAAGTCATCCAAGTTCTTAATGAAGTTCGTACAAAAATCGGGCAGGTTGTAAAGCAAGAATTTCCACATAAAAATCCTATAAATACAATGATCCTTTCAGGTTCAGGTGGAAATATACTTAATATAACCCAGATGGCTTGTTGTGTAGGCCAGCAGTCTCTTTGGGGTAAGAGAATAGAATTAGGATATACTAATAGAACACTCTCTTTTTTTAAGGAAAATGATTTATCACCTAAAGCAAGAGGATTTATCGAAAGTCCATTTATGAAAGGATTAAAGCCATATGAATTCTTCTTTGGAGCAATAACTGGAAGAGACTCGATGATGGATACTGCATTAAGAACACCAAAATCAGGTTATTTGTATAGAAGACTTGCAAATTCTCTTCAAGATTTAAAAGTAAGTTATGATGGAACAATAAGAGACGGCTCGGAAAATATCATCCAATTCAAATATGGAGAAGACGGCATGTCTGTTTCTGATTTGCATAAGGAAAAACAGATTGCTCCGGGGGAAGCGATAGGAATTTTGACAGCACAATCATTTGGTGAACCTTCAACACAGATGGCATTAAATGTATTCCACTTTGCCGGTGTTTCTGAAATGCAGATTACACAAGGACTACCAAGATTAATAGAAATTTTTGATGCAAGAAAAAAACCATCAACTCCAACAATGGATATTGCTCTTAAGAAAGAGTATGATAATGAAAAAGATGCAAGAATAATTGCAGAGAAGATAAAAGAAACAAAATTCGGGGAGATTGTTGAAAAAATAAAAGTTAATTTTGCAGAAAAGAAAATAGAAGCTATGATAAATAGCTCTGCATTAAAATCTATCCATATCGGATTAGATAGTGTGTCAGAAAGATTAAAAGAAAAGGGATATGCTAATAAAATAAAAGATAATGCTATAGTGTTCTGGGAGCCAAAATCAGACTTTAAGGCATTGTATAAACTAAAAGAAAAGATAAAAACCATTTTAATCTCGGGAGTAAAGGGAATTGAACAGGTCCTTGTCGTTAAAAGAGAAAGAAATTACGTTATTCTTACATCTGGAACAAATATGAAGGATATCTTTGAAATAAAAGGTGTTGATGGCAATAAGACTGTAACAAACGATATAAGAGAAATACGTGAGGTTTTAGGAATAGAATCTGCAAGAAATGCGATAATCTCAGAATTAAAGAAGACAATCGAGGCACAGGGACTGGATATAGATATAAGACATTTAAGGCTCGTAGCAGATGCAATGTGTTCAAATGGAGAAGTTCAAGGAAGCACGAGAATGGGAATTATCAGCCAAAAATCATCTGTTCTTGCCCGTGCATCATTTGAGACTCCTATAAAGCATTTTGTAAACGCAACATTGAAGCAGACCAAAGATGAATTATCTTCAGTCATAGAAAACATAATTCTAAATCAGCCAATACCCGTTGGAACAGGGCTTCCAGGGTTATTAGTAAAGGTTACAGGAAAATTAGCTCCTGAAGAAAAATCAAAGAAAGCTGGAAAGAAGGAAGATTAATTCTGACAATGAAAAATAGTTTAATAATTTTTATGATGAATATTAAAACAAATTTAAGGGAAGTTGAAGCCTTAAGAAACCGAAGGTGTCTTAGGCAATGATAAAGACTTTTGACATGCGTTTTATAAGGTATATTAATATGTTTGAGAGAGTCACAAGAGTAAGTCCTAAACATTGTTTTGAGTATAATAATATGCTTGTTTTTATTGTTCCTGCAAAATTTGTGATGATGGCCATAGGAAGAAACAATTCTAATCTTGAACAATTAAGCAATATTTTTTCAAAGAGAATAAGAATTCTTGCAGAACCAAGAAGCGCAGATGATATGCAAGAATTTATACTGCGGTTAATTTCTCCAGTAAAGTTTGATAAGCTTGAGCTCAAGGATGGAGAATTAACAATAACATCCGGGGGGATGGAAAGCAAGGCAATGCTTATTGGCAGGAATAAAGCAAGATTAGATGAGTTAAAGGATATTTTAAAGCAAAATTTTGATGTTAAGGACGTCAGGATTGCTTAGAAATTTTTAGAATTAAGTTAAAGACTATACCAAACGCTTGTCGAAAGAACGGGAGTTATAATTTAAAAAATTTTCTTTATTCACATTCAGTAAATGGATAAGAACAACCTTTCCCATGATTATATAATAATTCAATTTTATCAATACTTAATGGGATTTCCCAAAAATATACCTCATCCATTAAACCATTTAAACAATATCTCGATTTGTGAGAAGAACCCATAAACCAATCTTTTATTTCAAAATCAAAATCGGATTTAGAGAGAGATAAAGAACTTGCTAATTTAGCGTTAATAAATAAATTTAATGATTTATTTTCTTCCCAAGTCAATGTTAAGTAAGTCCAATTATAAAGTGGTTCTTCATTATCATAACTTAAGCTAAACTCCTGACCATTTCTGTCTTGTATTTTTACATTAACAATTCTATTATTTAATACCAATATCTCAATGAAGCTAGAATTGTTATAGTCAACCATATCGAAGATATATCTTTTTGAAGTGTCCAATGGGTCTGTTCCAGAAAAAACTATTGCACCATCTATCTTTCCGTCCGTCCATGATAAATTTTTTAAAATTAAATCAGTAATATTCTCTTTTAATAAGAACCATAAATTAATAGAACCACTTGGTAGAGAGATATTAGCTTCTTTTATAAGTTGAAAATGTGAACACTGACCTGTTAAATCATTCTTATCAACAAATACATATGTAGATATACTAGAATTTTGGCAACTTTCATTCTTTTCTGAACAAATCCCCTTTATTTCTTGAAAATTCTGTTCTAAATATGCAAAATCAATTTTTCTATTATTATGTTGGTTTATTTCCTGATATATAAAAATGACAATTGTCACAACAAGTGCTATAATTGTCACAACAAGTGCTATTATTCCTATCCAAAAGAATAGTTTCGTAGTGGGTGACCATTTACCATAAATATTCTCCTTAAATTTTTTTAACATTAATATTTAAAAGAGGGAAAGACTTTAAATAGTTTATTAAAAAATGCACGGATTAATATTAAATCTAATAGTATATATGCCTCCTTCACCAGAACTTTTTAAAAATTCAAATCAGAAGTTTTAAAAACCACCTTCTGCATAAAAATATAACAAATGGGACTATTAAGCGCAACAAAACTAAAGAAAAACAGGAAGAAATTTAGATGGAAAGATGATAGATACAAAAAGAAAGCTCTAAAATTATTCGCAAAATCAGATCCTATTCAGGGAAAAAGCCAGGCAAAGGGGCTTGTTGTATCAAAAGTTCAAAAAGAAGCAAGACAGCCAAATTCTGCTATGAGAAAGTGCTGCAGAGTTCAGCTTATAAAAAATAACAGAATGGTTACAGCATTTATTCCTGGGAATCTTGCACAGAAATTTGTTGATGAGCACGATGAAGTTATAATTGAAAGAATCGGCGGACGAATGGGACGTTCAAAAGGAGATATTCCCGGAGTAAGATTTCAGGTTATAAAAGTAAATGATCAGCCTCTTCACTTATTGTGGAAAGGTAAGATAGAAAAGGGTAGAAGATAAATCTAACATGCAAATATTTAACCTATATGAATCAGACGATGTTCTTGTTGAAGACCCCGGTTTGAAAAGAGTAATAAACTTACGGGGGAAAATAGTTCTAAAATCTCATGGAAAAATAAGGGGGAAATTTGCTAATACAAAAATAAACATTGTTGAAAGACTTGCAAATCTTCTTAGCGTTTCAGGACATAGGGGAAAAAAGCATACTATCATGACAAAAAAGGCAGCAGGAAAATATTGTTCAAACATGAAAATAGTACTAGATGCTTTTGAGATTATTCAGAAAAAAACAAACACAAATCCGGTTCAAGTTCTTGTTAAGGCAATAGAAACAGCTTCACCAAGAGAAGAAATAACGACGATTGAATATGGTGGTGCAAAATATCCCCAAGCAGTTGATTGTTCTCCTTCAAGAAGAGTCGGTTTGACACTTAGACTAATTGTCCATGGAGCATATGACAAATCATTTGGTTCAAAGACAAAGATTGAAGAAGCTTTGGCAAATGAGATAATTTTTGCTTCTAAAGGTGCAAGTGAAAGTCTTGCTGTAGCAAAAAAGAACGAGATGGAAAAGCAAGCGAATTCTGCGAGATAATTATAATTTTTTAGAGTAGATTATAGAAAAACATTTAAGCTTCAAGCATCTATTCTTATAATGACAACAGACGAAGAACAGAAAAGAATACGTATAGAAGACCAAAAAAATCAAACACGTGCCAAACTTTTCGGAATAAGTCTTGAAGAACTTTCAAGGATTGAAAATCAAAACCAATCCCCAGAAATAGAATTAAGAAGAGAAAAAGTAAGAAAATTATTTGAAGAAAACAATCCATTATTAGAACCCAAAATAGTAGAATATCTTATTCAAAGAGCAACACATTCTCACGCCCCCATAACAAAAAAAGATAATTGTGATGTTTGCGGTGAACCATATAGGGGAGCACATTCCGTATGTGGTGATTGCGCTCATATTTTGCAAGACTATTTATAAAAACATGGAAGACTTCGGGAGGATTATTGAACAACTTAGAAAAGAGCAATATTTTCTTTATGATGTAGTCTATACTGAGTTTGATTCCAAAAATATTTCCATTGACAGGGGTGTAGCTTTAGAAACAAATGGGGAAAGAAATGTACCAAAAGATTTACTTAAATTGTTAAATGACCATCTTTTTAATGGATTAAAACTAAAACCTATCGGGGCAGATATTTGTTTTAAATCATATAAACAAAAAGTTCCCGAACAACACCATAGTAAGATAGATAACAGATGTGATTATATTATCGAAGTTGATTTTGAGAAGAGGCAGGCAGTTCCCCATGAATGCATGCGCAAATCGCTAGAGATTAAGAAAATATATGAAGACTTTGAAAGAATTTTTAGAGGTTGTGGTTGGCAGTTTGATAGTGAAAAATAAGTCAATAATCCAAATTTAAGAAAACATTTAAAAGAAACCTCCCCTTAGAAAAGATATGTCCAATAAAGAGCTGAAAAACTATTTATGTGAAAATCTAAAAATTCGTCCTTTTTACGATATAAAAAAAGATTTGGTAAATGCTGGCTGGAAAGAGGAGGATATAGATGAAACCTTTAAAGAATTAACGGGCGGGAATAAAACAAGTATTGGAAAAATAATTCTTATAATCCTATTATGTTTAGTTCTTCTAAGCATCCTAGTTTGCGCATTTCTTTATTACTATCTTTTCATTTCTCCAAATTTGATTGAGAAACCCATAATAGAAAAACCCGAATTGGGAGGAAATAACACTAATTCAACACAAAATAACACGCCGATTAACACGACTATAATTGAAGATAATCTCGGACCAGAACACCTAATCTTCTTATTAAATGAAATGGGTGCGTACAAACTTCAAAGTACACTATCTGGAGAGATTCCAAAGATAAAGTTCATAATCTCAGATTTAAACAAAGATTATTATTTTGGGGTGATTGAAGATAAAATCGTTGAAATAAATGAGAGTAATCCTGATATGATCCTCGGAGCTGAAAAAAATGTGATCATTCTTATATATAACTCTAATAACACAAAAGAAAAGATATTAGATAGCTACAATAAAGGGTTCATAAGCATAGAAATTCTTGCAGATCCATCAACACTTCTCTCAAAGGGATATGGCTCTTTATACCTCGATTTTGGAATCACTGGAAATGTAGTAGCTGAAGCTTCTAATTTTGGAAAGCAAGAGCTTTCTACTCTCTTAATTGTTCTTCTCATTCTTTTTGGAATAATTCTTATTCGGGTATTTATCCCCCGAAGAAAGGTTTAAAAACTATTTTTCTGATTAACTTATATTCTAAAGACCTTAAAAGTTGAAGAATAAATCAAATAACTTAAATATCACATGGCAAAAAAAGAAACAAACTTAGAAAAAATACAGCGATTATGCACAAACCAGAAAAATATAAGAAATGTAGCGACAAGCGCGCATATTCACCACGGAAAAACTGCTCTTACGGATAATCTTCTTGCTGCATCTGGTTATATGGCCGCAAAAAATGCCGGAGATTTAGAAGATGGTATGGCAACATGGCAGCATGGCGACGAACAAGAAAGATTAATGACAGTTGATTCTGCAAATGTTTCGATGGTTCATGATTTTCAGGGAGAAGAATATCTTATTAATTTAATTGACACTCCTGGACACGTTGATTTTGGGGGCAATGTAACAAGAGCAATGAGAGCAATTGATGGAACAATTGTTCTTGTATGTGCAAGCGAAGGAATAATGCCACAAACAGAAACAGTAATCAAACAGGCGATAAGAGAAAGAGTTAAACCTGTTCTCTTCATTAACAAAGTTGATAGATTAATTAAAGAACTTAAATTAACACCGGAAGGAATCCAACAGAGATTCTTAAAAATAATTCAGGATTTTAATATTCTTATATCTCAAATAGCAGAACCAGAATTCAGAAAATCATGGCAAGCCGATGTTAATGATGGAAGTGTTGCGTTTGGAAGTGCAAGAGATAACTGGGCATTATCTATACCCTTTATGAAAAAGAAAGGAATTACATTCAAAGATATTCTTGGATTGTATGAGATGGATGAAGCAGCAAGAAAAGATTGGTGCTGGAAGAATGCACCACTTTTTGAAGTTCTTCTTGATATGGTAATCAAACATCTTCCTAATCCACTTGAATCTCAAAAATACAGAATACCAAAAATCTGGCATGGGGACATTGAAACAGAGTTTGGAAAAAATTTAATGACCTGTGATCCCAAGGGAAAACTTGCATTTGTCATAACAAGAATTGTAATTGACCCTCGTTCAGGAAAAGAACTAAGTGCCGGAAGATTATTCTCGGGAACAATGAGAACAGGAACAGAAGTTTATCTTAATATGGCAAAACAAAAACAAAGAGTTCAGCAAGTTTTAATCTACAATGGAATAAAACCAGAACAAATGGAAGAGCTTCCTTGCGGGAATGTTATTGCAATATCTGGAGTAACTGGAGAAGCAGGAGAAACAATAACAATAGATGCGGAAACACCATTTGAAGAAATGAAACATATTTTTGAACCAGTTATTACAAAGTCTATAAGTGTTCCAAAACCACAAGATTTACCAAAACTTATTGAAGTTCTTAAAAAAGTTGCAAAAGAAGATCCTTCTATAAAGGTTCAGATTAATGAAGAAACGGGTGAAAATTTAATTTCAGGTATGGGTGAATTGCATCTTGAAATAGTTGAAAATAGAATTAAAACAGAAAAAGGTGTTGAAGTAAGAACATCATCACCAATTGTAGTTTATAGAGAAACAGTTGACAAACCATCTGATATTGGAGAAGGAAAATCTCCGAATAAACATAACTTATTCTTTTTGAAGGTTGAACCTCTTGAAGATGGTGTTTACAAAGCAATGAAAAGTGGCGAGATAAATAATGGTAGAATAAAAAAGAAAGACGAGCCATTATGGAAAACACTTTCTTCACTTGGAATTTCAAATGAAGAAGCAAGACAATATATCGATGTTTACAAAGATTGTGCTTTCTTGAATAAGATTAAGGGAGAAGTTAACATCGGAGAAGTTATAGAACTAGTTCTTGATGCATTTGAACAAGTTGTTGATGCAGGGACAATTGCAAGAGAACCATGTATTCGGTTGAAGGTTTCACTCGTAGATATAAAACTTCATGAAGATGCCATCCACCGGGGTCCTGCACAGGTTTATCCTGCTGTTAGAGATGCAATGCGTGCGGCAATGAATTCAGGAAAGCCAGTATTATATGAACCTGTTCAGACAATGCTTTTTGAAGGTCCAATAAGTTTTATGGGAGAAATGACAAAACTTATCCAGGGTAAAAGGGGGCAGTTAGTTGATGTTTCTCAAACAAGTATTGATTGCACAATAAAAGCAAGATTGCCTGTTGCAGAAATGATTGGGCTAGCGTCTGATTTAAGAGGTGCTACAGAAGGCAGAGGAAGTTTCAGCATGGTTGATCAGGCATTTGAGAAAACACCTGCAGGTGTCCAGGCAGTTGTTGTCCGCCAGATAAGAAGCAGAAAAGGGCTTGCAGAGAACGAGTAATATAAATTTAGATTTTTATCAAAATTCATGAATAACGCATATTTTGTATTTGAATACTATCATGACAAAGAACATTCTGCCTGGGTTCCATTAAGAGTTATTAATTCTAAAATGAGTTGTGTAAGGGGATATGGTTTAGTTAATCCAGAAGAGCATCCTGCAAAAGTTTGGCAAGAAAGATGTTTAAAGTTCCTGCAAGAACAAAAAGTGAAAGTTGTTTTTAGTTGTCAAAAAAAGAATTCTATGGAAGACATGCTATTTGGTTTCCCAATACATTATTCTGGTGGAGAAGGTGGGAACTTTTTTCATTATGATTTTATTGATCCTCAATTTCAAGGGTATAAATTTGGAGATCGCGGGATAGAGTTAAGGGTTTTTAATAGAAGATAAGTAATAAGATTTATTCCAAAGAAATCGCGCCATGCTTGCATGCACTCACACAAGCACCACAATTAATGCACTTTTTTGCATCAACTACAACAAATTTTTTCCTCTTTAATGCTCCAACAGCACATGCTTCTACGCAGCCCTTACAAGCTCCACCGCAGGCGCAACTTGAACACTTGCCGTTTTTCCAGCAACATTTGCTATAATCTATTTTAACAACCATGATTTCAGTAGAACTCTTGCGATTTATATACTTTACTAACAAAAGTAAGTG
>Ga0247842_10007565_pt1 | contig 11701 bp, 9 predicted proteins | sample LaCruzMarch2015__3_FD_192411 | JGI IMG/M metagenome (GOLD analysis project Ga0247842, IMG submission 192411) | Freshwater microbial communities from meromictic Lake La Cruz, Castile-La Mancha, Spain - LaCruzMarch2015_19m | ecosystem: Environmental > Aquatic > Freshwater > Lake | place: Spain...
TATCTTGGCGTGATGTACGCCCTGATGCCGCTCTTGATCGTCAGCGGCTGGGCCTTCCTGCTGGTCCCCTATCTGCCGGAGACCCTGTTCGGTATCGGCAGCGTCTGGGTCGTCGCGATGACGCATCTGACGGTGGCCTACCTGCTGGTGCTCTTCCTGCTGACCCACCTCTACATCATTACCACCGGCACCACCCTGTTCTCCAACCATCGGGCGATGATCACCGGTTGGCATCGGGAGGACGTATGACCGGTTCATTGTCGCAGGTCGTGTCACGGGCCGCGCGCAAGCGTCTGCTGATCGGTCTGGCGGTGCTGCTGATCCTCTGGGCGGCCTACCAGTTCCTTTATCCGGTCATGTTCCAATGGTATGTCGGCGAGTCCAATCCCCGACTGAATTTCGCCAGCAGTCAGGAGGTCAGTCCGGAGCAGTTCGAGACGCTCGCCCGCTCGCTCACCCTGGCCGCGCGCGAGGCGAAGGCCGCGGAGCAGGTCTCGGATCAACAGGATTCCTTTGCCCGCAAGGTCAAGATGGAGATCCTGATGAATACGGACTCCTTCCTGCGTGACACCGACTATCCGCATATCAAGTATTTCCGCGACGCCGGCATCCGCCGCTACGCCGGACCCGAGACCTGTCTGCGCTGCCATGCGCGGATGCCGGTGGAGCATGCAGACGGCATCCGCACGGAGGTCGACACCCTGCAGAACCTGGTCGACTCGGTGCATTTCAAGTTCCAGAGCGACTCGGGCGGATTCTCGACCTATGGCTATGACGGCCGTCAGGTCAATGGTCCGGGGTCGCGCAAAATCCCGGTGGGTAAGATCAACCGCGCCTGCGGTATCCCCGGCAGCTTCTCCTGGACCGGCTGGGCCGCCCTGGTGAAGAGCCGGCCGGAAGACAAGCCGGGGGAGGTGGAGTTGCGCAGTGAAGGCTGCGGCCAATGCCATATCGGCGGTAATTACCAGCCCGCCACCGAGAAGATGATGCCCGTGGGGGATGTGCCGACCCACGCCAAGGAGGGGATCGATTGCTTGATCTGCCATGCTGCGCAGTACGATATGAATGAGCGCTATGTTATCCAGGATCAGGGCGGGCGGCGTTGGAATCAGGATCGCAGTCTCGCCGCCGCGCTTACCGTGAAGCCGGTGGCCAATGCCAACTGCCTGCGATGTCATCAGCACAACATGGGCGGTGACGCCTATGTCCATAATCAGGCCGCCCAGGCCCTGGGCCATGAGAACCGGCGCCTGCTGCATCGCGGGGCCAAACGCGGCAATCCGTTCAGCCCGGAGGATGATGTCCACGCCGCGGCCGGGATTCAATGCACCGACTGCCACGTTCCGGAAGGGCACCGGATTCCGCGCGGCCGCAAGGGCGTCGATCTGGTGGCCAATGATCTTCCCGGCAAGGACGTTTCCTGTGAGTCCTGCCATTCACGCGCACCACACAACAATGCCGATTACAAAGCCTTGCTGAATGGCCACATCGCCCGGCTGGCGTGCGAGACCTGCCACATCAAGTCACTGCAAGACAACAATGTCGTGCTGCGCGATTGGGTCCATCCGACCTGGGACGCGGAAGAGGGGGTCTACATTCCCACCGACATCTACCGTTCGGGTCAGACCGGCAAGGGCTTTACCTACCTGTGGTTCAACGGCAACGGCACCTTCCTCGCCAATGCCCTGGGGAATAATCCCAATGGGTCATTGAATTATAACCCGCTGATGAATCAACTGGTGCGCATCACCGATCCGGAGGCGCTCGCGGCTGTCCGTGCCAATGTCGAGCAACTCAAGAAGGCCTATCCGGATATTGATGTCGATGCCTATGTAAGAATGGCGACCGATCCGCTGTCCCAACTCTCGCCGGCCATGCTCGCCAGGCGTCAGGAGATGATCCAGCAGAACCTGCGCCGGGCGATGAACGAGGGGGAGAGCCGGATCTACCCATTCAAGATCTTCAACGCCATGATGTATGAAGATATGGGGAATCAAGGTCCCTTCGGGGCCATGATCCTGCCGTTCGATTACGCGACCTACTACGAAACCGGTGACAGTGCAGCGGCAGTCATCCAATCCATCAAGGACCCCATCGTAGTGCGCATGTATCAGACGCCGTTCAAGCTCTACATGATGGATGAGTTCATGTCCTACTTCGGTGTGACTCAGGGTTGGGACGCCAAATACCCGCTGGTGGACGGAAAACTGGTCAATGTCGAGCCGCACTGGATGCGTCAGATGGGCAGCCTGATGATCAACCACGGGATCAAGAAAGACGCCTGGCAGTGTGCCGACTGCCATGCGCCGAACGGCATCATGGATTACGCCGGCTTGGGTTACACGCCTGAGCGGGTGGCCGAGTTAGAAACCCTGGATGTCTCGCGGATCGGCGAAATCAAATAAAAACGGCTTCGATCGCCACGCACGGAGCCAACGAATCGTTGCGATGCTTGCAGCATTCGGACAGCGAAACGACAGAGTTTTCGTGCTAGCGCGAGCGCCGTGTAGTGCGCTTGCTTTTCAGTCCGCTTAATAGACTCTCTCACACAGAGACACAAAGATCACAAAGATTTCAATGCGATATGCAGGCCGAGGAGGTCACCGCGCGGTGACCGGCCTAATGCCTTCAATGAATTGTTTTTCTTTGTGTTCTCTGTGTCTTTGTGTGAGCAATTCCCGGATTCAGGATAATAGCTTGAATAGTGCGTCGGCGATCGACCCAAGCGGGGAGTCGCCGACGCCATGGACAACGCGCCGCATCACGCGGGCACGAACTCGACCTTGTCGTAGACCTCCGCCAGGTCCAGGGTGCAGTCCACGCTGGCCAGGTGAATCGAGTCGTTCAGGTCGGAGAAATCCGTGAGGATCCAACGGCCGTCCTCGCCGCGGGTATAGAGATCCACCGCAACCTGGTGTTGGGAGACCAGGAGGTATTCCCGCAGGCTCGGGATTTGCCGATAGAGGGCGAACTTGTCGCCGCGGTCATAGGCCTCGGTGGAACCGGAGAGAACCTCGACGATCAGGCTGGGGTTGAGCAGGATATCGCGGCGGTTGTCCTGGAATTCGTGTTCGGCGCAAAAGGCGACCAGGTCCGGATAGGCCCCTGTATTGGAGGTACGGACGCGCACCTTCATGTCGTTGGCGTAGACCTGGCAGGGGCGGCCTTTCATCTGGGTATGCAGTGCGCTGCCGATGTTCATCACGATCGCATTATGGGCTGCGCTCGCCCCGGTCATCGCGAAGACCTCGCCGTCGATATATTCGCTGCGGCCCTCCAGGGATGCCCGCTCGGCTTCCAGCCAGTCATCGAAGGTCAGATGGGGTTTGGGTTGCAGTAACATGGCGTGTCTCCGGTATGGGGCATGGAACACATTCGACGGCGGCCATGATCGTCGCTCCGGCCAAAACGCTCACTCGGAAACTTCCGCCCCTGAGCCACGGCGAAAGCTGTCCGGAACGATGACCAAAGCCGCGACGGCGCTACGCTTGAAATTATAGGCCCATCCCGCTCCCGTGCAGCGAACGGAAAAGCTCCTCTCTATTCCGTGCTTTCCGTGTGCTTCCGTGGCTAACTCGACTGACCGGGCCGCGCGCTCCAGGCGCCTAACTGCCGCGATGGCGCAATGTCTCGACCAGGATTTCCCGATTGCGGAAGCGCACGTCCTTGCCCTCGGCCACGTAGATGACCTGTTCGGCAATGGCGCACACGTGCTTGCCGACATGCTCCAGAGTATGGGCGACGATGACCAGCGGGGCGAGTTTGACCGCCGGGAGCGGCGGAGTGACGGGCGCGATCAGCGCTTGGTGCAGCGTGCCGGCAGCGGAGCGCATGTCGGCCTCGTCCTCGAAGATGGCGACCGCCAGGTCGATGTCGAACCGCGAGACGGCCGCGACGCCGCGCTCGAAGGCACAGCAGATCACCTCGTCCAAGGCCCGCAAGGCGTCCTGGATCGGGGGTGGTAAGCGGGTGTCGTCCGCGCGGAACTCCAGTGCGCGGCTGGCGATGCGCGCGGCCTTGTCGGCGGCCCGTTCGGCCTCGGCGGCGATCCGTGCCAGTGCGAGGACGATGCGCAAATCCACCGCCGTGGGCTGACGGCGCGCGATGAGCCGGAACACTTCCTCGTCCGCGTCCAGCGCCAGGAAGTCGATCTGGGGTTCGCGGTCCAGCACCCGATAGGCCGGGCTCAGGTCCGGGCCCAGCAGGGCACTGACCGCGCCCTGAATCTGCTCGACGGTCCGCTCGCCCATTTCCAGGATCAGGCCACGCAGGCGGGTCAACTCCTCATCATAGGCGCGCACCCGATGCGGGTGTCCAAGCGTCTTGGCGCCTCCCTGGGGAGCCCCCCCGGGGGGTTTAGCGCCCATCAGCCGAACCGTCCGGTGATGTAGTCCTCGGTCAGTTTGTGCCGGGGATTGGTGAAGACCTGGGTGGTCTCGCCGACCTCGACCAAATCGCCCAGGTGGAAATAGGCGGTACGCTGGGAGACGCGGGCGGCCTGCTGCATGGAGTGGGTGACGATGGCGATGCTGTACTGCTCGCGCAGTTCGTCGATCAGTTCTTCGATGATGGCGGTGGCGATGGGGTCCAGGGCCGAGCAGGGCTCGTCCATCAGAATCACTTCCGGAGACACGGCGATGGTGCGGGCGATGCACAGGCGCTGCTGCTGACCGCCGGACAGCCCGGTGCCGGGCTGATCCAGGCGGTCTTTGACCTCGTTCCACAGACCGGCCTTGCGCAAACTGGTTTCCACCAGCGCGTCCAGTTCGGCCTTGGAGTTGGTCAGGCCGTGGATACGCGCTCCATAGGCGACGTTCTCGTAGATGGACTTGGGGAACGGATTCGGTTTCTGGAAGACCATGCCGACCTGCGCGCGCAAGGGCACCGGATCCAGCCCCTTGTCGTAGATCTCCTGGCCGTCCAGGGTGATCGAGCCCCGCACCCGGCACCCGTCGATGGTGTCGTTCATCCGGTTCAGACAACGCAGGAAGGTGGACTTGCCGCAGCCCGAGGGGCCGATCATGGCGACCACCTGATGATTGCCGATGTCCAGGCTCACGTCTTTGATGGCGTGCTTGTCACCGTACCAGACGTTCACCTCGCGGCAGACCATGCGTGGGTCGGGGGTCGTGATGTCGCCGATGGTTCCGCTGAAGTGGCCGCCCCGGGCCAAATCGGCGGCACTCACGGCGCCGGTATCACGGACGATCTCACTAGCTAATGCATTCATGACGGATCTCGAATTGGGTGGGTGGGACGCATCCGGTGTTACCAGCGCCGCTCGAAGCGGCGGCGCAGCAGGACGGCGGCCAGGTTCATCACGACCATGAAGCCCAGCAAGACCAGGATGGCCGCGGAGGTGCGCTCGACAAAGCCGCGCTCCGGGCTGTCCGCCCATAAATAGATTTGTACCGGCAACACCGTGGCGGAGTCGGTGAAGCCCTGGGGAATGTCGACGATGAAGGCGATCATGCCGATCATCAGCAGCGGCGCACTCTCGCCGAGCGCGCGGGCCATGCCGATGATGGCGCCGGTCATGATGCCGGGCAGGGCGAGCGGCAAGACGTGGTGAAACTGGGTCTGCAAGGGGGAGGCACCGACGCCGAGTGCGGCCTCGCGGATGGAGGGCGGCACCGACTGCAGGGCGGCCCGGCTGGCGATGATGATGGTCGGCAGGGTCATCAGGGCCAGTACCAGGGCGCCGACCAGCGGGGTCGAGCGCGGAACGCCGAAGACATTGATGAAGACCGCGAGCCCGAGCAGACCGAAGACGATAGACGGCACCGCCGCCAGGTTGTTGATATTGACCTCGATCAGGTCCGTCCAGCGGTTCTTGGGGGCGAACTCCTGAAGGTAGAGCGCGGCCCCGACGCCGATGGGGAAGGATAGCAGGAGCGTCAACGCCAGGGTGTAGAAGGTTCCGGCGAGGGCGCCGGCGATGCCCGCCAATTCGGGCTCACGCGAGGTGCCGTTGGTGAAGAACCCGGTGTTGAAACGCCGCTCGATGCGTCCGTCCGTCTTGAGCTGATCCACCAGGGTCAGGGTGCTGTCCTTGATGCGGCGGTCGGCCTCCGGCAGATCGCGGTCGATCTGGCCCTTGACCAGCATGTCCACATCGGCCCCGGCGATCAGCCAGACATCCCGTGTCGTTCCCAGAACCGAGGGGTATTGGCGAACCATGGCCTGGAGCTGCTGGGGGGCTCCGGCGCTGATCAGGGCATAGAGTTCGCGCTGTTGGGGGCGCCCGGTCACCAGCGGAAACTGTTTCCGCAATGACGCTTTCACCAGACCCAGGTAGTCCGCGTTGGCCAGGGTTTGCGGGTCGCGGCTGCCGTCCGGGTCCAGCATGGCCGGGTCGAAATAGACCGGCACCTGGATATAGGTCTGGGCGAAGGCCGTATAGCCTTTCGAGACGATATCCCCGAACAGGATGCCCACGAACAGCAGCCCCAGGAAGACCGCGGCGGCGCCCATGAACCGGAAGCGCGCCTCGCGGGCATAGCGGCGCTTGAGACTGGCATTGACGATATCGATCGTGCGCCGCGCGGTGGGGGCAGGCGGCGGCGCAGTCGCGGCAGGAGCCGGATTATTCATATTGCTCTCGATACTTACGCACGATGTGCAGCGCGATGATGTTCAGAGTCAGGGTGACCAGGAACAGGGTCAGGCCCAGGGCAAACGCGGCCAGGGTCTTGGCGCTGTCGAACTCCTGGTCGCCGGTCAGCAGGGTGACGATCTGCACCGTGACCGTGGTGACGCTGGCCAGGGGGTTGGCGGTCAGGTTGGCCGTGAGCCCGGCGGCCATGACCACGATCATCGTCTCGCCGATGGCGCGGGAGACCGCGAGCAGCACACCGCCGACGATGCCGGGCAGGGCGGCGGGGATCACGACCCGCCGGATCGTCTCCGATTGGGTGGCCCCCAGGGCATAGGAGCCGTCGCGCATGGCCTGGGGTACGGCGTTGATCACGTCATCCGAGAGCGATGAAACGAAGGGGATGATCATGATGCCCATCACTAGACCGGCCGCCAGCGCGCTCTCGGAGGCGACTGCGAAGCCCAGTTGTTCGCCCAGGTCGCGGATCACCGGTGCCAGGGTCAGGGCCGCGAAGAAGCCGTACACCACGGTCGGGATGCCGGCCAGAATCTCGAGCAGCGGCTTTGCCACCGAGCGCACCTTGCGCGGGGCGTACTCGGAGAGGTAGATGGCGGCCATCAGCCCGATGGGGACAGCCACCGCCATGGCGATGAATGACACGAGCAAGGTGCCGGTGAACAGCGGTACCGCGCCGAACGCGCCGTCCGCCGCGACCTGATCGGCGCGCATGGCGGTTTGGGGGCTCCACAGGGTGCCCAGGAAGAATTCCGATGGGGCGATCTTCTGAAAGAACTGCCAGGACTCGAAGGCCACCGACAGGACGATCCCGAGCGTCGTCAGCACCGCAATCAACGAGAACAGGATCAACACGCCGAGCACCACGGACTCGACCCGGTTGCGGGCACGCATGGTCGGGCGGGTCTGGCTCCAAGCGAACGACATGCCGGCGACCGACAGGGCCAGCACCAGCAGCCACTGGGTCCAGCGGGCCAGGTCCTGCAAGCGGGCGTAGTGATCGGCCGCGGTCTGGATGGCCGGTGTCACGGCCCCCGAGGCGATGTTGCCTGACGCGACGTTCTTGACGTCGTTCATCAGGAGTCCGAGCGCTCCCGGAGTCAGTTCCGCCACGCTCTGCGGCGGTAGACTGGTCTTCACCAATGCGTTGATCACCTGGTCCTGAACACCCAACCAGAGACCGAGCAGCAGCAGGGCCGGGATGGCCGCCCACATGGCGGCATAGAAGCCGTAATAAGCAGGCAGGGAGTGCAGCGTGTTGATCCGTCCGCTGCCGCCGGCGGTGGCGATGGCGCGCTTGCGGCCGACGTGATACGCCAGCGCCGCCGCGCCGAGCAGCGCGACTAAGAGAGTCCAGGTGTGCATCAGGGTCCTGCTGGTTCGGTAACGCGGACGGCGCCCCGCAGGGCGCCGCCGATGGTCTGTCTGCCGGCGGGGTCAGCGCTGGTCGCGCGCCCCGCGGGGTTCGGGATGGCTGTTACTTCGCCGGTTTTTCCATCGGCGTCAGCGCCTTGGCGCTCTGTGCCTCGGCCTTGCGTGCCGCATCGGGGAGGGCGATCAGACCCTTGTCGGCCAGGTAGCCATCAGGTCCCCAGGCCTTGTCGCTGGTGAACTCGGCTACGAACTCCTTGATGCCGGGGATGGTGCCGACATGGGCGTTCTTGACGTAGAAGTAGATCGACCGGGAGATCGGATAATCACCGCTGGCGATACTGTCGTACTCGGGCGCGACGCCGCCAACTTTCACGCCGCGGATCTTATCGGCGTTCTGTTCGAGGAAGCTGTAACCGAAGATGCCCAGCGCCTTGGGGTTTGCCACCAGCTTCTGGACGATCAGGTTGTCGTTCTCGCCGGCCTCGATGAAGGCGCCATCCTCACGGACGCCCTGGCAGACCGCCTTGTGCTTTTTCTCGTCGGTCTTTTTCAGATCCTTGATCGACGGATAGGCGTTGCAGCCCCCTTCCATGGCCAGTTCGACGAAGGCATCACGGGTACCGGAGGTGGGCGGGGGCCCGAGCACCTCGATCTTGGCGTCCGGCAGGGACGGGTTCACGTCTTTCCAGGTCTTGTTCGGGTTGGGGATCAGTTTCCCCGAGGCGTCCGGTACATCCTTGGCCAGAGCGGTAAAGATGTCCTTGAGGGTGAGGACCATGTCCAGACCGGACTTGGATTCGGCGATCACGATGCCGTCGTAGCCGATCTTGACTTCCGTGATGCCCTTGACGCCGTTCTTCTCGCAGGATTCAAACTCGGAGGCCTTCATGGCGCGCGAGGCGTTGGTGATGTCCGGGTGATCGACGCCGGTGCCGCCGCAAAACAGCTTCATGCCGCCGCCGGTGCCGGTGGACTCGACCTTGGGGGTCTTGAACTTTCCGCCGCGGCCGAAGTTCTCAGCCACCGCGGTGGAAAAGGGGAACACCGTGGAGGAGCCGACGATGGTGATGGTATCGCGCGCCGCGGCCTGGGCGGACAGGGCGGCAGCGGCGAGGGTCATGGCGGTGACAAGCAAAGTCTTGTTCATAGGTTACGACTCGTGTGACAAAAAAGACGGGTGAACTCATCGCTCGCCAGTCTAGCGACTCCGGCTGACGCTCCCGTGACATCGTGATGAACAGTATATGTCGCAAATATGACGACAGGATGACAGCGCGGAGATTGCGGTCGGGAGGATCTGTAGGGTCCGCTGTGCGGACCGTCCTCGACCGGCCGGAACCATGCTCAAGGTGATTTCCGCGACAGATCCAACCCGTAGGAGCCCGCTTGCGGGCGACGGGTGGGGGCGGAATGACTCGATTCCGGCAGGTCACGTCGCCCGCAAGCGGGCTCCTACGAAGGTAAAGCTTGGTTCGGTCTAGGCTCGGGTATACTCACCCACCAGCCGCACCAGCGCCCGCCGCCACCTGAAGGCTCCATGAACGCCCCCGAATCCCTGAAAATACTCAGCAGCGACGCGCTGAGCGGTCTGCACAGTCTGCCCGACGACTCGGCTCAGGTCGCACTGACGTCGCCGCCCTTCTATCTGCTTCGACGCTACGGCACCACCGCGATCTGGCCGGACGGCTGGGAGGGTGAGCTTGGCCACGAAGCTCATCCCAACCAGTTTGTGCGTCATCTGCTCGATGTCTTCGATCAGGTCTGGCGGGTGCTCAAAGACGATGGCTGTCTATGGGTCAACCTGGCAGACACCTACAACAATCGGCAGGGGAAAAAGGGGACGACCAACGCCCCCGACGGTTCCAACGGCCGCTTTGCCGCGGGTGGTAAAGGCTACGCAGACGCACTGCGCAGCCAGCCGGAATTCTTCAAGCATTATGTCCCAACGATCGGACACAAGTCGGAGATGGGGGTGCCGTTCCGGTTCCACTTGGCGATGACCGACTCGGAATTCAGGCGTTTTGTCGGCGCCGGTGACGGTCCTCAGTGGATCTGCCGACGCACCATCGTTTGGGCCAAGTCGCTGGTCAATATCGAGACGCAAACGGCCCGGGGCAATGCCATGCCCGAGCCGACCCTGGACCGTCCCTCCCGCAATTACGAGTTTCTTTTTCTCTTTTCCAAGCGGCCCGACTATCGCTTCGACCGTCGGGCGATCGATATCCCTGCCCGCTCCAGTCTCCGGCGTGGTGACCGAACCAACGCTGGCTCCGTGTGGCAGACGCAGGCGCGCATCTTGTCGGACGACGACGAGTCCCCGGATGGCGTCTGGCAGATCAATCCCGAGGCGTCTCCCTACCGGCACGTGGCCATGTGGCCACGCTCGTTAGTCAGACAGATGTTGCTCCCCACGGCCCGGCCTGGCGACACGGTGCTCGACCCCTTCGCCGGGAGCGGCACCACTGGACAGGTGGCTTTGGAACTGGGACTGAATGCGGTGCTCATCGAGCCGTCGCCGATGGCTAAGGAGGCCCTTGCGGACCGTCTCTACGCCGTGAACATGGCGCTGCCGCTGTGAGGGTTTGACCATGACCGTCGCCGGGCAAGGGCGAGGCGCCGACCAAGCCGCCGAGGCTATCGCAAGGGTATTCGGCGCCGATAACCGTTCGCGGCTGCTGGTTCGCTATTTCGCTGCCAACGTCTCGGTAACCTCGGCGAGCGCCTGGGAGCACGTCTATCGGCTGCTGCTCTGGATCGACCGCACAACGGCGCTCGCCCATTGCTACGAGTCGGACAAGGCCCAACCGGGGCGACCTTGGTATCAGCGCAGCTTGGCTTTTCATGACTGGCTGGCGAGGGCGCTCGCGGTAGCGCCTGCCGACTTGGGCGACGTGATCGACTGGCTATTTCGGGAGGCGATTGGTGATCTGGCCAGTCAAGCCGTCGCCTCGCGCAGCGCTGCCTACGAGCGACAACGTGCTCCTTATGTCGGTCGAGGCTTCCCGGAGCCTGGTGAGGACCCCGAACTGGTCGGAATTATCCGGGACATGCTATCACCGTGGATCGATCGTCCGCCGCCATCCGACGAGTTCCGTCGGCTTACGCGGCGGATCCATGCGCATCTGAGCCAGGAGAACAAGCGGCGTAATTTGGTCGGTGAGGGGTTCGAGGATGTCATCGCCGCGGTGGCCTCGCGCCTGACGGGGGCTGAATCGCTCCAGATCCGTAATCGGGCTGTCTTGCACGACCTGCCGGGGTTCCACGCCCCGGCGCCGAACGAGAAAATCAAGAAGGTTGATCTGGCGATTCTGGGAGACCGTCAACGAACCCTGGTTAGCGCCAAGTGGAGCATTCGCGCCGACCGCGAAGAGCAGTTCCTGAGCGATTTTGAGGCTTACGCACGGCTCGAATCGGCCGGTCGAGACTTCGCCTACACCCTGATCACTAACGAGTTCGACGCCGCTCGTCTGAAGGCTGCCTGCGAGCGGCGCCGACAAAACGGTCTGCTGTTCACTCATGTCGTACACATCAATCCTCAAGGCGTCCTGGCGGCCTACGGCGAGTCAGGCCGCGGAGCCGCACTGCAGATTCGTACGCTTATCGAGAACGGAAGGTTGATGGATCTGACCACTTGGCTGGGAATGGTTATTGCCCCAGCGAGTCACGGATAATCTGGAGAGAGCAGCCAGCCTCCAGCCCGTGGGAGCGGCCTCC
>Ga0247842_10007572_pt1 | contig 11696 bp, 7 predicted proteins | sample LaCruzMarch2015__3_FD_192411 | JGI IMG/M metagenome (GOLD analysis project Ga0247842, IMG submission 192411) | Freshwater microbial communities from meromictic Lake La Cruz, Castile-La Mancha, Spain - LaCruzMarch2015_19m | ecosystem: Environmental > Aquatic > Freshwater > Lake | place: Spain...
GGTCAAGGAGCAGTTCTTCCAGCCCGGCGTGGAAACGATGATCCAGGCGAGCGACCGCGACGGTGTGTACTACCTTGGGCAGCCGCACGCCGGATCGTCGCCCGGCGGGCGGCACTTCAGCTTTCCGCGATTGAAGCGGTCACAACTCAGTACGCTGCTGGTGCGCCAAGGGCATCTCGCGTGGGTGGAGTTTCGCAACGTATCCCTGCAGCCGGGGCGCAAGACGCACGTCGAAGTCGTCGAGTTACAAGCACCAGTCGCAAGAACGACGATGTCAGCGCCAAGCACGGTTCCTGTAACCACGATGAAGACCAATGCAAAAGGCCTCGCTCTATGCAACCATGACAACATCAATCTTATATTTGTCATCTTTGCCGCATCAGGCCGCACGGCGACGCTTTACGACGAAGGCGTTTTCCCCACCCAATCAAGCAGCTCCGGATCCATTCAATTGTTCAATGATCGCTCGTTTGGTTATCAGAGGAAAGCCGATCATCCCTTCGAACTGACCATTAATGGAAAGGTCTTCTACCTCAACCACGGCCGCGTATTTGTCGCGAACGACGACGGCACGGCGGAGCAACTGAATCGCTTCCCGTCGCTGGCCATCGCGCGGGAACCGGCCGCGCTGGCGGAGTTCATCGCCGAGGCGGCGATGCCGAGGATCACGCGCGTGGCGGTTGAGGGCGAGCGTGCAGTGATCGAGGGGCGTGCTGGAAAGCGCACGTTCATGCAGTGCGGCATTCCCGGCGAGGGGCTGACCATCACGACCTCACTGCCTGACGGAGAGGACTTTGCGGCGCTTGTAACCCCGGCCCATGACGGGCTGGGCCTCGCGGCGCAGCAGAAGATCCTCGGCATTCCTGACGTCCCCGCGATTTCGTCCAAGCAGCTTGGCAACAGCAAGCTCGCCGATGGCCGGATCGTCTTCCGCCAGGGCGAACGCACGCCCGAACCGGACGGCTCGTATTTTATCGCGGACTTTCAGCCGACGAACGGCGCGTCGGTTCCCGTGTATGTCCGCGTGCGACCGGCCAAGCCGCAGCCGCCTGGCATGAAGAGCCCTCCTGTAACGGTGTCTGGCGCGGTGCCGCCGCGTGCCCCACGGCTGGGCGACCACTGGCCGGAAAGCCGTCCACTGTACGGCGAAGAAGTCAGCCTCTACACGCCGTCGACTACCGTTCGCGACCGGCTCGTTGACATTGGCGGAACCAACCTCGCATTTGAGGCCAACGGCTGGAAATTCACCGTGGGCATCCTGAGTGGAGAAGTTAGCCGTATCGAATTCTCGAAGGAAGTCCGTGGAGATCGCGATATTAACATCAGCGATTCCGAATTCGCAGGAATCCGCGAAGCCAACGGTGGAGCCGACGCCTGGCGGCACGAAGTGGGAATCCTGGGAGGCAAGTGGCTGCGCCGCGATGGCGCCGTGGCCACGTCCAGCTTCGCGCCTGTCGTCACCCTGAAAGCGGCCGGCTTGGTCCGTGCAGAGGAACGTGTTGCACAACAGGGGCAGCAGGCAAAAGACAACGAAAAGAAAGACGATCTGGAATCGTTGCGCAAACTCTTCTCGCCCGGGCCGGGCGGGGCAAGCATGCAGTTTCGCCTGGTCGCGGAAACCAACACCACGGAAACCGCCGACGCTTTTGCCGATCCGAATGGCGGCAGCAACAAACTGCGCGTCCTTCGACCTGTGATTCTCGACGAGACCGCCATCGCCAGTGCTGTCGTGACCAACACCGCCCAAGGCCCGGTCATCGAAGTGACGTTCACCGCCGCTGGCGGGAAACGGTTCGCCGAAATCACCGGCGCGAACATTAATCACAGGCTGGCAATGGTCTTCGACGGCAAGCTTCTCAGTGCACCGATGATTCGCGACAGTATCACTGGCGGCCATGCGCAAGTCACCGGCAACTTTACCGCCGCCGAGGCCGAAACGATTGTGCAGGCGTTGAACTCACGTAACCAGGCATTGTCTGACGTCGCCGTTCACGACCATTCCTTTGATCTGGTGGTTGAGTCTGTGATCTGCGACTATAAATCAGGCAAGGGATGGTTGTTGAACTTGAAAACGGGAAAGACGTTTTCGCCAAAGGCACTGGATTGGGAACGGGATGCCGCGGCTGTTTGGAAATGGGCTCACGTACATGGAATCCATGTCACGGGACTGCCTGTTGTCAGCCAGCAGGCGTTGTATGGCTTTCGAATGAAAGTGGCCAGCATCCTGGATTCCAATGCTAATTTTGATGCCGTCACGCCCCAACAGGTTGCAACAGCGCTGAATGGTCCCCTTGTTCCAAGTTCCAGTCATAATGGTGGCCCCATGCTTTCGCAGATTTCGGGCATGGACTGGCAGACCCTGTATGCGTTTCAAACCGAGGATGGGCAGAGTGGCGTTTTGCAGGTCGTCGGCATGACTCGCGAGCCGCCCGGAGTGAAGATTCGGTACAAACTGGTGCGAGGCGAGCCATCCGCATCCGGCGATTAGGAACAACACGATGAACCACAGCACTGGCTTGCGCATTGGCATCGGATTTATCCTCCCGCCTCGTACGATGCCGGATGCCTCAGGCAGGTTGGACTGGCGTGTCAGGAGTACGCGGAGGAACACCAGGGGCAATACCCGCCGGACTTCACGTCACTCACGAATGAGCATGGTGGCTCGCCTTCGGTCTTCGTCTGGCTGGCACGAGCGCGACCGAGCGGGCGCGATCTCGAATGTGATTGCGTGGACGAGCTTTCGCTATGTGCCCGGCGCGACGACGGCTTCGCCACCCGGCCGCGTCGTCGCCTACCTCCCACCACGACAATACGGCGAACGCGAGTGTACATGCTGCGGGAAGACACATTTTGATTTCAAGCGGCAGCAGTATTTTCGAGGAGAATCCCTTCTGTTTGCCGATGGCAGCGTGTCGTGGGAAACGCCGGACGAGTTCGAGAAGGTGTTGAATGAGCAGGTGACCAATGGCATGGCACGCACCCGGCATCGGTTCCCGATTCGACGTGGTGAAGGAATGTGACGATGAAAACAGCATTGACGCTCACGGCGGTGTTCGCGTGGCTGAAATAGGCGGATGAGGTGCCTGTGGTCAAGCGAGAGTTGAATGCGCTCGGCATCCGCGGCGTGTCCCATTGTGCCGGCGTAGGGACGCGAGATGGCATCGACTTCACGTATAGCGGATTTGCTCACGGTGGCGAGTATGCAGGATTGCCGGTGGAAGTTTGCTTGGAGATCTGAGAACCGGTGGATCGCAGCGTCGGAATCCGTGTCGCTTCCTGCACCTCGCGGCGCGGGCTGGTGGCCAATGAAACGCCATGTGCAATCAGACCCTGAAGAATCCCAAGGCTGACATCCGTTTCGAGTGTGGTCAACGCATTGACGACCGAGCGCGGGCATGGGAGGTTGCGTATCAAGGAGAACAACAATGAGGACTGGCGCTGGCCGCCTACAAGGAGATTGACCGGGTAAACCGGTTCTGATAGTCGTGGAAGAATACGGGAGGGAGTCAGTCTCGTCGAATCTGATTGGAGCACGGTGAGTCTGCTGACAAAGGTGCGGGTGATTGTGACGGGGTTGGCTCTGCTTGTTCTCGGGCTGCTCCTTTGTTTTGGCTTGGACTTCCGTTCGGTGAAAACGAAAGAAAGTGAGAATAGAGAAGTTGTTGATCAAGCTCTTCCATCGGATACGAACAAGCCGTCCCAGTGAAGTGCGCGGCCCTGGCGGATTCGAAACGGAGGTGTGAGTGGTATGAAAGGTGTCTTTGCTGCGTTGTCGCTCTGCGCAGCCTCGGTGGCATGCGCAACGCCCGTCTATAACGTGCTGCTGAAGAGCGGGGATTCTGCGCCCTGTGCTTACTCCGCAACTTTCAATTCTTTCTCGCAGCCGGTCATCAACAATGCAGGTCAAGTGCTGTTCCAGGCGAGACTGACGCATCAGGGCATGGTGACCTCGACCAACGACGAAGGCGTATGGCTCTGGACGACGGGCGCGTGCCAGTGTGTGGCCCTCAAAGGCGATCCGGTGCCTGGTGTAATCAACGCGACGTATTCGTCCCTCTGGCTCTCCAATCTCCGTCTGGATGATGGTGGTTTTGTCACATTCGTGGCCACCATTGAGGGTTCCGACATCAATAGCTCGAATGACTCCTGCTTCGTATGGGGGAAACCGCCGGCCATGCAGGTCGTTGCCCGTGAGGACGATCCGATCCCCGGCGCTACGGAGGACGAGCGGTTCGACGATCTGGCCAGTCTGGAGGGTTTGAAACTGGTCAGTGGGAGCCCCGGAGCGATCGGCTTTGTTGCCAAGTGGCGTGGACCAACCGACACCGGCATCGACGCCGGCATATGGCTGGGGCCGGCTACGAACCTGCAAATGATCGCGCTGGACGGCCACGCCATTCCGGAAGGGGATGGCATGACCTTCAAGAATCTTCAGTTCCGCACCGCCCAACTCAATCGCAAAGGCCAAATCGTTTTCATGTCCGCCACATCGAAATCCCCGCTCGGGTCTGGAATCTGGACCGGAACGACGCAAGGCATAAACCGTGTCGTGACCGAGGGCGATATCGTGACGTGCCTCCCGGAGAATACCTTTGGCTACTTCGCGTTTTCATCCGTGGCGCGCAATTCATCGGATCAGTATTGCATTGTGACTTCGCTGTCAGGGTCTTCAAGTTCAAGCAACACAGTGATTCTGGCCGGGCCGTTGACGAATCTTCAAGTCGTGGCGCGGGAAGGTCGGCACGCGCCTGGCATGAGCAATGACGTGGTGTTCACGGATCTTGCGCTGGCGACGCCTATCTACGGGGAAGGCGGAGATGTCGCCTTTCGCGCTACTGTTTCCGGACCGTGTATCGGCTCCTCTAACAACACGGCGATCTGGGCCGGCAAGCCGGGAGCGCTGTTCATGATTGACCGGCGCGGCTCGCAGGCGTTGGACTTCCAGCCCGGCGTGATTCATCATCACTCCCTCTCAAGCACCTTTGATCTGGCAGGCCTCAACGCGAAGGGGAATGTTGTCTACATGTCGCTGCTGGAGGGGCCCGGCATCGGATCCTCCAACAACAACGCGCTATGGGGCGGAACTCCCGGCTTCGAAGATGTGTTGCTTCAAAAGGGCCAGGGCATTCCACTGGGAAACGGCAAAACGGGGGTTGTCTTTACGGTTGACCTGGTTGATGTGAGCGGACAACTTCAGGTTGGTGGCGGCACCGATGGCCGCGCGCAGAGCCTGAACGACCACAACCAGTATGTCGCCGCCGTCCAATTCGTGGCTGGAACGGGGGGCAGTGCTCTACTGCGCATCGAGGACGTGACGGATCCTGATGCCAACGGCCTTTGCCGCGTATTGGAGGTGGCCCATGGCATTGCGCCGGGCGAAGGTGCTAACGACGCTGATTTGCGAATACTATTCCAGGGGGACGCAGTCCATCTGGTCTATGTGGAATGCACAAATGCTACAGGACTGGCGATGGCCATGGAACAAGCGAATGCATTGTCCGGCAACGACGTGTGGCTGGAGTCCGGTTCGGTTGTATCTAACGCCGCCGACCAATCCGGGCTGCCTTCGGACGTGCTCCGTCGGGAGGTCGTCATTCCTCCGGACGATCAACGGTCCGGCTTCTTCCGGATGGGTGTGCACAGGCTGCCGCCCCCATAGCACGCAGAATATCGATGGGTTTTTTAGTGGAAGATTGAAGGACTGAACCCGGACCGACGTCCTCAACCAGGAATGACGCCTCCGCGCGCTTTTGAAGCCGCCGCTGCATATTACAGCGGTAGCTTTCTGGGTCTCCTCAAATCTTGACTGGTTTTTTCGGTTTTTGCCGCTTGACGTCGGCTTCTAATGGATTAGTCTCCCACGGTGCTTTGAAATCGAACCGGAAACATGGGTGGACTTTCCGCGTTAACTTTCGGATGATGCGGAGGATAGGTTCAGTAGAGGAACGGTATCTATGTGGCGGGCGAGGGGAGATGTTTTGAATGAGCAGAGATGATAACGGTGAAAGAACCAAATATGGAGGGGAAATGTCAGACCAAGCGTTTCGTAAATTCTTTCTAATTGTGCTCGATGACAGTCAGGGGATCAGCGAAGAGGCATTTGAACTCATCAAGGACGAGATGAAGTCCCGTGGTTGTGAGGACATCGTAAATGCTGTGGAATCAAGCAGCGGCAGAGTTTTCATAAATGAAGACTTTGCAGAGGCTGAGTTGGCGAGCATTTGACCATCGCGGTTGTATCGTCAGGGTCCGCCCGCTCAATTCCGTCATATCTTCCACGATAGGCACTTGCCACAGCGGAGGCTTAAAGAGAAGACATGAACAGGCGGACATTTCTCAAGAGTCTGTCGCTATCAACCACCGCCATGCTGGTTAGGGCGGAATCGTGTACGACTACTCGCCTTCGCGAGGTCTCAGGCAGCACGCTCCCACTTGGTGTTGCCTTGCAGGACCATATTGATCGTGTCTACACCTGGCGGGAGAGGGCATTAATAAGGCGCCATTTCAAGGTCATTACACCTGAAGCGGCCATGAAATGGCCAAATTGCGAGCCGGAGCCAGGCAAGCATAATTTCGCGAATGCGGATGATCTTGTAGCCTACGCTGAACACCACGATCAGAAGATACTTGGACATACGTTGCTGTTCAACAGGGATAACGAATATCCTCCGTGGGTCTTCGCCCATGGTTCGAAGAAAGCATCTGCGAAGCTGGTCGAAGAAAGGCTGCGCGATCACATTCGCACGATGATGGGCCGCTACAGCGGTCGCGTCTACGCCTGGGACGTTGTCAACGAGGCCGTTGAAGAGACTGCTCCCTACTATCGCCAAACCGACTGGTATCACACATTCGGAAAGGCTTTTGTGCCAATGGCCTTTCTTATGGCCAGGGAAGCCGACCCCAACGCGCAACTGGTCTACAACGATTTCAGTATTGAAAATCCTCCAAAACGCGAACGTGTGCTCATACTCCTTGATGAATTGAGGCGGGAGGGAGTGCTGCCTGACGTCGTAGGAATCCAGGGGCATTTCGAGCTGGATAGGTTGCCTTATGATGACATTGAGAAGACGATAGTGGCACTGCATGACGCTGGTGTGCGCGTGGCTGTGACCGAGTTGGACATTGATGTTGTTTCACGCGCGAAGTACTGGGATCTTGCGACGCGCGAGGAGGCCATAAAACAGAATCCATATCCCGACGGATGTCCTGCCGATGTCCTGGCGAGACAGGCAGAGCAGTACGGCACGCTTTTTAGGTTGTTTGTGAAACACGTCGACAAGATGGAGCGAGTGACGTTTTGGGGATTGACCGACCGCCACAGCTGGCTCAATGACTGGCCTTGGAAGCGGTCCAACCACGGGCTCATCTTCGACCGGGAAGCACGCCCGAAACCTGCATTCTATGCTGTGATGGATGCCTTGCGGCCTCTGACTGAGATGGAGCGCCACGGCGGCAGCGTCTGAACGGATCAATGAACCCGCGAAATGGCGGCTTTCGACTCATGCCAGGCCAAATCAGCTATGGTGAACGATACTGTTTACGAATTTGGGGTCGAATCGAGGAAGTGTTTCTGAGCGCGGCTTCATAAACAACCCGGACGGAAACGCCACTATCCCTGGCACACCGGACGCAGTCGTCATGCTCCGGGGACCAGGTGATATCCTCGTTCTGCCAGCGTCCGATCTTGATCCTCACCTTCCCGTATGGAGTCTCGACTTCAGCATGCCGACGGTCCAGCACTGTCCGGTTCGTGATGTGTTCACGTATTCCAAATGTCGTGCTTTCACGGAATATAAGATCAAGCATGCTCGACTTCTGCTCGGGTGTGCAGAGAACGGTAAGCAGCGTAGCCGGCCGCTGCTTCTTCATGTGGATGGGCGTCATGAACGCATCGAGCGCACCTCTGTCCATGAGAGACTGAACGAGCGATCCGAGCAACTCCGGAACGGTGTCATCAACGTTGCATTCCAGAACCAGACACTGGTCAGTTCCGACCGAAGTTGCGGGTGCGGCTTCCATCAGGGTCGCGCGAATGACGTTTGCGCGTCCTTTCAGCTTACGATGACCGATGCCATAGCCTGTGCGCAGGATTGTCATTGGCTGGCTGGCGGCTGGACTGACTGGGCTTGAGCCTTTCTGCCATGTGGTAAGAAGTGCGGCGCCGGTGGGCGTCACAAGCTCAAACGGTTCGTCGGTTTCCACAATCTGGAAGCCTTTCATGAGTTCTGCTACAGCCGGAACCGGAAGAGGCAATACTCCATGATCTGTTTTCGTGGTGCCGCGTCCCTCAGGCAGGGGCCCGAACGTGATATGATTCACGCCAAGCAGTTCAATTGCGAGGCAGGACGATACAATATCGACAATTGAGTCAATGGCCCCCACTTCATGGAAGTGAATCTGATCGGGTGTTGTCCCGTGGACTTTCGCTTCCGCCTTAGCAAGATGCTGAAAGACATCCAGGCTCATCTTCTTGACTGCGTCGGGCAAACGGCTCTGATGAATCAGGCTGGAGATGTCCTTTATGGTCCGATGGGGATGTGAGTGGCCATGCGGCTTCTCGCAAAGAACTTCGACCCTGGTGCCACTGAGGTTGGATTCCACAACACGCTTTGCGACAATATCGAACTTCTCGACAGGAATGCTCTTGAGATGGGAGAGCAGGGTGTCCACGCTCAAGCCAAGATCAATCAGTGAGGCAAGAATCATATCGCCGCTTGCGCCGCCAACAGAGTCGAAGCGCAGGGTTCTTACAGGCTGTTTGTCAGCGGAGTTCACCGCATCAAGCGCTTCGGCCAGGACGGTCTTGGCGTGGCGTGAGTCGGCCGCTTCAGTGCGCGTCTGAATGTTTCTCATCTTGCTCATATCTCAAGAACCTACACTATCGTGCCAGTGGTGAGAAGCCAGAAGAATGCGAACGTCATCCTGCGTTCATCCGGCCCTTTTCTATATCATCGCTGTTATCACCCAAGTCGGCGCAAGATGCTCAAAAACGCGTGACGGAAGATCAATGATTCAGATGTCTTCATTGAAATTGTTGCACCGAAATATACAAGAACGCCGCCTGTCACAGCCATGACCAGGGCAAGAACGGAAGACATGAGAGATTGTGCCGCATAAGGCGCTGCCAGATGCCTGATGGCAAGACATGCAGTGCCGCACAGTATCGCGCCGGCGCCAACCGATCCGGCAAGCCGTAGCCATGCTGTTGCCGGCCCCAGGTTGACGCGTCTGCCGAGATAGAAAGCCAGCTGGGCGAAATTGACGAGAGCTAATGCCGAGGTTGTCACTGCCAGGCCTACGTGTCCCATGCCGAGGGTCTTGACGAGAATGAGGTTCAGGGTGATGTTCACGGCTATGGCGAACAGGGACACTTTGAGAGGGGTGCGTGGCTGGCCAAGAGCGGAGAAACATGGAACCAACACCCTGATCGCCGCATAACCGGCCAATCCAAGCGTATAGGCGCGAAGTGCAGTGGCTGTTTGAATTGTGTCGTTTGCCGAGAATGAACCGTGCTGGTATATGATCCGGATCAGGTCCGGCGCTAGCACAAAGAGGCCAACGCTCGCCGGGACGGTGAGATAGAATGCCAGGCGTAGGGATTCTTCCACGGTCTTTCCGAATGCTGGCAGGTCTGAGCGCGCGTGGTGGCGGGCGACTGCTGGGAGGGTCACGGTGGCGATTGCGACGCCGAATACGCCAATTGGCAGGTACATAAGGCGAAACGCGAAAGCCAGCCACGACCGAGCGCCATCGATTTCAGAAGCAAACATGCCGTTGATCAGGACATTTGCCTGCACCGCTCCGGCAGCTATGACTCCGGGCCAGAGGAGAGTCCAGACCTGATGCAGACCCGGATCGGAGAAATCAAGCCGCCAGCGGAAGCGGAAGCCGAGCTTCCAGAGTGTCGGCAGTTGGACGCCGGCCTGGGCCAGACCGCCAAGCAGAACACCTAGACTCACGCCGTAGAGGGCTCTTTCAGAAAAGTGCGGATGCTGCCAGTCAGCCTGCGGATCAAAGACAAAGGCCAGTCCAACGCCTGCAAGGACCGAGACAATGTTAAATACCGACGACGCCGAGGCGGGCAACCCGAATACAAACCGCGCGTTCAAAATGCCCATGATAATGGCGGCAATTGAGACGAATAGAATGAACGGAAACATAATCCTTGTCAGCCTCACGGTAAGCTCGAACTTGCCCGCGGCATGATGAAAACCGAAGTTTGTGATGTGAACCAGGATTGGACTGGCGATGATGCCGAGTATACATATTGAGCCGAGGATGATGACAACGGTCGACAGGAGCAGGCTGGTTAAGCGCCATGATGGCCCGGCACCCTCCTTTTCGTGGGTCTTGGCGAAAACGGTTGTAAAGGAGGTGGAAAGCGCACCTTCCGCGAACATATCCCGGAGGAGGTTGGGAATCTGAAATGCGGCCAGGAATGAGTCCTGTAGAGAGAAGCCAGCTGCGCTCGATCTTCCGGCGCCAAACATTGCCGCGAAGATCATTTCACGCGCCAACCCGAGGATTCGCGATGCGATAACAGCTAAAGCTACGATTCCTGTGGCCCTGTGGCGGCCGTGCGGGCTGCCAGCCTTTTGATCGATGGTTTTCGTTTCCTGCATTATTATGCTGTTTGCCCCGGAGTTGAGAGATTCCTGATACTCACGGAATGAATGGCGATTTTCAAGCATAACCGCCGTGGCTCAGGTGTTTCGTCCGAAAGACACCGTCTCACGTCTGAACGCATCGGACAGTATGAACAATGTCGACAATCTCCGCCGGTGTTCTCGGCCGCCACATAAGATCAATTCTGAACCGTCTTGCCCCGGCATCAGCGAGACGGCCGGCAAACTGGGACAGGTCAATGGGGCGTTCGCCGATGGTTATTGCCCGGCAGCCGCGACTTACCACGGTAACTTTCTCGCCCGCACCGGATCTCATATCCATTGTCCACTCGCGGCAGGTGGCGCCTTTGCCGGCTGCGCACTTTCCTTTCATGTTGGCTTGCGGGCAAGTCTCGGAGATGAACAGGGGAGTATCCTGTCGAACTATTACAATGGCCTTTCCGCCGAATTCCGAAACCAAAGACGTGATATTGTCCATGCTGTTTTCCGGTGATAGAACAAAGCCGCTTGCCCCCAAGGCCATGACCTGCAAAGCGGCAGCCCGGTTCAAAACGTAGATTGGCCAATCCGTCGTCAGATCCGGATTCTTCAGGTGCGGGAGGGATTTATGCATTTCCTCAAGAATAGTCCATCCTGAAAGGTTGCCGACTTCCCATCGATTCCATCCGGCAGCGAGGAGCGCGTTCAGTTTCTGATCCATGGCTGATTGCTCCCAGCTCCTTGTTATGATCGGCAGAGCCAGTCGGATCTTGTCGGCACCAGCGATTCCAGACAGATCTTTCAGTCCAGGGAGAAACTCGGCGATGGGGTCAGCAGTGATGTCCAGGATGATTTCTGAGAGGCCAACCATATCGGCGGCTGACAACTTGCCGAGATCCTGTAGTCTCCTGACCTTGAGCGACCATTCGAGTGTCTCTGTGCCTGGCAGGCTACGGGTGACGGGAGTGCAGATGGCGGTGCCTATGTCCGTTACCGCCATCGATCTGCTGTGAACGAGTTCAAGCTGCATGGCATCGGCGAGCTGGCGCCGCAGTTTGTTCAGAATTGATACAGGCACAAACCTCTGATCAA
>Ga0247842_10007575_pt1 | contig 11692 bp, 14 predicted proteins | sample LaCruzMarch2015__3_FD_192411 | JGI IMG/M metagenome (GOLD analysis project Ga0247842, IMG submission 192411) | Freshwater microbial communities from meromictic Lake La Cruz, Castile-La Mancha, Spain - LaCruzMarch2015_19m | ecosystem: Environmental > Aquatic > Freshwater > Lake | place: Spain...
TCTGTGACTTTGGATTCTTATTTAAGAGATATTTCTGCTACATCACAGCCAATTGTTGATAGAATAGAGCCTAGAGAATGTTTGGTTGATCTTAGGGAGAGAGATTAGAATGGATGAAAATCAATTTGGTTGGAAAGTTTCAAACGTAATCCGTGAATGTAATTTAGATGAATTAATTGACATTGACCTTCATGCTAATATGGTTGGTGATGCAATGTGGGGTTTGGTAGAAAATTCTTCGGATTCTTCAAAATTTATAAGATCATTGGGTATTCTTGAAAGATTTTTAGGTGATGCTGCGTTATCAAAAGTAAATTCTATTGCAGAAGGAAGGGGATTTAGTAATATGAAGTTATATTCTGCTCATCCTGTTCAGGCTTTGGTAAGAATACAAGCATTAAAGCAAGAGTATAATATATCTTTGTAATTTAATTGATTTATATAACCTCAAAGTTTACTGACATTTCTTGTTCAAATCTTTTGAGATTGGAAAAAATATCATCTAGGGAGATTTTTTCTTTTGCCCAGGCAAAACCGCTTTTTTGAATTATTTTATGTCTTATTCTTTTGAAACTTTGAACAGCTTCTTTCATTTTTAGTGATGGTCCCCTGATTTCAATTTGATTTTTTTCTTTTACGATTAGGTATAATTTTGCTTCTTGACCTGATTCGTAGACAAATTCTTTAGTTAGGACTTTTTGTTGTTTTTTCTCTAGTTCTTGTGTTATGAATTCTGAGAATTTTTTCATTTTTGTTCCTGCGATATCTCCTTCTTGTTTTTCTGTTGTTAGAAGGATTTCAATGAATTTTGCTTTTTTTGTTTTAGCTTGTTTTTTTATTTTTTCTACATCTAGTTCTTTTTTTTCAAAGAAGTTTGTTGATGGTGATTTTAGGAATTTTTCTGCTGAGTCTAGGAATTTTTCAAATGTTGCTTTAGATAGTCCTGCTGCTGCATTTCTGAATTTATAGGTTGGGTCAATTATTGTAATTGGACTTTGTAGTTTGCTTCCATTAAGTTCTGTGTTTATTTGTTCTTTGTTTTTAAAATGTTTTTCTGGGTCAATTATTGTTTGTTTTTTTATTTTTTTTATAAAATTGATGAAACTTCCAAAGTAGACAATTAGAATTTCTAGTGCGTAACCTGAAAATCCGTTAATGTAGCTTTCTGCACCATAGCAATTTTGAGCAAAACAAAATGCTTTTGCTAGTTTTATTTCATCTGCGAGTTTTGGGGATTTTTTTATTTTGTTTTTTACATAGTTTACGTGGGTAAGAGAAAAGTCAGTTATGTTTTTTGCATCTTCTGAGTCTACAACTGGAATGATTTCAAATGTTAGGTTTCCTTCTTTTATTTGGAAGTAATCTCTTGAGCCGTGTATTCTTATGTAATTTGGTTTATTTTTTTGAAGGATTTTTTCAAGTTTGTCTGAGATTTCTTTTTCATCTTTAAACATTGCAAAAACATCAATATCTTGCGTGTTTTTCTTTATCATTGTGTTTTTTGCCAGACTTCCACCAATAAAGAATTTTATGCCTGATTTTGAGAGTGTTTTTATTAGTTCGTTTGCTTGGTTGTTTAGGATAGTAAGTTCTTGATTAGATAGAGATATTTTGCTCAGTTCTTCCTTTAGCACCTTTTTTATTTCCATGTTTATATGGGGAAAAGGTGCTTTAATAAGATTTCTAATTTTTATATTAAAGATATCCCGCCCACCCTCCCACGACTTAAAAATTAATTATCTGTTATTGACGTTTGGGCGTTCTCTCACTCTGTTCGTTCACTAAATCGCTTTGTAAGAGTTTTCCTTTTGGTTTGTTGGGGAGTGAGCTAGACCAAACTAGAAAACTCTCCATTCTTCAATCGGCTTAGAATAACAAGTGCGTATCAGATTTCGTGACATTACTTAATTACTATGATAACAACTTTAATCTTTTAAATTATACAAACTTTATAAACAATTGATAATTGATAAAGATATGAAATTTATTACATTCTGGATTGCTCTTGTGTGTATTGTTCTTTTTGTGCTTCAGACAGCTGTTCCTGTGACAACTGATGTTTTAGTGTTAAGTCAGGATTCATTTATGCAACCATGGAGATTTGTGAGTTCTATTTTTATTCATGGTTCTTTAATTCATTTAGTATCTAATTTGTTTGCACTTATTTTATTTGGTTTTATTTTAGAGAAAGTTATTGGAAGTAGAAAGATGACTATTGTTTTCTTTGTTTCTGGTATAGTTGCGAATTTAATTGCAGTAAATTTTTATAATTCTAGTCTTGGTGCTTCTGGTGCTATTTATGGTATTATGGGTTGTTTAAATATTCTTAGACCTAAAATGGTTGTTTGGGCCTATAGTTTGCCTATGCCTATGTTTTTAGCAGCAATAGTTTGGGTTGTGGTTGGAATATTTGGAGTTTTTATGCCATCTAATACTGGTCATATAGCTCATTTGTCTGGAATTGCAGTTGGAGTTTTATTTGGTATTTATTATTATAAAACCTATAGGCAAGAGCCAGAACATAAAATTAGATTACATGTGCCAGATAGTTATATGAATGAGTGGGAAGATGTTCATATGAGATGATTGTTTGGTTGATAAACTTTATCCCGCCTAGCCTCATAACGAAGAATTAATTATCTGGTTAGAATATACGCGCTCATCAGCTTCGCTTCTTCGCTAAGACAATTTTGTTATTGTTTTCAAGCTAGACCAAACAGGTTTATATAAAAAACTTAACAAACGCGCCCCAGATTTCGTGATATTAATTTATTAGTTGGAGAATAAAATCAATCATCCAACTTGAGATAACCATGTTTTAATCCAATTGCTCTTGCTAAAAGATAATCAACACCTGTGAATTCCATTTGTCCGCCTATACCCCTCCAGGAATCGCGTCTCTTTGGATTTACTCTCCATGCATATTCATCTATTGGTCTATTTTCAATTGGTATGTTATCACTACCTATGCTTTTTGCGATTTGAACCAGGCTTGCTTTTCTTTTTAGGGCAACAATTGGAATTGTTTTTTCTTCTGGAAATCTTTTTAGTGCATCAACAGCTGTGAGTAAGTCAGGAGTCATTGAGAGGCCAGAAGCATGATAAATGAAGTTGAATAAACTATTTTCTTTATCGTCTGCAGTAGACCATCTATTTTCTAATCCTCTGAGAATTATTGTTCTTATGTGTGGGTTTTGTTCTAAATTAAGCAACATATAGGCATTAAGCATTGCTAGATTGTCCTCTGAACCAAAAGAAGTAGAAAGGTTTCCTAGTATTGGAATATTTTTAAATGGTGGCAATTGTCTTCCTTGGAAATTAAGGCATTCGCTAAATCCTTCTTCTTGGATTAATCTTCTGTATTCATCTCCCCATTTTTTATTTCCAGTTATGTGTTCTGTGAGTTTTAATTGACCTAATACTAAAGAAGGACCAAGTCCACCAATGCCCAGATGAACTGTTTTACGTCTATAGTCTCCATAGCCAGACTTTTGACCATCTGCATCTTTTAGAACTAATCTATCACCCATTAATTTTTCTGTCATTTGTTCAAGGTGGGTTGAAATTTGTTTTCTTTCTTCTTCATTTGGGTTGCAAAATTCATTAAATGTCCAATAGCCAAAAACAATTCCAAAGATTTGACTTTTACTTACATCTCCTAGCCATCTGTATTTTCCATTTTGATGCCATTCGTTGCTTTGTCTGGTTTTGTCAGTTGGTTTTATCCAGAAAAAATCTTCATCCCAGCTGGCTGCATCTCTAATTTTGAAACCCCTAGAGATTAATCCACTAACACCTGTTATATCTTGTAATTTATGCAACGCATTTAGTCCCCATTTGGCAGAAGTTCTTGTTTTGGGGTCCTTGGTTATATAATATTCCATTGATCTTGCGGGAACATCTAATCCTGTCCAGATTGCACAATTTTCATAGTTTCCTGTTTGTAGGTCTGGTCTTCCTAGTGGGGGATGAATAAGAGTTGGAAGAATTAATCCTTCAATTCTGTGTTTTGTATCTATTTCTCTTTTAAATTTTTCAGCTTTATCTTGAATTATACCCATTGAATAAACTCATTAATTGGCTTTTTAAGAATTGTTATTGTTGAGATGATTTTGATTGATGACTAGATGTTAATTATGTGTTGTGGATATATTCGCTCTCTCGTATTCACTCGTTCGCTAAGTCGCTTTGTAGTAGTTTTTCTTTACGGTTGTAAAAGTTTTTCAAGCTAGACCAAACTTGTTAGAATTTCAACCAAATAATCAGCTATGAATAATAAACGCGTATAAAATAGATAATAGATAATTAATAATTTATTAAAATTAGAATTACTTAGCACTCAAAAGAGCTAAAATCTTGTCAAGCTTTTCATTAAGTTGAGCAAATTGTTCTGGGCTTATTCCTGGTGAAGATGTTCTTCCACTACTTCTTGGGCTATCGCTTTTTTCAAAACAATCACTGCAAAAAACAGGTTTATCTCCAGTTGGTTTAAATGGAACTTGACATTGTTTATTACATTTACTGCAAATAGCTTCATGCATTTCAACTGGTCTTCTTTCTCTTCCTCTTCCACCGCCAAAACTGCTTCCTCCAAATCTACTTCTTCCTCCAAATCCGCCTTCAGATCTTCCGCCTCCAAATCCGCCTCTGGAGTTACCACCAAATCTACTTCCTCCGCCGAATCTGCTTCCTCGGTCTCCTCTGTCTGATCTAAATTCTGCCATATAATTCTAGCCCAAAATCACTATATAAAGCTATGTAATTAAGATAATATCTAGTCTAGAACACATAATTTTATTAATGCTTTTTATCTTTTATGACCATACTTGCAATGTTCCTTAATTTGGGATTGCGGGTAAAATATTAAAATAAGGAGAAAATAACGTGCCAAATCAGTGTATTCATTGTGGAAGAATTATACCTGCTGGAAGCAAAGAAATTCTAGATGGTTGTGCAAATTGTAAAAGTAGATTCTTTTTTTATATTAGAGAAGAAAAAGCTGCAAAGTTAGAAGAACAAAAAGTAATAGAAGAAATGAATAAGGTAGATAAAACTAAGGTAGAAGATGATGTTAGAACAATTTTAGACATTCAAGATGAAGAAGAGCCAGTTATTTTAGATATTGAATCAGTAAGAATTCTTAAGCCAGGTAAGTTTGAGATTGATCTTGTGCATCTTTTAAATAGAAAACCAGTTGTCTTTAAGCTAGAAGAGGGTAAGTATATTATTGATTTAGAGTCGGCTTTGCCTAAGAAGATAGATGATAAGGATTGATGTTTGTTTTGGGTGTTAATTAATTGTTTTATAGTTGAGTTATGAAGAGGTTTTGGGTAATTGTACGGAATCTGAGACGCGTTTGTGAAAAGTTTTCCTATGGGTTTGTTTTGTTTGACTAATGTGATGGAAGGGGCATGAAATCTCCAAGAGTAAAGCTTAATAAGTAAAAATAACACTTATATTGAAGATGGTGGGTGATATATCTCTTCTAGGACAGCTAGTAAACTCTTTGAGTGAAGCAGTTGGTAAGCTAGAGCAAGCTAAAATTAATAATCAGGTTAGTGAATTTAATAAAATTAGGGATTTTATTTTGCAAATTCAGGGTAAAATAAAAGAGGAGCTTGCGAAATAATGTTAGAAGAATTAAAGAAGAATTTAGAGAATGAATCTAGAATAATTAAGCAGATGGGGCTGGTTTTACAGCAGATAAAGGCATCTGGTTCTGAGGATAGGGAGTTCTATGAAAAAGCATTGGCTTCTTTGTCTTCTCAGTTTAATATTTTGAATGATTCAATACCTCTTTTACTTGATTCAATTTCTCCTGTTAAGAAATTAACAGAAGAAGTTAAAAAAGAGCCAACGGAAATTGTTAAGTTTAGCTATGTTTCTCCTGTTACAAATGATAAGCAATTTATTACTATCAACAAAAAAGATAAAGATAAATTTGTGCAGGAACTAAAGCTTTCTGAATCTGGATTTGCAAATATTAAGAAATTAAATAATCCTAGTGAGATTAAGCCAAGTCAGTTGGCCAGAGTTTCGAATATTATTTTTTCTAATTTTTCTGAGAAAATTACTCCAAATTTTAGGGGATTGAATGATGATATTAAAAAAGCAAATATTAGGTTTATGCTTCCAACTTATATTTCAATGGGATTATTTTGTTCAATTGGAGCATTTGTTTTGGGATTAGTATTGTATGGAATTTTATTGGTGGTATCTATGAGTTTTTTAAGTTGGTTTTGGATTCCGTTTTTATTAATGTTTTTTTGTTTTTTAGGATTTTATCTTTATCCTGCTTTGGAAAAGGGTTCTGTTGAAAAAGAAGTAGCTTACGAATTGCCATTTGCAACAATTCATATGGCAGCAATTGCTGGTTCGAATATTGAACCTTTGAAGATATTTAAGATTATTGCAAATTCTTCTGAATATCCAAATATTGGGAGAGAAATTAAGAAGATGGTTAATCAGGTAGAGATTTATGGTTATGATTTGGTAACTGCTTTAAAAAATTCTGCAAGGCAGACACCTAATAAAAAATTAGCTGATTTGTTTTCTGGTTTAGCTACAAATATTGTTTCTGGGGGAGATTTAAAGAGTTATCTTGAGAAAAAGGCAGATAATTTTCTTTTAGATTATAAGCTAGAAAGGCAGAGATATTCTGCAATAGCTGAGACATTTATGGATATTTATATTAGTATATTGATTGCAGCTCCGCTAATTATGATGATGATGTTTATTGTAATGAATATAACTGGTTTGGGGGTTGGGGGATTATCATTGGGTCAAATTTTAGTGTTTGCAATTGGAGGAGTTGCATTGGCTAATATTATTTTCTTAATAGTATTGCAAATTAAACAGCCTAAGAGTTAAAATGGAAATACCTGATTTAAAAAAAATAATGAAGCCTAATTGGTCTCATAAGCCTGGTTATGGTTGGAGTGTAAAAATTGGTGGTTTGATGAAGCATAAAATTTTAGAGCAATCTACAACGCCTCAAGACAAGAGGCTTCTTGAAAAGCTTGGTATAAAAAGAGGAGAAAGGGTTTTGGCTATTGCGGGTTATTATGCGTCTTGGGCATCTCAGTTAGCTAAAAATAAAGCAGATGTGGATTATAGTGATATTTCAAAATCAATGGTAAATTATGCAAAAACTAAGTATAAAAATTTATTTGGGAAATATATTTGTTCAAACTATGAATTAATTCCTGAAAAGGAAAATCAGTATGATTGGACATTTACATTTGAAGCTTGTGGGGGCGCTCAAGGTCTTCCAATTGCTTATTTGAGGTCTCTTTTGAATAAAAAAGGTGGAATTATGGTTTTGTATTTTAATTTTGATAAACCAGAACATATGGGTGGAAAGTGGAAAACTTATCCCATGATTGTAAAAAAATTATCTGAGATTTATGGAACTAGATATAAAGTTAAAAAAATAAGAATTAGTGGTCATAAGAAGGGATGTAAAAATTCTAGTTTAGTTCATAGGATTTATATTATTTATACTAATGAAAGGGCTAGGAAATTAGTTAAGATTGATTTGGAAAATCTAGAAAAACCTTCTGATAAGAAGGATATTGAGACACTCGAATCACTAAGAAGATTAAATAAGGTATCTAAACTTGTAAAGCAAGAATTTAGAAAGGAGTTGAAATGAAAATAGAAAAAAAGCATCTGGCAGGTATTATTATTGGGTTATTGGCAGTAGTGGTGGGTGTGTATTTTTTAATAAGAGGAGATAACTTAGCTTATTTTATTTTTGTTGTATCTGCAATAATAATTATTATTCCATTTTTTTCAACTTTTTTGATTGAGAGAGGAAGGCAAAAGGAGCTTGAGGAGAGATTTTTAGAGTTTGTGAGAGATTTAGTTGAAAATGTAAAGTCTGGAACGCCAATTAGTAAGGGTATAATTAATTTAAGAACAAGAGATTATGGCCCTTTATCTCCTTATGTGGAAAAGTTGGCAAATCAGATTTCATTGGGCATTCCTTTAACTGGTGCTCTTTATACTTTTGCAAAGGAAACAGAGAGTTCTGTTATTTCTAGGGCAGTTAATTTAATTTCAGAAGCAGAAAAGGCTGGTGGGCAGATTGATACTATTCTTGAATCTGTTTCAAAATCAGTTAACCAGACAGAGGAATTGAAAAAAGAGAGAAAATCTGCAATTTATAATTTAATTGTTCAGGGTTATATTATTTTTATGGTATTTATAGTAATAATGATTGTGTTAGAATATAAAATTCTTCCACTTACTTCTGAATTGGGAGGAGTTGATGCTGGCCTGTCTTTATCTGTTAAATCATTTACAGCTGCTCAGTTTGCACTTCCAATAATGGTTTTGCTTTTGGTTCAGTCGTTTTTTGCTGGTTTGGTTATTGGTAAAATTGCAGAAGGTAGTTTTAAGGATGGTATAAAGCATTCTTTTATTCTTGTTGCTTTGGCTCTTTTGATAAAGACTGGAACTAGTGTGTTTTTTGGGTAAATCTAAAGTCTTTTATATTTGAGTGTATTAGTATAAATATGGAAATAAAGAGTGTTTTTGAGAATAATGGTAAGATTCCAGTGAAATATACATGTGATGGTGAAGGAGTTAGTCCCCCACTTGAAATTACAGGTATTCCTGAAAGCACGCGTTCTTTGGTTTTAATTGTTGATGATCCTGATGCTCCAAGAGGGGTTTTTAATCATTTTATTGTGTGGAATATTGTTGCTAAGGGGAGTATAAAAATAGGAGAGGGTGAGAAGGTTGGAACTCAAGGAATGAATGATGCAGGCAAGTTGGGTTATTTGGGTCCATGTCCCCCATCTGGAACACACAGATATTATTTTAGGGTTTATGCTTTGGATATCGATATGGACTTAGAAGAAGGAAGTATTAGAGAAAGCTTAGAAGATGAAATTATTGGGCATTTTATTGATAGTGCGCAGTTGATTGGAATTTATTCTCGTGATTTTGCTAAGTTGTGAGGATTAATTGTTTATTATGACGATTTTATACGCGTGTGTTATTCATGGCTGATTGGAAGTGAAACTATTAATTATCTTTTGTGGCGATTTTATACGCGTTTGTGGCGAGCAAAACACTTTTGAGTAAATCATAAAAAACTAAATTAAAAAAATCACAAATGTATTTTGCGAGGAGGGTTTTTTTAAATTTTTTAGATGTTTTTCTATGAACCTGTTTGGTCTGGCAATGGTGAGAGAAGGGGGTTGTTATAGCGAAGAAGCGAAGCTGAAAAAATTTCACTCTTCCATATTTTTATTTTAGTTTTTATAAATTAATGAAGAGTAAAATTTTTTGATGAGCGAGTATAAATTTATGACATAATTAAAGAGCTAGTAGTTTGTAATTAATCTTATTCATCACAATTATCTGCTGTGACTTTCCATAGACTTTCGTAGTCTGCTTTTCTTTTTTTACTGCATTTTTCACAATATTTTCTTTCGTATCGTGCGCCGCCTTTCTGTTCAAATTCTTTTCCGCAGTCTTTACACTTCTTTATTTTAGTTTTTGGAGCATAATTTTTAAAGATGCCAGAATTTTGAGTTTTTATTGATCTTACCATTTTATTTAATGGATTGTGGGTTTTTATTCTTAATGGTTTGGAGAACATTTAAATAACTATTGAGATTTAGTATTTTATGGGAGCTGAGGTGTTTTTTAGTTCTAGAAGTTTTGCAGTAGTTGGTGCTGCGAGAGAACCAGAGAAGGCAGGACATATTATATTTAGAAATTTGCTTGAGAATAAAAATATTAAGGTTTATGCTGTTAATCCTAATGCTTCTGAGGTTTTGGGAGAAAGGGCTTATAAAAATTTGAAAGATGTTAATGGGTCTATTGATTGTGCTGTTATTGTTGTTAAATCTGATTATGTGTTGGATGTTATGAAAGATGCTGTTGCAAAGAAGGTTAAATGTGTTATTTTAATAAGTGCTGGATTTTCTGAGGCGGGTAATTCTGAGCTTGAGAAAAAAGTTAAGGATATTGCAGAGAAAAATAATATTGCTTTGCTTGGTCCTAATGTTCTTGGTTTGATTAGTGTTCAGAATAATATTAATGCTAGTTTTTTTGAGGGTATGCCTGTTAAGGGAAGCATTGCTTTGGTTTCTCAGTCTGGTGCTTTGGGTGTTGGTATTTTAGATATTGCTATGAAAGAAGGAATTGGATTTTCTGGTTTTGTTTCTTTGGGCAATTGTGCCTTGAGTGATTTTTCTGATTTTATTGAATATTTTTCTAGTGATAAGAATACAAAAGTTATTGCATTATATCTTGAGTCTTTGAAGACTGGGAGAGGTAAGAGATTTTTAGAAGTTTGTAAAAAATGTAAGAAACCGATAGTTGTTTTAAAATCAGGAAAGAGTGTTGGTGGAAGTAAAGCAGCTGCTTCTCATACTTCTGCACTTGCTTCTGAACAGGGTGTTTATGAGGGTATTTTTAGACAGGCTGGAGTTATTGAAGTAGATAGTATTTCTGAGTTGTTGAATAGTTCTAGATTGATTGATTGTTGTGGGAAGTTTGGTAAGAGGGCTTGTGTTGTAACTAATGCTGGTGGTTTGGGTGTTTTATGCACTGATGCTTGTGAAAAAAATTTAATTGAAGTTGTTAGATTGCCTTCTGGCGTGCAGGATAAGTTGAATTTGGTTTTACCTTCTGGCTGGAGTCATAATAATCCTGTTGATATTTTGGGTGATGCTTTGGCTGAGAGATATGAAAAGGTTTTTGGGATTTTAGAAAAAGAGAATTTTTTTGATTTTTATATTGTTCTTTTGACTCCACAGTATATGACTCAGTCTGTAGAGACAGCTAGGCTGATGACTAAATTAAAGAAGCCTGTTGTTGCATGTTTTTTTGGTGGGGAAAAAGTTGAAGAAGCTAGGAAGATTTTGAAAGAAAATAAGATTTTGGTTTTTGATGATCCTGCTGATGTGGGTGTTGTTGGGAAGATTATTTCTTAATTATTTTTACTATTCCGTGAGTTGCATCAACTTCTACTAGATATCCATCTTTGAGAGCTTTTGTTGCAATTTTTGTGCCCACTATACATGGAATATTTAGTTCTCTTGAAACAATTGCAGCATGACAGGTAATTCCACCTACATCTGTTACGATTGCAGAGGCAATTTTCATTGCAGGAACTAGGTCTGGATTTGTGGCTATTGAAATTAAAACATCTCCCTTTTGCATTTTTTTCATATCTGCTGGAACATTAATGATTTTGACATTGCCTCTTACTCTTCCGGGACAAGCGCATGTTCCGCTTAGTGATGAAACATCTAGGGATTCTTGTTTTTCCCAATTTAATTTTTCAATATGATTTTTTGCTTTATCTCCTTCTAGATATAGGTCATCTTCATATTTTCCCGTAGATTCGCATATGCCAAATTTTTGTCTATTTCTGATTTTATTTATTAGAGCAGAATCTCCTTTCATAAAGTTTTCAAATTCGTGAGGATAGAGATATCTCACATCATTAATTGAAGCATATAATCTTTTGGCTATTTCCTTATGGAGAGATTCTATTCTGGAGAAATATTTGAACATGCAATCTTTTCTATAGCCCTTTGAGAAAACAAATCCTCTTGCTACTTCAAATAATTTTTTTAAATTATCATTTAAGTTAAGAGATTTGATGATTTTTTCTTGATCTTTGATTAGTTGTTCTTTTTTTATTTGATTTTCTTCTAATAATTTT